>Ga0315286_10002524_pt1 | contig 17090 bp, 14 predicted proteins | sample YL17G10_0_MG_FD_205038 | JGI IMG/M metagenome (GOLD analysis project Ga0315286, IMG submission 205038) | Sediment microbial communities from Yellowstone Lake, YNP, Wyoming, USA - YL17G10_0 | ecosystem: Environmental > Aquatic > Freshwater > Lake > Sediment | place: USA: Wyoming | collected...
CCTCTCTGGCTTAGACCGTGAAGCTCGGAAGTCCCGATGTCGTAGCCTTCAGCTAAGGCGGCTTCAGAAATTATTTTCAAAAGCGTAATCAGGCCCTGGCCGCCGGTGCCGACTATTACCATATTAAATTGTTCTAAATTTTTAGCCATTTCATTTATTAACAACGAATTTACAAGGAAGTGTGGCAATTATAACTGAAACTGTTTCTTTTTCTAAAAATTCTTTAACGGTATTTACAAATTCTTCTTGGTTTGACTGGTCAATTGTTTTTACATATTTCACGCCGCAGGCCCTGACAATATCCTCAATTTTTATGCCGGTACCAGCTTCCGCAGAAACAGGGTGAGGCTGATGGCCGGTCATAGCCGTAGTCTGGTTATTTAAAATAACGATCAAAGGATTTGATTTGTTAAAAACCGTGTTAATCAGAGCCGGGATGCCTGCGTGAAAGAAAGAAGAGTCGCCGACAAAAGAGATGATTTTTTGCCCGGTGGCTTTTTTAATTCCATGAGCAATCCCAACTGAAGAACCCATGCAAGACAAGTAATCCTGCAAATCAACCGGAGAGTTGCCAAAAAGCATATAACAGCCGATCTCACCCCCAAAAATCACTTTATCAACATCAACCGCTTTTTTAATCGCCGAAATAACCAGCCAGTACGGGCAGCCCGGACAAAGCTGGGGCAGGCGCTTGGCGATTGGAGATTTCAAATTAGAAATTGCAAACTTATATTTTTTGCCCGTAATTTTAGCTATGGCCGAGGTTACATATTCAGGTTTTAACTCACCAACTTCAGGCAATAATTTTTTCCCTAAAACTTCCAGCTTGCAGTTTGCTTTCTTTGCCAATCTTTCTACTTCTTTTTCCAAATATGGCTCCAGTTCCTCAACGATTAAAACTTTTTTAAGCGGTTTTATAAAATTATTAATTTTCTTTTCCGGCAAGGGATAGAAAAATCCGAGCTTTAAAACCGGAAGAGAAAGCTTTAAATCTTTTAACGCCTCCATTACGTATAAATAAGAAATGTCTGAAGAAAGAACGCCGATTTTTGATTTATTGTTTCCAATAATTTTATTTAAATTTGATTTTTCCGAGAACACCTTTATTTTCTCAATTTTTTCCAATAATTCTTTTTTCATTTCCAAAACTCTTGGCGGCAACGTGACAAATTGATTTTTATTTTTAACAAACTCCGCTTTAGGTTTTGGTAAATTTTTAATTTCACCCAAAATGACAGGCGCTTTTTGGTGAGCCACTCTGGTAGTGGTCCTGATTATGACGGGGATTTTAAATTTCTCTGAAATTTTATATCCTAATTTTACAAAATCTTTGCATTCTTGCGGGTCCGAGGGCTCCAAAACCGGAATATGGGCCGCATCAGCTATAAAGCGGCTGTTTTCTTCCGATTGAGCCGAACTGTGGCAAGACGGATCATCAGCCACTATAATTACTGTCGCCCCTTTTGAACCGGTATAACAAAAAGGTAAAAGAGCGTCCATGGCCACATTTAAGCCAAAATTTTTCATCGCCACTAAGACCTTCAGTCCGGAAAAACTGGCACCGATACCAGCTTCCAAAGCCACTTTTTCGTTGACGGAAAATTCAAAGTAAACGCCGGCGTCCTTGGCGATTTTATAAAAGATATTGCCGATTTCCGAAGCCGGAGTTCCGGGATAAGTGGAAACAAAATTAACGCCTGCTTCCAAAGCTCCCCGGACAATCGCTTCATTCCCCAATAAAATTATTTTCTCGCCGGATTTATTTAAAATTATTTTTTGCATAAATTTATTCTATACTATTCTATTCTAAACTCAATCTTCAAAAAAGAAAAGGGCAGGGTGTTAAAACCCGCCCCGCCCTTTTTACTAATCTGAATTTTAGACAACAAAGTTAATTAATTTTCCCGGGACAAAGATTACTTTTTTGATCTCTCTTCCTACTATCCATTTCCACATTTTCTTATCCGACAAAGCCAGAGCTTTGGCTTTTTTTTCTGAAATATCAATTTTCGCTTCAATTTTATCACGAACCTTTCCGTTGACCTGAATAACCAGAAAAAATCTTTCTTCCATTACTAGTTTGGAATCATATTTTGGCCAAGGATGAGAATGAACTGAATTTTGAACTTTAAATTCCGGATTCTTAATAATATATTTTTGCCACAGTTCTTCTGAAAGATGTGGGGCGAATGGCGCCAAAAGCAACAAAAGCGTCTTAAAATTAGCCAATGTTTGGTTTTTTGGATCATCGGCTATTTTATTAGTAAAAATCATCAAAGCAGAAATAGCCGTGTTATATTTGAGATTTTCCAAGTCCTCGGTGACTTTTTTAATTGTTTGATGCGCCAAAACCGTAGTTCCATTGTTGGTTTTGTCAATTTTCTCTGATGAATTACAAACTTTTTCCAAAAATCTTTTAACTCCCATAATTCCTGAATCTTGCCAATCGCCTCCTTGCTCAAAAGGCCCCAAAAACATCAAATACATTCTCAAGGTGTCAGCGCCGAATTTTTTGTAATATTCGTCTGGATTAACCACGTTGCCTTTTGATTTTGACATCTTGGTGTTGTTTTTTGTCAAAAGGCCGTGCGCTCTGAATTTTTTAAACGGCTCCTCAAAATCAATCAATTTTAATGAATTCAAAGCCATAGTCACAAAACGGCTGTACATTAAATGCAAAACCGCGTGCTCCTGTCCCCCGATATATATCGCAACCGGCAGCCATTTCTTCGTCATCTCATCATCAAAAGCTTTGTTGTCAAAATCAGTTGAAGGATAACGCAAAAAATACCAAGCAGAATCCAAGAAAGTATCGCAAACATCAGTTTCTCTTTTGGCTGGCCCTTTGCATTCAGGACATTTTGCGTTGACGAATTTTACAACTGAAGCCAAAGGAGATTTGCCAGTACCTTTCGGCCTAAAATTTTTAACATATGGCAGTAAAATCGGTAAATCCTCCTCAAGTACAGGCTGCCAGCCACAGGTTTTACAAAAAATCATCGGTATGGGCGCACCCCAATATCTCTGCCTGGAAATTAACCAATCTCTTAATTTATAATGAATTGCTTTTTTTGCCTGGCCTTTTTTTGCCAGCCATTCCGTAATTCGTTCTCTGGCAATTTGTGAATCTAACCCATCAAACCTGCCGGAGTTAAAAAGAATACCGTCTTCTTCATAGGCTGTTTCCAATCTCCCGTCAGAAGTTTCAACCGACATCTTTTCTTTTTTAAAAGTTGGCTTAATTGTCTCAATCACAGGCAAATTATATCTTTTGGCAAAATCCAAATCTCTTTGGTCGTGAGCGGGAACCGCCATTATGGCTCCTGTGCCATAATGAGACAAAACATAATCTGCCACGAAAATTGGAATCTCGCGGCTGTTTACAGGATTTACTGCTTTAATTCCTTTTAACTCAATGCCGGTTTTTTCTTTGACTTCTAAAACTCGCTCTGTCTCTGTTTTCTTTTTTGAATTTTCAACATACTTTTCAACAGATTTTAAATTTGATATTTGATTTTTGATGTTTTCTATAACCGAATGTTCAGGAGATAAAACCAAATAAGTGCAACCGAACAAAGTGTCTGACCTCGTCGTAAATACGTCAATTGAAAGCACGGAATTTAAAATTGGAAATTTTATTTCGGTTCCTTCTGATTTACCAATCCAATTTTTCTGCGTGAATTTGGTTTTTTCCGACCAATCAATCCAATCTAAATTTTTTAATAATTTTTCGGCAAAATCAGTAATTTTTAAAAACCATTGCTCGTTCTCTTTTTGAATCACCTGACTGTCGCACCTTTCGCACCGGCCTGAAATCACTTGCTCGTCCGCCAATACGGTTTTGCATGAAGGACACCAGTCAACCGGCGCTTTCTTTCTGACAGCCAAACCAGCCTTGAAAAGTTGTAAAAAAAGCCATTGCGTCCATTTATAATAATTGAGGTTGGTAGTATCAACCTCATGCTTCCAATCAAAAATGCAGCCGAGATTTTTTAATTGTTGCTTAAAATGAGTAATATTTCTTTTGATTAAAATTTTGGGGTGAATGCCTTTTTTGATGGCGAAATTTTCAGAGTGAATTCCAAAAGCGTCAAAACCTATGGGCTCAAAAACATCAAAACCCTGCATTCTGCGAAATCGGCCGTGAATATCAGAACCCGTAAAAGCGTATACGTTTCCCACGTGCAAGCCCTCGGCTGAAGGATAAGGAAACATCATCAGGTTGTAATAAGGTTTCTTAGCCGCTTTCAAGTCAACCTGGTAAAGTTTTGTTTCTTCCCAGATCTTTTGCCACTTTTTTTCAATTTGTTGAGGGTTATATTTTTCAAACATATTTAAGCGCTTTATTTAAACAAGCTTTAAGCCAGTAAGTGTATTTTTCCGCATTTTCTTTAATATCTTTTTTTAATTCTTCAACATCAATCCATTTCCAGCCAGCCACCTCTTTCTTGTCAGGAGACGGCATCCCATCAAATTTTCCGACAAAAACATGGTCAAATTCATTTTCCGAAAGACCGTTCTCAAAATCAATTTTATAAACAAAATTAAACTTTTCTTTCAAATCACAGTCAAAACCCATTTCTTCTTTTAGTCTGCGGTGAACAGCGCTATTTAATGATTCGCCTAATCGGGGATGACTACAGCACGCATTGGTCCACAAAAGAGAGGAATGATATTTCTCTTTGGCTCTTTTTTGAATCAACATCTCTTCTTTTAGATTAAAAACAAAAATTGAAAATGCCCGATGTAATTTTCCTCCGTTTTGATGGGCGGCTATTTTTTCTTCAGAACCTAATTCCTTATCGTTTTTGTCAACTAAAATTATTTTTTCCATTAAAATATTTTTATGGCATCCGCAGTCTATGAACTTCGTTCGTCTTCACCCACCGAGCCCCGCCCCAGGCGGGGCGAAGGTAAAGAAGAAAACGAAGTTTTCTTCGCCTTCGCTAACACTCGGCTAATCAAATCGGCTACATCGACATTTGCTTCTTTTTTATTAATAGTATTAGTCAGATATAATTTTGTAAATCTCTTTTTTATTTTCTTGATGCCCGCATCTAATACTCCATGAGTAACCAAAGCTACAATTTTTTCTGCGCCTGAATTCTTGGCAAATTCATAAAATCTCAAAATGGTGCCGCCTGTTCCAATCATATCATCAACCACCCCAATTGTTCTTCCTTTAACAGCTATTTTTGATGAAAAAGGCATTACTTCAAAAGAATTTACCCTTTTTTTATTTAATCCTAAAATGCCGGTTCTTCTTTTCCCGCCTTTATCCGGCGTTACCAATAAAACATCTTCGCCAAAATCTTCTTTAATTTTTTCAGTCAAGAAGGGTACCGCTGAAATGCTGGCAACCGGATACTTTTTTACCCACTCCCTTTCCCCAAAATGCGGGTCAATGATGTAAATTTTTCTTACCTGATAATAATTAGTTAATTTTTTAACTAAACTCTCAGCCGCATTGGTTTCTCCCAGTTTAAATATTTTGTCTTGCCGACCGTAAGGAAAATAGGTGAAAAATAAATCAGGCCTTATTTTTTGGTCTTTTAAAATCTGTAAAATTAATTCCAATTCAACCAGGCCAGCGTTTGGGTTAGGAATTCCTGAATGTAAAATAATTACCCTCTTTTTCTTTAATTTTTTAATTCCCGGTACTCTTATATAAACTTCTCCATCAGGAAAAAAGCGTTGATTTTCTTTATTTTTTTCAGGAAAAATAAATTCAAGATTATTTGTTTTTTTCTTGAGATTTGACGCTAAATGCTCCGCCGTTGATGTAAAAATAAGAAAGGCTTTCATCTTTTACCCGAGCGTTAGCGAAGGGTGGACAAAGCGAAGAGAACTTCGTTCTCTTCTTTACCTCATCTAAAGTTTCGGTGAACGAATGTTCTTTGACTTAAAATCCCCCTTCTTCCTTAGTAATACTTCAGCAAAGATCTTATTTTTTGGTTTTTTAGATTTTTCCTTCCTTGCAGATAAATCAATTCAATAAGAAATTCGATGCCCACAATTTTTCCTCCAAGCTCCTTGACCAATCCAACTGTGGCGGCCATTGTCCCGCCAGTAGCTAAAACATCATCAATTATCACAACTCTCTCGCCCGGTAAAATAGAATCTTCGTGCATTTCCAAAGTATTGCTGGCGTATTCAAGCGAATATCTACGGGAAACTGTTTTTGAGGGAAGCTTTCCTTTTTTCCTGACAATGGCCAGCCCGGTTTTTAATTTATACGCTGCCGCGGCAGCCAATATAAAGCCACGCGCGTCAATCCCGACAATCTTATCTACTTTCTTTTTTAAATAAGGTGAAATTAGAGAGTCAATGGTCTTGTAGAAAAGTTTCTTCTCTTGGAGCAATGGAGTAATATCTTTAAAACTTACTCCTTTTTTTGGCCAATCGGGAATCTCCCTGATTTTAGATTTTATTAAGTCTTTTACTTTCATATTTTCTTTAAATCTTGGCATTTTTTAGGGCTCCCCTACAGGGACAAGTTCTTTTTTCTGAAATTCTGGGAATGGTTGTTTTTAATAAGTTTTTGATTTTCTCTAAATTTTCTTTCATAGTTTTTATTACTTCTTCCGCGCTAACCGGATGCGGCTGCCAGACATCATAATCAGTAATCATTGCCAAAGATAGATAACAAATTTCCATCTCTCTTGCCAAAATTACTTCGGGAATCAAGGTCATGCCGATAATGTCGCCGAAATTTCTAAAAAATTTTGATTCAGCTCTGGTTGAAAATCTCGGGCCTTCAATGCAAAGGTAAGTTCCTTTTTGATGAATAGGAATTTTTATTTTTTTTGCTTCCTTTAAAAACAAATTTCTTAAATCTGAACAAAAAGGGTCGGCCAGAGAAACATGAATAGCTGTTTTGTCGTAGAATGTATAATCTCGTTTTTTAGTGAAGTCAATAAATTGGTCGGAAATTACAATTTCGCCGGGTTTGAAATTTTCTTTAAGAGAGCCGACAGCGCAAATGCCGATTATTCTTTCTATTCCTAATTTTTTCAAAGCCCAGATATTCGCTCTTTGAGAAACTTTGTGCGGCGGAAATTGGTGTTTCTTTCCGTGGCGAGCAAGAAAGGCGATTTTCTTGCCGAAAAAATCGCCGATTTCAATTGGCGCTGACGGGAAACCAAAGGGAGTTTTAATTTTTATCTCCTTTTCTTTCTTAAAAATTTTAGGGTCGTAGACACCGCTTCCGCCGATAATGGCAATTTTAGGTTTCATTTTATTCGCTTTGATTTTATCTCAAAGGATTGACTTTGTCTAATTTTTAATATAGAATCTGATATTAAAAAATTGGACATTAACAACTTATTCGAGGTGATTAACCTTTAACCAAAAAAGAGGAGGTGGACTATGAGAACGATTGATGAAATTGAGGCGAGGGTGAATTTTTTCGTAAGGACTAATGTAATCGCAAAAGTCGGAGCTTTTTTAGCTTCAATCTTTCCCAAACTTTCCCCTAATACCATAACCATAGCCGGCATTATTGCTGCCCTTATCGCATCTTCATTGATTGTGTGGTTTGGCTTATTCGCTGGCGCTTTCGCTATGTTATTATCCTCCCTCTTCGATTCGCTGGACGGCGGAGTCGCTAGGGCAAAAAACAACTCTACCAGCTTTGGAGCGTTTCTTGACGATGTCGCCGACAGAGTCGGCGAAATATTCTACTTTAGCGCTATCTTTTACCTGAACAACAATTTTGCTGTTTTTTTTGCCGGAATCAGTTCTGTATTGGTCAGCTACTTTAACGCTTCGGCAAAAGCCAGAGGATTTAAACCTTCTTCGGGTACGGTAACCGGAAGACCGGGAAGGATTATCATCCTTTTTATTTTAATGCTGGCGAGTCCTTGGTTTCTTATCTCCCAAAGTCTCTGGTTAATAGTGGGACTGAACATTTTTACCCTCGTAAAAAGAGGGTGTGAGGTAAAAAAACAGAGCGGTTAATTCCGCTCTGCCTTTTTTTAAATACAAGTTAAATGTTAAATAAATTCTTGGCGTTTTGAGTAGTAATTCCAGCTACTTTCTCAAAATCTATATTTTTAATTTCGGCGATTTTCCGGGCCACATATTCTATATATAATGGCTCATTTCTTCCCTCTTTCGGCGGCGGAGTAAGATAGGGACAATCGGTTTCAAATAAAATTCTTTCCAAGGACGTATTTTTAATGTTTTCTTCAAAATTAATGCCTTCAATTTTTTTAAAAATGATTCCATTAAAACCGATGTAAAATCCCATATCTAAATATTTTTTGAGTTGCTCGGTGGTTCCAACAAATCCATGCATTACTCCTCTTAGATTTGTATCTTGTATCTTGTATTTAGTATTTAGTATTTCAATCAAATCGTTGTGCGCCATCCGGCAATGAAAAATTACCGGTAAATTTAGTTCTTCAGCCAATTTTAATTGCTGACAGAGGACAGTCCTCTGTTTTTCTTTAAATTCGGCTAATTTCTTTTTGGTTTTTGGTTTATAATAATAATCCAAGCCAACTTCACCAATGGCTATCACTTTTGAGCTTTGCGCCAGCTCTTTATATTTATCGTAATCAAATAGCGAGCTTTCGCTCTGCGAAAGCGAAGATGGAAAAGAGTGAACGCTCTTTGACTCTTCTTCTTTTGCATTAAATGCAACCTCTTCGAGGTCAATTTTTATTTTAACCAATTTTGTTTCCAAATGCAGCGGATGAAGGCCAACTGTGGCAAAAACGCCATCGGGATATTTTTGAACCATTTCTGCTGCTCTTTTGCTCGTCTCGTATTTTGAGCCAACATTTATCATCCAAACATTATTATCTAAAGACCGACGGATTACTTCGTCGGCGTCATTTCTGTAAGCGTTAAAATTCAAGTGCGCGTGAGTATCAATTAACATATTCAGACTCTCGGAAAAAGCGGCTTTATCTTTCCGGTTTTTAAAATCTCCTTAATTTTTAGGGAAGTTTCGGGAAGGAAAGGTAAAATGACTTCTCCAATTCCTGAGATTAAAGAAATTAAATTTTCTAAAACTTTTTTTCCTTCTTTCGGGTCAGTTTTTACCAATTCCCACAGTTTTTTTTCTTCAATATATTTATTCGCCCAGGCCACTTGTTTCCAAATCTCTTCCAAGATTTCTTTAAGTCTAATTTCTTCAAATAATTTATTTAAATTTTTAATTTTTAACTGTGGCTTTGAACTTTTAATTTTTAACTTTGAACTTAATTTCACGACTCGTGAAATTAGATTTCCCAAACCATTAGCCAAGTCCGCATTATATTTTTCGGCTAATTTTCCCCAAGAAATATCGCCGTCCTGGCCGGAAACCAAAGATGACATTAAAAGATAACGGCTCCCGTCAACGCCAAATTTTTTTATCAGATCTTCCGGCCAAATTACATTACCTAAGGATTTGCCCATTTTTTGGTTATTCACCGTAAAATAACCATGAACAAATATCTTTTTGGGTAAAGGAAAACCAAATGCCAATAAAATTCCGGGCCAGATGGTGGCGTGAACCCGTAAAATATCTTTACTCATTAATTGAACTTCCGGCGGCCACATTTCCGGATAACTATCTGTTTTTCCCGACCATCCCGCACCGGTCAAATAATTCAAAAAGGCATCAACCCAAACATAAATGGTGTATGCCTTGTCAAAAGGGAGTGGAATCCCCCAACTGACATTTTTTCTGGAAATAGAAATATCTTTTAGTCCCCTTCTGATAAAACTTAATACCTCGTTTTTTCTTTCTTTCGGTTGAATCTTAAATTCATCAGAAGAAATCTTTTTTTCTAATGTTTTTTTAAATTGCGAGAGCTTAAAAAAGTAACTCTCTTCTTTCATTAAAATGGGCTCTTTATTGTGTTCGGCACACTTGCCTTCAATCAAATCATCCTTGGTTTTATATTGCTCGCAACCAACGCAATATAGGCCTTCGTAGTCGCCTTTGTATATAAATTCTCTGTCATATAGCTTCTGAAGCGTTTTTTCTACAGCCAGGATATGATTTGAGTCGGTGGTTCTTATGAAATTATCGTAACTAACATTAAATTCTTGCCAAGCTTCCTTAAATGTTTGCGCTTTCTCGTCAACAAATTCTTTTTCAGATTTGGCCGCCGCCGAGGCGGCCGCGGCGATTTTGTACCCGTGTTCATCCGTACCAGTCAGAAAAAAAACTTTATCGCCTTGAATTTTATGCCAACGCGCCAAAACATCAGCTGCCACAGTAGTGTAAGCATGACCGATGTGCGGCCTGTCGTTGACATAATATACTGGAGTGGTGATATAGAATTTAGGCATTTTCTTTAAAATCCTTCTATTTTGAAACAACAACTACGAATTCTCCCTTTAAATTATTTTTATCACTTTCCAAAATTTTTAAAATTTCCTCGGCGCTGCCGCGGTAAATTGATTCAAATTGCTTTGTTAATTCTCGGCAGACAACTATTTTTCGTTCCCGCAAAATTTCCTTTAATTGATTCAGTGTTTTTAGAATCCTATGCGTTGATTCATAAAAAACGACTGTATATTTTGCTTCTGCGACTTCGGTAAAAAACTTATTCCGGCCTTTTTTATGCGGCGGGAAACCCATAAAAACAAATCTATCAGCCGGAAAGCCGAAAACACTTAAAGCGGCAACGGCAGCATTGGGACCAGGAATTGGCACTATTTTAATCTTTCCCGCTTGCTCAATTGTTAACTTTTGCACCAATATGCCTCCTGGATCCGAAATCCCCGGAGTACCGGCATCGGTAACCAAGGCCAAATTCTTGCCTTGGCACAACTGCTCAATAATATAATCAACTTTTGATAATTTGCTGTGCTGAAAATAACTGATTAAGGGTTTTTTAATATTGTAGTGATTCAACAATTTTAGAGTCTGGCGCGTATCTTCGCAAGCAATCAAATCAACCTCTTTTAAAATTCGCAGAGCTCTAAAAGTTATATCTTCAAGATTCCCAATTGGCGTTGAAACAACGTAAAGGGTTGACATTTTTATAGCACGGCCGGCTTTTCTGATTTTCTTTTTTCCAGAAATTCCTTCAAAAATTCATATAAAATCCCGGCTAGGGGAATAGCCAAAATTGCGCCCAAAAATCCCCATAAGATTCCTCCGATTGCTAAAGACATTAAAACCAAAATCTGCGGCAGCCCCACAAGTCTTTTTGAAATAAGGGGCGTTAAAATATTATTTTCAACTTGCTGAATTAAAGCAAAAGCGATGATAACAAAAATCGCTTTAGATATGCTTTCTAAAGAAATAATTACGAAAATAAAGATGCCCGTAATAAGAGGACCAACAATTGGAATAAAATTAAGGACCCCGGCCAGTAATCCTAAAGAAAATGGGTATGGGGTATTAAAAACCAAAAAAACAACAAAAGAGACAACGCCAACGAATAAACAGGCCAGGATTCTGGTCAGAAACCAAGCGCTCACTTTTTTCTGACACCTTTCCCAAATAGACAATATATTAGCTTCGTATTTTTTTGGAAAAAAAATTAAGATGCTCCTTTCAATTCCTTTTTCATTCAAAGAAATATAAATGGCTAAGGTTAAAATAAAGATTGTAGCAAAAATTCCTCCAAAAATAACAAATAAGATATTGGCAATATTGATAATTATTTTATTCAATATTTCTCCTAACGCGTTAAAGAAGTTCTCAATATCCTGAAATGCTTCAATTTTCAGTCCCTTTAACGGCGGGGAAATTCTCTCAAAATATTGAGGAAGAATCTGAGAAAATTGTTTAATTTCAGAAATGAATAGAGGGACAGTGAAATAAATTATCAAAGTTAAAATGCCGAAAAAGGCAGTATAGACAAACAAAACTGCCAAGCTTTTTGGTATTTTTAGTTTTCTTAAAAAATTAACCGCAGGATTAAATAAAACAGAAATAATTAAAGCGAAAACAAACCAGGCTAAAATATCCCTGATTTGATAAAGAATATAAAAAGAAATTACTGCGGCAAAAATTTTGAAAATCGTTCCCCACGAAATATCTAGTAATTTTTCATTATTCATATACCGAACCCACAAATTGGGTGAAGGTGGAAATGAGCAAAGCTCATTGACCCTTTAATATTTTTTCAAATATTTTTTTATCTTTAAACGGACCGATTAAAGCTAAATTTAATTTTTGGGGCTGAAAAATATCTCTGGCCACTTTTTGAATATCTAACAGGCTGACTTTATCAATTTCGCGGTAGATTTTTTCCGGAGTTAAAATTTTCTTCTCCAAAAGCTCCTGTGTAACGTAAAATGAAGCCTGCGCATCAGAAGCTTCCAAAAGTAAAGTCATTTTTCCTTTTAGATTGTCTTTCGCTTTTTTTAACTCTTTTTCCGGTAATTTTGTCCCGGCAATTTTTTTATATTCTTTTAAAATAACCTGTATCCCTTTTTCCACTTTCTGATTTTGGATTCCTGCTTGAGTAACTAAACACCCCGTATCGGGATCAGCCGATACGGCAGTATTGACATAATAAGCAATGCCTAATCTTTCTCTTACTTTAATGAAAAGTCTGGAACTCATCATCCCTCCTAAAATTATTCCGAGCAATTCTTGAGCATATTTTTGCGGATGGAAAAGATTATATGCCCTTACTCCCAAACACAAATGGGTCTGGTCCGTTTTTCTTTCCATCAATAAGCATTCGGGCTTTGTTTGCTTTTCAAAAACCTGAGATTTTTTAAAAGGTATAACAGTTTTAATTTTAGAGAAATATCTTTTAACTTTTCCTAAAGTCTTTTGAATTTCTATATTTCCGGACACGCAAACAATGGTATTTGAAGCAACATACTGTTTTTTCATATAAAAAATCAGGTCTTGACGATAAATTTTTGATACGCTTTCTTTGGTGCCTGAAATCGGCCAGCCTGCCGGCTGGTCTCCATACAAAAGCTTTGACCACAGAATGCCGACATAACTCATCGGATGGTCTTTGTACATATTAATTTCTTGGATAATCACTCCTTTCTCTCTTTCTATTTCTTTTTCCGGCAACAAAGAATTAAAATAAACATCCGACACCCAGTCTAAAGCCATATCTAAATGAGAACTATCCACTTTAGCGAAATATCCGGTATATTCTTCTCCTGTAAAGGCGTTATAGATTCCTCCCACCCGATCCAACGTTTCAGCAATAGCAACGGTCGTTGGCCGTTTTTTTGTCCCCTTAAAGAACATATGCTCTAAAAAATGAGAGATACCGTTGGTTTCTTTTTTCTCGTATTTAGAACCCGTGCCCACCAATACCAAAACCGTCACTGCCTGAGTGCTCCTTTGAGGAACGGTAATGATTCTTAAGCCGTTATTCAGAACAGTTTTTTTGAACATCGAAATAAATTAAAAATTTATTGAAGATGTGAGGCGAAGAGAACTACGTTCTCTTCTTCATCTTCGCTTCCTACGGAAGCTCAATAAATGAATTTTAATTCATTGAACATTTAATTCTCTACTTTTTCTTTTAGAATCTTGGGTAAATCTTTAATTTTCACTCTTTCCTGCTTCATGGTGTCGCGGTCGCGAATTGTTACAGCTTGATCTTCCAAGCTTTCAAAATCCACCGTCACGCACCAAGGCGTGCCAATTTCATCCTGCGAATAATAGCGTTTGCCGATGTTGCCCCGGTCATCCCAAGCAATAAAAATTTCCTGGCGCAAATTTTCATAAATTTTTCTGGCAAGCTCAACCAACTTTGGCTTATTCGCCAGCAACGGAAAAACAGCGGCTTTAAAAGGAGCTAATTTTGGCTTCAATTGCAACACAACTCTTTCTTTATCTTCTTTGTAGCTTTCGCAAAGTATCGCCAAAACCGACCGCTCCACTCCCCAAGTTGGTTCAATAACATGCGGCCAGAATTCTTCGCCAGTTTCTGGATCTTTGTATTTTAAATTTTTACCGGAAGCCTCCTCATGTTTTTTTAAATCAAAATCTGTTCGGTAAGCCAAGCCATATAATTCTTTCTGGCCAAAAGGAAATTCGTATTCAAAGTCAATTGTTCTTTTTGAATAATGCGCCCGCTCTCCTTCCGGAATTTCGGCTTCATGAATTTTTTTAACATCAATGCCAATTTCTTTTATCCAATCCAAAACCTCTTTCCGCCAATATTCAAAATATTTTTTCCAATCTTTTTCCCTCACAAAATATTCAATCTCCATCATTTCAAATTCTCGCAAACGGAAAATAAAATTGCCGGGCGTGATTTCGTTGCGAAAAGCTTTGCCGACTTGTGCAATGCCAAAAGGCAAGGTCTGACACGTTGTATCTATAATGTTTTTAAAATCAACGAACATTCCTTGAGCGGTTTCTGGTCGAAGATAAACAATATCTCCATCAACCGGCCCAAGATTTGTTTTAAACATAATATTAAATTGACGCGGCTCAATAAGCTGACCTTTACATTGAGGACATTTATTTTTATTCTGCAATTCATCAACCCGGAATCTGTTATGGCAATTTTTACATTCAGTCAATATATCAATAAAACCTTTCACGTGTCCTGATGTTTCCCAAACTTTCGAATTCATAATAATCGTTGAGTCAAGACCGACAACATCATCTCTCTTGTGTATAAATCTCCCCCACCAAAGATTTTTAATGTTGTTTTTCAACTCAACTCCCAAGGGACCGAAATCCCAAGAGTTTGCCAAGCCGCCATAAATCTCTGAACCAGGAGAAATAAATCCCCGGCGCTTACAAAGTGAAACAATTTTTTCCATTAAATTATCCATAAGTTATATTTTATCTACTATATTTACTGAACCCGGCCCATTTCTTCATTGATGGTCGGGTCATCAGGCAAAGCGGTATCTATGGCAGGACTTGTTACTTCCAAATTTCCTCCTGTCCAATAATCTTCGCCAATAATTTTAGCCTGACTCACAAGCAAAGGCATTAAGCCTCTTTGAGAAAAGTCAGGAGTAAAAGAAATTTGAAATGCCACGTTGGGCGCCGGTGTAATCTTGCCGGTACCTGCCTCTAAATCACCTAATTCCCAGATAATTTCTTTTGATTGCGAATCAAAAGTCAGTCTTGAGTTTTCGGGAGAAATTCTGCCGGTTAACTTTACCCCGGGAGAAAGCGTGGCTTTTATTTTTACATTTTTAACATCATTATAATAATTTTTGGCTTGCCAGATTACGGTATAAGTGGTGCTCTCGCCAACTTTTGGGGGAAGCGGCCCTGAATTGCCGAATATTTCATCCTGGAAGAAACCCTTTTGAGAAATTTCCAAACGGGAGTTGATTTTTGTTTCAAATTCTTCTTTTACCTGAGAAAGAATGATTTTGTTCTTCAAAGTGAAATTTTTGTCTTGAATTGATGACTGTTCCCAGTCTTTCTTTAAATTAATCCAAAATTCGACTTTTCCTTCATCTCCTTGTCCCAAAAACCTGAGTTTTGGAATTTGTCGCCAATCCCATACCATAGAATTGTCTCCCTTGTTAAACTGGCCAAATTCAGTTTTAATTGTTTCGTAATCAAAAGCGCGACTTTCTAAAGTAACAGCCAAGAATAAATCTTGAAACGGCTCCTCTCCAATGTTTCTAAAGAAAATTTCATAATGTAAAGAATCTCCGGGATTGGCAATGTATTGAGAAAAACCGTTTATTTGCTGAAAGATGGAAAGAGAAGATTTAAGGGTCTCCACTCCCCTAACTGTCTCTTTCAGCAAAATAAATTCGCCGTCTTTCCATATGCCCAAGGTCGCCCGAAAAATTTTCTGTTCTTTAATTTCTCCCGTCAATTTTCCTCTAATTTCAATTCTGCCTCCTTCAGCCTTATTCAAAATTGGCAAATCCCACTCGGTTTTTTCCAAAGCCTGAGGCTGGCTTGCGATAAATTCAAACCCAGACGGATATTCAATTTTCACCCTAAGATTAGAAAGAGGCCAATCAGCGTTTGAAAAATAATTTAATGAAAATTGGATTTCCCTGCCGGATTCGGCTTTGGAAGGGAGGTCGAATTCAAAAGTTAAAGGAGTAGATTTAATTTTGGTCGTGAAAGTGGTTTTTGATTCATAAAAAGCCTTAAGGTTTTTGGGCCGATATCTTAAAGTAGCTTCTGATTTGCTTGTTTCATTTTCTTTTCCCACAAGCCGAACCTTAAAAGAAATTGTCTTTTCTTCCCCGGGATAAATGTCTTCCAGGTCTTTTACCACTGTTAATGTTTCCCCGTTGCTCGGCAATGAATTTTCCGGAAATTGAAAAATCATTTCCGGCTCTTCCAAAGTGATATTTCCGTTATTTTTATATTTAACCAAATATTCAATTTCTTCAAAAGCCTGAGCCTCTTCAGGTCCTAAAATTTCTAATTTCAAAACCTCTTTTGAATAAATATTTTTTTGATAATAATAAAATCCCAAAACCCCGGCCGCAGCGCCCAAAATTAGAATAAAAATGATGATTTTTTTCATAATCCCTACAAAATTATTCACCCCGTAGCGACCTTCGCTCTGCTACTGGGGCGAAGAGGACTTTGTCCTCTTCTTCACCTTCGTCCTGCTGTGCGGGATTCGGTAGTCGAAGAAAATTCCTTCTTCTCCACCTCAGCTGAAGCTTCGGTATAAGAATAATATTCGTTGATAATCGTATCCAAAGATTTTAAATTTGACTTTTCGATTTTTAATTTAGAAAAAAGAGCCCAATCCTTTTTAAGAATAATCCGTAAAATTTTTACCGTTTCGGCAGTAATTTCCTTACCCGAGTGAAGCGAAGGGTGGAAAAGAGATTTATCTCTTTGACTGCCCCCACGCCAAATTTGGTGCGGGGATTTACCTAATTTTAATTCTTTAAAACATTTTTGGCAAATTACTCCTCCTTCTTTCGCGCTAAAAAAAAGATTGCCTGCAACTAATTTTTTCTGGCACAAAACACAGCTATATAATTCAGGCCTATAACCCAAGATTAAAAGAAGATTCCAAGCAAAATAATAATAAATCTTGTACTCGAAGAACATTCGTTCTTCTCCACACTTCGCTGCGGCTCGGGTATTTAATTTATTAAATGTTTCCAAAAGTAACCGCCAGATTTTTTCGTCTGGCTCTTGACCTGAAATCAAATTGTCTAAGAATTCAGAGATTTTATAAGCAATCTTTATT
>Ga0315286_10002525_pt1 | contig 17088 bp, 29 predicted proteins | sample YL17G10_0_MG_FD_205038 | JGI IMG/M metagenome (GOLD analysis project Ga0315286, IMG submission 205038) | Sediment microbial communities from Yellowstone Lake, YNP, Wyoming, USA - YL17G10_0 | ecosystem: Environmental > Aquatic > Freshwater > Lake > Sediment | place: USA: Wyoming | collected...
TTGATCACGCCGATCGCGATGGAGAAGGAACTGCGGTTCGCGATCCGCGAGGGCGGCCGGACGGTCGGCGCCGGCGTGGTCACCGAGATCGTCGAGTAGGAGGCAGGCCGTGGCGGGGCAGAGAATCCGGATCAAGCTGAAGTCCTTCGATCACAGCGTGCTCGACAAGTCGGCGGCGGAGATCGTCAACACCGCCCGTCGCACCGGCGCGCTGACCGTCGGCCCGGTGCCTCTGCCGACGAAGCGCTCGGTCTGGACCGTGTTGCGCTCGCCGCACGTGGACAAGAAATCGCGGGAGCAGTTCGAGATGCGGGTGCACAAGCGGCTGATCGACATCAGCCAGTCGACGCCCCAGGCGATCGACGCCCTGATGAAGCTAGAGCTGCCGGCCGGCGTCGATATCGAGATCAAGCTGTTGTAGGCCAGTCGCGCCGGGTCCGGTGTGGACCCGGGGCGCTCGGGGGGCGTGTCATGCCGGGTTTGATCGGACGCAAGATCGGAATGACCCAGGTCTTCCAGGAAGACGGCACCGTAATTCCGGTGACAGTGCTGGCGATGGGCCCGTGCCCGGTGGTGCGGATGAAGACGGCCGAGAGCGACGGATACGCCTCGGTGCAGCTGGCCTTCGAGCCGATCCTGGCGCGCAAGCTGACGCGTTCGCGCCAGGGTCATCTGAAGAAGCACGGCCAGGAGCCGCACCGCTTCGTGCGCGAGTTCCGCACCGCGGAGGCACTTGCGCCGGGCGCGGTGCTCGACGTGACCCTCTTCACGCCGGGCGACCGGGTCGACGTGATCGGCACGTCCAAGGGCAAGGGCTTCCAGGGCGTGGTCCGGCGTCATCATTTCAAGGGCGGGCCCGAGACCCACGGCTGCAAGACCCATGACATGCCGGGCTCGGTCGGCGCGAGCGCCTGGCCCTCGCACGTCATCAAGGGCCGCCGGCTGCCGGGCCACATGGGCGACGCGCGGCGGACCGCCATCAATCTCACGGTCGTCAGGATCGACAAGGATCGCCACCTCCTTATCGTGCGCGGCGCGGTGCCCGGGGGGCGCAATTCCCTGGTGATGGTCCGGCGGACCAAACGAGTGGCAGGGAGGAAGTAGTCATGCCGACGGCCAAACTCCTGGCCCATACCGGCGAGGCTCGCGGCGAGGTGAATCTCCCCGAGTCGGTCTTCGGCATCGCACCGAACCGTTCGGTGATGTGGGAGGCGGCGCGCAACTTCCTCGCCAATCAGCGCCAGGGCACCTCGAGCGTCAAGAGCCGCGCCATGGTGAGCGGCGGCGGACGGAAGCCGTGGCGCCAAAAGGGGACCGGTCGGGCGCGTGCCGGCACCACCCGGTCGAACATCTGGGTGCACGGCGGCCGCGCCTTCGGGCCGCGGCCGCGCGATTACGGCTACCGGTTGCCGAAGGAGATCCGGCGTCTGGCACTGCGCTCGGCGCTGTCCCAGAAGGCGGGTGCGGGTGAGGTGACGGTGTTGGCCGACTTCACCATCCCGGAGCCGAAGACGCGCGAGGTCGCGCGCGTCCTGACGGCCCTCGGGGTGACGGAGTCGCGCTGCCTGCTGGTGCTGCCCGGGCACGATTCGGATCTGGCACGCGCGGCGCGCAACCTGCCGAGGCTGCGCACGCTGGAGTACCGGTTGCTGAATACGTACGAGGTCCTGCACGCCGACCGGCTCCTGATCCTGGAGTCGGCGGTGCCCAAGCTGGAGGAGGTGTGGGGCCATGAAGCTTGAGGCACGCGCCATCATCCGCCAGATCCTGATTACCGAGAAGGGCTCGAAGACGCGGGAGCAGGGCAAGACCGGCAACCGCTACTTCTTCGAGGTCCACACCGAAGCCAACAAGATCGAGATCGCCCGTGCGATCAAGACCGTCTTCGGCGTCGACGCCGTCAACGTTCGCACCATGAACTACGCCGGCAAAGTGAAGCGCATGGGCCGCTTCAGCGGACCGCGGTCGAAGTGGAAGAAGGCGATCGTCACCCTGAAGCCAGGCCAGAAGATCGACCTCTTCGACGAGGTCTAGGCCGGGCGCGCGGTCTGACGCCGCGCCGGTCCGGGCCCCGGAGGGAGCAGCGAGCATGGCATTGAAGAAGTTCAAGCCGACGACACCGAGTCTCCGTTACATGACGGTGACCGACTTCTCCGAGCTTACGCAGAAGAAGCCGGAGAAGTCGCTGCTGCGGCCGCTGAACCGCAGCGGGGGACGGAACAATCACGGCCGGGTCACCTCCTGGTGCCGGGGCGGCGGCCACAAGCGACGCTACCGCGTGATTGACTTCCATCGCGGCAAGCACGGCGTCCCGGGCCGGGTGGCGGCGATCGAGTACGACCCGAACCGGTCCTCGCGCATCGCGCTGCTGGTCTACGCCGACGGCGAGAAGCGCTACATCGTCGCCCCCGACGGGGTGAAGGTGGGCGACACGCTGATGTCCGGACCGGGCGCCGACATACGCGACGGCAACTGTCTGCCGCTGCGGGGCGTGCCACTGGGCACCAGCATCCACAATCTGGAACTGATCCCCGGGAAGGGCGCGCAGGTGGCGCGTTCGGCGGGCGCCGAGTGCCAGCTCATGGCGAAGGAGGGCAACACCGCCCACGTGCGGCTCCCCTCCGGCGAGGTGCGCATCTTCAGCCTCGACTGCTATTGCACCGTGGGCAAGGTGGGCAATCTGGACCACGAGAAGGTGGTGATCGGCAAGGCGGGACGCAATCGCTGGTTGGGGCGGCGGTCCAGCTCGCGCGGGGTGGCGATGAACCCGGTCGATCACCCGATGGGCGGCGGCGAGGGAAAGTCCTCAGGCGGTCGGCATCCCTGCACGCCTTGGGGCAAGCCGACCAAGGGGTACAAGACGCGCCGGCGGCGCAAGATCTCGAGCCGGCTGATTGTCCACCGGCGGACGAAGTAGGCACGGGGGAGAGGACCATGGCGCGCTCGCTGAAGAAGGGTCCCTACGTGGACGTTCGGCTCCAGAAGCGGATCGTGGAGCTGAACCGGAATCGCGAGAAGAAGGTGTTGCGCACCTGGGGGCGGCGATCGATGGTCACGCCCGAGTTCGTCGGGCACACCGTCGCGGTTCACAACGGCAGCAAGTTCATCCCGATCTACGTGACCGAGAACATGGTCGGTCACAAGCTCGGCGAGTTCGCCCTGACGCGCACCTTCCGGGGTCACTCGTCGGACAAGTCGACCAGAGCGACCAAGGCGACGCCGCCGTCGAAGTAGCGCCCGGGTCGGACCGGAGGGAAAGACGATGGAGGCCAGAGCGATTGCCCGCTTCGTGCGGGTCTCGCCCACCAAGGTGGACCGGGTGCTGCGGCATATCCGCGGCCTGCCGGTGGAGCGCGCCCAGGAGTTGCTGGCGTACAGTCCGCGGCCGATCGCCAAGCAGATCGGCAAGGTGTTGACCTCGGCCGTGGCCAACGCCACCAACCGGGAGCCGGGCACCTCACCCGATCAGCTCTTCGTGAAGCACGCGGTCGCGGATGCCGGACCGACCCTGAAGCGGATTCAGCCGCGCGCGCAGGGGCGGGCCTTTCGGATCCTGAAGCGAATGACCCACATCACGATCGTGGTGGCCGAGCGCGCGCCGAAGGCGGTGCCGGGCGCGGGGCCGGCGGAGAGGGCCGCGGCTCGGGGTGAGACGAAGCCCGAGACCAAGCCGGCGGGACGGGCGGCGAAGGCGCTGGCGGCGGTCCGGAGGGCGGCGGCGGCGAAGCCGAAGAAACCGGCGGCGAAGACGGCGCCAAAGACGGCGCCGAAGGGCGGAACGGGCGCGGCGAAAGAGCGCAAGGAGCGGAAGAAGTAGCCGGGGCGACCCGACCCCGGATCGGGGTGCGGGCCGGGGCTTCGGGCTGGCCAGAGGAGGTTCGACTTGGGACAGAAGACGAATCCGATCGGGATCCGGTTGGGGATCACGCGGACCTGGGACTCGCTCTGGTTCGCCCGCAAGGACTACGCCAAGCTGGTCGAGGGCGACCTGATGCTCAAGAAGTACATCCGCACGCGATTGCCCAACAGCGGGATCTCCCAGATCACCCTGCAGCGCTCGGGCAATCGGGTGGATGTGACGATCCACACCGCGAAGCCGGGCATGGTGATCGGCAAGAGCGGTGCCCAGGTGAACCAGCTCCGCGACGAGCTGCAGCGGGTGACCGGCAAGGAAGTCTTCCTGGACATCAAGTCGATCGACAACCCGGATCTCGACTCGCGCCTGGTGGCGGAGAACGTCGCGCGCCAGCTCGAGATGCGGGTCTCCTTCCGCCGCGCGATGAAGAAGTCGCTCTCCTCGTCGATGCGCTCCGGCGCGTTGGGCATGAAGATCCGCTGTTCGGGGCGGTTGGGCGGCTCGGAGATGGCGCGCACCGAGGAATACCATGAGGGGCGCATCCCGCTGCACACGCTGCGCGCCGAGATCGACTACGGCACCGCGACCGGCTTCACCACCTACGGCACGGTCGGGGTGAAGGTCTGGATCTTCCACGGCGAACGCATCGGCGGCGCGTCGGAAGACATGTCGGCCACCGGGTTCGGCGGCCGCTCCGCGACGAGGAGGCGATAAGCGATGATGGCGCCGAAGCGGACCAAGTTCCGCAAGCAGCAGAAGGGCCGGCGCTTCGGCCTGGCGACCCGGGGCAACCTTCTGACCTTCGGGGACATTGCCTTGAAGGCGATCGAGCCCGCCTGGGTGACCGCGGTGCAGATCGAAGCGGCGCGCGTGGCGATCAACCGGAAGATCAAGCGCGGGGGCAAGATGTGGATCCGCATCTTCCCCGACAAGCCCTTCACCAAGAAGCCGGCCGAGACGCGCATGGGCAAGGGCAAGGGGGCGCCCGAGGGTTGGGTCGCGGTGATCAAGCCCGGTCGCATCCTGTTCGAGCTCGAGGGCATCGACGACGTGCTGGCGCGTGAGGCGTTGGCGCTGGGCGCGGCGAAGCTGCCGGTCAAGACCAAGGTGGTGCGGCGCGACGTATACCCCTGCCGCCTGTAACGGCGGTCCGGGGGGGCACCGCGAGGAGGGGCCGTGAAGGAGAACAAGGCGAGGACGCTGCGCGAGCTGACGCGGGAGGAGGTGGAACTGAAGCTCCACGACCTCCAGACGGAGCTGGAGAACCTCCGGTTCCGCGCGGCCCTCAAGCAGGAAACGAACCCGCTGCGCATCCGCGAGGCGCGTCGGGAGATCGCGCGCATCCATACCCTGCTGTGCGAGGACGCGCACGAAGTGCGGCATCTGGCGAAGCGGGTCGAGAAAAAGGCGTAGCGCCACGGTGTAAGACGGGACCCGGCACGTCGCCGGGGACACGATGGGAGCGAAGGGGTCAGCGGCATGACGGAACGAGCGCAGCGGAAAGAGCGCGAGGGGGTCGTCGTCCAGACCGCCATGAACAAGACGGCGGTCGTGGTGATGAAGCGGCGGTTTCCCCACGCGGTCTACGGCAAGTACGTGACGCGCAGCAAGAAGTTCTACGTGCACGACGCGGAGAACGCGTGTCAGGTCGGGGACGTCGTGCGCATCATGGAGACGCGCCCGCTGAGCAAGCTGAAGCGCTGGCGTCTGGTCGAGATCCTGGAGCGCGCCCGGTAGCGGCGGAGCGGGAGGGGCGGTCCGGCCCGCGTCGGGCGGGGCCGGGGCCGGAGGACGAGTCATGATTCAGCAGCAGACGATGTTGACCATCGCCGACAACTCCGGGGCGCGGCGGGCGATGTGCATCAAGGTGTTGGGCGGCACCCGCCGGCGCTATGCCACGGTGGGGGACATCATCGTGGTCGCGATCAAGGACGCCCTGCCCAACGGGCAGGTGAAGAAGGGCACGGTCGCGCGAGCGGTCATCGTGCGCACCAAGAAGGAGGTCCGCCGCAAGGACGGGACCTACATCCGCTTCGATGAGAACGCGGCGGTCATCATCGACGCCAACAAGGAGCCGCGCGGCACGCGCATCTTCGGGCCGGTGGCGCGGGAGCTGCGGGACCGGGAGTTCATGAAGATCGTCTCCCTGGCGCCCGAGGTGCTCTAGCCCGGCGCACGGCGGCCGGACGGGAGGAGAACGGTGGACATCTGCAAGGGCGACACGGTCATCGTGATCAGCGGCGCGGAAAAGGGGAAGACCGGCCGCGTGCTGGCGGTCTATCCCGACAAGCGGCGGGTCATCATCGAGAAGATCAACATGATCAAGCGGCACCAGAAGCCGCGTTCGCAGTCGCAGATGCAGAGCGGGATCATCGAGAAGGAGGCGGCGCTGCCCCTCTCGAAGGTGTTGCTCTACGACCCGAAGACCAAGCGGGGCACGCGGGTCCGGTTCCGCATCCGCTTCGAGAAAGAAGGCGGCCGGAAGATCCGGATCAAGGAGCGCGTTTCGGTGCGTAGCGGCGAGGTGATGGAGAAGGCGCCGCCGCGGACCGCGTAATCGCGGCCCCGGACCGCAACGGGAGAGAAAGATGGCCGAGAAGGAAGCGAAGGAAAAGAAGGCGCCCAAGAAGGGCGGCGGCAAGCCCAAGGGCGTGACCGCGCCGCCGGCGCCTCCGGTACCCGAAGAGCCGGCCCCGGTGCCGAACCTCAAGCTGCACTACGAGCGCGAGGTCATCCAGGCCCTGGAGCAGCGCTTCGGCTACGACAACCGCCATCGGGTGCCGCGGCTGATCAAGATCGTGCTCAACATGGGCACCGGGGACGCGCTGACCAACCCGCGATTCGTGGAGGCGGCGGCCGAGGACCTGGGCGCGATCAGCGGTCAGAAGCCGTCGGTGCGGCGGGCGCGGAAATCGATCGCCAACTTCAAGCTCCGTGCCGGGGTGGCGATCGGCGCGATGGTCACCCTGCGCGGCGCGCGCATGTATGAGTTCATGGAGCGACTGATCAGCGTGGCGATCCCGCGCATCCGCGACTTCCGCGGTCTCTCGCCCAAGGGATTCGACGGCCGCGGCAATTTCAGTTTCGGGGTTAAAGAACAGATCATCTTCCCGGAGATCAAGTACGACAAGGTCGAGAAGATCCGGGGCCTCGACGTGACCCTCGTGACCTCGGCGGACACCGATGAGGAGGGGTATGAGCTGCTCAAGGCGATGCGCATGCCCTTCCGCGAGAGATAAGGCGGGGAGGCTGGCGTGGCGAAGAAGTCGCTCGTCGAGAAGTGGAAGCGGACGCCCAAGTTCGGAGTCCGCAAGTACAATCGGTGCCACCGCTGCGGCCGGCCGCGGGCCTACCTGCGACGCTTCGGCATGTGTCGCATCTGTGTCCGCGAACTCGCCCTGCGCGGAGAGCTGCCGGGCATGGTGAAGGCGAGCTGGTAGGAGCCGCGGCGCCGCCCTTGCGGTGTCGCGCCCCGGGGGCGTACCCGGTTGCCGGGGACGCCGGTCGGGTGAAGAGGAGTGAGACTGGATGAGTATCAGCGACTCGATCGCCGATTTTCTGACGCGCATACGCAATGCCTCCCGGGTGCGGCACGCGCGCGTCGAGGTGCCCGCGTCGAACCTCAAGGAAGAGGTGACCAAGCTCCTGGTGCGTGAGGGCTACGTCACCAACTACAAGCGCATCGAGGACGGGCGCCAGGGACTGCTGCGCATCTACCTGAAGTACGATTCGGTGGACGGGAGCTCGATCATCGAGGGCCTGCAGCGCGTCAGCACTCCGGGGCGGCGCTGCTACGTCGGCAAGGATGCCATCCCGCGGGTGCGCGGTGGGCTGGGCACCGCGATCCTCTCCACCCCGCAAGGGGTGCTGACCGACAAGGAGGCGCGGCGCGCCGGAGTCGGCGGCGAGGTGTTGGCCCGGGTCTGGTAGGCGGACGACGCACGAGCGCCCCCCGGCGCTCGACGTGAAGTGAGGAAGGTCGAAGATGTCGCGAGTCGGAAAGAAGCCGATCCCGATCCCGGACGGCGTGGAGGTCGCGGTCGAGGGCCAGCGCGTTCGCGTTCAGGCGAAGGGCAAGCAGCTCGAGTGGACGGTGGTGCCCGAGCTGCAGGTGGCGCTGACCGGCCGGATCCTGGAGGTCGCGAACCCGAACCCCAACCTGCGCAGCAACAGCCTGTGGGGCACGACCCGCACCGTGCTGCAGAACATGGTGACCGGTGTCCACCAGGGCTTCAGTAAGTCGCTGGAGGTGGTCGGGACGGGCTATCGCGTCAGTCTCAAGGGCAAGACGCTCACTTTCCTGATCGGCCTCGACCATGAAGTCGTATATGTGGTGGCGGACGATATCGACGTCGCAGTGACCGACCGCCCGATGCGAATCGCGCTCAAGGGCATCGATCGCCAGCGCGTGGGTCAGGTGGCGGCCGAGATCCGCGGGCTCAAGAAGCCCGAGCCGTATCAGGGCAAGGGCATTCGCTACGAGGGCGAGGCCGTCCGCAAGAAGGCGGGCAAGGCCGGCGCCTCGGGGAGGTAGGTGCGGATGAAGTCGATCGCCAAAGAGCGGATGCAGAGCCGATGGACCCGGCATCGCCGGATCCGCAAGCGCCTGGCGGGCAACGCGGCGCGACCGCGGCTCTGTGTCTTTCGGAGCAACGCGCAGATCTATGCGCAGATCGTCGACGACGACCGGGGCCACGCCCTGGCCGGGGCTTCGAGCCTGAGCCCGGAGCTGGTCGCGGGTCTCAAGGGAAAGAAGAAGCAGGAGGCGAGCCGCGAGGTGGGCAAGCTGATCGCCACGCGCGCGCAGGCGAAGGGGATCAAGCAGGTCTGCTTCGACCGCGGTGGGTATATCTACCACGGTCGGGTCAAGGCTCTAGCAGAGGGGGCACGCGAGGGTGGCCTGGAGTTCTAGCAGTCAAGGCAGGCCTCCCGGGAAGGGCCCGGGAGCGGGAGCCGGCGGAGAGCGGGATTCGCGTCGGTGGCGCGGGGGTCCGCGGCAGGATCGCGAAGAGCGTCCGGATCGGGGCGACCAGCCGGAGCTGGTCGATCGCTTGATCTGCGTCAACCGCGTAGCCAAGGTGGTCAAGGGCGGCCGGCGCTTCAGTTTCAACGCCATCGTTGCCGTCGGGAACAAGGCGGGCACGGTCGGCGTCGGGCTGGGCAAGGCGAACGAGGTCTCCGACGCCATCCGCAAGGCAACCGAGGCGGCGCGCAAGTCGACCTTCGCGGTGCCCCTGCTGCGCGGCACGCTGCCCCATGCCATTAACTGCGAGTTCGGGGCGGCGAAGGTGTTGCTGCGGCCGGCCTCGCCGGGAACCGGGGTGATCGCGGGCAGCGCGGTGCGTTCGGTCCTGGAGGTCGCGGGGGTGCAGGACGTGCTCACCAAGAGCCTCGGGTCGAACAACCCGCACAACTTGGTCAAGGCGACGGTGCGGGGCCTGCGCATGCTGAGGAGCGCGCGGGTCGTGGCGCGTCGGCGCGGGCAGCGCGTGAGCGAGGTGCTGGGGTTCGCCCCTGCGGGGAGGAGCGATGAAGAAGCTCAGGATCAAACAGGTGCGTAGCGCGATCGGCCGGGTCGAGGGGCAGAAGCGCACGCTGCGAGCCCTGGGAATCCGGCGCCTCCACCAGACGGTGGTGCTTACCGACACGCCCCAGATCCGCGGGATGATCCGCGTCGTCCATCACTTGGTGCAGGTCGAAGAGGTCACCGAGGCGTAGCTCGGCGAGGAGTCGACGATGAAGCTGAATGAACTGAAGCCCCCGCGGGGTGCGGTGAAGAAGCGGAAGCGCCGCGGCATCGGCACCGGATCGGGCCACGGCGGCACTTCGACCCGCGGCAACAAGGGTCAATACTCCCGCAGTGGCGGGAAAATCCCCGCCTGGTTCGAGGGCGGCCAGATGCCGCTGCAGCGTCGTCTGCCCAAGCGCGGCTTCACGAACCTGTTCCGCAAGGCCTTTCAGGTGGTCAATGTCGGCGACCTGGCGGGCTTCGACGCCGGCACCGAGGTGACCCTGGAGATGCTGCAGCAGGCCGGGCTGGTGCGCCGCCGGGGCCTGCCGGTGAAGCTGCTTGCCGAGGGCACGCTGGACCGCGCGCTCACCGTGCGGGTCCACGCCGCGAGCCGCGCGGCGCAGGAGAAGGTGGGCCAGAGCGGTGGTCGGGTGGAGATCCTGGAGCGGGCCTGAGTCTGAGGAGCGGCGATGTTCAACAAGATCGAGTCGATGTTCAGGATCCCGGAGCTGAAGCGCCGGATCCTCTTCACCGTCGCCCTGCTGGTGGTTTACCGGCTCGGTGGGCATATCACCACGCCGGGGATCGACGGGGAGGCCCTTTCCCAGTGGTTCGCCCGGAACCAGGCCGGCGGGCTCTTCGGTCTGTACGACCTCTTCGCCGGGGGCAACTTCCGCCGGGCGACGATCTTCGCGCTCGGGATCATGCCCTACATCAGCGCCTCGATCATCCTGCAGCTCTTCGGCGCGGTGATTCCGTACTTCGAGCGGCTGCGCAAGGAAGGCGACGCGGGCCGCAAGAAGATCACCCAGTTCACCCGCTACGGCACGGTCCTGCTGGCGCTCATTCAGGCCTACGGCATCGGCATCTATCTGCTGAACATGGCCGGGCAGATCCCGGGCCTGATCTCGATGAACGCCTTCGGCTTCCAGCTCCTGACGATGCTCACCCTGACCGCGGGGACGGTCTTCGTCATGTGGCTGGGGGAACAGATCACCGAACGGGGCATCGGCAACGGCATCTCGCTGATCATCTTTATCGGGATCGTGGTGCGCTTCCCGATCGAGCTCTGGCAGACCTGGCGTCTGGTGCGGCTGGGTGACATCAACATGCTCTTCCTGATCATCCTCATCGCCGGCATGCTCGCGGTGACCGCGGTGGTGGTGGCGATGACCCAGGCGCAGCGGAAGATCCCCGTGCAGTATCCGAAGCGGGTCGTGGGCCGGCGCATGGTGGGCGGGGTGAGCACCTACATCCCGTTGCGGGTCAACACCGCGGGCGTCATTCCGATCATCTTCGCCCAGTCAATCATCGTCTTTCCCAGCACGCTGGGGACCTTCTTCCACGGCAGCCCGTTGGTAGACACGCTCAACAGCATCTTCCGGCCGGGCCAACCGGTCTACATCGTGCTCTATTCCCTGATGATCATCTTCTTCACCTACTTCTACACTGCGATCGTGCTCAATCCAGTCGACCTGGCGGAGAACATGAAGAAGTACGGGGGATTCGTGCCCGGCATCCGACAGGGGAAGCCGACGGCGAACTACATCGACCGGATCCTGACGCGGATCACCTTCACGGGGGCGGTCTACCTGGCGGCGATCGCGGTCCTGCCCGACATTCTGATCTATCGCGCGCACATGCCGTTCTACTTCGGCGGCACCAGCCTGCTGATCGTGGTCGGGGTGGCGCTGGACACGCTGCAGCAGATCGAGGGACACCTCCTGGTGCGGCACTATGACGGGTTCCTGAAGCACTCCCGCCTGCGCGGCGGGCGGCGCATGTAGCGCGGGGGTGACGGGATGCGGTTGGTTTTGCTGGGAGCGCCGGGTTGCGGGAAGGGTACCCACAGCGCCTGGATGACCGAGACGCTGGGCGTGCCGCAGGTCTCGACCGGCGACATCCTGCGCGCGGCGGTCGCGGCCGGGACCGGGCTGGGGCGGCGGGCCAAGACGTTCATGGACACCGGGCAGCTGGTGCCCGACGACGTGATCCTGGGTCTGGTGCGCGAGCGGCTGGGGGCGGCGGACGCCGTCGGCGGGTTCATCCTCGACGGGTTCCCGCGCACGATCCCGCAGGCCGAGGGGTTGGAGGCGATCCTGAGCGCGCGAGGCGAGTCGCTGGATCGCGTGATCAAGCTGGAGGTCGACCGCGTCGAGCTGGTGCGGCGCCTGACCGCGCGGCGCGTCTGCCCGGGCTGTCACGCGGTGTTCAACCTCGACTTCCGGCCGCCGCGGCGCCCGGGGGTCTGCGACGCCTGCGGGGCGGACCTGGTGCAGCGCGACGACGACCGCGAGGAAACCGTTGCGCGGCGCCTCGAGGTGTACGAGCGGCAGACGGCGCCGCTGGTCGACTACTACCGACAGCGCAACCTGCTGGCGGCGGTCGACGGCAATGGGGGCTACGCTTTGGCGCGCGAACAGGTCGAGCGCGCGCTCGGGCGCGAGGCCGGTGGTCGATGATCTCGATCCGGCGGCCGGAGGAGATTGAGCGCATCGCGGAGAGCGCGCGGATTGTCGCCGCGGCGCTGCGTAAGGTGCGTGAGCAGGTCCGGCCCGGGGTGACGACGGAGGCGATCGATCGGGAGGTGGAGGGGTTCATCCTCTCCCAGGGCGCGAAGCCCTCGTTCAAGGGCTATCGCGGCTTCCCGGCCAGTGTCTGCGTCTCGATCAACGAGGTGGTGGTGCACGGGATCCCGTCCTCCCGGGAGCTGGCCGAGGGCGACATCGTCAGCATCGACGTCGGCGCCTACAAGGACGGCTTCCACGGCGACGGGGCGTGGACCTTCCCGGTGGGGGAGATCGACGAGGCGTCGGATCGCCTGCTGCAGGTGACGCGCGAGGCACTGAATCGCGGGATCGAGCAGGCGCGCCCGGGGGCGCGTCTGGGCGAGATCTCGAACGCGATTCAGAGCCACGTGGAACAGAACCGGTTCTCGGTGGTGCGCATGCTGGTCGGACATGGGATCGGCGTGCAGCTCCACGAGGACCCGCAGGTTCCGAACTTCGGCAGCCGCCGGCAGGGACCGATCCTGGCGGAAGGGATGGTCCTGGCGATCGAGCCGATGGTCAATGCCGGGGGCTTCGAGGTCTATACGGAGCAGGATGAGTGGACCGTGGTGACGCGGGACCGGTCCCGATCGGCCCACTTCGAACATACGGTCGCGATCACGGGGAATGGGCCCCGGATCCTGACCGCGCCGGGGCCCGAGAACTAGGGCGGTGCGGCCGGGGGGGGTGGAACATGAAGGTACGGTCGTCGGTCAAGAAGATCTGTGATCAGTGCAAGATCGTCCGCCGCCATGGGGTGGTGCGGGTGATCTGCAAGAAGAACCCGCGGCACAAGCAGCGTCAGGGCTAGCGCGACCGCCCGCGGGACGCGGCGGCGGAAGGAGGAGTCACCTTGGCTCGTATTGCCGGAGTCGACCTGCCGAACGAAAAGCGGATCGAGGCGGCGTTGACCTACATCTTCGGGATCGGGTTCTCGACGTCCCGCCGGATCCTGGCGGCGACCGGGGTGCGCCCCGACACACGGGTCAAGAACCTGACCGAGGAAGAGGCCGCCAAGCTGCGCAACGAAATCGAGAATCATTACCGGATCGAGGGTGCGTTGCACACCGAGATCGGAATGAACATCAAGCGCCTGATGGACATCGGGTGCTACCGCGGCATGCGGCATCGCCGGAGTCTGCCGTGCCACGGCCAGCGTACGCACACCAATGCCCGGACGCGCAAGGGGCCGCGGCGCACGTCGGGAACGATCAAGAAGAAGCCGCGTCCCGGCAAGAAGGGCTAGCCAGACCGCGTCGTCGACCGAGAACCGGGACCCCGGCATAGGGGGCCCACAGGAGGATCGCAGAGGTGGCGCAGGAGCGGAAAAAGAAGAAGAAGGAGCGCAAGGTCCCCCTGAACGGGGTGGCCCACGTGCACACCAGCTTCAACAACACGATCATCTCGATCACCGACACCAGCGGCGCGGTCGTCTCCTGGGCCAGCGCGGGCAAGGTCGGCTTCAAGGGGTCGCGCAAGAGCACCCCCTACGCCGCCCAGCTCGCCGCCGAGACCGCGGCCAAGGACGCGATGAACCTGGGCATGAAGCGCCTGGAGGTTTGGGTCAAGGGGCCCGGCGCGGGGCGAGAGGCCTCGATCCGGAGTCTCGCGGCGGCGGGGATGGAGATCTCCGCCATTCGCGACGTGACCCCGATCCCGCACAACGGATGCCGGCCGCCGAAACGCAGGCGCGTCTAGCGCCCGCGATCGCGATCGACGGGAGGAAGGAAAGGCATGGCTGTCTATCACGGTGCCCGGTGCAAGCAGTGCCGGCGCGAGGGCGTGCGCCTCTATCTGAAGGGGGAGCGCTGCTACATGGACAAGTGCGCCATTGCGCGACGGGCGTATCCGCCGGGCGAGCACGGGCAGGGACGTCGTCCCAAGGAGACGCCGTACGGAACGCAGTTGCGTGAGAAGCAGAAGGCGCGGCACATCTATGGGGTGCTGGAGCGCCAGTTCCGCAACTACTTCGAAAAGGCGTCGCGCCGCCAGGGAGTCACCGGCGAGATCCTGCTGCAGATGCTGGAGATGCGTCTGGACAACACGATCTACCGCCTGGGTCTGTCCTCCTCCCGGAGCCAGGCGCGCGAGCTGATCCGCCACGGCCACTTCCAGGTCAACGGGCGGATCACCGACATCCCGTCGTATATGCTGAAGCCCGGCGAGCTGATCTCGGTCAGCCCGGGCAGCATGAAGCTGGGGGCGATCAAGGATACCTTCGAGAACCGGCGCCGCACCGAGGATCAGCCCTGGTTGGAGATCGACGAGAAGGCGATGACCGGGAAGGTGCTGCAAGTCCCGGCACGGGAGCAGATCCCGATCCCGGTGCGGGAACAACTCATCGTCGAGTTGTACTCGAAGTAGGAGCGGAGCCGGTCGCGACGGTCCACCCCGATCGAGGAGGTAGCGAGCCATGAAGTGGAAAGTCCTCCAGATGCCCGAGTCGTACGTTCGGGACGAAGCGGTCTCGACGCCGACCTACGGGCGGTTCATCGTGGAACCGCTGGAACGCGGATTCGGGTACACGCTGGGCAACACGCTGCGCCGGGTGCTGCTCTCCTCGCTGCAGGGGGCGGCGGTGATCGCGTGCAAGCTGAACAATACGGGCGTGCTGCATGAATTCACCTCGATCCCCGGGGTGCTGGAAGACGCCACCGACATCGTGCTGAACCTGAAGCAGATCCGCTTCAGGCACCTGGGCGACGGGCCGCGCATCGGCATCTTCCGCGCCACCGGCGAGAAGGAGATCCGGGCCGGCGACCTGCAGGTCTCGTCCGACGTCCAGGTGCTCAACCCCGAGCTGCACATCGCCATGGTCAACAAGGATGCCGACTTCGAGATGGAGGTGGAGGTCACCACCGGGCGCGGCTATCTGACCGCCGAGGAGCATCAGAAGACGACCCAGCGACCGCTGGGCGTGATCGTGATGGATACGAACTTCAGCCCGGTCACTCACGTCAGCTACACCGTGGAAAGCGCGCGGATCGGCCAGCGCATCGACTTCGACAAGCTGATCCTAGAGATCCAGACCGACGGGTCGATCCTGCCCGAGGACGCGCTCGCGGTGGCCGGCAAGGTCCTGCGCGACCACTTCAATCTCTTCGTGCGCTTCAAGGAGGAGATCGTCGAGGAGGCGGAGGAGAAGGTCGACGAGGAGTTCACCCGGATCAAGACGCTGCTCGAGAAGGGCGTGGACGAGCTCGAGCTGTCCGTCCGCTCGGCCAATTGCCTCCGCGCGGCACGCATCCGCAGCCTGGGCGATCTGGTGCAGAAGAGCGAGGCGGAGATGCTCCAGTACCGCAACTTCGGCAAGAAGTCCCTGAAGGAGATCCAGGATCTGATCCAGGGCATGGGGCTCCACTTCGGCATGGACGTGACGAAGTACCTGGGCGTGCGCCCGGCCGAGCCGGAGGGGGACGAGGAGTTCGAGGGACTCGAGGACGGTGAGGCGCTGGATCTGGGCGAGGAAGAGGTCGAGCTGGCTCCCGAAGAGGACGTGTAGGCGCGGCGATCGCAGGACGAGGGGATGAGGCGATGAGACATCTGAGAGAGGGGCGGAAGCTGAGCCGCACGGCATCGCACCGGCGGGCGCTGATGCGGAATCTGGCAACCGCGCTCTTCGAGCGCGAGCGGATCGAGACGACCCTGGCGAAGGCGAAGGAAACCCGTCGTGTCGCCGAGCGGCTGATCACGTACGCGAAGCGCGGCGATCTGCACTCCCGCCGGCTCGTGGCGCGCGACATCCAAGATGCCGAGATCGTGAAGAAGCTCTTCGACACGATTGCCCCCTGGTACGCGACGCGGCCGGGTGGCTACACGCGCGTGCTGCGCACGCGAGCGCGTCTGGGCGACGCGGGCGAGATGGCGGTCCTGGAGCTGGTCAAGTCGGCTGAGCAGAAGTCGGCCGACCGCCGGGCGCGCGAGGATGCGGCCAAGACGAAGGAAAAGGCGAAAGAAGCCAAGGCGGCCAAGGCCGAGAAAGAAAAGGACAGCAAGGAGCCGGAGGACCGGGAGAAGGAAGTCAAGGGCAAGCACGTCGACTCGCGTGAGGCTAAGTCCAAAGAAAGCAGGGGGTTGAAGAGACTCGGGCGTGCCTTTGGCAAGGGCAAGCGCGGGGGAGAATGAAGAGGGAGATGTTTTTCGGAACCTGATTCTAACGGCTGTGTGACAGGAGGCGCGCGAGACACACAAAGCGAAGGACTGGTCGAAAAGACCAGGAGTTCGCTACCCTCCTGAGGTGAGGCCCCGGATCCGGCCCTCGGCACCCGTCGAGGGCCGGTCCGTTTTCGGGTCAGTCGACACATGCACCAATGCTGCGGCATTCGTTGGTGGAAAAGGAACCGGCGCCACACCGAAGTGGGGCGCCGGCCCTCAGCGGGTGGGACCCAGGATTTCTCCCGCATCGTCCCTGATGGATGGTCAAGCGTCCTGCCCATCCAGATGATCCCCCGAGGAACCACCCAGCTTACGCAAAACGCGGAAACGAGCGTCGTCGAGCAGCGCGGCGAAGGTCCGCTTCACGCTCACGCGACGTATGATAGCGATTCGTACCCGGATGTCAAGGTGCGAGTATCGGGAGTGCGCGCGCCGGGCGTCGATGACGTTCGATGGGACTGGCGCAGGTTTCGTGCATGCGGCGCGACGGAGATCAGGATTGACAACCTCGTTGCCGATGGGGAGAATGACCCGCTGCAATCGGGCGGTCGGAACGCGTGGATGTGGCCCGGACGACGAGCGCGCAGCCGACGACGCCGATGCATTCCTCGGTAGCTCAATGGTAGAGCAACCGGCTGTTAACCGGTAGGTTGCAGGTTCGAGTCCTGCCCGGGGAGCCGACGTAAACGGGGCGCGTTCCTGCGGTCCTGTGGTTAGCCGAGAACCCTGAGAGCGAGAGCTTTCGGGGTTTTCGCGTATCCCGCCACACGCCAACACTTTGGCGCCTCTCTCGTCCC
>Ga0315286_10002527_pt1 | contig 17085 bp, 8 predicted proteins | sample YL17G10_0_MG_FD_205038 | JGI IMG/M metagenome (GOLD analysis project Ga0315286, IMG submission 205038) | Sediment microbial communities from Yellowstone Lake, YNP, Wyoming, USA - YL17G10_0 | ecosystem: Environmental > Aquatic > Freshwater > Lake > Sediment | place: USA: Wyoming | collected...
GCGGCCTGGGCTCAAGTTATCTGAACCATGGCGGCCGGTACAATCCGACGGCGAACAGTTGGACGGCAGTGACCACCACCGGCACGCCTGCCGCGCGCTCCCTACACACGGCGGTGTGGACGGGCAGCGAGATGATCGTCTGGGGCGGCCTGTTCGCAGCGCCTTTCAACGACGGCGGGCGGTACAACCCGGCCGCGAACAGTTGGACGGTGGTGACCCCCACCGCCGCGCCCGCCGCGCGGGCCGAACACACGGCGGTGTGGACGGGCAGCGAGATGATCGTCTGGGGCGGCGACGGAGGAATCGGCTTACGGAACGACGGCGGGCGATACAATCCGGCGGCGAACAGTTGGACGGCGGCGACCACCACCGTCGCGCCCGTCGCTCGCAACCGGCACACGGCGGTGTGGACGGGCAGTGAGATGATCGTCTGGGGCGGTGAGGGAGGAGGCTTCCGGAACGACGGCGGCCGGTACAATCCAGCGGCGAACAGTTGGACGGCGGTGACCACCACCGCCGCACCCGCGGGGCGTCGTGATCACACGGCGGTGTGGACCGGCAGTGAGATGATCGTCTGGGGTGGCGAGGGTTTAAGTCTATGGAACGACGGCCGGCGGTACAACCCCGCAGCAAACAACTGGTCGGTGGTGACCACCACCGGCGCTCCGGCGGCACGCCAATTCCACACGGCAGTGTGGACCGGTAGCGAGATGATCGTCTGGGGCGGCCAAGCGGGCACCACTCACTTGAACACCGGCGGCCGATACAATCCAACGGCAAACAGTTGGTCGGCGGTCACCACCAACAGTGCTCCCCTGGCGCGTCGCCATCACACGGCAGTGTGGACCGGCAGCGCGATGATCATCTGGGGCGGCCAGGCCGGCGTAACGCCCTTGAACACCGGCGGCCGATACAATCCGACGGCAAACAGTTGGTCGGCCGTGACCGCCACCAGTGCGCCCAGCGTGCGCTTGAGCCACATCGCGGTGTGGACGGGGGACGAGATGATTGTCTGGGGCGGCTGGAACGGCGGCGCCAATTTGAACGACGGCGGGCGGTACAATCCAACGCTGAACGGTTGGACGGCACTAACCACCACCGGCGCACCCGCCGCGCGCGAGCGGCCCTCGGCCGTGTGGACGGGCAGTGAGATGATCGTCTGGGGCGGTTCGGGCGTCGGCTACCTGAACGACGGTGGCCGATACAACGCGACGGCGGACAGTTGGGCGGCGGTAACCCCGGCCGGCGCGCCCTCCGCTCGCGGTTACCACACCGCGGTGTGGACCGGCCGCGAGATGATCGTCTGGGGCGGGCTTTCTAGCAGCACCTATTTGGGCGACACGTTCAGTTACACCCCGTCTCGCGAGCTGTACCTCTACCAGCGGCCATGACAGCCGGCCACAGGAGGTCAGAGATCAGAGGTCGGACGCCCGACAGACCCGTTTGGCGGGCGGGAGCGGTTTGGCTGCTCCTGCCAGCGCTGGGTTGGGCCGGGTTGGAGGATGACTTCGCGGCACGGTGCGCCGACCGCACGACCATCGAGCGCGTTTACCACAATCATCGGCTGGGCGACAAACCACCTTTCGAGCAGGCGCTGCCACGTGAAACCCTCGAGCGCCTCGTCCGCGACGATCTTCTCAGGGAAACCGTCCTCAAGAACGCGTATGGCGTGGACGTCACGTCCGCGATGCTCGCCGCTGAAGTCCAGCGCATCAACACCACCAGCCGTGCGCCCGGGATGCTGGCCGAGATCAAGGCCGCGCTCGGTAATCACCCGGCGCGGTTCGCGAATGCCTTCGCCAAACCGTTTCTGGTCGAGCGCCTCCTGCGCGAGCGGTTCGAGAACGACGATCTGTTGCACGCACCTCAGCGCCGCGAGGCCGAGCGGGTCCGCGCCGAACTCCTCCAGACGCGCAGCGCCCGAGGGCACGAGGCTCATTCTTCAGAATCCGAAACCCGAAATCCGAAATCCGGAATGGACCCGCGCCCCCTCACGCCGGCTGCCACAAACGATTTGGTGGCGAAGCTTCTGGTCTTGCTCAAGCAGAGCCATTCCAACGCCGTGACCGAGACGACGTGGCAACTGGGCGCGCGCCCCGTCGAGACCAACGCGCCCACCGCCGACGAGCTGGAGATCAGGAACCGGTTCGGAGCGAACGCGCAACTCCTTTCCCGGCCGCACCGCGACGGAGAGGAGCGGAAGTCTTACTTCGAGGATTTGCCCGGCGAGTTGCAGAACGTGTTGCGGGTGCAGTTGCGCCAGCCCGGCGACGTGAGCGCGGTGATCGAGACGCCCAGCGGCTTCCTGTTGTATCTCTGCAAAGCGAAAACCGCCGAAACCTTGAGCGTGGCAACGCTCTCCCTGCCCAAGCGCAGTCTTGAGCAATGGTTGGCCGAACAGCATGGGGGCGGGAAATGACGAACCCACGGGTGGGTTCTGGAACGTCCTGGGACTGATCCCGGCACCGTGCGCGCCGTGGCGGCGCTTGCGTGAGTTACCTCGCCGCGAATGTCCTCCGTGCGTTCGGACCGGAGCAAGGGCGTGCGCGATGGGGCCGCATCGCCCTGATCCGGTGACCGGACTTCTCGCACCCGCCGCGATCGAGAAGCATTGGTAACAAGGACTTGACAACGGGGGGAATAAGTTAACGCTCCCCCCTGAACCTGAACCTGAACCTGAACCATTGGCCTGCTGCACTTCCTGCCTGCTCAGCCGGCGGCTGACAGCCGACGACGGCAAGTCGCGAGGGGCTGGTTCCGTTTTGCTCATGAATGCCTTGCTTCGCCGCTCCCTTGCCTTCTCCGCTGCTCTCACGCTCACCACGGTAGGCCTCGCCCAAAGCGCCGGCGATACGCTGATCAGCGCCGGTTCCGGCTGGCGTTACAATGATACCGGGACCAACCTCGGCACCGGCTGGCGCAACCCCGACTATGCCGACCAGGGCTGGGCAGTCGGCCCCGCCGAATTCGGGTATGGCGATGGCGGTGAAGCTACCCTCCTCAACTACGGTCCCAACTCCAACAACAAGTATCCTTGTTACTACTTCCGTCGCACCTTCTCGGTCGCCGATCCCACTCGCTACGACACCCTCAGCCTGGATGTCCTCCGCGACGATGGTTGCGTGGTCTATCTCAATGGTCAGGAGGTTGCCCGACTGGGGATGCCCAGCGGAACGATCACCTACGCCACCTACGCCTCGTCGGCCGCTGAATACGACTGGGATCGTTCGATCTCCCTTCCCAACCTGTTCGTGCCCGGCGCCAATGTTGTGGCCGTGGAGGTTCACCAAGGCAACGCGAGCAGTTCGGACCTGAGCTTCAACCTCGCACTGAGGGGAGAATACCGCGCTCCCACGGTGACCCTGATTTCCCCCGCCGATCTCACCGTTTTGCCCGATCCCACGGTGCCGTTCACCGTCGGCGCCGATGATCTAACCGGCCTCGCCTCGGCGACGCTCGTGGTCGCTGCCCCGCCCCAAACCCTGACGTTCAGCGGGCCAACGGAGACCGTGGATGCCGAAATCCGACAGACCGAACCGGACGCCAACTTCGGCTCGCAACTGTCCGTCAACGTGGATGGCCAGAATCCGCACGCCCACGCTCTGCTGCAATTCCCGGCCATCGTGGGACCCCAACCGGGGCAACTCCCGACCGGCACGCAGATCAGCTCGGCTCTCCTTCGCGTCTACTGCGCCAATCCGGGCAATCCGTTGCGCATCTTTCGTCTCACGGAAAGCTGGAGTGAGAACGAAACCACGTGGAACGAACGGTCCCATGGCTTGCCCTGGAGCGCGCCGGGCGCGGATGGGTTGGCTTCTCACGCCGCCGAGGGACTCCCCGGCGATTGTTCGGCCATCGGCTGGAGAACCCTGGATCTGACCGCCATCGTCCAGGCGTGGACCGACGGCGCCGCCAATCACGGATGTGTCCTGATCGACAGCGGCACCGACGGTGTCGACTTTGAATCCAGCGAGTCCGGCACCCCGCCCGAACTCGTTATCACCTATGGCGGTGAAACCCTGTACTCCGAACAGCAGACGCTCGCCGGTACATCAGCGACGATCCACTTCAGCGTGACACTGACCGGTGATTCCGATTATCTCTGGAACTGCGAAGTCGAGAATACCGCCGGGCTCCGTAGCTGGGCGGCCGCGAGCCATCGCCTCACCCTTGACAGCCACTACCCCGCCGTCCCTGCGCTCGTCCATCCAGCCGATGGCGCCACGGCCACGTCACTTTCACCTCCCCTGACGGCCAACGTCACCGACCCGGATAACGACCCCATGGACGTGACCTTCTACGGCCGCGGAGGCAACCTCAGTGCCGGCGAGTTCACCATCGTCTTCCTTCCCGATACGCAGAAGTACGTCATCAATCCCGCCTACGCCCCGATTTTCACCGCGCAAACCCAGTGGATCGTGGATCAACGGGAGGCCCTGAACATTGTGTTCGTCACCCACGCCGGAGATATCTGCGATACCTACAATAGCGTCTCGGAACATGCTTACGCGGCTCAGAGTCTCAGCCGGTTGGATGGCGTGGTGCCCTACGGATTGTTGCCCGGCAACCACGACCAGCCGACCACCCTGTATAACACCTACTGGCCCTACATCCAATATCAATACGAACCCTGGTACGGAGGTCATTACCCGGCAAACGGCAATGACAACAGCTTCCAACGCTTCTCGGCGGGCGGCGTGGATTTCCTGATCGTTCACCTCCAATTTGCACCCGGCGCGGACGTAATCGCCTGGGCCGATGCCGTGCTCAAAGCCCATCCGAACCACAAGGCCATCCTCACCACCCACGGATTCCTGGACATCGACGGAGACCGCAACGTCGAGGTCATGGGCAGCACCCAGTACATTTGGGACGGTTTGGTCGTGCCGAACGACAACGTGCTTTTCGTGCTCTGCGGCCACATGCACGGCGAGTACACCCGCACGGATATCGTCAACGGACGCCCAGTCCATCAACTGCTGGCCGATTACCAGAACTACCCCGAGGGAGGCCAAGGCTGGTTGCGCGTCATGCGGTTCGTGCCCGCTGACAACACGGTCTATGTCCACACCTACTCACCTCACCTCAACAGCTATCAAACCGACGCCGATAGCGCGTTCAGGTTGGATTTCCCCATGAATGGGTTCGCTCCCTTGGGCACGATGGCAGCCGTCCCCAGTGGCATGAACGCTCAAGGGGTCTGGACCGACCTGGAACCGAACACCGCGTATGAATGGTACGTCAGCGCCACCGATGTCACCGGCCGGACCACGTTCAGCCCCGTGTGGCACTTTACGACCGGCACCGGTGACATTCCGCCCCCGACCATTCCACCCCAGGCCAACGCTCAATCCGTCGTCCTCAATGAAGATCAATCTACCGAGATCCTCCTCACCGCCTCCGATCCCGACACCCCGGCGGAAGACCTGGTCTTCACCGTGGCAACCGGACCCGGTTCCGGTGTGCTCTCCGGCGCCGCCCCGAACCTGACCTACACCCCGAACGCCAACTTTAACGGCGCCGATCAATTCCAGTTCACCGTCTCCGACGGCACCACGGTCAGTGCGCCGGCCCCGGTCACGCTGACCATCACGCCGGTCAATGATCCGCCCGTGGCCGACGGCATGGCCGCAACCGTCGCGGAGGATGGTTCCCTGGTTCTCACCCTGACCGGCAGCGACCTTGACTCGCCATCACTCACCTTCCAGGTGCAAGCCAACCCCGCACACGGCGCCCTCACCGGTTCGGCCCCGAACCTGGTCTACGCCCCCAACGCCGATTACTTCGGTCCCGACAGCCTGACCTTCACCACCTTCGACGGTGAACTCTCCAGCGCACCGGCCACCGTCACCCTCCACGTCACCCCGGTCAATGATCCGCCCCTGGCCCAGGGGCAAACCTTCCAGACCCAGGAAGACACGGACTTAATCGTCACCCTCACGGGCTCGGACGTCGACGGCGATTTGCTCACGTTCGCGGTCCTGACCCCGCCGGAGCACGGCACCTTGAGCGGGACGGCACCGGATCTGGTTTACAGTCCCGACACCGGCTACTTTGGCCCCGATAGCTTCACCTTCGTTGCCCGTGACGGCACGTCTGACAGTGCCCCGGCCACGGTGCAGATCACGGTGACCCAGTTCGACAACCCGCCGGTGGCCGACGCTGGGCCTGACGTCTCTGCTTACACCGGTGAGACCGTGTTGTTCGACGGTTCGGCCTCCTCTGACCCGGATGGCACGATTGTGTCCTACGCTTGGGACTTCGGCGACGGTTCTCCTCCAACTGCTGGAGCAAGCGTCAGCCACGTTTATACCGTGCCGGGCATCTACACCGTCACGTTGACGGTGACCGACAACGACGGGGCCACGGCGACTGATACCTCGATCGTGACGGTGACGGCGCCGCTCCTTGAAGTCGAAGTGTTCTACGACAGCTTCGAGGTGAGCGAGTGGAACGGACTGTGGACCGAGGACACTCAGAACGACTGGTTCCGGTCCACGCAGCGGGCGACCAACGGCTCTCGGTCCGCCGAAGTTGATGGCTCCGCCTCGAACGCCTCGTTGACGTCCATCCCCATCGGCCTCCAAGGGCGAAGTAACGCCAGGATCACCTTCGACTGGTTGATCGAGAGCGGACTCGACAAAGGAGAGTACATCGATTTCAGAGTTTCGACGAACGGTGGCTCAGGCTGGACGCAAAAGGCGATCCTCAGAGGCAATGTCGATTCCGAGGACACGTGGCACCCGGTGGCGGTTGAATTGACCGGCATCAGCCAACTCAGACTGCAGTTCCGTGGCAAGATGTCCGACTCCAGCGAAGATGCCAATGTGGACAATGTGAAAGTCGTAGCCTACTAGACCGGCGGCAAAGCGGTGACCGTCACGATCTGGAGACGGCGCACGGGCGGTCACGGTGTGGCGCAGGAGTGGCCTTGGTTCCGCGCCCTGCACCTCCACTTCACGCAAGCGCGGGCGCCGAGCGGCTTGGCCGTCCGACAGTCGCAGGCGCAAGTGGCGGCCGGCAATACCGGCAAGTTCCACGGCGTCCACACGGGTGGATACCCGCCGAACGGCTTCCGGCGTCGCCGCACGAACGGGTCGGATAAATCGGTTCCAGGGTGGTTTTCATGGGTTGATGAACCGTGCGAGCTCTGTAGCCCTTTGTAGGGCTGGTCTCAAGCCTGAATTCACTCTGGCAGGCGACACTCCGGGTTGCTCCCGTGCAGTTCGTCCTCGCCCCTCACCCTGGCGACCGAACTCTGCTTTGTTACGAGCTGACCGCTCCTGCTGATTTTCCGTCGCTTTCCGCCTTGTGCCGCTCGGACGATTCAGGCAGCGTCTTCCCGTGCCCGAGAATTGGAGCTTCTATGAGGAAACCCGTCCTTCTACGTTCGCTCGGTAACATGAAAACTCTCACGCATCTCGTTCCGACCTGCCTCCTGGCAGCGGCCCTGTTTTTGGGCGCAGCAGCCCGGGCATCCATCAGCGAGTACCAGACTGCTGTCCGGAATGAGGCCGGCCTGATTTCCTACTACACCTTCGACGCCGGCGACGCCGCGGATTCCCAGTCGTCGAACCACGGCACTGTGGTGGGCAACGGCAGTTTCGCGACCGGCGTGGGCGGGGGCGCCGACCGCGGGCTTATGCTGGACGGGGCTGGCCACGTGAACCTCGGGCAGGTGGACGCGTTCGATTTCCTGTCGGGCACGGGCACGGTGGAAGCCTGGGTGCGGGCCGACTGGTCCTCGAGCCCGGGGTACAACCCGACCCTTTTTGCGGACCGCGAGGGCGGACCGGTCAATTGGAGCGTGCACCTGGAGGGCGCGAAGACCGCGGCGGGGTTGTGGAACGGCACGTCGTATGACCCGATGGCCGTGGCCACCGTGGGCACGGTCTGGCATCACCTCGCGGTAGTCTTCGACTACGACGCGGGTTTGGGGAGCAGCGCGTTCAGGCTGTATTGGGATGGCGTGCTGGCGGGCACCACGTCACAGGGCCTCGGGGCTGCGCCGTCGTCACCCACGCAACTGGGCTCCGCGTCGCCCGTGGGTCTGGAGCGCTGGGTCGGGGCGCTGGACGAAGTGGCGTTCTACAGCCAGGCACTCAGCGCCACGGCCATCGGCGCCCATTACACCGCGTTCCTGGTCGGTGACCCGCCTTCGATCCTGACGCAACCGCTGGGCGGGACGTACCTCGAGGGCGTGCCGTTGACGCTCTCCGTGGAAGCCAAAGGCGCGCAACTGTCGTACGTGTGGTTCAGGAACGAAACCGCCATTCCAGGCGCCACGGCCTCGACGTTGCGCCTGCCGCACCTGGCGCCAGCGGATGCAGGACGCTACCACGTCGTGGTTTCGAATCCGGCCGGCCAGACCCCAAGCCAAGCGGCAGAGGTCGCGCTTGGCAGCCTGCCGACCAAGCTCAGCCAATACCAGACAGCCGTCCGGTCGGAATCGAGCCTGATCGCCTACTACCCGTTCGATGGCTTAACCGCGGACGACTCGAAGGATTCGCACCCTGGCACCCTCGAAGGACAAACGCAGTTCGCGGACGGTATTGGCGGCGGGGCTGGCAAGGCCCTGGTCCTCGGCGGCGCGGGTCATGTCAACCTCGGCCAAGTGGACGAGTTCGACTTCGCCTCGGGCCTCGGCACGGTCGAGGCCTGGGTCCGGGCGGATTGGGCTCCCGGGCTGGGCTACGATCCGACGGTTCTCGCGGATCGGGACGGCCTCCCGGTCAACTGGAGCCTCCACATGAACAGGAACCAGGACGGTATCGGGCTCTGGAACGGATCCACCTACCAACCGCCTCCCATCACTGGACCCGGCGCTGCCTGGCATCACCTCGCGGCGGTCTTCGACTACGACACCGGCTTGGGAAGTTTCACGTTCACCCTGTACTGGGACGGTGAACCCGCCGGCACCCGACAGCAGGCCATCGGGTCCATGCCGTCGGCGCCGACGCAACTGGGCTCGGCATCGGCCGGGGGACAGGAGCGTTGGGTCGGCGCGCTGGATGAGGTCGCGTTCTTCAGCGAGGCACTCAACGCCGCTACCATCAAGGCCCATTACGCCGCGTTCACTGCCGGGGATCCTCCGATCATCACCTCCCAGCCGCAGGGCGGCGACTACATCGTGGGTGACCCGCTGGCTTTGACGGTTGGCGCCCAGGGCATAGACCTGTCCTATCAGTGGTACCAGAACGGTGTGCTTATCCCCGGCGCCACGACTGCGGGATTCAGTCGTCCGGCGGTCGCGACAGAGGACGCCGGGAACTACCGGGTGAGGGTTTCGAGTGCGGTGGGCTTTGTGGATAGCGATAGCGTGGCGGTGAGGGTGATCGTGCCCGACCTGGCGCGCTACCAAGCGGCGATCCGCCAGGAGGTCAGTCTCATCTCGTACTACACGTTCGACAACGCCGACCTCACTGACTCGGAGTCGTCCAACCAAGGTCTCGCCGAGGGCGAAGTCAATTACGCGCCTGGCGTGGGCCGAGGGGCAGACCAGACGGTTCTGCTCGGTGGCGTGGGACATGTGAATCTCGGCCAGAGCGAGGCGTTCGATTTCCGCGACAACACGGGAACGGTCGAAGCGTGGGTTCGGGCGGACTGGACAGCCAGCCCAAGCTACAACCCGACCCTCTTCGCGGACCGCGACGACGGCCCGGTCAACTGGAGCGTGCACATGAATGCCGGTAAAGACGGGGTGGGCCTGTGGAACGGGTCAACCCACCAACCGCTCCCCATTACTGGCACCGGCACCGCCTGGCATCATGTCGCGGCTGTCTTCGACCAACCCGCCGGGAACAGCACCTTCACTCTGTATTGGGATGGCACGGCGGTGAACACGACGCAGCAGGCCATCGGTGCCGCGCCCGATGCGCCCACCCAATTGGGTTCCGCCTCGTCCCTGGGCCAGGAACGATGGATCGGTGCCTTGGACGAAGTGGCATTCTATGCGGACGCACTGAATGCCGACGCGATCCGCGCTCACTACCAGGCGTTGCTGGGAGGTGCGCCCGAACCGCCCGCACTCGAGTTCACGCTCGCGGGGGGCAATCTGGCGCTGGCCTGGTCAGCCACCGTGACCGGCTTCACGCTCGAATCCACGGACGCCCTGCCGGTAGCGACCTGGGTGCAGGTTGCGGGCGTCGTGAACAACCGCGTCACCGTGGACGCTTCCTCAGGCACCCGTTTCTACCGACTGCGCAAGCCGTAGGCCTGCGTTCATTCATGGATTTCGGGTGTCGCTTTTGGCGGGCGCTTAGCCTTGCGCGGCGCGCCGTTGGAGCCTTGCGACGATGGGCTCGCCGGTTCCCGGCCTCCTTCTCATGAACGGATCCCCCTCACCCCGTCCCTCTCCCCATCCGATGGGGAGAGGGTGGTGGAGCCGGGCGAGGGGCCGACTCGATTCGTGCTCCCCGTGCGCGTCAACACTCTTGAGGCCATAGTTCTCATGAAGACTGCTTTTGTTTTCTTTTTTCTCACTCTCAGTCTGACCGCGGCAGCGGCGTCCACTCCTGCGGGCCCTCTCCAGCGCAACCTGCGCGAACCGGACCATCCAGTACTCGAACCGGCCGAGTCGGCCGAGCCCGCGCCGGACGGGTTCGTCCCTCTGTTCAACGGCGTCAATCTGGACGGCTGGGAGGTCCGCCACGCGGAGAACCGCGACTGGCGAGTGGTCGGCGGGGTCATCGATTGCGATCCCCACGAGGGTCCCGACGATAGGAATCTGTGGACCAGGCGGAGCTTCGGGGACTTCGAACTCCTGGTGGACTGGCGAATCAAGGAAGCTCCGTACACCATCACGGTGACCGCAAGGATGGAACATGGGGTGCCTCGTTCCTCCAGTTCCGCCGCAACCTCCGGGCGTTGCCGCCAGATTAACAGACCCGGATGAGGAGGGGATTATCAGCAGAAATCGTGATTTCCGAGAGGGTCATGGGCGGGCCTTAAACCGCCACAGCCAGGAAGGTAACTCCGCTTATCCGCTGATTTTCTTTGTCTCGCCACCCCGGAATGACTAGCCTCCAAGGCACGGTCCGAGAGTCCGCGTCAGAAGCGTTGTGGCTCCCGTTGATCATGCGGCCTATGAAAGCGCGATTTGTCCGGTGTGATCCGCGTGGCGGATCGACGACCCGGTTTCCCGCGGTGGACGCCGTTGAGAGAGATCGGCCTCACTTGTCAGAGCGAGCGTTCACCTTGATCGAGTTGCTCGTGGTGATTGCGATCATTGCCATTCTCGCCAGCCTGCTTTTGCCGGCGCTGGGGAACGCGAAAGCCCGGGCGCAAAGGCTGCAGTGCACGTCCCAGATGAAGCAACTCGGACTGGCTTTCACGCTGTTCGCCGCGGATCGCAATGATCAGTATCCCCCAACGGCATATTCCACGGGAGACTATCAGTACCAGTTGTCGTGGGACGACTACCTCCACCGCTACATCGGCGGTTCGGCCCCGGAAGCGGACCTGATCGTGGGCATCTCGGGAGGCATTGCCGATCGCTCGACGATACCTAAGATCCTGAAATGTCCGGCTGACCGCATCGAGATCTCGATCATTTGGGCCGTATTCGGTCAACGGAGAACGTATGCGATGAACTACGCCGGTCCGTCGTTCATGCTCCCGTCGAAGACTGCACCGTTGCCGCCCCCGGACTACGGCGTGGGTGTTTACTACGACCTCCGCGGCTCGGCTGCAGGGTCGCTCCCGGATTGGGACGCGCGAGGCTACAAAGACAGCGTGGCGCAGGATCCCGCCGGGACCATCCTGTTGGTTGAACAACCCGAAGGCGGGAACATCTGCGGCAACGACTGGCCCTCCTTTTGCATGGGACCCACCGGCCCGGCACAGGGTGGCTACCCGGAACAGAGCCCGTACCAGATCGCCACCGGCGAGAGACAGAAGTGGGGGGCTTCGACCTACGGGCTTCATGGCCGGCGTTTCAATTACCTCTTCCACGACGGCCACGTCGCGATTCACCGGATCACGGACACCGTCGGGTCCGGGACCACGAACGCGCCTCGAGGGATGTGGACGATGAGGCTGGGGGATTGACCTGAACACGTTGTCCGCTGGCTGCTACAGCATCTCCCATGAAACTGACTTTCGTTGCAGCGGAGCCGAGCCAGTCGGCTCGGGTCACCCAGAACCCACCCATCAAAACCACAGGCAAAACGATTATGAAACATTGTCCTCCTATCAGCCGCCGGCGTTTTCTCCAACACACGAGCGCCATCACCGGCGCCTTCGCCGGTGCGCCGTTCCTCAACCTGCCCGCGGTGTTGTCCGCTCCGGCACCGAATGCAACCCTGGGGGTGGCGGTGATCGGCGTCGGCGGCATGGGTGGGTACAGCTTCGGCGCGGCCCTGGGCGAACGCCTCGTCGCGATCTGCGATGTGGACGACAACGTCATCGCCAATGCCCTCAAGGAATTCGGAGAAAAGAAAAAGGATCAGCCGGTTCCGAAGGCCTATTTCGACTATCGCAAACTGCTCGACGAGTGTCACAAGGATCTCGACGCGGTACTGATCGCCACCCCGGATCATCACCACGCGCCGGCGGCGATTCGCGCCATCAACCTCGGCAAGGCCACCTTTTCCCAAAAGCCGCTGGCGCACAATATTCGTGAGTGCTATGTCCTGGCCAAAGCCGCCCGCGAGAAAAAGGTCCTTACCCAGATGGGCAACCAGGGGCATTGCGGGGAGGCGATCCGGCGCGCCTGCGAATACCTGTGGGCGGGAGCGGTCGGGAACGTGACGGAAACCCACTCGATTCTCGGTCGTAATTTTGGCGGCAAAGGCGGCCGTCCGGCGAGCAAGCCCGTTCCGGCGGGGCTTCACTGGAACGAGTGGCTGGGCCCGGCGCCCTACCGCGACTACCACGATGGCCTCCACACCTTCGGTTGGCGGTCGTGGCGCCAGTTCGGCACCGGCACCATCGGTGATATGGCCTGTCACAACCTGGATGTCCTGTTTTGGGCGCTCAGGATTGGCGAGGCCAAGACCTTCACCGTCGAGTGCTTGAACACCAATGGCGGCAGCGACGAGATGTGGCCGCAGGACAACATCGTCCGCTACGAGGTCCCCGCACGCGGCACCCTGGGCCCGGTCAAGATCCACGTTTACGACCACGGCAACCTCAAGCCGGCGATCATGAAGGACGCTGAAAAGAAGTACGAGACCGAGTTCGGCGAATGCACGCTGTTCGTCGGCGACAAGGGCCTATACCGGACGACCGGCACCGCCGGCGCAGCGGGGTTTCTGCCCGAGGACATGAAAGCGGCGTTCCCGGCCCCGCCGCAGACGTTGCCGCGCGCCCACGGCGGCCCGATTGAAGACCTCTTTCACGCGTGCAAGAATGGAACCACACCGTGTTCGAACTTCCCTGACTCCGCTGCGCCGCTCACCGCGTTTGCCCTGGCTGGACACCTGGCGCAGTTCGCCGGCGTGGGCCGGAAGATCGAGTGGGACGTTGAGAAAATGCAGTGCACGAACCGGCCGGAGCTCAACCGCCATGTGCGCCGTGAGTATCGTCCAGGCTGGGAAGTGTGAGCCCAACCGCACCAGAGAGCGGTTCCCATTGGCGGCCCGTCCGATGACAACGGAACCGCAGGCCAGGAGTGCCGTCGAGGAGCAGATTCTCGCGGGGACGACCCGAGCAGGCAAAGACTACTCGTTCGACGAGACCCATGACCCGAATCAGCCGGTGGAGGTCTGGTTCCAGGAGTCGGAGGAGGGCCCCATTCTCTTCGTGGTGTTTTTTTCCCAAGCCTGCCGATGGTCGCGATGTCTGGGCTGCAACCTGCCGGTCAAGAGTTCCTCGAAACCGGTCGGCTTTCGTCACCTGATGGCGCAAGTCGATGCCCTGTTCGCCAACGCCGACGTCCAACGGCAGGCCCCGCGGCTCCGCAAAGTGATCGTCAGCAACAACGGGTCGGTGCTCGATGAGGCCACGTTCTCCTCGACCGCTCTGATCTATCTCATCAGCCAGCTCAATCTGCACCTGCCCCGGCTTGCGGTGCTGTCGCTCGAAACCCGGATCGAGTATGTGGATGTCGCGGAGCTGGAGTTCATCGCTCGGGCGCTCGCGGAGGGAGAGACGCCCACCACCCTGGAACTCGCCATCGGCTTCGAGGCCTTCGACGACCGCATCCGCAACGCCGTGTTCCGCAAGGGCCTCGAGTTGGCGCAATTCGAGAAGTTGTGTCAGACCCTGGCGCGCTATGGCTTCCACCTGAAGTGCTATTTGATGCTCAAACCAGTTCCCACGATGACCGATGAGCAGGCCGTCGAAGATATCCACCGTGCGATCGACTATCTGAGCGAGCAATCCCGCGCATTTGGCGTCCAGATCAACCTCCACTTGAATCCCACCTACGTCGCCTACGGCACCGCCCTGGAACGGGAATTCCGGTCAGGCAATTACGTTCCCCCGCGCCTGTGCGACGTGGCCCGCGCCGCCCTTGGCGCGGAAGGCAAGCCATTGACGGTCTTCCTGGGGCTCTCGGACGAAGGGTTGGCGTGTGCGGGCGGTTCGTTCCTGCGCCCGGGCGACGAGGGGATCGTCAAGAAACTGGAGGCCTTCAATCGCTCCCAGGACTTCGAGTTGCTCCGCGAAGTGCTGCGTTAGGTTGGCTCGGCCCGCAGGCTCGGCATAAGCGGGAGGAGTAGGCTCGAGGTGTGGGACCTGCGCCGGCGAGACCCGCTAGAGCGTGCGTCCGGCCCCGGACATGGGCTTTCCCCCCACCCGACGTCATGGCTCCCGCAGCGTGGTGGCCCGCTCCCACAGCCAGTAGTAGTCCTCGCCGGCCTCCGGCCGGTCCCTTCCAACTTGCTTGCGCTCGACGGGGACGGTGCCCCACACACCCTTCCAACGCTTGTGCTCTACATGCCCGTCGAGGAAGCTGAGGTTCATCCCTTTGCCGTGTCGGTTCGCAGGCAGCGCCGAGCCCCACGTGGGAGGAGGCGCCCCAATGTAGAAATCCCCCCCACAGATGGAGTCTTCGTGCTCGTCGATGAAGGCGAACACGCTGGCCGGATTGACGGCATCGGCCAGGCGGAAACAAAGGACCATGAAATTGTTCAGCTCATCATCGGGTGACCCCCCGGGGCCTCCCACATAGTAGCTGAGTGAGTAGCTTCGGACGCGACGATGCCTGACGCCTCCCAGGACGATATAAGACTTGTCCGCCGGGCACTTGAACACTTCCGGTGCTTTCAGATACGGCCCGAGGTGACCCGGACGGTTCACGACCAGCAAGGACTTGTTCGTACTCTCGGGGAACCGTGCTGGGTCCACAAATGTGTTGACCTCGAAAGCCATGACCCCCTCCACCCACCGCTGATACGGTGGGTCCGATGGGGATACATACAGCGCCATGCCTCTGTCATTGGGCGGCATTTTGTCGTCGTTGTCCCCCGCGTAGAGGAACAGGGCCAGCTGGAGCTGTTTCAAGTTGTTCTGGCAGGCTGCGCTGTAAGCCGAACGTTTCGCATGACTCAAGGCCGGCAAGAGCAGCGCTGCCAGAATGGCAATGATCGCGATGACCACGAGAAGCTCGATCAACGTGAAGGCCGGGATGCAGGCCTTGGCGGTTGCCCACCGAAACGGGCTTTCGGGAGGGATCGCGACCCCGCGACCCTGGAACTCCGGGGATCTCCGGGACGCCGTCCCTTCCCGACGATGGAGCTGCGAATGCATGCCGATCAGAAGGAAAGCATGTCAAGGACCAGAGGGGAATGCGCGTGTTAACGTCCACTCCCCTGCTGGCGCGCCCACGCCTACCAGATCGGCGTGAGCAGGAAGGCCTTCTGTACTCCGTTCTTGTAGCCCCAGCCGACGATCTGACCGTCGTCATTGATCGCCTCAGCGCTGGTCAGTTCCGTCCAACCCGCGGGCAGCCCTCCCGAAATCAGCGATTCCAGCGCATACGGCAGCCCATTGTAGTACCAGAGACTGGCCTTGGAGTAGCCCCAATAGTTCGTGGACTGGCCAACCACGTACCCACTGCCGTTGATCCCATAAGCCTTGCTCCAGGAGCCACCCTGGGCCGGGATCAGATCATCCATCCCGCCGGTCATGCGCAGGACAAAGCCGCGCCATTGGCCGCCCGCGATCTGGCTCGCACCCGCCACTTCGTCGAGGCCATTGATCGCCCAGGCCTCACTGGCCCCGCCGGGCCCGGCGAGACTGCCCAGATCGGATTCCAGTTTCAGGAGGTCACTGTCAATCTGCCTTGTGCGAAAAGCACGGAAGACACCATAGTCCGGATGCTGTGCCTTGCCCACGATTCGCCCATTCGGGCTTACTGCATTGGCATAGGCAGCCAGCATGGCGATATCCGGGCGTGTCATGCTTAGGAGGTCTTGGCCCTGCGCGCTCTTGGTCGCCCACTTGACGGCACGGAGCGTGCCTTGGGAGTTGACCATCGTGCCCACGATCAGACCGGAGTCGTTGAGCGCGTTGGCGATCCGGTTGTCGCCGTAGCCCGTCCAGCCCGACGGCGCGGCCAACCAGGTGAACGTCCCGTTCTCCCAGAAGATCGGCACATTCTCACCCCCGAGGTAGGAGTAGTCGCTGCAGCCGACGATCTGGCCGGCGCCGTTGACACCGGCTGCTAAACTGTTCAAGCCGTAGCCGGGTGTGATCGGTCCAATCTGGGCAAACTGACCGCTCTCGGTGAATTGGCCTGACCAGCGGAAGCCGTAGTTCGTCGCGTACGGATACGGGCTGTAAGGGAGGTAGCCGCCCACGACCACGCCGGCGTTGTTCACGGCATAGGGCACGGAGAGGTTGTTCGGATAGGAATACCAGCCTTCGACCGTCTTCAGAGTGTATATGGAGGACGGGAAGTCATGGATCGTCACGGAGGCTGTTATCAGACCTTCTGGAGCGAGCAGGTAATTGCCGGTCTGAGGTGGCTGAGGATTCAAGACGGCTGGTCCGGTGATCTCAGGGCTCTCAGAGACGCCATCGTAAAATGGCGTCATGTAGAGGGTTGTCGTGTAGGCACCGGCTGGGAATGTGAGATAGAAGAGCGGAGCCGGTGTCCACTCAACTTCCGACGCCGCATCGTGCCGGCTGTACTTGATG
>Ga0315286_10002528_pt1 | contig 17082 bp, 14 predicted proteins | sample YL17G10_0_MG_FD_205038 | JGI IMG/M metagenome (GOLD analysis project Ga0315286, IMG submission 205038) | Sediment microbial communities from Yellowstone Lake, YNP, Wyoming, USA - YL17G10_0 | ecosystem: Environmental > Aquatic > Freshwater > Lake > Sediment | place: USA: Wyoming | collected...
AGGGCGGTGACAGGCATGGAGGTCACCCGTGCATTCGGGCTGACCGGCACCTTCGCCACCAAGGTGGAGGTGGAGGACCTGGGCGTCGCCTGCCTTCGCTATCAGAACGGCGCGATCGGGATGGTGGAAGGCAGCTCCTGTTTCGTGGGAGGCGCGGCCGAGCACGACTTCGCCCTGCTGGGCACCAAGGGGCAGGTGCGCTTCGGCTTCTGGAGTGGCAAGTGCGAGGCGTTCCTCGCCCAGGCAGCGGAAGGCCTTCCGGCGGGGGAGTGGGTGGCGAAGGATGTCGAGGGCAACACCCACGTGGACTTCTACAACGATCTCGCTGCCGCGCTCCGCGCCGGCAAGACCCCGCCGGTCACCGGCGAGGACGGGCGGGCCGCGCTCGAGCTTGTTCTCGCTATCTACCGCTCATCCGACCTCGGCCAGGCGGTGGTGCTGCCGTTGTAGGAAGCCTCGCTCCTGCTCTGTAGGCGGAGATCATTGGAGGTCTTTCCGGAGCACGGCATAGCGCCGCGTGATGTGCCACCCGTTGGTGACGTAGAAGCCCGTCGCGGCCCACCCGGCCGACATGGTTTCCGTCCCCAGGTCCCTGGCCCGGATCATGGACTCCAGCAGGAGCAGGTTGCCGTAGCCCTTGCCGCGTTCACGCGGCAGCGTCATGATCGGGCCGAACGAGCCCTGGGGAGCGTTGGGCCGGAACCGCGCCCAGCCGACCAGCTTCTCTCCCTTGCGCAGCACCAGCACGCGTTCATCCGCCTCGGCATACCTCGACTCCCAGCCGGCCGGGAACCAGTGCGGCTGATCGCTCGTTGCGACCAGTTCCTGGAGAAGCGGCAGCAGTTCGGGGCGCCAGGTGAGCAGTTCCACGGAATCGCCGACCCGCTGCCAGGCCAGCTCCAGCAGCCGCGGCACCAGCGGGTCGCGCAGGTCAACCGCGACGTCCTCAATCGTCTGGGTATCCCGGTAACCGCGGCGGCAGAGAGTGTCGCGCAGGAGCTCATAGCGGACGTCGAGCCCGGGGAAGACGTAGGGACCCGCGTACTCAACGACGTTCACCGCGGTCTTCCCTGCCGCCGCGCAGTAGCTCTCGCCTGCCTCAAGCAGGAGATCTGCTCCTTGCTCTCCCGACTCGCCCTCTACCACGAAGAAGGCCTTCAGGAAACCTTGGCTGAATTCGTAGGGCTGCCCGCAGCCATCGCCGCCGGGCACCGTCCGTCGCACCAGGAACGACGCGAAGCCGGCGATAGAGCCATCGCCGTCCCTCGCCACCAGAACGGCGTCAGGCTCATAGTTCGGATCGTTCAGGATGACGCGGCGGAACTCGGACTCGACCACAGGGTCGTAGACCAACTCCTCCTGCCACGCCGCCAGCACCGCGGGCAGGTCTGCCTCCGACATTGGTGCGATCCGCATCATCCGTTCCTCCTCGAACACGATCACAGGGCTGAGGTCAGATGGGCTCGTCCGCGATCCGGGCGATCCAGTCACGCGTCCACTCCACCGTTTCCAGGCCCATGCCGCAGACTGGGTTTCCGAGGAAGATCATGCCGTCTAGCCGACCCTCCTTCAACCAGCGAAGGCCAAGCTCGCACTGGTGTTTCATCAGGTCGAGTGCCAAGCTTCCATCCCCGCCCTCTTCGGTCCCGCCCCAGTCGTTGAAGTAGCAGCCCAGCATCTTGCGTCGGTCACCGGCCCTCGCCTCCAGCCGGGGCAGGTTGGCTTCGAGGTGCTTGATCTCGCGGCCCCACCAGTTCCAGAAGGTCACCACATCGCATCTTCTCAGGTGTTCCTCGCTCGGTAGTCCGAGCTGGTGGGCATAGAGGACCACCCAGAGGTCGAGCTTACGAGGGCCGTTGTGCAACCGCTCGCGGAACTCCTCGGTCTGCTCGAGTGTGAAGCGGGCCACGGGGCCCTCCCGGCTGGGATGCTTGAAGAAGTCGTCCATGATGGCGCCCACGATGTTGGGGAACTTCGCGGCGATCTTGAGCACTTCCTCGAGATCGTTACGGTCAGACCGACTGTCGCCCAGGATGGACCACACCACTCGCTTCAAGCACACGAGCGGGCGGGCATAGCTATCGAACGGCGGCTCCGGGAAGTTGTGCTGAGTCACGAAGAGCGAGTTGGGCAGACCCAGATAGCATGCTCCTTCGAGCGCTGTCATGCGGTGCTCCTGCGGCCCGCCCGCGCGCTCGCCACGCCGCTCGATGATCGGCGCCCCGAACAACCACAGCTTGTCTCTGACTGTGCTCATATCTCCCTGCCATGAACAGCATGCGACAGAACTTCGATGAGCCGCGCTCTGCCCCCTGCGGGATCTCGCGTCACTCGACCCGCTGTTCTGCTCACCCGCGCTGTGGGGTGTGACTTCCTAGGGTAGGCCGAAGTGTAAAAAAGTGATACCCTATCGGTTATCACAAGGAAGCGCTTTATTGGCGCTCACCGAAAGGGTATCGGAGAGATGATAGCAGATCAGCAACAAGCATGGGAGCAGATGATGCAGTCGGTGGCAGAGGAACTGCGCCCGCTATGGGAGGCCTTGGACGGGACGGAGAGCGCAGATGCGCTGGAGGTGGCGGTGCTAACCTGTCAGCGGCGGGCTGGGGCACTGGTGATGCAGGCGCTGGCGCAGGAAGCGATCTGCCGCCGGGAGCAGGCCCAGCTGCACGTGTGCTGCGGGAAGGCGATGGACAATGAGAGCCGCCGCGCCAAGACGGTGGTGACGGTAGTGGGAACGGTACGTCTCAAGCGGCGCTACTACCGTTGTCTGGCATGCGGAAAGAGGCGTTTCCCGGCGGACGAATGGTTGGGATGGAGGGGAGACTTCAGCCATCAAGTGCAGGGGCTGGTGACGTGGCAATGCTCGTCGCTGCCCTATCGGGAGGCGCTGGAGGGTCTGGAGAAGATGGCCGGTCTGGAGCTGTCCTTGCTGGCGGCGGAAAACATGGTTGCCCGCTGGGGCAAAGAGGAACTGACCTGCGCCCCATACCAGGAGCGGGTGGAGCAGGAGCTGGTGATAGAGATCGATGGGACCAAGGCGCATCTGGAGGATGGGTGGCGAGAAATCAAGGTGGCTGCTTGCTTTTCCTATGATCGCGATGATCCGCAGCGGCCCCCCGAAGCGGTCAGCTACACCGCGGACTGGGAGTCGGCCGAGCAATTCCGCGAGACGCTGTGGCAGGAGGCGCTGGCGCGGGGGGTGACCACGGCGCGATCACTGGCGGTGATCGGGGATGGGGCGCCGTGGGTGTGGGAGATGGCCAGTCATCTCTTCCCCTATGCCGAACAGATCCTGGATTGGTACCACCTCACCGAGCATCTATGGACCGCGGGAAAGATCGTGCATGGGGATGGCACACCAGAGACCGAGGCATTGGTGGAGCAGTGGAAGACCGAGGTGTGGGAGGGCCGCTCGGAGGGGGTAGAGGAGCACCTGCGTGAGCTGGTGGCGGCGGGCACAGATGACGCCAGCAATACCTTGCGCAAGTGCGCCGACTATCTGCGGACTCACCAGGCGCGACTGCGCTACCATTTGTTCCGCCAACAGGGATGGCCCCTTGCATCCGGAGTGGTGGAAGGAGCGTGCAAGCACGTGGTGGGGCAGCGCTTCAAGCGCCAGAGCACCCGTTGGACTAAGGCAGGAGCGCGGGCCGTGCTACACCTGCGGCTGGACCGACTCAACGGCCGCTGGCCAGCCCGCAGCGAACTCATCCGTCGGGCGGCTTGACCTACGCCATAAGGTCACACCCGCGCTGTGGCCGGCCTTGCGTCGCTCCCGTAGCAGGTGTATCCTCATGCTCAACTGATGCGAGGTTCGGGACCCGCTTTGAGACTGCCGCCGATTCGATGACCGACACTTACCGCGAGCCAGCTCGTGACATCCCCATCGCTCGGACTGCCGACGTTCTGATCGTCGGCGGCGGGCCCGCCGGCCTCGCCGCTGCCATCGCCTCTGCTCGCGCTGGTGCGAAGACACTTCTAATCGAGCAGTTCGGCTACCTTGGCGGCACCGCTACTGCCTCTCTTATGGCCTGCATAAACGGCTTCCGCAACCAGGTCGAGCCGGACGCCACTCAGACGGTACGGGGCATCGCCGAGGAGATCATCCTGCGGCTCAAGGAGATGGGCGGACTGGGGAAGAGCCCCTATCAGCAGAAGGCCTACCCCACGAAGCCAGGGCAGCTCGAGTACAGCTACGCGGTGGACACCGAGAAGCTGAAGTACGTGACCCTCAAGATGTGTGTCGAGGCGGGGGTCGAGCTGCTATTCCACACCTGGTTCTGCGAGGCGATCGTGGAATCGGCCACGGTCCGCGGGGTGATCGCTGAGAACAAGTCGGGCCGGCAGGCGCTGATGGCGAAGGTCGTTGTTGATGCGAGCGGCGATGCCGATGTCGCGGCCCGCGCCGGTGCGCCGTTCTGGCAGGTCACGCGCGACGAGGCTCCACGGCTCAACGACGAACTCATGTACCGGATCGAGTTCGGCGCTCGTCGCCCGGAGGGCACTCACGCCTGCGACTTCGGCAGGAACGCGGTCGTCTGGGGGCCGGCGGTCGGCCCCATCAACGGGGTGGACGCGGACGAGCTATCGCGAGCCGAGGTGGAGACGCGCCTTCGCGTCTATGAGGACTTCGCCCGCAAGCAGAAGGAGCATCCGGAACTGGCCGACGCCAAAGTGGTTGAGACTCCGCCACTGCTCGGCATCAGGCAGACGCGGTTCGTCGAGGGAGAATACACGCTGACAGCCGAAGACGCCATTGTCGGCCAGCGATTCGATGACGTGGTGGCGATCAGCTCGTGCCCGATCATCCACTTCTACGGATACCGGAGATACCTGGAACACGAGGGGTACGACATTCCCTACCGGTGCTTGGTGCCGCTGAAGATTGACGGTCTGCTGGTCGCCGGCCGCCCTATCTCGAGCGAGCAGCAGCCTTACGAGTCGCATCGAGCGATGGCGCCGATCATGGCGATCGGGCAGGCGGCGGGAGCGGCCGCCGCGCTGTGCAGTCAGATGGGCGTGCGCCCGCGGGACATGGACGTTGGACGCCTGCAGCAACTCATCATATCGCAGGGCGCGGAACTTCGGAAGGCGCGATGATACAAAGCTGGGATGTGATCACGATCGGCAATCTGTCTCGCAACCGCTACTGGGGCGAAGGCGATGAGGTGCGGCTACGCGATGCGTGGTGCACCTGCACGCTCATCAGCGGGGATGGATTCCGACTGCTGGTTGATCCGTCGCTCAGGGACCCCGCTGCCATGGCCGCGGAACTCGACCGCCGAACCGGCCTGAAGCCCGAGGACGTCAATGCCGTCTTCATCACCCATCATCACGGCGACCACCATTGGGGCCTTGAGGCGTTCCCAGCGGCGAGATGGTACGCAGTAGGGCCGGTCGCCGACTTGGTCAACAAGGAGAACACCTACTCGAAGCCCGTCGAGCCGGCCCCGCACCGCCTCCTCGGGGCTGTTGGCGTCGTAGCTACGCCCGGCCATACGAAGGAGCACCACAGCCTGCTCTTCCGCTGCGACGGACAGGCTGTCGTTATCGCGGGCGACGCCGTGATGACCCGCGACTTCTTCGTCCACCGCCAGGGGTACTTCAACTCGGTGGATTTCCAGCAGGCCGCGCGCACCATCGAAGAGACTGCGCTCGTCGCTGACATAGTGGTCCCGGGCCACGACAACTACTTCCTCGTCTCGTTGGCGCCGTTTGCCGAGTAAGCACCTCCGCAGGAGCAGAGAGTGAACACGAGCGACCTCAAACCCAGACTGCTGATGGGGCCGGGCCCCTCCGACGTGAACCCGCGCGTGCTGGCGGCGATGGCGCGGCCGACAGTCGGCCACCTCGATCCGCAGTTCCTCGGCATCCTCAACGATATCCGGGATATGCTCAAGCAGGTCTTCCAGACCCGGAACGAGATGACGCTGGCGGTGAGCGGCACCGGTTCTGCGGGCATGGAGACCTGCGTCGTCAACCTGATCGAGCCGGGCGACAAGATGCTCGTGTGCATCAACGGCGTCTTTGGAGCGCGGATGAAGGACGTGGCCGAGCGCGCTGGCGCCGATGTCACTGCGATCCAGCGCCCGTGGGGACAGGTCTTCTCGCCCGAGGAGGTAGCAGCGGCTATCCGCGAGAAGGGGCCGTTCAAGCTCGTCGGGATCGTCCACGCCGAGACGAGCACCGGCGCGGCCCAGCCCATCGCTCCGATCAGCAAGGCCGCGCACGCGGCAGGCGCGCTGCTGCTCGTGGACACCGTCACCAGCCTCGGCGGCATGGAGGTGGATGTAGACGGATGGAATGTTGATGCCTGTTACAGCGGCACGCAGAAGTGCCTCTCGTGCCCGCCGGGTCTGTCGCCCGTCACCTTCAGCCCGGCCGCGGTCGAGGTGATAGACAAGCGGAAGAGCAAGGTGCAGAGCTGGTATCTCGACATGACCATGGTGCGCGCCTACTGGGGGACTGAGCGCCTCTATCATCATACCGCACCGATCAACATGAACTATGCGCTCCATGAGGCCCTGAAGATCGTGCTGGAGGAGGGATTGCGCCCGCGCTGGCAGCGCCACGCCCTCCACCACCGCGCGCTCAAGGCCGGCCTGACGGCAATGGGCATCAAGTACCTGGCCGATCCGGGCCATCAGCTTCCCATGCTGAACGCGGTCGCCGCCCCGGATGGCGTAGAAGAGGGCGAGGTGCGCAAGCGGTTGCTGGACGAGTTCGACATCGAGATCGGCGCCGGACTGGGCGAGTTCAAGGGCAAGGCCTGGCGCATCGGGCTGATGGGCGAGAGTGCCACCGAGCGCCACGTCACAGGCGTCCTGTCTTCTTTGAACACAGTCCTCGCCGAGAAGGGTATGGTTGAGAGGGGGGTAGCACTTCCGGCAGCGCGCGAGGCCTACGAAGCATGACAGTTGGAGCAGAGCTGGCACAACGGACCGATACAGCGAGGGTCGCCGGCCTCCGCCAGCGCGTTCGCGATGCGATGGAGGTCCCCCCTGCGCCATGGAAGTGCCCACCGCGCATTGCGGATGAGCTGATGTCCGAGCCCCTGCCCGTCCGGAAGGCCCTCGCGGTGGCGCTGAAGCTGGCCCACATGCCGACCGACCTCTGGCGCGGACAGCTCTTCGCCGGCTCCATGACGTTGGAGGATCCGCGCCTCCACGCCGAGTGGGGATTCCCCGATTACACCACCGAGGACGAGAGGGCGCGCGCCGCCAAGCGCTGGGTGAGTATCCATTCGGTCTTCGGCCACATCGTTCCCGATTATCCATCGCTGCTGTCCAAGGGCCTGCGCGGCATCAGAGCCGAGGCGGAGGCCGGCGCCGCGGCCGCCGATGAAGAGCAGGCCGCATTCCTGCGCTCGGTCATGGTCGCGGTGGACGGCGTGATGCACTACGCTGAGCGTCTCGCCGAGCGGTGCGACGAGGAGGCCGCGTCGGAGGCAGACGCAGACCGCGCCTCCGAGCTTCGCCAGATGGCAGCCAACTTGCGCCAGGTGCCTGCAGGCCCGGCGCAGTCCTTCTGGCAGGCGCTGCAGTCGGTCTGGCTTCTCCACATGATTTTCCACTCCACCATGGACGGCAATGCCATGGGCCGGCTCGACCAGTATGTCTGGCCTTACCTCGCGGCCGACCTGAACGCCGGACTGCTCGACATGGATAGGGCGGCGGAGCTGGTGGACTGCTTCTGCCTGAAGTTCAACGAGCGCGCTCAGACGCTGGACGATCAAAGGCCGGAGTCGCGCGAACCCGAGGCGGTTGACCCGGCTCGACGGACTCGACACTACACCTCGTCTCAGATCGGCACTCGCCGCGATGGCGTTGATGCGACCAACCATTGGCTCCAGAACATCGTCGTCGGCGGGCTCACACCCAACAACGGCGACGGCACGAACCCGCTCACCTATCTGCTGCTGGACAGCTACCGCCGCAATCATATGACCAACCCGCTGCTCACCGTGAGGCTGCACCGCGACTCGCCGGACGAACTCGTTCGCTTCGCCGCGGAGGTGCTCAAGGAAGGCGGCGGCATGCCCGCGCTCTTCAACGACGAGGCGCTTGTCCCCGCGCTCGAGCGGATCGGCATGCCGACAGAGGACGCGCGCGACTACACCAATGATGGGTGCTGGGAGATCATCATCCCGGGCCGTACCGATTTCCGCTTCCAGCGGCTGAGCGTCATGCTCTGCCTGGAGTGGGCGCTCAATCGCGGCCGCTCCCGCTTGGATGGCGTCCAGCAGGGGCCGGATACGGGCGACGCGCGCTCGTTCACCAGCTATGACCAGCTCTGGTCCGCGTTCTTGACGCAGCTTGATGCGATGGTCGGGCGCGTTGTCGAGGATGTGGTCAACTCGATCAACGACCGGAGCATCATTGCTCCGGTGCCTCTGCTCAGCGCGCTGATCGAGGGCTGCATCACCTCGCGCAAGGACCTAACTGCCGGCGGCGCGAAGCACCGCACCTTCGGCATGCTTGCGGAGGGGGCGGCCCATGCCATAGATTCGCTTACCGCGATCAAGACCGTCGTGTTCGAGCAGAAGCAGGCGACCATGGCAGAGCTGTGTGACGCTCTCGGCACGAACTTCGAGGACGACGCGTCTCTTCGATGGAAGCTGCTGTCTGCGCCGAAGTACGGCAACGACGACGAGACGGCCGATACCGTCGGCCGGGAGATGATGGAATCCTTCGCCGACATGGTTGCCAAGCATGCGGAAGCATTCCGGGCGATCGTCAGGTTCCCGGCGGGCGTCGGCACCTTCTCCTGGTACGTCGGCATCGGTGAGGGGCTCGGCGCATCGCCCGACGGCCGGCTGGCAGGCGAACCGGTGTCATCTAACGCCTCGCCCGCGCTCGGCCGCGACATGCACGGGATCCCTGGCGCGATTCTGTCCTACGCGAACTTGCCCCATGACCGGCTGCCCGCGGGTGGGCCGCTCGACCTCCGCATCGCGCGCCGGCTCGTCGAGGGCGACGATGGAACCGACCGCATGGCGGCCCTCATCCGCTCCTTCGTGGACACCGGCGGCTCGATAATGACCCTGACCGTCGCCGACACGGAGGAGCTGAGAGAGGCCCAGCGCGAGCCGGACAAGCACCGCTCACTGCGGGTGCGCATGGGCGGCTGGTGCGCCTACTTCACCATGCTCAGCCGCGAGCAGCAGGACCACCACATCCGCAGGCAGGACGGGCGGTCGTGAGGAGTCCGGCGGCGCTCTCCGATGTGGCGGGACTGATCTTCGACCTCGACACCTTCGCCGTCCACGATGGGCCAGGCATCCGCATGGCCGTATACCTGAAGGGCTGCCAGTTGGGCTGCAAGTGGTGTCACAGCCCGGAGTCCATCTCCCCCAAGCCTGAGCTTATCTTCCTTCGCGATCGGTGCGCGCGGTGTGGCGCCTGCGCGGCCGTGTGCGTCCAGCGCGTTCATGTAGTCAGCGAAGCCGGCCACACACTCAACCGCACCGAGTGCGTTGTGTGCGGGCGATGCGTGGAAGCCTGCCCGACCGGCGCGCTGGCGGTGAAAGGCGAGACGGTCTCGGCATCGGAGATCATCGCGCGCGCCGTCAGGATGAAGCCCTTCTTCGACCACTCAGGAGGCGGGGTGACCCTCACCGGCGGCGAGGTCACCTGCCAGCTCGAGTTCGCGCGAGCGATCCTGGCAGGCTGCAAGTCTCATGGCATCCACACCGCCATCGAGACAAACGGCGCCTGCCCGTGGAAGGCGCTGGAGCAGCTACTCGCCCAGACCGACCTGGTCCTCTACGACCTGAAGCTTGTTGACGATGCCCAGCACCGCCGCTGGACCGGCGCATCGAACCGGCGGATTCTGGCTAACGCGGCTAGGCTGAAGGGCCGAAACGTGGAGCTGCGCGTGCCGCTCATCCCGGGCATCACAGATACGCGCGAGAACCTGGAGGCGATCTTCGCCTTCATGCGAGAGGCGGGCCTGAGACGAGTCTCGCTTCTCCCCTACAACCCCACGACGGCGGCGAAGTACGAGTGGCTTGGTCTCCCGTTCACCCTCGAGGCGGAGCCGCAGTCGGCCGACCGGCTTGGCGAGATCCTCGCCCTGGCGCGCGCGGCTGGCCTCGATGCCGTGCTGTCGTGAGGATGCCGCGCGTCAGTCGCCGAGCTGCCCGAGGTGCTCCTCGCCCGGCGGCCCCAGGTCGCGCTCCGTCGGTATCTTCCTCAGGCGGTCCCGCACCTCGACGACCTGCTGTGGGGTCAGGCTCTTCTCGATCATCGGGAAGATGAGCCTGTCCTCCTTATCCGCGTGCCGCTGCAGCAGGTTCGCGGTTAGGTCCACCAGCGCGAGGAGGCGCCTCGCGGAGGCCTGGTCCGGGACGCCGGCATCCGCCATCCGGGTCGCGATCTCGATCATCTCGCCGGTCCGCCGTGCGAGTGTCGCGTGCGCGGACATGTCATCCTCGGCTTCCTCCCCGAAGAAGCGGCCGAACACGTCCGCGCCCTGGGCTCCTTCGGAGACAATCCGCAGCGCCTCCGGGAAGACGCCGTCTTCTTCCCGCCTGAAGTGCACGCGCAGCCGCCACTGGAAAACGTCTAGCGTATCCACGATCTGCTTGCCGCTGTCCAGCGACCCGGCGCCGGGCTGCGCGAGACGGCGGATCGCCCCCTGAAGATCGCCCATGTCAACCACCAATGCCATATGATCGTCCGCCATCTCCCCGAAAGGTGACCGCTGCTCCATCCTCTCCTCACTTGTCCGCCTCCGGCCGCCCGCCAGAGGCTAGCAAGCCCTCACGTGTGGCCTGCGGTCAATGCTTGGCGGCCGAGGGCCGGCTTCCTGTCTGACTCCTACACCATTGCGCGCCTGGTGTGCCAAAGAGGAGTGCCACGCGCGGGTGGCTAACCTGTCCGCTGGCCGTTGGCCAAATGAGGCGCCATGTCAGCCCCCCTGAAGACTATGATCGTCCTGGGAACCAGGCCTGAGGTGGTGAAGCTCGCCCCGGTTGCGCTCGAGCTTCGCCGCCATCCGAAGCAGTTCCGCGTCACCCTCGTCGGCACAGGACAGCACCGCGAGCTCGTACCCCAGCACCTCAAGCTGTTCCGACTCCGGCTCGATGACGACCTGAAGGTGATGAAGCCGCGCCAGACTCTCGCCGACATTACCGCGCGCACGGTTCAACGGCTGGACGCGCTGCTCGCCGCTGGCCCGCCGGACGTCGTGATAGTCGAAGGGGACACCACCGCCGTCCTCGCCGCCGGGCTGGCCGCGTTCTACCGGAAGATCCCGGTCGCTCATGTCGAGGCCGGGCTCCGCTCGGGCGACCCATATGACCCGTTCCCGGAGGAGATGAACCGCAGACTGGTCAGCGCCGTCGCCTCGGTCCATTTCGCCCCGACCGCCACCGCGAGGGGGAATCTGCTCCGGGAGCACGTGTCGCCGGAACGCGTCTTCGTCACCGGGAACACAACCATAGATGCTCTCCTCCTCGCGGCAAAGCAGCGCCCGAAACGGCCGGCGATCCCCACTTCGATCCTGAAGGGCCGGCGCATGATCCTCGTTACTGCGCACCGGCGGGAGAGTTGGGACGCGGGCATCCGCGAGATATGCCTGGCGCTCGGCGACATCGCCGACCGGTTCCCGGACGTCGTGATCGTCTACGCCGTGCACCCGAACCCCATCGTCCGGGAACAAGCTCAGAGCATTCTCTCAGGCCGCGACCGCGTGCATCTCATCCCCCCGCCTGGCTACGTGGAGTTCGTGGACCTGATGAAGCGGAGCTACCTGATCCTCACGGACTCCGGTGGCATTCAAGAGGAAGCGCCATCGCTCAAGCGCCCGGTGCTGGTGATGCGCAAGACCACCGAGCGAACCGAGGGCGTCGAGGCCGGCTGCTCACGTCTGGTGGGGACCGACCGCAAGCGGATCGTGCGGGAGACCGCGCGCGTGCTGAACGACGCGTCTGCCTACGACGCGATGATCGCCTCCGCCAACCCCTATGGCGATGGCAAGGCCGCGGCGCGGATCCGGCAAGCACTGGCGCTAACGTTCGGCCTCAGCCGGCGCAAACCGGCCGACTTCCGAGGCGCGTAGCTGCAGCGCCACTCAGGTGCGGTTGTGGGGCGGCCAGTACCTCCGCTGCGCGGTGGCGCCGACCTCACCGCAGAAGATCATGATTAGGGCCGAGCAGTAGATCCAGACCAGCAGTATCACCGCGCCGGCCAGCGGCCCGTAGAGCTGTCCATGGCGGCTGCTCCCGGCCACCAGCGCGGCGAAGATCGAGCGCGATACCATCCACAGCAAGGCCGCGGGAACCGCCGCCACGAGGGCGGCCCTCGCCGGCACCGGACAGGCGGGCATCGTCCAGTAGAGGAGGAACAGCACCGCCGCCACCACCGCCGCGTGCGCCCCCCACACCGCCGCGCTCTCCAGGAACCGCAGCTGCTGGTACAGGTGCGCCACCGCCTCCACGCTTCCCGCATAGGAGCTGACTGCCGCCAACAAGCTCGTCGTCACGATGCTGGCGACGAACAGAACGCCCGCAACCAGCACCGCCGCGAAGCTCACCAGCCTCCTCCGCAGGAACCCGCAGCGCAGCTCCCCCACCCAGACGACCGTCAGCACCTGCGAGAGCGTTACGAATAGGCTCGCACCCGACCACAGGAGCACGAAAGCCCCGAGCGCGTTGACCGCAAGGTGACCTCCCGTTCCCCGCGCCTGCCCGAGCGCGGCAATCACCTGGTCGGCCGCCCCGGGCAGGTACTGCTCGGTTAGCACCTCCACCTGTCGGTAGGCCTTTTCGGAGCCCATGGCGCGGCCCACCACCGAGACCAGCAGCAGCCCGAGCGGAAAGAGCGAAAGGGTGGCGAAGAAGGCGATCGCCCCCGCCTTCAGGACGCCGAGGTGGCGGGCAAAGGACTGGCACGCCTCTCGCAGCACCGCCCAGGTTTCCCTCGCCCTCTGCTTCATCTCCCTCGCTCAGCCTTCAGCGTATCGCTCGGCGTACAACTGCTCATCATAGGGCGCACTTCGTCCGGGGCAGTCCTTCCGCGGACAGAGCGAGCAGCTATGGAAGCTGATCTCAGTGGGGAAGTGCATCCCCGAGACCGATTTCATGGGCAGCATCAGAAAGCTGTCCGTAAGCCTCACCCCGATGGCGCCTTCAACATCCCCCAACAGCGCGAAGAGTTGGGTCTGCTGTGTGATCGGCCAGTCCGCCAGCGAACCAGGGGACATTGACGACGTTCGCCCCGGCTGGAAGGTCGCCTCTATGTGCGCTCGCACGCGCTCGCCCGCCGCGCGGAGAGCTGCGATCCTCAGGTGATCCAGCCAGTACTCGCGCAGCGGGTCGCCGTCCACGCCCGGCACGTGCTCCAGCTCGCGCCCGCAGGTGACGACGAACGGGAAGACACGATGGACCTGGTCCAGGTTCACCCGGAGCACTCGACTGGTGAAGGTCACGCCGTTGATAGTGACGGCACCCGCCGTGCGGTCCTCGACATAGCAGATGTCGTAGATGGCTTTCGGGTTCACCACCGCGGAGACGCGTTCGATGAGGTCGGCCAGATCCTTCGCGTCCTCGCCGCCGGGCGATACGTGCAGCTCACTGCATATGCGGTCGAGGTTCAGCTCGACTGGTATGTTCGTGATGATCTCCATCCCACACCGTTCACCACAACCATAGATACCCACGCTACGAGCGCTTTCCTGCCGGGGCACTCGCTACACCGCGGAAGCCGACCTCCTCCAGCGCGGCAGGTCCGCGCCTGACCCCACAGAACTGATTGCGGCATAAGCCGAGCGCGCTAGGCGGCCGATCGGCGGCATGTCGGGGAAGGGCGAGGAACGCGTGGACAACCTTAGACCAGACATCAACCGCTTCCTTACCGCCCTCCGGCGAGAGGAGCCCGACAGAGTGCCCCTCTCGGAATTCCTGATGGACCCGCCGGTAAAGGAGGCGTTCATCGGCCGGCACGTCGGCAACTCACTGATCGGCATTGACGACTATGACGTCGAGGCCGACGTCGCCTTCTGGCACGCCGCTGGCTACGACTACATCCACCTCGCGCCCTGGTACCTGCACCTCTTTCCGGAGGGATGGAACGTCAAGCAGGGCCAGTACAGCGAGTACTCCGCGGGCCCGGTGGACAAGGCCTGGATGGAGGAGCACCAGGGGGTCATCCGCAGCAGGCAGGACGTCGAGCGCTACCCCTGGCCCGACACATCGCAGGTGAAGTACAATCACATCCGGCGTGCGCTCGAGATCCTCCCGGCCGGGATGGGCCTGACCACCGGCACCTGGGGCATCCTCGAGACCAGCCGCCAGCTCATGGGCTTCGAGGGGATGGCGCTGGCACTGTACGATGACCCCGGCCTGGTCGAAGCAGTGATCGAGCACATCGGCTCATTCCTCCTCGATGTCTTCAAGCAAGCCGCGAGTATCCCCGGCGTATCGGCGCTCTGGCTTGCCGACGACATCGCGCACGCCTCAGGCTTCTTCTTCTCCCCCGGCTTCTATCGGCGCACGCTCTTCCCGTGGTTCAAGCGCTATGGCGACGTCGCCGCAAGCAGGAACGTGCCGCTCATCTACCACTGCGACGGCGTCTTCTGGGACATCATCCCCGATCTGGTGGAATGCGGCATCACCGCCCTCCAGCCCATCGAGCCCAAGGCGATGGACATCGTCGAGGTCAAACGCAAGTGGGGGAAGCACCTCGCCCTTATCGGCAACATAGATCTCGGTCACACCCTCACCCGCGGCACGCCGCAGGAGGTAGAGGCCGAGGTCAGGCAGCGCCTCCGCGAGCTCGCCCCCGGCGGCGGCTACTGCCTGGGCAGCAGCAACTCCATCGCCAGCTACGTGCCGCTCGCGAACTACAAGGCGATGATCGAGGCCACGTTCCGCTGGGGCGAGTACCCGATCCGGGCGTGACGCGCGCCCCGAAGTCCGCCAGCAACCGTGTGTCCTCTGCCTCGGCGACTGGCAAGGTCAGCGGAAGGGTGCAGGCGGCGGCCCGCCGAAGCGGGTGGTGAGTTGAGATCGCGCCTGGAGGGGCAGAGCAAATGGACCTGCGAGAACTCACGATCCGGGACATGGTGCACGAACTCACCGGCGGCCGGCCGTTCATCTTCGTGGTGATGGCCTTCGACAAGCGGTGGGACCTGTATGAGCGAATCAAGCGAGTCGCGGAGACCCAGCTTGGGGTGAGCTGCATCCGGGCCGATGATCTGAAGAGCTCCGGATACGATCTGCTTGCCAAGATCCACTTCCTCATCATGCGCTCTGAGGTGGTGGTGGCCGAGATCAGCGAGCACACCGCGAACGTCTTCTACGAGATAGGCTACGCGGTGGCCGTGAGCAAGCCTCCTTTGCTGTTGGTGGAGCGCGGCACCGAGGTGCCCTGGGACCTGCGGGGCCTGGAGACACTGCAGTACGCAACAGACAAGCAAGGGGTGCAGAGCCTGGAGCTCGAGCTAGCGGGCCACCTCAGATCCCGCATGAACTCGCAGTTGCCGCTGCTGCGCGACATGCTGGAGGCTCCGATTCCGCAGCCCAACTACATCGTGGCCAGCCCCAGGCATACCAAGGAGCGGTCTTGCATCGCCAAGGCGGCCAAGTACGATCGCCGGACCTATGGCGACAACCTCGGCATCCTCGGCCTGATTGCCGCGTTTGGCGCCATGAAGGGCGAGTTCAGCGGCGTGGAGTTGATCTCGGCCCAGGGCAGTCCGCCAGACTTGCTCTCCTCCCCTCTCAACCTCTACCTCATCGGCTCGCACAGGGTCAACCCACCGGCAAAGCAGTTGCTCGCTGACCTCCAGAGATCGGGCGATGCCCTCTGGGCCTTTAACCCCGCTTCGTGCTCGGCCGAAGCGATGCCTGAACCGCCTCTTTCCCTCTACCGCGCGGAACACGAGGTAGTCGGGGACTTCGAGGTTGAAGGCGAGGAGGTCATATGGACTAAGGACTACGGCATTATCGTCCGCGGACCACACCCAGACCCCAAGCACCGGGGAAGGCTGGCAATGGTAATGGCCGGCGCACACAGCCTCGGCACTGGCGCGGCATGTCTGGCGGCGACCCGCTCGGCACTGATCCAGAAGATCCGGAGCAGTCTACCCAAAGGCGTTCTGGAGGACAAGGACAGTGCCTTTTGGGTGCTCGTAAGGGGGAGGGTCTCGAAGGAAGACGACTATCTGCTCGCCCCGGAGCACGTGACGATCGAAGACGCCGGCGTGTACGGTTAGCGGCGCTCGGCCGGAGCAGAAGGGGACGCACCTTCTGTTCTATCAGCGCTGCTCGACCGGCCCCCGTCAGCGCCGCTCGCGCGGCCCCGTTCGGGTCAGCGTCGTCACCAGGTCGTACAGCCGCAGATGAGCCCAGGGCGGCCCCGGTAGCCGCAGCGCGTGGCGCAGCCGCAGCCCGAGCGGCACCAGCCGTGATTGGAGCGATGTCAGAAACACCATTTGCCGACGGAGCTTCGAGCCCTCCAGCAGTGCCAGCACCCGCGCCGGTGTGACCTCGGGAGAGAAGTAGAAGCAGGGGCTCAATAGGTCTGTGTCAGGCCTCAACACACCCTCCTCCACTGCGACCCGCGCCAGTTCCGTTCCCGGATAGACACGGAGACCCAGCGTGCAAAGCAGACTATCCTGTGGGCCCAGCGCGGCCTCGGCGAATCGAAGGGTTGCTCGCACGGTGCCCTCGTTCTCCCCTGGCGAGCCGAACACGAACGACCAGAGCATCGGCAGACCGGCCTCCCGCGCCCATGCTGCAGTCTGCGCGACATCCTCCAGCGCGAAGCCCTTCCTCAGCCGCTCGATGATCTGCTCGCTTCCGCTGTCCGGCGTACAGACGACCGCATCGAAACCGGCGCGCTTCATCAGCTGAAGCAGCTCGCGCGAGGTCGAGCCGGGATGGAGGCCGCTTGTCTGGAGCCTCGCGTTGAGCCCGCATCGGACCAACTCCTCGCAAAGGGCAATCGCGTGGTCGAGGGGATGGCTAAAGGTGGAGTCCACGAACTCGAAGCGATCAGCCTTCCACTTGCCGCGCGCCTCCCACATCTCCGCGGCGACGGCCCGGGGTGACCTGAGCCGGTACTGCGCACCCTC
>Ga0315286_10002529_pt1 | contig 17080 bp, 15 predicted proteins | sample YL17G10_0_MG_FD_205038 | JGI IMG/M metagenome (GOLD analysis project Ga0315286, IMG submission 205038) | Sediment microbial communities from Yellowstone Lake, YNP, Wyoming, USA - YL17G10_0 | ecosystem: Environmental > Aquatic > Freshwater > Lake > Sediment | place: USA: Wyoming | collected...
GCCCGGTTTATAATCAGCTTATACAGGATGGAAAACTAATTCTGCACTATCCTATTGCCGAGATGTTCCAGCTTGGAACTCCTGAAGAATTTGCGGCTAACAGAGACAGGGCAATCGAGTTTTTGAAATCAATAGAAAAGTTATAGTAAAATATAAAAGGCAGAGCCCCAGAATTTATAAACTCAAGACTTTATAATAAAATCAAAAATGCAACTTAATAAACATAATAAAAAATTCAAAATCCTGATTATAGCCCCAAAATATAGTCTTACAGAAGACAGATTTTACACTTATTACTTTCCTATGAGCTTGGCTTATATCATCTCTGTCCTGAAAAAACAAGGCTATGAGGTGGATGTCCTGAACTTAAATCATCACAATGGAACAATCAAAGAAATTATAGAAAGGAAACTTGACAAAAGGAAATATGATTTTGTCTGCACAGGAGGAATGGCAATATTCTACTCAATTATAGAAAAGATGCTAAAAACCATCAGAAGCCATCACTCAAATCCAAAAATAATCCTTGGAGGCTTGATTCTTACAAGTGAAAAAGAGTTTATCTCAAAACATCTGGATTTTGACTATGGGATTATAAATGAAGGCGAGGAAACAATCATCAATCTTTTAAAATGCCTTGAAAATAAAAAAGATTTAAGCAAGGTAAAAGGAATTGTTTATTTCAATGAAAATAAGCCTGTTTTCACGCCTGACAGCAAGCCCCCTATGAATCTCGATAAGATTCCTTTTCCCGATGTTGAAGCCCTAGAATATGAAGAATGGCTTGATAACCAAATACCAAATAAATCCTATGTTTTCAGCTTATTTGACCAGCCAAGAATGTATGATGTTGTTGGAAGCAGGTCCTGCCCCTATCAATGCACATTTTGCTATCATTACTCTTCTCTTTATAGAAAGCGTTCTATTGAAAATATCTTTTTAGAATTAAGAGATGTAGTAAAGAAATATGGGATTAATTTATTATTCTTTTATGATGAATGCCTGGCTGTTGACAGGAAGAGATTAAAAGATATTTGTGAAAATCTAAAGCAGCTGCAAAGAGAGATAGGCTGGGAATTAAAATGGATTCCAAATCTGAGAGTGGATCTTATAACAGATGAGATGTTAGCAATGTTAAAAGACTCTAATTGCGCAATGATAGGCTATGGCTTGGAAAGTTACAGCCCTGAAATCTTAAAAAGCATGAATAAAGGCATTACTCCTCACCAAATTGATGTTGCAATAAAAAAAACTCTTTCAGCAGGAATAGGATTAATGTCAAGTTTCATACTTGGAGATATCGCTGAAACTAATGCAACAGCATCAACAACTTTAGATTATTGGGAGAAACATTGTGAAGACCAAATAAATCTAGATTTTGTAAGGCCCTATCCGAAAAGCAAGCTTTATGAATACTGCATTAAAAATGGAATAATCAGAGATAAATTAAAATTTATGAAAGATTTGATTAAAGAAGATGATTTTGCAATAAAAATGGCAAAAAACATGACTGATTCTGAATTCAACAAGCTCAAGTCAAGAGTTCAAGAGAGCATTTCAAAACACAGAAAAATAGCAAAAAACCTCTCAATTAAGAAAACTTCCAGAGGAATTTACGAGATAAATGTTAAATGCCCCTTTTGCAAAGAAACAATAACCTATGGAAATTGCCATATCCCAAACAGATATAATTTTAGCTTTACAGTAAGGTGCAGAAAATGCCCAAAAAGATTTTATATTGCCAGTTCTTTAAGAAAGCTGGCTTTAAGAAATTACAAGATTGCAAAATATATAAAAAATTTTAATAAAAGATTGCGCAATTCAATAAAAGAAAAGATGATATAAAAGTGCTTAAATAATATTTAACAAACAGAAAAATGCAGCCCATTAAACAAGATAATGCTGAAAAATTTAAAATCTTAGTTGTAGTGCCTAAATATAGCCTTACAGAAGAAAAATTTTATACTTACTATTTGCCTACAGGCTTAGCTTATATTATCTCTGTTCTGAAAAAAGAAGGTTATGAGGTAGATGTAATCAATTTAAATCATTTTAAGGGAACAATAAATGATTTATTGGTAAGAGCTTTAAATAAAAAGAAATATGATTTTGTCTGCACAGGAGGAATGGCAGTATTCTACTCAATAATAGAAAAAATACTAAAAACCATAAGAAGCCATCACTCAAATCCAAAAATAATCCTTGGAGGCTTGATTCTCACCAGTGAAAAAGAGTTTATATCAAGGCATTTAGATTTTGATTATGGAATTATAAACGAGGGCGAGGAAATAATCATCAATCTTTTAAAATGCCTTGAAAATAATGGAGATTTGGGCAAGGTAAACGGAATAGTTTATTTCAAAGACAATAAGCCTGTTTTCACGCCCGACAGCAAGCCCCCCATGAACTTGGATAAGATTTCTTTTCCTGATATGGAAGCTTTGGGGTATGAAGAATGGCTTGACAACCAGATTTCAAATGCCTCATGTATTTTTAGCCTTTTTGACAAACCAAGAATGTATGATATTGTTGGAAGCAGGTCCTGCCCCTATCAATGCACATTCTGTTATCATACTTCATTTTACAGAAGACGCTCTGTTGAAAATATCTTTTTAGAATTAAGAGAAGTAGTAAAGAAATACAGGATTAATTTATTATTATTCTATGATGAGTGTTTCGCTATTGACAAAGAAAGACTAAAAGAAATTTGCAGTGGTTTAAAAAAGCTGCAGGGAGAAATAAGCTGGGAATTAAAATGGATTCCAAACCTGAGAGTGGACTTTGTAACAGATGAAATATTGGCTATAATGAAAGATGCCGGATGCGCAATGATTGGTTATGGCTTAGAAAGTTACAGCTCAGAAATCTTAAAAAGCATGAATAAAGGCATCACCCCTCAGCAAATAGATATTGCAATAAAGAAAACTCTTTCAGCAGGAATAGGGGTGATGGGAAACTTCATACTTGGGGATATTGCTGAAACTAATAAGACAGCATCAACAACTTTGAATTATTGGGATAAATCTGAAGATCAAATCACTTTGGATTTTGTAAGGCCCTATCCGAAAAGCAAGCTTTATGAATACTGCATCAAAAATGGAATAATCAAGGATAAGCTGAAATTTATGAAGGGTTTAGTCAAAGAAGATGACTTTGCGCTGAATATGACTAAAATGTCTGATTCTGATTTTAACAGATTAAAATCAAGAGTTCAGGAAAGTATTTCAAAACACAGAAAAATAGCAAAAAACCTCTCAATAAAAAAGACTTTCAAAGGAATTTATAATATAACTGTCAGATGCCCTTTCTGCAAAGAAAAAATAATTTACAGAAATTGCCATTTTCCAAACAAATATAATTTTAGTTTTACAGCAAAATGCAGAAAATGCCCTAAAAGATTTTATATTGCCAGCCCTCTAAGAAAGCTGGCTTTAAGAAATTATAAGATTGGAAAATATCTGAAAAATCTCAACAAAAGACTGCGTATCTCAATAAAAGAAAACAAGATATAAATTTATATAAGCCAGAAATCTTATTTCAAAATGCTGCCAAAACGAATAAAAAGAGTAATAATACGAATAATACAATACCCCCGATTAATCATTGCAAGACTAAAAGGAATAAATTTTTCACATAGTTTTTCTTGTTTTACAGCAAGAGAATTGCTCAAAGAAAATCCAAAAACAATTATTGATGTTGGAGCAAATAAAGGAGATTTTATAAAAGCCTCTAAATTTGTTTTTCCAAATTCAAAAATCTATGCATTTGAGCCGCAAGAAGAATTCTACTCTATTATAAAAAATCTTCCTGACGTAACTGCTTTTAATTTTGGATTATGGGACAAGGAAGGCAAGTCAAAATTCTATAAAAACAAATATAATACTGGAGCAAGTTCTTTTTTGAAACCAACTGAGAATTATGATAAGTTCATAGGAAAAATAAAAGACCTCTCTGAAGTAATTCTATTAAATAAAAGATTTGATGAACTGAATCTTCGGATAAAAAGGCCGTGTTTTCTTAAGATAGATGTAGAAGGTGCTGAAGAAAAAGTCCTTAGGGGATTTGGAAGCAGATTAAAAGAAATTGATATTTTGCAGATTGAATGGTTTTTTAAAGATTTTCATGAAAATCAAATGAAACTATCTCAACTAATGCCTCTATTGGAAAAATATGGTTTTTCAGGTTTTGTTCAAATTGAATTAGTATATAAAAACGACAGGCCTTATCTATGTGATTTAATATTCTTTAAGGATAAAAATTCATAAACTCTTCAGGCATATCAGTGCATACTGCATCAACTCCCGCTTCAATCAATTCTTCCCATCTTCCCTTTATGTCTGCATTAAATACAGATTCTGTTATAAGCTCTGGAGAAATCGCATAAAATGGCTTTCCAAAAGAATGCGCAAATTCTGTTTTTTCCCTGTCAATCCATTTAAAATGAATCTCATCTGCCCATATAAAATCAGCTTTTTCAAATATCTCCCTGTTATAATAAGGCGAGTTTTCATAAAAATGAAGCCCTGCTGAATATTTTGGATATTTTGCCTCTATTAATTCTATAAACTTTAGAGTAAGATTATCACATGCAAAAAATCTTATTATATTATTTAAATTATAATTATTTAAAACCTTAATTACTCCATTTATATCTTCTAATTCCTTTATATGGACAAAGATTAAATTATCATAATTGTATTTTTTTATCAATTCACACAGCTCCATTAATGACACTAATCTTAATCCTCCATTTTCTAAATATCTGAAATTAATAAGTTCATAGGAATCCAAATCTTTTATTCTTCCTGTGCCATCAAACAATCTGTTCAAGGTTTCATCATGAATCATAAACGGAACTCCATCTCTGCTGACTCTTATATCAGTTTCAAATGCCTTATTTTCTTTCAGAGCATTCTCAAAAGAAATCAGGCTGTTCTCGGGATATTTTCCTTTATATCCTCTGTGAAGAATTATTTTTTCTTTCATTTTAAATTTTTGATAATTCTATTTCTTGATTATCTGCTGGGAAAAAAATTTCCATGCCTTTACCTTTAGCTTTAATGACTAGCCTCCCTATTTCCTCGACTTTTTTTCTTTCATCTCGATTAACATGAACAATTGCAACTCTTGAGATGTTTGCTGTTATCGCATAATCAACAACTTCTGATATTGAGGCATGTGTTGAAGAATGTTTATCAACAGAAAATCCTTCATGAACTAATAAATCAATTCCTTGATATAACTCTCTACTTGCGTAACTTAACATTCCATCCCCGCTTATAGCAAAACTCCTGCCCCCTTGTTCAAACCTATAAGCATAATTTGGAACTGAATGGCTTGTTAATGCAGCTCTTAACGTTAAGTTTCCTAATTCCCCTTGTACAGGGTCTATAACTTTAAAATCAACTACAAGCTTATCTCCTTTAAATCTTTTATAAAGTCCATGATAATCTTCATCCATTCTTTTTTCAACTCTCTCCTTTACATCTTTAGCTGCGCTTGCAATAGTTAATTTTCTTTCTCTTTGAGAATCTCTTACTTGGTCCCATAATGGAATTAATAATCCAGATAATCCTGCAAAATGGTCTCCATGAAAATGAGTAATTATTATATTCTCGGGAATATCTAAAAAGTCTTTATTTCTTTTAGCTAAAAATCTTCTTAATGAACTGGGAACAGTATAACCACAATCAACTAAGGTGGATTGACTGTCATTTTCAATTAAATAAGAGGTATTGGCTCTGGTTTCATCAAAAGCTTCTCCTGTTCCTATAAAAGTTAATTTCATGATAAAATCTATTATAAGGTATTCTTAAATATATGTATAAAAAATAACTGATATATTTTTTCTTTCATTTTTTAACATGCCTATGATGCTGCTCAAATGCCTTGACTCCTTCAATACTTCCCAATGTAGATATGAAATCACAGGGAAAAGTTCCAATTTTTCTTCCTTGTTCAATAAGTTCATTATATGCCATGCTTATCAGAAATGCTCCATTCGCAGCTCTTCTGTCTTTCCTAATCATCTCTTCAGCAGCCCAGACAAAATCTTTTCCACGCTTAAAATAAGAGATGCAGGCAGTTGAATCTTCTGAAATAGGCGGTTTGTCTTTTTCAGAAACTTTTTTTACAAATTCATTCTCAATAATCATATAGCCCCTGTTCCAGTAAGATGACTTAAAAGTTGGAATAATCCCTTCATAAATATCATTTTTCTTTAAAAATTCCATCAAATTCCTAAAATCAATATACTGGTCAGGCAAATCAATAATCAATTCTTCATCGTTATTTATTAATTCCTTTGCAAGAAGAATTGTCTGCGGCGCCCCTTCTGTCATCTCTTCAGCCCAGACAATCTTGATATTCTCGCCGAATAATTTTTTTAGTTTTTCATCAATCTGGAATTTTTGCTGATGTTCCCTAAGAAGTATAAAAATAGCATCTTTATAATCAAAAGGGCGGGATTCAGCTATCCATTGTATTGAAGGCTTTCCATTAACTTCCACAAATGGCTTGCATAATCCTAAATTTTCAAAATTCTTGTCTTTTCCTGCCAATGGGACTATGATTTTCATTGTATCTAAGGTTTTTCTGACACCATCCCCCCAATTTTCTTAACAGTCTTATATAGCATGTACCTATAATGCCCCATTCTTATCAATTTTACTGCTTTTTTAATCCCTGATAGATTGTATGTTTTATCCAGGGAATTAACTGTCTTTTCCAGCAGTTCAGTGGGTATCTCGCTGACATTTGGGCCCGCGTTGTTTAAAAATTCAAAATCTGTAAAATCCACAAGTATCTTTGGCTCTTTAACTATCTTTTTATCCAGGCAATACTCCCAGATTTCTGTCCCTGGAAATGGTGTGAATTTTTTTGCGCAGACATTATCTGGCTTGCTTTTATTTATAAAATCAACAGTCATTTTCATATCATTAACTGTTTCTGTCGGTAACCCTATCATGATGCTTGCATCAGAAAATATTCCGAATTTTTTGCATTGCCTTATTGCTTCTGCATTCTGCTTTACATTTGTCCCTTTCTTTATGAAATCAAGAATCTTCTGGCTGCCAGACTCAATCCCAAATTGTATGGCAAAACATCCAGCTCTTCGCAGCGCATTCAACACAGCATCATCTGAATTTTCAGCCCTTAAGTCACATGTGAATAAAATATTATGTTTTGAAAGCCCATTGCATACCTCTGCTGTTCTCCTGCTTTTATTTGCAAAGTTATCGTCGACTATATAAAAGTCTTTTATATTGTACTTGTCCACAACCCCTGTAATCATCTCAATTGTATTCTTTGAATTATAGAATCTCAGGCAGCTTTTTCCAAACTTTTTCCAGTAATAATTATTATAGCAAAAAGTGCATTTTCCATAGCACCCCCTGCTTGTCATAAATGTAGGCAGGGGATATTTTTTGACATCAACCAAAGAGTAGTCTGGAAGAGGAAAATCATCCAGGTTTATGAAAGGCCTCATTTCATTGTAATTCACATTTGGAATTTTTGAAAAATCTTTTTTATTTTTATCAATGAGATTGCACATATCCAATAATGCCAATTCTCCATCTCCCCTTACAATATAGTCTATATCTTCATAATCCAAAAATGGTTTGGGAGCTACTGTTGCCTGAATTCCACCGACAACTATTAAGGCATTGGAATTTTCTCTTGCAATCTTGGCAATTTTCATCAAGTCAAACAAGGTTTTTCCAACATAGGAATTAATCCCAACTATGTCTGGATTAAATCTTTTTAAGACATGCATGAGATAATCATCATCTTTATTGATTTCTCTGTCTATAATCTTAACCCCATGCCCCTTTTCTTTTATTACAGCTCCAATACTAATCAGCCCTATTGGAATCCAAGGAAACTGGTTATTTTTTGGATTGACTAACAATACCTTCGCCATTTAATTCTCAAATTAGGAGCATATTTAACCTTTATTGTGATTGATTAATATGCCGCAAATTCCTTGATATTAGCATATCCAATCAAGGCTTGAATCAAAAGAATTATCGCAATTCCTGCATATAGCATCTGAAAAATCGAATTTTAACTGCCTTTCCAGTAATTCTTTAAATTTTTCCGAATTTCTTATTTTCTTTATATCCTCTTTTAACAGGTTTCCAAATTTCACTTTTGATTCATAATCTCTGCAGCACATTATCACATTCCCTTTTACATCAACTGTTATGTTATTCCATAATCCCGTGCACGGCCATCTTTTTCCTTTGAATAAAACTTTTTTTTCAATATTCCTAACGCTTCCCGCCCAATCAGAAGGAGCATACACTCTTACAGAATCTGCCAATGCACTCCAGAAATCTATAAAATCTTTAACATCTCTTTCATTTTCTTTAAGTATCATCAGAGACATATTAGTCAGAACTTTATGTTTTCTTCTTTTTTTCTCTTTAAGCAGATAGAGAACATTTTTTTTAGTATTCCTATAGTCTAGAGCCATAATTTTTTTATAATTTTTTTTAGTCCCGTTTATTGAAAATGTTATCCTGTCAATATTTGTTCCAAGCAGTCTGTCTGTAATCTCTTTTGTAATAAGCGAGGCATTTGTGTATACATCAACTTTTAATTTTGGATATTTCTCATTCGCATATGCTATCTTTTCAATTATATTTTTATCAACAAATGGCTCTCCAAATCCAGAAATTGTTAATCTTTTGAAGTCATAATTTTTCATCACATTATCAAGAATTTTCTTGAACTCTCCAAATTTCATTATTTTCCCCTTTCTTTTCATTATAACATGAGGGCACATTATGCATTTTGCATTGCATAAATTAGTATTTTCAATCTGTAAAATTTTAGGCTGCAATTTTCCTGCTTTTTTTCTTATCTTAGCCAGATAAATTCTATTGTATAAAGGAGTGTTTACAATTTTTCTAAGCGGCGTCTGAGTCAATAAGAATTTCTTAAATGCCCTCGAAAACCCGTTTAATTTAGCATAGTATCTTGCTTCTTTGATAATATATTTTATATCCATAAACTCATAAGAGTGCAATTCCTTATAAATATAACTGAAATAAATAAGATATTGATTTGAAATAAAGATGAGGTATACCCCTTATCATCTAATAATCCTCCACCTCTTTCTTAAAATTATCTTAGCTATTAAGATGATAAAACAATTATAACCGCTATAAATTTTTTTAATATAATATCCTTTGATTTATTTGATATTGCGCTTTATATTAATAAAAGGCATATAACAATGATTAATCAATGCCTGAAATAGATTAAGTTTTTAAATAACTCGAAGCTGAATATTTTATGAAAGTATTACTCGTCTACCCGAATGTAGTTGAATCTCCAAAAGATATTTCCTGCGGGCTTGCAATATTATCAGCAGTATTAAAGAAGAATAAGCACGTTGTTTCATTAGTAGACACCACATTTGGTTTGGCTGACAAGGAGATTATAAGCAAGGCTCTTGATTTTTCCCCAGACTTGATTGCAATAACCACTGCAACAAATGATTTTGAATATGCATGCCACATTGCCTATTTATTCAAACGCAGATTAAAAGTTCCGATAATCGCAGGAGGCTTTCATCCAACAATAGCGCCTGAAGAAGTCATATCAAGAGATTGTTTTGACATGCTCTGCATAGGCGAGGGTGAAAACGCCCTGCTTGAATTAGTTCAGGCAATTGAAAAAAACAAGCCAATAGACAGAATTAAGAACCTATGGATTAAAAAAAAGAATAAGATTATAAAAAATCCAGTTCGCAATCTTTTATCAAATCTTGATAAACTGCCTTTTCCAGACAGGGATATTTTTGACTACAAAAAATATCTTGATTGGAATCACGGAACTGCAACATTTTTATCAACAAGAGGCTGCCCGTTTAACTGCACCTATTGCATAAATCATCTCCTTATCAAGAAATATAAAGGAAAGGGAAGCTATGTCAGATTCAGGAGCATAAACAATATAATTAAAGAGATAAAAGAGACTCTGGCTAAATACAGAGATTATATCAAAAACATAGAATTTTATGACGATACTTTTACACTGGATGAAAAAAGAATAAGAGAATTCTGCGAGAAATATCCCAAAGAAATAGCCATTCCTTTTAATATAAACATTAGAGTTAATGCCATAAATCTGGAGTTGCTGCCTCTCCTTAAAAAAGCAGGATGCGTAAGGGTTTCAATAGGAATAGAATCTGGCGATGAATATATAAGAAACAAAATTTTAAAAAGGAACATGACTGAAGAGCAGATAATAGAAACATTCAAGTCCGCAAAAGAAGCAGGCCTTAAAACCTATGCTTTTAATATGGTTGGAATTCCATATGAAACTAAAGAAAGCATAAAAAAGACAATTGAGCTGAATAAAAAATGCATGCCAGATTATGTTGGTGTAAGCATATTCAATGCTTTTAAAGGCACTGAAATCTATGAAATATGCAGGAAGAATAACTGGTTAAAAAAAGGTTATGCAAAATCTTATTTTCAGGAATCAAATGTAAATCACCCAAATTTCTCATTGCCCGAGCTTAAAAGAATAAGAAATAGTTTTGGTTATAAAGTTTTTATATCCTACAAGCCCCTAAGGGCAATGATAGACCTAGTCGACAGGAATTTGTCTGCTTTCAGCTTTTATATATTCCTGAGGTCAAGGATAATAAACCAGTTAAATCTATTAAAAAAATGATATTCAATTTACAAAGATAAAAATAAAAAAACAAAAAAATGAAAAGAAAATTTAAAGTGGCTTTCATATGCATATACAGCCATCCAAGCATTTGCGGAGTGTGGTCACGAGTGTACAATCTAAGTAGGATGCTCATTAAAAAAGGGAATGAAGTCCATGTTTTTTCCAGCAATATAATCAAAGGAACAAAAGAAAATTCTTCAGAATTTGAGGTTTATGAAGGAATTAAAATACACAGGTTCAAGCCAAAATTCTCTTTTGGAGAAAATGTTAAATTCTGGGATTTTTCCAAAGAAATAAAAAATCTAAACCCAGACATAATAATCGCAGAAGTATACAGGCATCCCCATACGAGCTTAGCATTAAAAATAGCTGAAGAATTAAAAAAACCCTGCTTTCTTGTAACTCACGCGCCATTTGTAGAGCCAGAATTAAGAAGCTATCTTGGAAATGCTTTAGCTAGTTTTTATGACAGATTTTATGGGAGGAAAATCATTAATAAGTTTGACAAAGTCATTACAATAACCAAGTGGGAGATTCCGTTTCTTATAAAATTAGGAGTAAAATCCAATAAAATGATTTATCTCCCCAATGGGATTCCAGAAGAATTCTTTAAATCAAAGCCAAAAAAGGGAAAAGGATTATTATTTTTAGGGAGAATAGCGCCAATAAAAGACATTGAAACTCTTATCAGAGCATTGAAACTTATAACTTTAAAACATCCAGATATAAAACTAAAAATTATCGGCCCTGCTAAAGAGGAATATAAATCAAAAATAGTTTCATTGATTAAAGAGATGGATTTGCAGAAAAATATTGATTTTTTGCCTGCAATCTACGATTTAAATAGAAAGATTAAAGCCATTGACGAATCAAGCATATTCATTCTGCCAAGCCTAAGGGAAGCAATGCCCCAGTCTTTAATAGAAGCCATGTCAAGAGGAAAGATAGTCATAGCTTCAGATAATAAAGGCTCAAAAGAAATAATAAAAAATAAAAAAGAAGGATTTCTTTTTCCAATCCATGATTATTCTAAGCTGGCAGAGATTATTAATTTCTGCCTGGATAAAAAAAATGAGAGAACTCTGGGGAAAATCACTAAGAACGCAGTTTCTAAATCAAAGAAGTTTAAATGGGAGAAAATCTTTAATAAATTCTATAAGATTATAAAAAAATGATTTCAATTATAATAACTGCTTATAAAGAAGAAAGGACAATTGGGAAGGCAATAGAATCTATTTTAGGAAATAAGATTCAGGGCAGTTATGAGATTCTTGTTAGCGCCCCTGATAAAGAAACTCTTTCAGCAGCCAGAGCTTATTCTAAAAGGAATAAAAAAATAAGACTGATTAAAGATTATGGAAAAGGCAAATCAGCAGCTCTAAATCTTGCACTGTCTAAAGCAAAAGGCGAGACACTTATTTTAACTGATGGAGATGTTTACATAGGAGAGAATTCTCTTAAATTCCTGATAGATGCTTTTAAGGACAAGAAAATAGGGGCAATTTCAGGAAATCCTGTTTCTATAAATTCTAAAGATAATATGCTCAGCTACTGGGCTTATGTTCTGACAAGTATTGCAAATGAAACCAGAATAAAATCCATAAAAAACAATAAAAAAATTTTCTGCTCAGGCTATTTGTTTGCAATAAGAAAATCTCTTTTTCCGAAACTTCCTGAAAATCTGCTTTCAGAAGACGGATTTGTATCAGGCAGGGTTTATGATTCTGGATATTTGATAGGATATTCACAAAAATCCAAAGTTTATGTAAAATATCCAACAACATTCAGGGACTGGATTATCCAAAAGAAAAGAAGTGCGGGAGGATACAATCAGATAAAAAAAATGACTGGAACAAGCTTGCGCTCTTTCAGCTCAGAATCTCTTGGCGCTTTTAGCCTCTTTAAATACGTCTCAAATATAAAAGAATTAGCCTGGCTGATTGAATTATTTTTTGCCAGGCTTTATCTTTGGTTTGTTATTTACAAAGACATAAATCTAAAAAATAAGTCTCATAAGGAGATTTGGAAGAGAGTAGAAAGCACGAAATAACCTTTTTCTTGACTTAACTAAAAAAATAAATTAAACCTAAAGCACATATAATCTAAGTTATTCAATTACACCTATTTTAAGATTAGTTATTTATTAAGAGTTCTTTTAGGGGTATTGATTGATTCAAAATCATCTCATTCATATCTAGTCATAAAACCACCAGTAAAAAGCGCTGTCAATATAATATTTTGAACAATTTTTGCACATTCCAATCTTGCATTTTCTCTTCAATTGCGACTTATATATCTCCTTATATCTTTTTGAACTTAATATCTCTTTCAATGTCTGTTTTTTTGTGTCTCCCAGTTCTATTTTGCCATCAATATCAACACAGCATAAAGTCACCTTCCCATTGCTTAATATCAGAACTCTCTTTGGATTAAAGCATGGATATGATTTAAGATTTTTATATTTTAACATCACATATTTTTCCGAGCCCCTTGAGTCAGCAGGATAAAGCGAGGCAAAATCGCATTTTCCTTTCCAGAACTTTAAGAACTTTTTGCTCTCATTTTTGTTTTTATCCATGACTGTAAAGAATACCTCAATCTTGGGCAATTCCTGATTCCTGTCTTCTCTCTCCCTGTACAGGCTGATTATATTCTTAACAACTTCTTCATAATTCGAGCCCGTTCTTATCTCCTCAAAAATTCTTTTATTCACGCTGTCTACGCTGAATCTCACCCAATCAGGAGGATTGTCAAGCAATTTTTTCCTCATTTCCTTGTTTAAAAGCACTGCATTTGAATAAAATGAGCTCCTCATTCCTTTGTCTCTGATATACTTTATTCTTTCAAAAATAAATTTGTCTGTAAATGGCTCATTATACTGAGTAAGATGAATCTCCCTGCATCCAAGTCCAGCAGCTTCATCTGCAATTTTTTTAAAAAGAGGCATAGGCATTGTCTCTTTCTTCCTCCCCGAGTCTTTGTAGGGGCACATAACGCATCTGAGATTGCAGATATTATTTGGCTCAATAGTCACGCTAATAGGATGTTTTTCTATTTTATTTCTGATATAATTTAAGTATACCTCGTCATAAACACTGCCGATTACTGGAAGATTTATAACTCTCAGAAAAAAATTTATAGCATTGCTGTTCCCAGCAACCCTGTTTTTTATCTCTCTTAATCCTTCTATTATCATTAAAAAAACATAGGCAAAGCGCTTATAAATCTATTGCAAAAGTTTAAAAATTTACCACTTCTGCTTGAAAATGAAAAGAAAATTTAGCAAGTATAACTTGCCTGTATATAATGAGAAACAGAGTATTATTTATCAATCCGCCTCTTTCATCTACTGTTAAGGTCAAATTTGCATCTCATCAAATCCCTCTGGGTTTTTTGTATATGGCAGGCTTGCTTGAAAAAAACAGCTTTGTTGTTAAAATTTTGGATTGTCCTCTTTATTTTAGGCAGAAAAGAGAGATAAGCAAAGATAGTGTCAGAATTGGCATTTTTCCAGAGCAGATTGAAAAAGAGATAAGAGAGTTCAAGCCAGATGTTATTGGAGTTTCCTGCTCTTTCTCAATGTTTGAGTCTGATTCATTTGAAGTCATTAATCTCATTAAAAAAATCAACAGGAAAATTATTGTTGCAGCTGGCGGAGCCCATGCTTCCTCAAATCCTCAATTTGTTCTTAGGAATAAAAATATTGATTTGATTATCATGGGTGAAGGCGAGTTAACCATGCTTGAAATAGCTGAAAGGGTCAGAGCTAACAAGAGGCTTGACAACATAAAAGGCACAGCTGTAATGTCAAAAAATAAGTTTATAAAAAATCCCCCAAGAGAGCCAATAAAAAATCTTGATGAGCTTGATCCTGCCTGGCATCTTATTGATTTTAAAAAATATTTTGAGCATCCTGATAACTATTCAATAACCATGAGAAGCCCCTCTATAAATATCATCACAAGCAGGGGCTGCCCTGGAAATTGCGCTTTTTGCTCTGTCAAGACAGTCTGGGGAAGAAGCTGGAGAGCAATGTCTGCAAAGAAAGTAGTGAATCAGATTGAATATCTTTACAAAAAGCAAGGAGTTAACCACTTCAGGATTAATGACGATAATCTCACCTTGGATAAAAAAAGGATAATTGAAATATGCAATGAGATAATAAAAAGAAAACTCAATATTAAATGGGACACTCCTTCTGGCTTGGCAATGTGGACACTTGACGAGCAGGTTTTAGATAAGATGAAAAAATCAGGATATTACAGGATAACTTTTGGAATTGAATCTGGCTGCAAAAAAACACTCAAGTACATCTCAAAAAATATTGATTTAAACAAGGCAAATCAATTGATAGATTACTGCCATAAAATAGGTTTGTGGGTTGCATCATTTTTTGTAATTGGCTTCCCTTATGAAACAAAAGCAGATATTAATCAGACAGTCCAGTACATTATAAACTCAAAGATAAACTTTCCTTTTGTTTTCATTGCGCAGCCCTACCCAGGAACAAGAATGTTTGATGACTTCGCAAAAGAAAATCTTATTCCAGAAGGAATACTGGAATCAAGCACCCCAATACTAACTAAATATAATTCAAAATATCTTAAAGCAGACGAGCTGATTAAAATCAGGAATAAAATATACAAGCAGTTTTACATAAAAAAGCTTCTGAGCTATTCAAACCCAGTTGTATTTTACAGGGAATTTCTTTCAAAAATCAGGAGCTTTGAAGATTTGAAATATACATTTAAGATTATCAATAATTTGTTCACTTCTTTCCTATGATTTCTGATAAAAATGTCATAAAAAAAGCGAGATATAAACCCCTATATCAAAAAGGTTAACTTTTGTAATGAGCAGAAAAAATAAAAATTAAACAGTAACACATCTGGCAGTTTCAATTAATTTATTTCCAATTAACTCTTGTGCTTTTAAAGATAATTCGTAAAAAGCATCATTAAAAGTTCTTGCTCTAGAAGATAATCCTTTTGCTTCAGGTACAATCATACAACCTCTAATTGGTATTTCTAAATGGATTTGTGAATCCTCTAAAACACCTATTAATCCCTCCCAAGCAATAATATCCGCCAAAACTCCAATGCCTCCACTTCGTGGATATCCACCCCTCATACCCCCACCAGGATATTTAAAATAAGTTCCTGCGTTGATTTTTCCAGGATTTTTATTTCTATAATTATCAGCAAGCTCTCCAAAACATTGATTTAAAGTATCGGCTCGAATATATCCATAAACTGGCATCTCTCTTTCTATTCTCTCTCTTTCATTTGTTGCTTTTAAAATTCTTTGGTTTAATTCATCCCTTTTTGTTCTAAAAAAATAAAACCTTCTTTTAGGTATCTCTGGTAATTGCGGCTCAAGTAAAACTTCCCAACCCATACCTAAAGTTCCCACCTTATGTGCTAATAAAACATATCCCTCTTGGAGTGCTTTTGTTAGATAATCACATCGCTCGTCTAATCTTTTAAGTTCATTTTCCATTTTCTAATTTCTCAGAATAAGCTTCTGAGGTGCTTTCACCTCTAAGACAGGATAGATTATAGGTTTTTAAATCTTTCTATTTTGGTTTTTTAGTTAGATGAGTCCACGCAGAATCGAACCGCGGGCCGTTCAGTGTGAGATGTTTTGATAAAAAAGATAAGCATAAACAAAAAAAGCGAGATATAAACAAATATCTCATAAAAGTTATCAATGGAGAAAGTAGAATCTCATTGTCGATTAAATCTTGCTCGAAAATCAGATGCTGGACCTATCTGGTCTTTAATCCCTCTGACTGCTGCAACAAAAGATCCCTCTAGTTTGCTTAGTTTTTCTTGATAATATCTTGCAGGTATTTTTTCAGATAGCCTTTCACGACCGATAATTTCTCCCGCAAGATTTATGTATCTTTTTATGGGGCTTCTATAACCCATCCCCCATTCTAATTGCTTTGTTGTTTTAAGAACCTTGCCTTTATCAGAAGGATTAATTAAATATGAATCAACAGAAGAGGCAATACCAAAAACTTTTGTAATAGGATCGTAAGTCCATTCAAATCCTTCACATTTCCAAGCTATTTCGTCCTCAATTGTGAATTCAATTATCGGTATAAAACTAAAAACCAAGTCTGATTCTGCTTCTGCGATTCCTTCTAAATAAAGAGGCCAGCCAGTCCTTTTTCTTCTTAAGCGTTCTATTATGCCTATATCTGCCGGCGGAAATTTCTTTTTTGGATTAAATACCATATTAATACTTCCCAATGTATCCTATTTAAATCTAACCAATTCATGACACTGTAACATTATCGTCATCTCCTCGATTTTGCAAGGAATCGGATAAGGTTTAACAGTTTATTTCTTCCCAACCTCAAACTTATCTCCGCCATTTC
>Ga0315286_10002530_pt1 | contig 17077 bp, 20 predicted proteins | sample YL17G10_0_MG_FD_205038 | JGI IMG/M metagenome (GOLD analysis project Ga0315286, IMG submission 205038) | Sediment microbial communities from Yellowstone Lake, YNP, Wyoming, USA - YL17G10_0 | ecosystem: Environmental > Aquatic > Freshwater > Lake > Sediment | place: USA: Wyoming | collected...
GGAGAAGGGGGACTGTCCCGGTTCCACAATCCCACCAACCAGCAACGTTTTTCGGGCTTTTGCCCCTACAGGCAAAAAAGCCCGATCCGAAAGACTTCCAACCTTCTAATTTGACTTCCAACACTTTCGCGCCTACTTTCCGTCCGATTGATGCCTAAACGTGCCGAATCGGGAATATCGGGGAGGTTTCGTGGCGCGTCCACGCGGTTCCTACAATCTTGCGCAATCAACCGTCGAGCGATCGTTCCGGCGTGAGTTGCAGCGTCAGGGATATGAACCCGGCGCGCGGTTGGCGCAAATGTGTGTCGAGCGAAAGAACGCCGGCGATTGGCGCGGCGAGTTGACGGTGATGGAGCTGGTGCGCCGGTGGGTAACGCCGATCACTTCGCCTGGAATGCCGGCACCAGGACAAGGGACGTTGACGTTGGAATGGAACGACGGCGTGATCGAGGTGGATCCGGAGTGAACCAGACGGTGAAGATTGAATACGCACCGCGACCGTTTCAAAGGGCGTTGCATGCAGGCTTTGCGCGCAGCCGGTTGGCGCTGGTGATCTGTCACCGGCGAGCTGGGAAGACGGTTGCGTGCGTGGCCGAAACGATCCGTCAGGTCTTGAGCTGCAAGCTACCGGAACCGCAAGGCGCCTACGTTGCGCCAACGTATGGCATGGCGAAGCGGATCGCGTGGAATTACTTCAAAGCGCAGCTCGTAAACGTTCCTGGTGTTGTCTTTCGTGAGGGCGAGCTGTCGATTGAGCTGCCGGGCAAGCGCCGAATCTATTTGTTGGGCGCGGACAGTCCCGATCGGCTGCGGGGTATGTACCTCGATGTTGCGGTGGTTGATGAGATGGCGGACTGCGCAGAATCGTTGTTGGGCGAGGTTCTGATGCCATGTCTGGCCGATCGCAATGGGCGGCTGATCCTGATTGGAACCGTTAAGGGGCGGAATCACTTCTGGCGGCAGTATGAAAAGGCGAAGGATTCGCCGGAATGGTTCACGGCTGATTTGAAGCCGGAAGACACCAACAGCTTGTCGGCTGAACAGGTGGCGTTCCTGCGCGCGGAGATGAGCGAGGATGAGTTCAGAGGCGAGATGCTGAACGATCCGGACGCCGGCGTGAGGGGTTCGTACTACGGTTCGACGTTGCGCGACCTGGAGGAACGTGGACGGATCCGCGCGGTTGAATATGACAAAAACCTACTGGTGGATGTCTCGGTTGATCTGGGTTACGCGGACGGTACTGCGGTTTGGTATACGCAGGCGTTGGGGATGCGTGAGGTTCGGGTGCTGCGGTTCGAAGAATTTACGCAGACGTCGTTCGGCGAGATCCTGCGAACGATCAAGGCGCAGCCGTATACGTTCGGGCGGTTCATCGGGCCGCACGATCTGCGGGTGCATGATTACAACAGCGGGCAGTCGCGCCTGGAGTTCGCTTTCGAGCTGGGATGCCAGTTCGAAGTGGCGCCGCAATTGAAAATCATGGATGGAATCGCAGCCGGTCAACGGCTGTTGGAGATGTGCTGGTTCGATCGTGAGCTGACGAAGGAAGGGCGCGATCGGTTGGCGCTGTATCGCTCTGCATACGATGAGCGGAACCGGACGCTATCCAGGACGCCGATCCATGATTGGTGCTCGCATGCGGCGGATGCGTGGCGGTATCTGGCGGTTGCGACCGGTGGCGGTCAGGCCGACATTTGGGGTTCTGAACAATTGAAATACGGCAACAACGGGGCGGCTTATGCCTAACAGGTACGCGACGCGGGTTCGATCGGATGAGCTGGTTTCGCTGTTGCGGCAGGAGATTCTGGCGGCGGATGGTGCTAACGGTTCGACGCTGGTGGCGTTGCGGGCAGATGCGTTCGCGTACTACTTCGGCGAGCGACCGTTGCCGGAAGCCGAAGGGCGTTCGGCGGTTGTGTCAACGGACGTGGCCGACATGATCGAGGCTGTTGTGTCGCAGATTCTGCCGGGGTTCTCCGGTGACAACGTCGTCGAGATTGAACCGGAGAACGATGGCGACGTTGAGCAGGCGCAGACGGAATCGGACATTCTGAACGACGTGATCCTGGAGCAGAACCGGGGTTATGTGTTCTTTCAGGAGGCGTTGCGCGATGCCTTGCTGTTGCGGAATGGTTGGGTGAAGTGTTGGCAAGATGACGTGGATTCAGTGTCGCGGCAGACGATTGCGGAGGATATGAGCGAAGACGACGTTGCGGCGATCGTGGCGTTGTTGGAGGACGGGCCAGGGGTGAAGGCGGTCAAGGCGGAGCGGATTGACCAGGGCGTTGAGCTGGTGATTACGAAGACGCGGAAGCGGATGCGGGTTGGCGCCGTGGATCCAACCTCGATTCTGTTTCAGGCGGATTGGGATTCGGTTTTTCTCGATGGGATTCGGTTTTTTGCTGAACGATCGTTCCCAACGCGCGGCGAGCTGGTGGCGGATGGTTACAGCAAGGCGGAGATTGAGGATCTGGGGCACGGTCAGGTAACGGAACCGGTTCCGGCTGATCAGAACGCGCGTTACTCACGACCTGGTGGTGCGAACGCGGGCGGGCCGGCGGCGATGCCGTCCAATCTGCCGTGGAGCGTGCAGCCGATAGAGCACTACGTCTGCTATTACACATACGACGGTGACGGTGACGGCGTGGCAGAGCTGCATCGAGTCTGTCTTGCTGGTGGTTCAACGATTCTCAAGGATGAGGTTGTGGACTTCATTCCATACGGGACTGGAACGCCGTTCCTGCAACCGCACCAGCTCAACGGGTTGGGGTTGTTCGACAAGATCAAATCAGTGCAGGACGTGAAGACGGCGGCGCTGCGCAAGTGGATCAACAACCTGGAGGCGGCGAACAATTCGCGGGTGGCGGTCAACGAACGGACGGTGAACCTAGCGGACGCGATGAATACGCGACCGGGTGGAATTGTCCGGGTGAAGGGGTCGCCGGCGGCAGAGCTGGTGCCGTTCCCAGTGGTGGATACCGGTGTGTCGAACAATGCGTTGATGGCCTACGCCGACAAGATGCGATCCGAACGGGGTGGCGCGTCTTTGGATATGCAATCGGCTGCGGCGCAGGTTGGATCCAATGCGTCCGGCGTCGCGGTGGATCGAGAGTATTCATCGAAGGAACAAATGGCGGCGATGATCTGCCGGACGTTGGCGGAAACGTTGGTGCGATCGACGTATGCGATCGTTCACCGTGGGTTGCGGACGTGGTTCAAAGAAGAAGTGAGCGCGCGCGTTCGCGGTCAGTTCGTGAAGTCCAACCCGGCGCAGTGGCCGGAACGGTATCGGATCAACGTCAAGTCCGGGTTGTCGATCGCTGAACGGGTGCAGAAAAAGACCGCGTTAGAGCAGGTGATTGCGCAGCAACAGAACATTCTTGAGCGCGGCTTGAGCGGTCAGTTGACGGATCTACCGGCGGTGTATCGGGCGACGTTAGATTGGAGTAGGGCGGCGGCGTTGGACAACGGCGAGCGGTACTTTGTGGATCCGGAATCGAAGCCGGCGCAGGAGGCGAAGGCGGCGGCTGACGGCGCGGCGAAGGCGCAGGCAGAGCAACAGTTGAAATTGCAGGATCAGATAGCGAGCTCGGAACGGCAGGTTGCGGCGATGAAGTCGGCGATCGACAAGTACAAGGCTGACACTGACGCGGGGTTCAAGTACTTCGATGCGGTGTTGAGCGCGCAGGTTGAGGCGATGAAGCTGGGGCAGGCGGCGGCGGTGGCTGAGGTTGCTGCGTTGTCGGCGGAAGGAAACGAAGACTCGGAGGAATACCAGGATGGAGCTAACGGCGGCGCAGAGGGCGGCGATCGTGGCGATGGTGCAAACCAAAGCGATTGATGTTCTGGCGGAAGCTATCCGCGAGGATATGTTCGAAGTGTTCGCGATGGGAACGCAAGGTGAACCGGGTCAAGTCGGGCGGCGGGACATAAGGCGAGCGGTTGAGATGATGCGGGCGTTAAAGAACGTGGTTGGTTGGATGCGCGCGGAGGCTGCAAACAATGGCATCGGTTGATTTGCCGGGAATTTCCGCGTTGCTGCGTGAAAGTAATCAACCCGTTGGCGCCCAACCTCGGCGGGATTCGCGCAGGAGCGCGGCGCCGGTGACGGAAGTGGCACCGCCGCCGTCGGTTGAGCCAAAAGTCCCGGATCTGTTGGATCGTTCGCCGGTTCCGGAACCGAACACGGACGCTCTGGGCGAGATCGAGGAGCTGTTGGGACTGAATGAAGACGCCGGCGCCGGTGACGGCGATGGCGGCGACCATGGAGATCCGCGCGGCGACGGAGTAAACGACGGATCGTTGAAGGCGTTGGCTGAAAAGCTGGGCGTGGATCCGGCGGACTTGTACGCCGTCAAGGTGCCGATGGGCGGCGACGCTGAACCGTTGACGCTGGGCGAGCTGAAGGACATTGCGAAGGGCGCGGCGGATCTGACGGTTGATCGGCTGCGGTTCGATGAAGAAGTGACGGCGCACCGGAAGCAAACAACGAAGGATCGAAGTGACCTACAGGCGTTGGTTGCGATGTTGCCGCGCGAAGCGTTGTCGCCGGCGATGGTGAAGGCGGCGCGCGACGCCGGCGAAGCGTATACGAAGGAACAGGGCCGGTTGCTGGGCGAGCTGGTGCCGGAATGGTCGGATGAGGGCGCGTTCACACGCGATCGAGACATGATCGTCAAACACGTCAAGGCGGCGGGTTGGACTGAGCAGGATTTGAACGGGGTTCAGGATGCGAGGCTGTTGGCGTATTTCCGTCAACAGGCGCGGCGAGAGTCGCGGATGGTTGAGCTGTTGGGGCGGATGAAATCCGCCGGTTCCCTTAGTAAGGGATTCAAGGCTAACCCGAAGGCAAGGGCGGCGGTCGAAGCGGAGAGAATCCGAGGGGCGGCGCGTTCGGGCAGTAGGGCGGACAAGGTTGGAGCAATCGAATCACTACTTAAGGGCAAATGAGATGACAACGGCAAATTTGGACGCGGCTGATCTGGCGGCGGTGGCGAGGGGCGGATGGATCCACGAAGACGTGATGGATCGGATTTGGGACATCTCGGCGATTCCGCTGGTGTTCACGGACTCGATTCGTTCGGATACCTGCGAAAATCCGTTGATGAGTTGGCTTACGGATACGTTGGGTCAACCGAACCGAACGAACGCGGTGGTTGACGGTTCGGACCAGACGGGCAATGACAGTACGACGGGCGCGCGCGTCAATAATTACTGTCAGGAATCCGTGAAGGTCTTCCGGGTGTCCACCAGGGCGCAGAACGTCAACGCGATCGGGCAGGAAAATTCGCTCGCCTATCAGTTGATGAAAGGGCAGCAACGGCTGCGGCGCGACGTTGAGGCGATCATGATTCTGAATCAAACGTCCAACGCGGACGACGGCAACACCACGCCGGGACGGTTGGGCGGGTTCGCGGCATGGTTGAAGACGAACGCAACCGGCGGGACGGCATGGGCGGCGGGCGGATATAGCACGTCAACCGGTATCGTGACGGCGTTTACGCCGGGTCAGCAACGCGGCCTAACGGAAACGTTGGTTCGCAATGCGGCGCAGGCGGCTTGGGAAGCGGGTGGCGATCCGTCGGTGTTGATGTCGGTTCCGGCGGTGATTCGCGGGTTGTCGGAATATATGTTCACGGCGTCGGCAAGGGTTGCGACGTTGCAGCGTGAGACGAGCGGATCCGACAACGCGGCGCGCGCGATGGGAACCGTGAACGTCTTCATCACTGACTTCGATGTCACGTTGTCGATGCGTGCCAACCGCATGCAAACGACGTATGCGTCGATCGGCGGGACGGTGGCGCAGGTTGCCACGGTGTTCGTTTACGATCCGTCCTACGTCATGCAGACGTTCCTGCAAGGCTACCGGACGCAGGATCTGGCGAAGACGGGGCTTGCTGATGCGCGGCTGATTTCGGTCGATTATTCGTTGAAGGTGCTGGCGGAAGACGCGCATGCGGCGATCAACGACATCAATCCGCTGACGGCTGTCGTTCAGTAAGGGACGGCTGTCGTTCAGTAAGGGGTGGCGCCGTGAAATTGTCGGACGATACGAAGGCAGAGCAATTGCTGAGGGCGGCGATTGCGCAGGAATACGGAGTGATGGCGACGTTGGATCAGGTGCGATCTGACGGCGTTCGGGAATTGGAGTGGGGCGAGATGATGCTGGCCGTTCCCGAACGGATCGTTTCGTTGTTGGAGCTTTTGTATCCAGATTTCACGGCGCCGGATGGGCGAACGCGATCACGCGCATGGCGGGCGTTCGCTAATTCCGATATGGGAAAGATGTTTCGGACGCAGAACCTGCGGAGGCGATATTGAACAAGGGCGAGCTGCGAACGATGGTGGTTGGCTACTTGAAGCGATCGGATTTCAGTTCGATTGAATTTGATCAGTGGGTGAGATTTGCGAACGTGCGAATCGGGCGTTCGTTGCGGGGGCAAGACAACCTGGTTGCGCTCGCGGTCACGCCGACGGCGAACCCGGTAGCGTTGCCTTTGGATTATCGGGCGATGCGATCGGTTGAGAGTTCGCAGAACAATTCGACGTTCCGGCTGCGGGCGATGGATGCGGCGTTTAACACGTTGCCGTTGTCTGGTGGTGGGTTCGCGGTCGCGTACCGGATTCGCGGTTTCGAGATGGAGTTGCGACCGTTCGCGGCGGTGCCGTTGAACCTGGAGTATTGGCAGGCGCCGGCAGAGCTGGTGACGGACAACCAAACGAACGCGGTGCTGACGGCGCAGCCGATGTTGTACTTGTATGCGGTGCTGATGGAGGGCGCGGTATGGGCGCAGGATGCGAACGCGGCGCAGGCGTATGCGGGCGTCTTCGGAACCGAGGTTGAGGAATTGAACATCCAGGGGCAGAACGCGAACCTCGGCGATACGCCGACGATGGGGGCATAGCATGGCGGTTGAATCGCAATATTCGAACATTGGCGACCTGAATCCGTCCTGGCCTACGCCGACGGATCCGGTCTCGGAAGGCGATGATCACTTGCGGGGAATCAAGAGTGCGTTGCAGGGCAACGTGCAGGGTTCGGGAACTGAGACGGTGGTCTACAACGGCAGTACGAACAAACCGTTGGGGCCGGTGTTGCGATCGAAGGCGCAGGGAATCGACGTTCTCGATACGGTGGCGGCGGGCGTGGCGACGGCGATCACGCTGCGCGGTCAGGCGGGTGCGGCGTTGGCGGCGTTCCTGCATGCGGTTGGATCGACGTTCGTATCTGCGACCGTGACTGGTGAAAACCTCACGATTGACGTTGTGACGGCGTCCGGCGTTCGCAAGGGCGTCGTTGTGAAGGGCGCGGATGGAACCGTTGATTTCTATTCTGGCGGGCTGATCGTTGCGACAACGAACGCAGGCGGCCTAGTGTTGAACGCGCCGGCGCCGGCGCTGTTGTTGGGCGCGGTTGGATCGGTGGCGGCGGTGGGTTCTGACCTGGTGGTGAGCGCGGCGGGCGTTGGTAGCGTTGCGTTGTCAGGGCCGAACGGGATTGCGCACATCCAGACGGTGACGGATGGATTGGCGGTGCGGGGGGACAGTGCAACCAACGTCGTGCTGGGGCTGTTGGGTTCGGCTGGGGCGTCGCAAGCGAAGCTCAAAGGCGTTGCGGGTCAGGCGATCGTTGAAGCGGTTGGCGGCGGGGTGCTGTTGTTGGGCACGGGTTCGGTGACGATATTGGACGCGCAGCTCACTTCGCAAACGTTTTACTTAAGCGGCGTTGCCGCGTTGATCATGTCGGCGGCGGGGCTGAACGTGATTGGCCGGAAGATTATCAACCTGTTGGCGCCAACGGCTGACACTGACGGCGCCAATAAAAAATACGTTGATGACAAGGCGGCGGCGGTTGGGGCCGGGTTGGTGGCGGGTTGTTGGAACAATGGAACCGGCGTTTTGAGCAATCAAATGGGGCCGCGAACGTTGACAGTTACCGGCAGTGGTGGGGCTTGGGAGTATGTCATTTCAGCGGGCGCCAATATCCGGTCGGCCAATTGCGTTCCGGGTGGAGCGTCAACCGGTGTTGCGGGCGTTCACGGTCAAGTCGGACTTGTGGAACCGTTGCAATTTGGCGCCTATACGTACATCAACAATGCCCCATCAGCGCAACCGCATATGGTGCAGGTCTGGTGATGGAACAGCTTCGAATCGCGCCGTTGGGGATTGCGCCGGACTTGGTTCCGGAGACGGCGCCGGTGGGCGTTTGGACGCTGTGTAGCAACGTATATCCGCGCGATGGGATGGAGAGGGCCGGGGGCATTCAAGCGGTCTATGGAGCGCCGTTGTTCGCGCCCAAATGGTTGTTGAATACTGCGTCCACGGTCGCGCCGTCGTTCTGGGTTTACGGGGCCGATACCGGCATTGGCGGGACGGACGGGGCGGGGTCGCATGTCGATTTGACGCCGGCGGCGGGATTTGTCGGGAACACCGGCGCGAACTGTTGGACCGGTGGCAACCTGAACGGTGTCCCGGTCTTGTGCAATGGTGGTATTCCGGTCTGGTGGAACGGGTTGGTTGCCAACGATTTCGTTACGTTGCCGGGTTGGCCGGCGAACGCGCGGGCGCGGGCGATCCGTCCGTACAAATACCATTTGATCGCGTTGGCGGTGGATCCATCGACGGGTGCGTTCAATCCGGATTTGCTTTGGTGGAGTTCGGCTGCGGTGCCGGGTGCGGTGCCGTCTGCGTGGGTTCCGGCGCCGGCGAACGAAGCTGGTAGCGCGCAATTGTCGGCGACGCCTGGAGCGATTCTTGACGGCGTCGCGTTGCGGGATGCGTTCGTAATCTACAAAGAGCAATCCTGTTATTCGATGCAGTACGTTGGTGGCGCCAACGTTATGCAGATTCAACCGCTATTTACGGACGTGGGCACGTTGGCGCGCAATTGCGTTGCGGAGTTGGACGGAACGCACGTTGTTCTGACTGATGGCGACGTGATTTTCCACGATGGTCAGACGGCGAAGTCGATTGCTGATTCGATGATTCGTCGAACGTTTTTGCAGACGATTGATCGGGCGTCGATCGGGCGTTGTTTTGTGGTTCCGGGAACGCCGGCGAGTGAGGTATGGATAGCGTTCCCCGATCCGGGTGAAACGAGCTGCACCAGGGCGGCGGTTTGGGACAGGGTGCGGTCGCGTTGGGGCGTTCGCGATCTGACGGCGATAAAGCCGTTCCATATTGCGCAGGGCCGGGTGCCGGTCAACGTCGCGGTGCCGTTGACCTGGGCGGCGCAGACGGAGACTTGGAGCGCTGTTGCGCGTGAGTGGGGATTCTCCGGTGCGTCGAGTTCGCGATTTTCGAAACTCGCGGCGGGCGCGGTGGCGGGCGCGGCGGGGTTGTATGCGTTGGACCAGGATCCGGACACGTTGGGCGGAATCACGCGCGGCTTTGTGCAGCGCAATGCGATGGATTTCGGGAACCCGGATACGCGGAAGATTATCAACCGGGTTTGGTTGTCGGCGAAGGGGCCGGCGGGAACGTTGTTGGCGGTGCAGGTTGGCGGGACTATGAACGTTGGCGAAGCGCCGGTGTTCGGCGATCCGGTTTACTGCACGATCGGCGGGCGGATGGATGCGCCGATATTCTCGAGCGGGCGCTATCTGAGCTTGCGAGTGTCGGATGCGAGCGTTGACGTTAAGGCGCCGTGGGTGCTGACGGCTGCGACGTTGGAGTATCGCGTTGGGGGTATGTTTTGAGTTACGAACCCGGCGTCTGGTCAGGCGGCAACGTTGAGGCGTACTTGCGCCGCGAGCTGCGCGCGATCAGTGATGAGATGAACAACGCGCAGGGCGCGGCGTCGTTGTATACGGACGCGACAACGCCGTTGGTGGTATTCACGACGACGCCCCAAGTGCTCGATTTCACGTTGCAAACGCCGGCGCGGGATTTTCGCGCGGTGCAGCCAGACGTTGCCGGGAACGCGATCTATGTGCGGCGGGCGGGAATTGTTGGGGTGTCGTTTACGCTGACGGCGTTGACGCCGGACGTGGATCAATACCTGATTTGGTTGTACGCGAACGATCAACCGACGGCGTTGCAAGCGTCGTTTGATGCGTCGAACCAAACGGCGGGCGGGACGTTCGCGGCGATGGGAACGTTCCGGGTAGTGGCGTCAACGGATCGCGTGGCGGATAAGTTAGACCTGCGGGGCGCGATGAATACCGGCGTTGGCGATTGGACGATGTTGCGGGGTTACTTTTCGGTTTGGTGGTTGGGTGATTAAGGTCTGCGGATTACCAGGAGATTTAGCGTTGATCGTATGGCAACAGTTCGCGCAGTACTTTGAGATGGCGGCGTTGGAGCATCCGGAACCGTTCGACCTGGAGGAACTGCGCGCCGGCGTTGCCAGTGGGAAATTCTTGACGGTCGGGGTATTCGACGGCGAGGGGATGTTGGCGGGCGCGTTGTGCGAGCTGACGGAAACGCGGCAGGGTCGCAGCTTGCATGTCCGATACCTCGCCGGGAACCATATGGAAATGTGGTTGGAGGAAATGCAGGCGCGGCTGGCAGAGATTGCGCGCGCGTACGATTGTCGATGGTTGTCACTGACGGGGCGGCTGGGGTGGCGGAAGCGGTTGGCGAAGATGGGTTGGAATCCGGTTGCGTTGCAAATGCGCGTGGGGGTTTAGATGGCAAGCTCAAGCAAGAGCAGCTCGCAAGGGCATAACGATCAACAGACGTTCGTCGATCCGGCGCAAGCGCCGTTCCTCGATCGGCTGCGACGTGGAGCGGAGGGCGCGTTCGCGGGGATGCCGGACTATTCCGGCGTTTTCGATCGGGCGAGCGCCGGCGCGGATCGCGTAGGCGGCATGCAGTTTCAGGATCCGCGTCAGGCGTATGCGGGTGCGCGAACCGGGTTTCAGAATTTCCGGGGTGCCAATCCTTATACCGATCAGTTGGGGGCGTATGCGAACCGGATGTTTCAGGGAAGTTCGCCGGGCATCGAGGGCGTGATTGGCAACCTGGGCGAAGACATCAACAGGCAATTGCAGCGGATGCTGGGCGGCGCCGGCGGCGTGAATACGCAGAGCGCGCTTTCCGGGACGTTGGGCGGCGGACGCAATGAGGTATCAACAGGGATTGCTCAGGAAGGCGCCTTAAACACGTTTGGAACGCAGGCGGGGCAGATACGCCTGAACGATTACCAAACGCGGCAGGCGCAGGGATTGCAGGCATTGGAGAGCGCCGGCGGGATGTACGGTGCGGGGCAGGGTCAGGATCTGGCGGCGTTGTCGGGGTTGGCGGGCGTTGGCGGCGGCGAGCTCGCCGGCGGGGTCGCGAACGCGGGTGCGGCGGGCGAGGCGGCGACGGCTGCGCAGGGTTTGGCAATGTCGCCATTCCAGGGTCAGCTCGGACTCTACGAGCAGCTTGCGCGCGTGCTGGGTACGCCGACGGTGTTGGGTCGCGATCAGGGTACGAACAAGTCGAACAGTTCCGGGTTCTCGATTTTCAATTTTGCGGGCAACAGCGAGTGATCGTCAGGAGCAAACGATATGGCATTGAATCTGTTGGCGCCGTTAGCGGCGGTATTGTTTGGCGGCGGGTTGGGGAGGCTCATGCAGCAAACGCAGGGCCAGAGCGCGGCGAGCGCCCAACGGGAACGGTACAAGCAAGGGGTAGCGGCGGCGATGGGGCCGTCAACGGAGAGTGTCAATCCGTTGACGGGAGAACCGATGTCACCGGAAACGTTTCCGGGGTTCGATCCGGCGGCAAGTACCGCAAACGCGCGAAGGTTCGGGTTAAACCTCCTGGGGAATAAAGACACCAGCGCGGAAGGGTTGTCGATATTCAATTCCGCCGGATCGCAGGGCGTGCAGGAGGCGGGGCAGGCTGAGACGGCGCGATCGAATCGGGCGTCGTTGCAGGAGACGATCCAGAACCGCCTGATGCAGCAACAGAACCAAATCGAAACGTTGGGCCGCACGTTGTCGGAGACGTTGAAGGGCGAGGCGAAGGATCGTGCGAGCGTGACCAACGGCTTGCGCAATGACTTGGATCCAATCATCGGGCCGGTAGTGATGGCCGGGAACATGTTGGGGGCGGGTGCGCAGGCGCCGGCGGGGTATGCGGGCGACCAGCAAATCATTTATGGAATCGCGAAGCTGTTGGATCCGGTGGGGCCATTGAACGATGCCACCGTTCGATCGGTGGCGGGCAGTCCGTCGTTGTCGGCGATGGGTGAGCGGTTGTTTGGTAAGTATTTGAACGGTCAGACGTTGCGACCGGAAGAACGTGCGGACTTGCTACAGGTGGGTGCGACGTTGTACCAACAACAGAAAAAAGGCGCGTTGGCGATGGCGGCGCCGATCCTGACGATGGCGGAACGGATGCAGTTACCTCGCAATGAGATATTCAATCCGGAGAGTCTGTTGGCGGATGAGGATATTGCGAAGCTGTTGGCGCGCGGCGGGCGGGGGCCGACGGTGGATGATGGGCCGGCGGTTGATGGGCCGGAATTGCGAGCGGCAAATTCCAGGTTAGCAAAGCAAGGGTTACCGGCGGTGCGGGTGGGTGAAACGAAGGCCGAATATGAGGCGCGCACCAAATGAGCTGGTTAGACGTTTTAGGCGCGCGGTTGGGGCCGGAACCGAAAGACATCCAGGCCGAAGCTAAGGCGGCGATGGTTGACGAGTTCAACGCGCTGAATCCGCTTCAACAGGCGAACGTCGGAATGGTGGGGAGTTTGAAGGGGATTGGTTCCGGAATCCTCGACGTGACGGGCGCGGGTTCGGTATCCGGGTTGGCGAATCGTGCGGTTGATCAATTCGAAACGACGGACCGTCCGGCGATCGACGCGACGCGCGCCGGCGGCATGGGGTTTCAGACGGTCGGCGAAGTGCTGCCGGGATTGGCGGCGAAGGGCGGACCGTTCTGGCAGGCGGCGGTGGCGGGTGGTGAAGCGGCGTTGCAGGCGCCGGCGGGTCAGCGGGTTGACATGGGAATGCGCGCGTTGGGCGAAGCGTGGGCGTTGGGCAAGGCGGTTGATTTGGGCGCGCAGGCGATCGGCAAGGGCCGCGCTGGGGTTGGTGCGTTGCGGGGAGCATCGGCTGAAACGAGGATCACGCAACAGGCGCCGGTGACGAGCATCAAGCAAATTATGGGCGGTTCGCCGGTGCCGGTATTGAGTCCGGCGCAACGGACGGCGGCGGTGGCGGGCGACCTGGAGGCGCAATTGCCGGCGGGGCCGATGGGCGACCGTGGGCGATTGCGGTATTTGGCCGGGCGGGCGGATGAGCTGGGGATTCAGCTTACGCCGGGTCAGCGTTCGGGCAGTCGAGCGCGGCGTGGATTGGAGAATGCGTTTGAATCCAACCCGACGACGGGCGGGCCGTTCCACGATATTTTGGTAAACAACGAAGACAAATACGGGCGGTTGGCGGCGCGGGCGATCGGTGAGACTGCGGACAATCTGAGTCCGGATGTGCTGGGGCGGGCGACCGCCAGGTTGGGGCGTGAGTTCAACGCGGTGACGGAGGAATTGCAGGCGGTCATGCCGGATCTGAACGCGCCGAATACGAAGGCGGCGAGTGATTTTTTCAACCGGGTTGATAACGCGAAGCGGCAGGAGTTGGGAGATTTTCGAAACAAACGGGTTGTGACGGAAGCGTCAGGCGACCGGGTGATTCGACAAGTCGAGGATGACTTGCCGATTGCGCGTTATGCGGACGTGATTGAGGCGATGGGAAGGGGCGGCGAGCTCGATGCGCGCGAACTGATGAACATTCGGAGTTCGTTGGCTGACCAGATTCACACTGTCGCGCAGCAACGCGGGACGGTTTCGAACGGAACGCAGATCCGGGCGATGGGCGACATGATCGACGCGATCGACCGGTTGGTGGTGGATTCTGCCGAGGGCGTGGCGCCGGAGCTGGCCGGGCGTTATGCGACGGCGCGGACGCAATGGCGGGTGTTGCAGGCGATGCAGCAAGGCAAGGCAACGGATCCGCTGGGGGAGATTCGGGCAAAGTCGGTGGATTCTATTTTGCGGCGTGAGTATCCGATGGAATACCGGCGCGGCGGGTTGAGCGGAAACGTTAAGGGGCGTGATGGGGCGTTGCAGGATTTGGCGAATTTTTTCGACGCAACCGCGATCGGTGCCGGCGTTACTAATGACATCGTTGGCAATTCGGGAACCGCGACGCGGTCAGTGATCGGGCAGGCGTTGAACAATCCGACGCAAGGCGTCGTGAACCTGTTGGCGAGTCTGACGGTTGGGCCGGCGGCGAGTCGAACGGTATTGAAGTTGCCGGCGTTCGCGCCGGTGGCGGCGACGCCGGATTGGATCACGGCGTTGGGCGCGCAGGTTGGCGCGCAGGATGCCGTTATGCGTCGCCGCGAGGGATTGGAGCAGTGAAGCGTTTGGCGGGCGCTGCGTTGGTCTGTGTGCTGATGCTGGGGTGCGCGCATGCAAAGCGAGAACTGGAGGCAACCTGCGCGTGCGATGCGGGCGAGATGACAACGCGATGCGAGGTTGGCGGCAAGGCTCAGGAAACAGAGGTTAAACCGTGAGGTATCGCGTTGTGCGCGCGCGCCAACGAACCATAACGGCGTTGGATGGTGCCGGCGATCAAGGGTTGTGGTTGGTGCCGAACCGGAGGTTGGGTGGTGGTTCGCCACCGCCGCCGCCAACCGCCGGGAATTTGACGATTGGCAATTCTGGTACTCAATGGGGGTATCGGGTTGCCGCTGGGATTGGAGCAATCGCCCCGGATCCGTACATGGCTGGGACAAACGGCGCGATTGTTGACGGTCTGTATGCGGATACTGCCAGCAACAACATGCGGCTGACGTTCGCGAGCGGATGTTCGCCGGGTCTATATACGGTTGTGATCGACGGGCAGGCGCCGGTGTATTTTCATACAGGGACCGGTGCAACCGTACTGACCACGTCGAATGCAGCGTTGGTTGCTTACATCGCGGCGCGCGGTGGTCAGGTGTTGCCGTTTACGTTGGCATTCTCGGAGGGGTTGCCGCCGCTGGTGGCGACGTGTGACGGCATCGGCGGGACTAATGGAGCGGGTGGGAACGGGATACGCGGTAATAATGAATTTTATGGGAGTTGGCAGGCGCCGGTGTGGGTCACGGCTGGGTTGAACAACCAGACGATAACGGGTCTGTATACGGATCCGGCGGTGGCAAATACTTGCCGATTGACGTTTTCAAATACGCTGGGCGGGTCGCCGGTTTACTACATGGAATTCGACGGTGAGGCGGCGGTGGCGTGGCCGGCGTTGGCCGGCAGCAACGTTAGCATCGTGTCGGTTTACCTCACTGGAAAATTGAACGGGGTTGGCGCGGGCGTGCCGTTCCAGGTGAAGTTTTACTCAACGATTGCGTGAGGCGAGATGAACAATTTCATAAGGGCGCGGCAAAGGGCGGTGACGGCGTTAACGCCCCAACAGGCAAACTCGGGCGCGATGGTGCCTAGTCGAAGGCGTCCGGTGGTTGATGTGGTGCCGGCGCCGGTGGCGGCTGGCACGATTCCTGCGCAGGTTGGGACGGTTGGGGTAGCGTTTACGCCGTTGGATCTGGCGGCGTTCTTTACCAATGAGACAACGATCGCGGTGCGGTTCGGGTTGCCACCAGGGTTGAGTTTGGGGGGCGGGGTGGTGACTGGAACGCCGTTGTTTGTGGGTATTCATCCGGTGGTATTTCTGGGGCAGAATTCCCACGGCATGGCGGAGCAAGCGGCGACGTTCACGATCAGTTAGTTCCGTTCCTCCCATTGGAACAACGGCGCCCGAGGGCGCCGTTTTTGTTGGTGGGTCAGGGTCAGAAGATTGACGGTTCGCCGCGTTGGGGAGGTTTGGGCGGGCCACAGGGGCCATACAAGGGCGCAGCTTCCCCGAGTTTATCCAGCAAGGTTTCGATCTGGGCGAGCGTAGCGAGCGAACCTTGGTTGTTGCGTTTGGCGGCGGTGATGAGGTTGTGGATTCCGTTCAGGGCGACGACGGCGCCGGCCCATTGCAGGCGGATCCGGCGCAGGGCCGCGCGATCGGCTGCATGTTCGGGCGTGATTTCAGGCGCGTTTTTCTCGCGTGCTGAGAGGTGTTCATCGGGCGTTTTCATGGTGCGATGCGTCCTATTTTGGTTGCGGGTTTCGGGTTTCCACGCAGGCGTTCATTGTCGCGGCGCAGGGTCGCGCAGAGTTCGTTCGTATTGTGGTTCAGTTCAACCTGGGCGAGGTATGCGGCGCGCAGCTTGTCGAGTTGGGTGTCCAGCTCGCGGATGCGGCTGAGGGCGACCCAACGAACGATGTGCACCACCAGGGCGGCGGCGATTATGGTCAGGTAGAGGAGGGTTTCAGTTTCCATGATGGAGTTCCGTTTTCAGTTTGGTGAGTAGTTGGGGAACGTCGATTGTGTTGGTGGGTGGTTGGGTTGGTGCGGTGTTCACTTCGTATGCCTTCATCAATGTGTGCGGCGTGATGGCGGTCAGGCGTCGCCCGATTGATTGGCCGGTTCGCAGGAATAGACCGGCGTCGATCAGGTGGCCAACGGCGGTGTCGATCCGTTTGGGTGAGATGTTGAGCTTGTGACCTATGTCGATGTTGGGAATCCGGACGGATCCGGCGCCGCCTTCGTTCAGTTCGCGGGTTCCCAGGTGGCGGATAAAAGTCCAAATGAGTTTGCAGGTTGGGTCGAGTTTTTGGTGGTACGCGATTTCAGCGTCGATCAACAACGGTTCGTTCACTTTATCCAGCTCCTAATTACAAGGGCGTTTAGGATACCAAATTCGGGTGGTGTCCAACCTATGATTTCCGGCGAAAAGGGGCGTTTTTTGGAAATGGCCGATGGCCTAAATTGGAACGTATTGGCACCGCCAAGGCGCGCAAATGGCTGGGGGTCACTTCCCTACGCTGGAGCGATTTGCGCTCTGATGAGAATGGTTCTCAAGATTAAGGCCGCGCGTTCTTAGAACTAAATCGAATATTCTCGAGTTCTTACTATGGCCGCGCTTATTCCAAAAAAGCTGGTGATTTCTCGGCGGCGGTTCGATTATTTTGGGTGTCCCGAGAGGGCGCCTGACTGTTGAACCGTTGGGGGCGTGATTACCAACGGTCCCGGCGATGCGA
>Ga0315286_10002531_pt1 | contig 17072 bp, 16 predicted proteins | sample YL17G10_0_MG_FD_205038 | JGI IMG/M metagenome (GOLD analysis project Ga0315286, IMG submission 205038) | Sediment microbial communities from Yellowstone Lake, YNP, Wyoming, USA - YL17G10_0 | ecosystem: Environmental > Aquatic > Freshwater > Lake > Sediment | place: USA: Wyoming | collected...
CTGGCACTCTCGCAGCCCGACAAGAAGATCCCCGATTATGCCTACCTGCACCACACCTTTTCCAAGACGCTCAAGGATAATTTGAAGCCCGAGACGGTTGTCATCGGATCTGCTTATTCCATATTCCGGGACGGGAAAAACGCACTCCAGGCAGTGGAACCGGAAAAGAACACGCTGCTGTACTGGGGGGACAAGAACATTCGCGACGGCGTGGTCGACATGGTGGCGCTGGGCAGGCAATCCCTCGCCGATCCCTTCACGCCGGTGAAACTCATGGAAGGTAAAGAGCCCGAGGTGAAGTGGTGCACGGCAGATGACCACTGCATCGAGTTGCTCATCCGCCAGAGGAATGTGGGCTGCTGCACCTACAACAAGCCTTACGTGGAAGCCTTGAAGGCAGTGCGCGAGGAAGAAGGGCAACTGAAAGCAAAGCGCACGTAGCCAATTGGCGCCTATAGCTGGTTAGTAATGTAAATCTATTTCACCCTGGATTTGACACCCGAGAGGCAGGAACCATGCACATTCACAACGTATATTTCTGGCTGACTGAAGGATTATCCAATTCCGCTCTGCTTGAATTTGAAGAAGGATTGGAGACACTAATCACGACCCCGCTGGTAAAAAACGGGTATTACGGCAAACCGGCGAATACCAATCGAACTGTCGTCGATAACACCTATTCGTACGGCCTCACATTGTTTTTCAAAGATACCCCCGATCAAAACCTTTACCAGGCAGATCCAATCCACCTGGCATTTGTTGAAAAAAATTCAAAAAAATGGACCAGAGTCCAGGTTTATGATGTGGTGGTTTCGAAAACCGATATGTGAAGACTGATCGTGCCGGGAGAAAGATGGTTGTTGGTCAGTAAATATAAATTGTAAAATTCTTTCGCAACCCTGAGCCAAAATGCCCAGGGTTGCACCAATTAACGACGCAATTTTATTAAAGGTGGAAAAGAGTAACCCGAATCACGTAGTGAAAAGCACAATATAATCCCCCGGGGTTATATCACCGCGTTTTTGATCAACAAGAATCTTTCAAAAGCATCATCCCAGGATGAGGCTTTTTCCGGCAGGAACTCGCGGATATCGAAGGAAGCGCGCACCGCCTGCCTTGCTTCGGAAAGATCCTTCATTTCCCCGGCCGCGAGGAACTGGGCGCAAAGGTTGCCCACCGCGGCTGCTTCCAGCGGACCGGCAGATACAGGTCTATCCATCGCAGAAGCAGCAAACCGGTTCAACAGGGTGCTCCTTGCCCCGCCGCCGATGATATGGATTGAGGAGACGGCAATACCTGTAATTTCTTCCAGCTCCTGCAGGGTGGCTCGATAAGCCAGCGCCAGGCTTTCCAGGATGCAGCGCGTCAGTTCGCCCACGGTCTCGGGGACAGGCTGTTTCCATTCCCGGCACCTGGATTGGATCCTGCCGACCATGTCACCGCGCTCGAAGAAGAGCGGGTCATCCGGGTTGATGATCGAACGGAAGGGAAGGGCTTTTTCTGCCTCCGCGTTCATCTCTTCATAACCGGGGGCTTTTCCAGAGTCTTCCACCTGCCGCCGGACCTCCTGGAGAAGCCACAATCCCATGATGTTCTTCAGGAACCGATTCCTGCCACCAACGCCACCCTCGTTGGCAAAGTTACCTAGAAATGTGCGCTCTGTGGTGATCATTTCAGCAGTTTCTACCCCCATCAGCGACCAGGTCCCGCTGCTGATATAGGCAAAATTGCCGCCCGGGTCTGGCACTGCTGCCACCGCCGATGCCGTGTCGTGATGACCCACCGTGCGGATGAAAAATGGTCCCATGCCGGTCTGGGCGCACACATGCGGGCTGGCTTCGCCGAGGGTGGATGCCGGGGGGATCACTTCGGGAAAGATACCCGCCGGGATTTCCAGGGCATCCAGGATCACCGGGTCCCAGCACCCCTCGTGACGATTGTAGGCCTGGGAAACAGATGCGATCGTGTATTCGGCTGCTTTTTCACCGCACAGGAAGTAATTAAGCAGGTCTGGAACGAAAAGGAAACAACCTGCCCTTTTAAGCAGGTCATGATCGGATGACCGGGTTTGGGCAGCCAGTTGAACCAGGGTGTTAAAGCGCGCCCGCTGGCAGCCCGTACGCGTGAACAAATCCCTCGGCGGGATGCGCTGATCCAGCCATTCCAGCATACCTTCGGTGCGGCGGTCGCGATACATGTAGACTGGCGAGATGATTTTCCCGGTCTCGTCAAGCAAACCGTAATCATTGCTGAATGAATCCACGCCGAAGCTATCGATCTTTTCGGAGGCGGCTTTTCTCAACCCGTCCAGGAGATTCGAGTAGATGAACTGGAAATCCCAGAGGAGATGGGAGTCTCTTTCGACAGGTTCATTGATGAAACGGTGGATCTCCCTGACCTGCAATTTTCTCCCGTCGTAACTGCCCGAAAGGATCTTCCCCCCACTTGCGCCCAGGTCAAGTGCGAGTGCTTTCACGGCACATCCTGAATGAAATTTTTGAAGATATTGCAAATGGCGTCTGTTTCCATCCGCTCCAGGCAGCTGAAAGCAGACATCAGGCAATCCCCCGAGACGACCACGCCGTGCATGGGCATGATGCAGCCAATGCCTATCTTTTCCGCCAGTTCCCTGCGCTCATCGAAATATTTATATACATTTTCTGCCAGTTTCTTTGAATACGCAGGAGCCGGCTCGATGACACCGAAATACTCCCCGCGTTTCACAGTGGCTTCCGTCACTGTTTTGATGGGTTTACTCTGGGAGGCAAACACCATGCAAAATTGAGGGTGGGCATGGATCGTGCATTTGATGTAGTTGAACCTCGAAAGCAGCAGGATGTGCATCTCGGTCTCGCGCGAAAGCTTGCCGCTCCCTTCCAGGATATTGCCCTGGTAATCGATGAGCAGGAACTCCCGGATATCCAGGTCGCACATGCCGGATTCGCTCATCATGGAGGGTGAGACAAGAATCCTATTCTCAGCAACTTTCACGGCGAAGTTGCCACCGGCAGCATTGGTCAGTTTCCGGTCCCACATCGCCTTGGCGATCTTTTTCATCTGACGCCTGACATCAACATACTGGATTTCTTTCAAAGGGTCTTTCTCCTTTCCATGAGCGGGCTGGTCAATGGATCCTGTCGACCAGGACCTGCTGCATCAATTGCGCGGCACGGGACGGGTCGAACCCGACGGTCGCCTCGGATTCCGAAGTTGCCGCCGCCACCGAAGCTGCCAACCTGAGCGTTTGCTCGATATCCCATTTCTTTTCAATCCCGGCAATGATCGCAGAGAGGAAGGCATCCCCGCACCCGCCTTCATTGACCGTTTCCACCTTGAGCGGATATACCCTGTAATAATCCCGTTCATGCTTGACAATCGCGCCATTCCCGCCCCAGGTCATGGCGATCATGGGGATGTTGAATTCATCCAGTTCGCGAAGTGCGGCTACGATTTCACCGTCCGTTTTCAGGTCCTTGCCGGAGAGGTGGCAGATTTCTTCCAGGTTGGGTTTGATCAAGTAGGGACCTGATTTCAAGGCTTCCCTGAGATATTCTCCGCTGGCATCCAGGAAGACCCTGCCGCCCAGTTCCACGGCAACACCCGTCAGCTTGGAATAGATGGCAGTATCCTCCACGTTGCTGGCATCCCCGGTGAGGACCAGCATATCCCCTGCCTTGATCAAACCCCGGATTTGCTTCAAAAGGGCATCGGTGATGTCAACCGGCAGGAGCGGACCTCTTTCGGTCAGCATTGTGGAGATGCGGTCAGATTCCTCAACGATCTGGTAGTTCATGCGCGATTCCATCCCGGGCAGGTCATAGTCGAGAAATTTCTCCTCCACAGCCCAGCCCCGCAATAAACCGAGGATCTTCCTTCCATTTTCGCCCAACGCGATCCCCAGAGCAATACTTGTCACACCCTGCAGTTTCAGGTTGATGGATACGTGGGTGCCCTTGCCGCCTATCGTTTCGAGGGAGCGGGTGAGACGGTTCGTCCGGGACTTGCGAAATTCATCCAGGAACAATATTCTATCCACGGCGGGGTTGAGGGTAACGGTATAGATCAAAGTTTCAAATCCTCACGAAATCGCAGGTGTTCCACCTTCATCCTCGGTTCTTACCACTATCACCCCTGCTTTTTCAAGGCTGGCGAATTGAGTTTTGATGGATTTTGGATCAGTGATCACGTAATCAATTGCAGTGAAATTGGAAAGAAAAAAGGGTCCGGTGTGATCGAACTTGGTGTGATCCGCCAGGATGAACACTTCCTGAGAATGGTCGATCATCAAGCGCTTGGTATCCACCTCCAAAATGCTCGAATCCGTCAATTGACCGGGAGGTTGTATACCCGCACAGGATAGAAAGGATTTATTGGGATAAAAATCTGCCGCGTTCTTTTGAGCGATCGCACCGTAGGTGGATAAATTACTTCGATGGAAGAACCCTCCCAGGCAGACGATCAGCAGGTTGGGGTGATCGGATTCCATGGCTTCCGTCAATAGTTTAATGGAATTCGTGATAAGCGTGATCTGAAGATCCCGGGGCAGGTACTTAATCAGGTATATGCAGGTGGAACTATTATCCACGAAAACGCTATCGCCATCCTTAACATAGGAAGCCGCGCATCTGCAAATAGCATTCTTTTCCCTGAACCGCTGGATCTCGCGCACACCCAGCGGAAATTCATGGCTGACCGAGGTGGCAGCCGCGGTCAGAACAGCACCCCCGTGAGTCCGTTTAAGCAGGCTTCTTGCTTCCATCTCGCGCAGGTCACGGCGGATCGTCTCGCGGGAGGCGTTGAAGAGGGCGGATAGTTCGTTCACCCCAATCCTGCCGTTCTGCTCAAGGAGCCTCAGGATCTCCGATTTGCGTTCGATATTGAACATTTTGTCCATAATGATATTCGGCTTTTGTTTTTGACCGATGATGACCGTATCATAACATAAGAGTGGCTTTCTGACGCGAAATGATATAATAACCACATAAACAAACCAAATCGGTCACAGTTGATCTTTCCGCCGGATGATTTCCGGTCTTCCCTGCACCTATAATCTAAAAAAAGGAACCGCCATGAAACTCTCTGCATTCACCGTCTTGTATAAAGACCGCCCGCTTTCAGAAGTACTGGACATTTTTAAATCAAAAAAGATCACTCATGCCGAGGTCGGTTCCGGAGGTTTCATTGGCAAGGATCACTGCGATCCCGCCAGGTTGCTCAAGGAGCAGGGCAGCCGGGAGGAATTCCTGGAGCTTTTCCGCAGCCGGGGCATGACGATCTCCAGTCTGTCCTGCCACGGCAACCCCGTCCATCCGCAAAAGAATCTGGCGCTCAGCTACCACCAGGATATCAAGGATTCGATCGATCTCGCCTCCCTGCTGGGCGTGGAGCGGGTGGTTACCTTTTCGGGCTGCCCGGGCGATTGTGAGACCTCCCTTTACCCCAACTGGCCGGTTTCGCCTTTTCCGGAAGATTTCCAGACCGTGAATGAGTGGCAATGGGAAAAGAAACTCGTCCCGTATTGGAAGGAGATGGGCAAGTATGCCGCGGATAAAGGCGTCAAGATCGCCATGGAAATGCACGGCGGCTATTCTGTCCACTCGCCAGCGACGGCCATCCGCATGCGCAAGGAGACTGGCTGCATGGCCCTGGGCGCGAACCTCGACCCGAGCCACATGTGGTGGCAGGGGATCGACCCCGCCCAGGCTGCCCGCTACCTGGGAAAGGAAAACTGCCTGTATTATTTCCACGCCAAGGATGCTGCCATCGACCCCAACTATGTATCCTATTACGGCGTGACGGACATGCAGAGTTTTTCCACCACTTTCGGACGGGCATGGCAGTTCCGTACCGTCGGTTTTGGTCACGATATGAAGGTCTGGGCGGACCTTTTCAGTGTATTGCGGTCGGTCGGTTATGATGATATTGTCAGCATCGAACACGAAGATTCCTATATGTCCGTGGAGGAAGGCCTGGACAAGGCAGCCTCCAATCTGAGGCAGGTGCTCATGTTCGAGCCCGCTTCAAAACCCAAAGCATTCGACCTGGATGAACGGTTCAAATAAATCAATCACCTGGTGAAACGTCTTCCTGCCTGTTTCACGAGAATAGAAACCCTTCCAGGCTCAACCGCCAGGGTAAGATATCCAGTCCTATTGAGAAAATCACCTTTTTGAAGGAGAAGTGCCCATGGTTGATATGATGAAAGCAGCAGTGTTCGAAAAAGTGGGTCTCATCAAGGTCAAGGAAGTGCCCGTGCCTGAAATTGGCGAGAACGATGTCCTGATCAAGGTGAAATATACGGGCATCTGCGGAACGGACTGGAGCATCTACAACGGCTGGTATTCGGCCGATAAACTTCCAATGATCCCGGGACATGAATTTTCAGGGGTGATCGCCAGACTCGGAAAGAATGCCCGGGGAATAAAGGAAGGCGACCGGGTGACCGCGGATATCAACATGAGTTGCGGGAACTGCTTCTACTGCATACGCGGCGATAAATTGCTGTGCGATAGCTTTTCCCAGCTCGGAATCCATGTCAACGGGACCTTCGCCGAGTATGTCAGGGCGCCCGCGGCCCAGGTGCATCTTCTGCCGGAAAATTTAAGTTTCGAAGAGGGCGCATTCATCGAACCTGTCTCCTGCGTCATCCATGCCGCCAAGGCCATGGATGCCCGGCTGGGCAGCAGCGTGGTGATCATTGGCTGCGGGCTGGGAGTGCTGCATGCGCGCATGGCTGTGCTGCGCGCCTGCGCACCGGTCATCATTTTTGGTGACAACCGCAAGAGGTTAAAGATCGCCAAGGATATGGGTGCTGACCATGCAATCCATATCGAGGATGTTGCCGATCCCGTGGCTGAAGTGATGAGGCTTACCGGGGGCAGGGGCGCGGATTACGCCATCGAAGCCGTCGGATCGGTGAAGACGTATGAACAGGCTTTTGCCATGCTCCGCAGGGGCGGAAAACTTTCTGCGTTTGGAGTTGCCGGCGAGCAGGATAAAATGGCGATCCGGCCTTTCGAATTTGTGCTGGGCGAGAAGAAGATCACGGGCTCCTGCGCGGGTGTTGGCGCCGATTGGCCGGATGCGATGACCCTGATCTCCAACGGCAGGATCGATCCAAAGCCGCTGTTCTCGATGAAGATCCCCCTCGAAGACCTGGATTGGGCCCTGCACGAACTGAGGAGGGATCAAAGCTTGTTTAAGGTCTTTGTCTCACCTGAGATCTCGAAACGGGAAATGATTTAACGATACTGGTTATTGAATAGGAGCCCAGTGCCAATGGATAAAAATGAAATCCTGCTTTCGCCAATCAAGATCGGACCTCACACCAGCGACAATCGTTTCTTCGTCCAGGCGATGGAGTGCGCCGATGCAGATGCGGAAGGAAACCCAACCGACTTGACCTATCAGCGTTACGAGAACCTTTTCAAAGGCGAGGCGGGAATGGTGAGCCTGGAAGCGATTACCATCACAGATAAGAACCGCTCACGGTTGAACCAGTTATTCATCATGCCGCAGAACGGTCCTGCCCTGACCAGGTTCGTCAGCCACTTAAAGAAGATCAACCCCCGGACGATCTTTGTTTTCCAATTGACCCATTCAGGCGAGTTGAGCAACCCGGAATTCTCCAAGCGTCTTTCCGTGAAACCGCTGCCGGGTTTCAAAGCGGAGGTGTTCAGCGAGGAGGAATTCGAAAAGATTATGGCGGCTTTCGTGCTGGCAGCCAGGATCGCCCATGATTCCGGCGCGGACGGTATCGATATGAAATTGTGTCACGGTTACCTGGGTTCGCAGATCCTGCGCCCCTATAACGACCGAAAATGGAAATACGGCGGTGCATGGGAAAACCGCCGGCAATTTGCCTTTGACCTTTACGAACGAATTCAAAAAGCCGTGCCCGACAAGAACTTCCTCATCGGTTCGAAAATCTCTGCATGGGAGGGCTTCCCCGGCGGATTTGGCACCGCCGGAGCGGATACCCCGGTGATCGACCTTAGCGAACCGATCGATCTGATCCAGGGCCTGGAAGAACGGGGCGCACAATATTTCATTCAATCTGCAGGCAGCCCATCCATCACCATCAGCCTCACACAGGCGGATAAGCACCACCCTTACTTTGCCTACCTGCACCAGTATTTTGCCAAGGTATTCAGGGACAACCTGAAGAAGGAAACCGTCGTCATCGGTTCCAACTACTCTGTGTATGGAAAGGGAAAGTCCAAACTTCAGGCTGTCAGACCGGAAGACAGCACCATGCTCGCCTTCGGTGCCCAAAACATTGCCCGGGGCTATACCGACATGGTCGCCCTGGGGCGGCAGTCGCTTGCCGACCCGCTCCTGCCTTTGAAATTGCGCCAGGGCCGCGAGGCAGAGATCAACTTCTGCTCAGCCTGCGACAACTGCCTCGAACTTCTCATCCAGCAAAGCCCGGTGGGCTGCTGCACCTATAATAAGTTCTATACCGATGTGCTGGTCAAAACCCGCAAAGAAAAAGGCAGGTTGAAAGAAGCCCACACGTAAGATTGGAAATAAACAGAACTCAATCCAGTAAAACAGAAATAAGCAAGAAACTCCGACTCAAAACGACAAACACCAATGCGCATAAGGTGTCTGTCGTTTTTTTTCTCCCTGACTGGAACTGGATTGGAATCGGCTACTCGGGGAGAGTACCGGGTCAACCTGCCAGCAAGCGTACCGCCGTCTCCACCACGCGTTCCACCGAGGGGACGTACTCCCGCTCCAGCGCAGGCGCCGTAGGCGTGGGCGTGTCGGGCGCAGCCAGGCGGGTGATGGGCGCATCCAGATGGAAGAAGGCAGCCTCGGACAGCCGGGCAGCCACCTCCGCGCCCCAGCCGCCGGTCAGGTTGTCTTCCTCCACGATCAACACGTGTCCCGTTTTCTTGGCGGAGGCGGTGAGCGTCTCCATGTCCAGCGGTACGAGACAGCGCAGGTCGATCACATCGGCGCGGATACCCCGGCGTGCCAGTTCGTCCGCCGCTTCCATTGCCCGGTGCAGCATGAGCATGTTGGCAAGCAGAGTCAGGTCGGTCCCCTCGCGTTTGACAGCCACCGTACCGAGCGGAATTTCGTAATCCTCTTCCGGCACTCCTGTAACACGCGCCGCTGAGGATGATTCCTTCCGACCACCCTTGCCGCCATACAGTAACTTGTGCTCCAGAAAAACAACCGGGTTGTTGTCGCGAATGGCGGAGAGCAGGAGACCTTTGGCATCGTATGGATTGGAGGGGCACACCACTTTCAAACCAGGCGTGTGCATGAACCAGGCTTCAGTGCTTTGCGAGTGCTGCGCACCCCGCGCGGACGCACCCACCGGCAGGCGCAGGACCAGCGGCACGGAGACCTGCCCGTTGCTCATGTAATGCATCTTGGCGGCCTGATTGACCACCTGGTCCATGCCGCAAAAGACGAAGTCGCCGTACTGCATCTCGGCCACCGGGCGCATCCCCACTAATGCCGCCCCGACCGCCGCGCCGAGGATGGCGATCTCAGAGATGGGGGTATCCATCACGCGTGAGTGTCCAAATTCATCTGCCAGACCGAGCGTGACGGTGAAACCGCCGCCAAATCCGCCCGGTACACCGAGGTCCTCGCCGATGAGAAACACCGCCGGGTCACCGCGCATCGCCAGGCGCAAGCCATCACGCAAGGCCTCGACCATGGTCATCTCGCGGGTGCTCATTGGCCCTCCGCAAATACGTGCCGGTATGTCTCTTCCGCCGCCGGTTCCGGGCTGTTGCGGGCAAACTCCACCGCTTCTTCTACATCTGACTGGCAGGTACGCTCGATGGAATCCGCCTCCTTCTCAGCCAGCCCACGCTCCTTGATCAACCATGTACGCATAAGCGGAATTGGGTCGCGTTCGCGCCAGCGCTGTACCTCTTCGCGCGTTCGGTAGCCACCGGGATCGCCGCGCGAGTGGCCTGCATAGCGGTAGGTCTTGCATTCCAGCAAGGTTGGACCATCGCCCTGCCGCGCCCTTTCAACGGCCTCCAGGGCCGCTTGATAGACGGCAAGGACATCCATCCCATCTGCCACACGGCCCGGAATGCCGTACGCGGCAGCGCGGTCAGCGATGTCGGTGATCCGTAACATTGAAGAAATCGGCGTGGAAGCGCCGTACTGGTTGTTCTCGCATACAAAGACCACGGGGGCAGCTTTCACTGCGGCGAGGTTGAGACCCTCGTGAAACGCGCCCGTGTTCGAGGCGCCGTCCCCGAAGAAACTCACCGCCACGCGGTCCTGTCCGCGCAGTTGAAAGCCCAACGCTGCACCGGTTGCGATGGGAATATTCGCGCCCACAATGGCGTTGGAGGGCATCGCACCGACGGACACATCGGTGAGATGCATCTGCCCGCCTTTACCTCCTGCGCATCCGGATGCCTTGCCCAGGATCTCCGCGGCGATGCCGCGCGGCGAACTGCCGCGGGCGAGGAAATGTCCCACGGGGCGGTGCGTGCTGAAGATCACATCGTCGGGGAGCAGAGCCGTGCACACGCCCACCGCCACTGCCTCCTGTCCCTGGTATTGATGCAGGGTGCCGGGCACCGTTCCCTGCAGGAAGAGGGCGTAAAGATGATCCTCGAAGCGGCGGATAAGGACCATTCGCCGGTACATCTCGCGCGCGGTTTCCAACGGTATGCCCGCGAGTTTCCTCATTCGGTGCCTTCCTGCGGAGTCTCGATGGAGAGGCTCAGCGGGTTCTCCAGCAGCTGCTTGAACTTGTCCAGGAATTTAGCCAGGGTGATGCCGTCCACGACACGATGATCCACTGCGAGTGTTGCCGTCATCTGCCAGCGCAGGGAGAGACTTCCCTGCCATGCCGCCGGTTGTTCCTTTGCTGAACCGAGGGCGAGGATGCCGGCCTCCGGCGGATTGATCACGGCATTGAAGCTATCGAGTCCAAACATTCCCAGGTTGGAGACCGTGAATGTGGCTCCGCTCAACTGCGAACTGGTAAGTTGTCCGGTCTCAGCGGCTGTGCGCAATTGGCGGGTGGCTGCGGCCAGCGTGAACAGGTTCAGCCGGTCGGCATGACGCACCACCGGGATCAACATGCCTTCTGGCAGCCCGATCACCACGCCGATGTGAATATCATCAAAGTATAGAATCTCCTCTCCGCGAAATGAGGCGTTGAGGGCGGGCGTCTGCCGTAAAGCCAGGGCGGCAGCGCGAAGGGCGAGATCGGTGATTGTCGGCGAGGCCAGGTTGTTCTTCTCAGCCCACGCGGCGAGTTGTTTTAGGTTGACCTTCGCCTCGGTCATGTCAACCAGCACCGAGCCGTGGAAGTGAGGCACTTCCGTATTGCTTTTTTGTGCGCGTTGAGCAATGGCGCGCCGCATCGGCGAGAGGGGCACTCGGCGCACTCCCCCTTCCGGGTGCTTCTGTTCGACCGCGCGCTCAATGTCGCGTTTGAGGATCTGTCCTTTTGAACCGCTGGCTTTTATGGAGGATAGATCGAGACCGAGTTCCGCCGCCATGCGGCGTGCCAGCGGGGAGGCCAGTTTACGCTCAGAAGGCAAGTCATCAATCTTTGAGGCTTCTTTCTCTGAGGGTATCCTTGTTTGCTCGATCCTCTTTGATGGGGTGACCCCTTCCCCCGGTGCATCGCTGTTCAACGGTTCCTCCAGCGTGTCAGCCAAACGACCGACGACCGTTTGCACAGGAACCATCGCTCCCGGGGAAACCAGCGTTTCGCGCAAATAACCGTCGCGAAATACTTCCACCTCCACCGTGGCTTTGTCGGTCGTCACCACGAACAAAGCCGCCCCGGATTTAACGAACTGACCGGGTTGTGCCAGCCACTCATCCAGTACCACATCGTCGCCCGTCGCGCCGAGGGCTGGAATGACAATATCGTATATCAAGGATTCTTCCTCCCGCTTTTGAAAATCATCATCCACTCTTCCACTGTTTTCTGCAAGGCTGTCCTTCCGGCTGTAAGCACATCGCCTGCCAGCCCGGAGCCGATTACATCGTACGGATTATAATCGTCCCCGGCTTGCGCAGCAGCCCGGCGCATGGCCTGGAAGTATGCACGTTTGAGGGCGCTGCCCACATTGATCTTGCGGATACCCAGCCGGATTGCCTCCTTCAAGTCACCGCTGTCGACCGAACTGGCTCCGTGCAGAACCAGCGGAACCGAAAGCGCCTGCTTGAGTTCCACGAGTCGCGCGAAATTCAACCGCACCCGCCTACGCCCGTGCAGATGCGCCTGTCCCACATTCACGGCGAACGCGTCCACGCCGGTCTGCTCGACGAAGCCGCGGGCGAGGTCGGGATCAGTGAGGCGCAAGTTATCAGGCAGCGTGGAGAGCTCGCCACCCACGCCGGGCAGGGTCATCGCTTCGCCTTCCACTGCAACCCCCGCTTCATGTGCCGCCCTGACCACCCGCCGCACCCCCTCCACCTGTCCAACGTAGTCGAGTTTCTCGTCAGTGTACATGACCAGCCCGAACCCGAGCGCTATGGCCTCCAGCACCCAATCGATGTCTGGCGTCTCGTTGAACACCAGACAGGCAGGGACAGCAAGTCCCCGGATGGCTTCCAGGCCGAGGGCGGCATACACGCTGAGCGGATCTCGCACCACCCGCGCAGGATGCGACAGGTAGAGTCCGCTGAATCCCAGCAGGACCGGAGAGTGTGTCGCTTCAGCGGCATCACACACCGCCATCAGCGATTCGAGATTCCAGCTTTCAAAATAACCGACCGCGTATCCCCCGCGCTCTGCATCGGTCATCAATTCAGCGAACGAGGCAAGCGTCATGATGCTCCATCAGTCACAACACATCTCCTGCTTTCAGACCCAGTTCCACGCACAGCCGGGAGAGCGGGCGCTTTTCCTCACCCTCGGGCTGCACCCAGTGCACAACCAGGGCGTCCTTGCCTGCTGCCAGGGTGGTGGTGGTTCTTCCCACCCGGATCAATCGGCCAGGGGTTACTTTACCCCGGTGCCGAACGACCTCCGCATCCAGGAAGAAGACGCGCCGGCCTGCCACCATTTGCCAGCATTCTCCCGGCGAGGTCTGTATCCAGCAACGCAGGCTGTCCGCGGTGCGGGTCCAGTCGAGGTGGAAGTCCTCGTCGCTTGGGGATGAGAAATACGACCCGCCTGTTTCCGGTTGTGGTGAACGGTGCAACGCCCCATGCGCGGCATCCGCGATCAAGTGGGGAACCAGAGACACGCTCTTCTCGATGATTCGATCATACAAGGTACCCACCGTGTCCTGTCTGCGTGTGCGCACCCGCACCTGATATAGAATGTCACCGGTATCGAAATGCGGGTCCATGATATGCGCCGTGAGACCAGCCTGGCGCTCTCCGTTGCGAAGCGCCCAGAACACCGGATGCTTGCCGCGATAGGCGGGCAGAAGTGAGGCGTGGAAATTGACCGCCATGATGCGTGGGATGGAGAGCAGTGGAGGTTTGAGCAGGAACATGTAACCGGCAGCGATGAACAGGTGGGGGGCGAAGGCGGCCAGCGTTCCTTCGAAATCGGGTGTGTTGGGATTGGGAGGCTCGAAGACCGGCGTTCCCCTTGCTCGAGCCGCGTCCACGAAACTGGGAATTCCGCTGATGGTCCAGGGGTTGGTGGACTGCCGCTTTGCGGGCGGCACATCCACCACCCCGGTCAATTCGCAGGGCGCCTCGAGCAAAGGAGTGAAGAACCGATTACTGAATACGCTCTGCGAGTTGCCAAAGAAGACAACGCGCAGCCTCTCGCTCACCAGCGTTTCACACCTTTTGGATAATTAATTTTCTTGAACGATGCCGCACGCTCTTGCAGCGGCACTTCCACAGCCATACGCTCGATGCTTGACCCCAGTTGAATTCCGTGACAGTCGGTATGGTCGAGCATGTATTGCCCATCCTCCGGGTTTACGAGCGCCGCGCCGTGTGCCAGGAGGATCACATCGGGTTTCAACTTCTTTGCCAGGGCATAGTGCGACTGGCTGCGTTTTGCCATATCTTCCAAACCCTGGCTGGCGCTGTACCCGGTGGAACCGCCGCGCGTGATGCCGGCATGGTAGATGAAAATGTCGGGCGCAGCGTCGCGCATCAGCCGCTCGGCATCCACTTCGTTGAATGCGTAACCGATGGTCAGCAGATCGAGTTCGTGGGCATAATTCAGCATATCGATTTCGTACTGATAACCCAGCCCGGTGCCCTCCAGCGTTTTCCGGAAGTCGCCATCGAACCACGCCACGGTCGGAAAGTTATGCACGCCGGAAAAGCCGATGTGCCGGATATCTTCGAGGAAGAGCCGCATATCACGCAGAACATCCACGCCGTTCAATCCGGCGATGACCGGTGTTTCTTTCACCTGCGGCAAAACCTCCCGCTTGCCCACCTGGTAGACCATCTCGTTGGCGTCGGCCATAGGGAGCATGCCTGCCAGCGAGCCATAGCCCTGCATGCGGAAGTAGCCGGTATTGTACACGCCTAGGATGTCCACGCCTCCGCGCTCGATGAACTTGGCCGCGATGCCATTGCCCGCGCCGGTCATCACCAGTGGTTTGCCGCGCTTGATCTCGGCCCACAGGCGGTCAAGAAACTGTTGGCGAGTGTAGCGTTTTGCCATATCGACCTCCTATCCCTTGGCCCGGATCATCTCAATCAGCATCTGGGCGGCTTCGACCGCAAAGGCTGGGTCTTCGATGTGTGTGTCCCGCTCGACCACGCGAATGTTTTTCGGCAGGTCCTTCTTCAATGCTGCCACGAAGGCCGCGTCAGCCTGCGGATCGTAGAATCCCATACCTTTCACGGCGTAACTGTCGTAGCCGGCGGTAGGGATCAGGAAGACTGCATCGCCTTTCGTGTGCTGCAGGCGGCGGGCTACTTCCTTGCCCACCTCCACCATCTCTTCTTTGTTCAGGCGCACATCGGTGATCTGCGGGCTGTGCCGGATGAGGGTGCGCGTGTTGAAGGGCGGCGGCACGGTCTCCGGTTCGTTGTATACCAGCACCTCGATCGCACCGGGACACAGCACCTGCGGTAAACCGAGTTTGCCGGCGGTGGTCAGTCGGTCGGGACCGCCGGCCAGCAGGGCGTGGTGCATCTCGTTGGATACTTCAATGGTGGAGTAGTCAAGCACCGCACCAATAATACCCTCTTTCATCATCTGTTCCATGGCGCGTCCGCCGGGACCGATGGCGTGGAAGGTAATGGTCTCAAAACCAGCAGCCTCCAGCACCTCGGCGGCTTTCATCGCCCCCTGGGTGGTGATGCCGACGGTGGTGATGGCGACGAGTGGTTTCGACTTGCGTTCCAGCTTCACATCCACCCCGGCCATGCCGCATACCGCGCCGGCAGCATTCGCCAGGATCTTACGCATCACCGGGTTCAAGCCCATGATATCGGTGACCGAGAACATCATGGTGATGTCCCGGATGTCCACCCAGGGGCCAACATTACCGGAGGCCATGGTGGACACCATTACTTTGGGGAAGCCGTATGGGAGGGCGCGCATCACCCGGGTACTGAGGGTGGTCCCCTGTGTGCCGCCCATCGCGACGATACCATGAACCTTGCCTTCTTCCGCCAGCCGGGTGACGATCTTTGTCGCGCCCTCAGCCATCACGGGTGCGGCGACGTCACGCGAAGGGTGTTCCAGGATCTTATCCAGCGGCATCCCGCCAGCCTTGGCCACTTCCTCGCGGGTGATGTCAGGATGCGTGCCGGGAGTGCCGGTCACGCCCGTGTCCACCACCAGCGCCTTGTCGCCGAACTTCTCAATCTGCTCGCGCAGAAATTGGGCTTCACGCCCTTTTGTATCCAGAGTTGCCAGTACGATGATGGTTTTGCCGCTCATGGCTTGACCCTCCTTATCCAATCTGTTTCCTCAGCCATTCGACTGAGGGTTGGATATTCTCTTCGCCATCGCTTTCAATGGAGAAAACGCCGTCCCAGTCCGTCTGCTTGAGATACTGGATGCATGCAGCGATATTGGAAGCATTGACACCCTGCCCGATGGGCACCACCGAGGCCGAGATGCCGGTCTCCTTGCCTCGCATGGCATCAGCCAACCCCTTGCTCACATCCTTCACATGCACGTGGTTCACATACTTGCGCACGCCTTTCAGAAACGTGAGCGGGTCGTTGCCGGCGATGTAAGTATTACCGGTATCGAAGTTGACCTGCACGTACTCGGATTGGAACGGCTCGACGATACCCAGGAGAAACTCCACGTTATTGGTGTAAGGGCCGTGAGGTTCCACGTTGAGGATCACCTTATGGTTTTCAGCGACCGGGACACACTGGGCCAGGTGGTAGCGAATGCGGTCGAGTTGTTCTTTGTCCGAAAGACCGGGAAGTTTGTGCTGACCGTCGGTGGTATCCACCTTGGGGCAGCCAAGCAGGCCGGCGAAGATAATTCCCCGGCGGATGAAATCGATGCACTCCCAGCGGTTGATGGGGAAGGATACATCGAATTCCGAGACTTTTAAACCATACTTGTCGAGAGTCTTGCGTAGTTCCAGCGGGTCACTGTCCAGCGGGATGAAGGGCGAAAAGCCGAGGCCGGTGAAGAACTCTGTGCCGCCCACGGCTTCCAGTTCGCAATACTCCACGCCCTGCTTGACGATTTTATCGAAGCAATATTCAACCGGCTTGTCCGCGTGCCGCCAGTTATCGGTGTTGATGCCAATCTTGATCATAATTCAATCTCCTTTCGAGGGGAAGCAAAATCGGGGTGGACTGTTCTCTTTCGAGATGAAAACGGCAGGTTTCTTACAGTCCTACTTTGATGGATCACTCAATATTTGTGAATAAATCATCCAGTTGGGCGGTTGTCAATTCTTGGGGCAGGCCTCCTTTTTGTATGGTCGGCAACTGATACGATATCACCCTGATAAGTATATATCAATCTATTGGAAATAGCTAAATTAAATTAAAACCTTAATGCGAAAGGAATCTCATTCCCATTCTGGTGGTTGGACGACACCACCGGGTCTCATATTCGTAGGTTTGAGACGAATCCCTGCTATTTGTCACCATCCTGGCCGCGTTAAGTTACGGTTTTTTGACACCCTATTGACTTTTACGAATTTCCCTGT
>Ga0315286_10002532_pt1 | contig 17070 bp, 13 predicted proteins | sample YL17G10_0_MG_FD_205038 | JGI IMG/M metagenome (GOLD analysis project Ga0315286, IMG submission 205038) | Sediment microbial communities from Yellowstone Lake, YNP, Wyoming, USA - YL17G10_0 | ecosystem: Environmental > Aquatic > Freshwater > Lake > Sediment | place: USA: Wyoming | collected...
GGCAGTGGTATGAGAGCCATGTGCCGCAAAAAGAATTACCTCATGCCCTTTGCCAACTAATCCATCAACGAGTTCGCTTGTTAATTGCCATGGAGCAAGAATACGTTCCTCATGTGGCGGAACAGTGTGAGACGGAAGAATATAAACAGCTACCTTCATCTTACTTTTTAGTATGAGAGAATTTTTCTTTAAATACAAGAGAAAGGAAGAAAATAAGTTGTACCTGTCTTTTCCACCGCCAAGGTTCACGAATTAACCGATACAACCACTCAAGTCCAGATTTTTGTATCCAATCCGGAGCACGGGGAATAGCTCCGGCAATTATATCAAAGGATCCGCCGACAGCCATCAATACTACCCTTCCTGCGTGCTCTTTCAGAAGCTGTTTTTTTACTGCGTCGATATACTGCTCTTGTTTTGGCACGCCAAGTCCAACAAAAATGAATTTCGTGTTGCTATCTGCGATGTGCTGCGCCATTTTTTCCTCATCCATTTCTTCCGGTTCCAACGCCCAACCACGAAGATTTTGATAAGAAGATTGGAGTTCTGTGAGCGCCTTTTTTCCGACGCCATTTCTTCCACCAATAAGACCTATCGCCCAATTGTTTTTGTTTGCCAAACGCACAAGATCTGACATGAAGTCAATGCCGGAGATTCGCTGAATTAATGCTGCCTTAATAAATTTCATTGCATACACAAGCCCTATACCATCAGGGATGGCTATATCTGCGCGGTTAAGAAGCTTTAAAAACTCCTCATCCTGCTTCGCGTATACAAGTTGCTCCGGATTTGGGGTCACGATAACAAAAGGAGATGATTTTGTTTTTCCTTTGAGATAATTTTCGATTTCAGAAAGAATCTCATCTTTTGAATTGACAGTAATATTAACACCGAGTAACTGCTTTTTCATACGTGGATCCTGAAACAAGTTCAGGATGACAAGAACACCATTACTTTTTGCTTATGCTGCGTTTATATAATTCTATGTTTTCCAGTGCTACTCCAGTCCCACGAACAACGCAAAGAAGCGGATCTTCCGCAACATGACAGACTACCCCAGTTACTTGCGTCATGAGTTTATCCATGTTTCTCAAGGTACTCGTTCCGCCTGCCATGATAATTCCCTTGTCAATAATGTCAGCAGCAAGCTCTGGCGGGGTATCTTCAAGCGCGGATTTCACACAACCAATAATTTGGTTGAGTACCGGCATAATTGCTGTTACCACTTCCCTACTTGTTAAAGTTATCATTCGCGGAAGTCCTGATACAGTATCACGCCCCCGCACTTCCATGGAACGCGGTTCATCTTCAACAGCCGTACCAATGGTTATTTTAATCGTTTCTGCCATACGCTCACCGATAATCAGGTTGTAGGTTTTTTTCACAAATTGCGCAATAGCCTCATCAATCTTGTTTCCCGCTACCCGCGCACTTTTATGAACGACCACCCCACCAAGAGAAATGACCGCTGCTTCTGTTGATCCGCCACCAATATCAACAATCATGTGTCCGGATGCCTGGGCTATGGGAATTTTGGCGCCAATTGCAGATGCCAAGGGTTCTTCAATCAAATACACGACTTTCGCTCCCGCTGATAGCGTTGCATCCATAACTGCTCGACGCTCAACTTGGGTGCAGCCTGTTGGCACACAAATCATGACTTCCGGCTTAAAAAAACGATTTCTTCCAACGGTCCGGTCGATAAAATATGCGAGCATTGCTTGGGTAATTTTGTAGTCGGCTATCACCCCATCACGCATAGGTCGCGTTGCCACAATATTGCCCGGAGTTCGCCCCAACATGTCTTTGGCTTCGTTTCCCACTGCTACAACCCTGGAATCATCAGCGGTGACAGCTACAACTGTTGGCTCATTGAGGACTACTCCCTCGCCGGCAAGCCAGACAAGAGAGTTTGCGGTACCTAAATCAATGCCGATTCTTTTACTAGTAAATAGAGAGAATAACACAATTTCCATTCTATCATATATAGCTGTATAATAAGCCACACGTGTACGTATGATTGCATTTAAAAATACCGCATTAACCATCTTTACCGTCTGTATTATACTGCTGGTTTCCGGCATCATTATTGCCTATGGAAGGGGTTACCGGTTTGATACAAAACAAAAATCCTTTGGCTCAACCGGAATTATCAGTGTGACGTCCGATCCAACCGGAGCCACCATTACTATTGATTCAAAAAAAGTGGGAGCAACCAATACGACTGTCACCATCAAACCCGGTTGGTATACCGTAGGTATTTCTAAAGAAGGGTATCAGTCTTGGGAGAAAAAAATACGCGTCCAAGGAGAGGTCGTGGTATCAAGTCACGCAGTACTGTTCCCTTCCAATCCATCACTGTCGGCCATTACCACCGGTGGAATAGCGAGTCCGGTTCTCTCTCCTGACGGATCAAAACTAGCATTTACCATGCCATCAACACTTGACGCAACTAACGGAGCGCAGCTCGTTGACCGAGGGGGCGTCTGGGTACTGGACCTTATTGATAAACCATTAGGATTTAACCGTGACGCAAAACAACTGTTAAAAGCAACCGCTCTTGATACAACAAACGCAACCCTGACCTGGTCACCTGACTCCAAAGAACTGCTCATTGATATCCCTACCCGCTTAGCTACAGCGTCCTATCTACTTGAAGCTGACAAACTCAATGACTATGCAAAACCATTGTATGAAAAACAAACCACGATGAACAATTGGGGTATACAAGAGCAAACCAAAGAAAAAGAAAAACTCCTCACCCTTTCCCCTGATTTAACCACTATTGCAACAAGCGCTATGCGTATCATCTCGTTTTCTCCGAATGAAAACAAAATTTTCTATGAAGCAACCGCAACGGCAACCATTCCCACCATCATCACTCCACCACTCATTGGTACTAATTCAACAGAAGAAAAACGGACCATTATTCCAAATACTCTCTACGTCTACGACATCAAAGAAGATAAAAACTATATTCTTGGCAATGCAAAAACGCTCATACTTCAATGGCTTCCTAATAGTAGACAACTGATTACAGCGGGAAATAACAAAATTGATGTACTGGATTTTGACGGAACCAATCGAAAAACAGTTTATGCCGGACCGTTCTGGGACTCATTTGTCGCTCCCTGGACCGATGCAAGTAAACTCGTCATCCTCACCAACCTTAACCCATCTGCTTCCACACTCCCCAACCTATACGCAATTAATATTAAGTAAGTCGGGATGGGCGGAGTTGAACCGCCGACCTCTTCGTCCCGAACGAAGCGCGCTACCAACTGCGCTACATCCCGTTATCGATATCCATTGTATCACCAGCATGATAAAATACGATAGAGAGAGCCGCTATAGCTCAACGGATAGAGCACGCGCGTCCTAAGCGTGTGATGAGGGTTCAATTCCTTCTAGCGGCGCCATTTTCCCTCCTAGCTTCTAGGGTATTTTTGCAGTATAATACCCATCTATGAACCTCTCTTTCAGGCCCCAGCACACTCCTCTTGAGGAAAAACCAATTCAGATCATTTTAGCTTCCCAATCCCTTGGGAGAAAAATGCTTCTTGAAAAACTTGGTGTCCCTTTTCGTACCATTGTCTCAAACGTTGATGAAGACGCCATCAAAGACGCTGATCCGGTCAAAGCCATCAAACGTCGAGCGTTTGCCAAAGCTGATGAGATCGTAAAAAATCCACGTATTTTTAACCTCCCCATCGATAGCAGATCTCTCATCATTGCTGCTGATTCTATGGCAATCCTTGGCAAAAAAACATTCGGAAAAACGGAATCGCGGGACGATGCGCGTGAGATGGTCAAAGAACTCATGGGAAAAACCCACACCTTTGTCACTGCAGTGAAAGTTATCTATCTTCATGGTCTGACGGTAAAAAAATCCTGGGATGCTGTTTCCAGAACCAAAGTATCGATGAAAAAAATGACCAGTCCTGAACTTGACCAATATACCAAACGATATGATTTTTCCCGGTTTGCAGCAGCCTACACAATAAACGAAGCCCCATGGGATCTAATCACGAAAATTGATGGAAGCTATACCAATGTCATTGGACTCCCGTTTGAAATCATCCTTCCTATCTTCCGAAAACTTGAGATTATCAAATAATCTACTTTTTAAGGCTTAGCCTTGAAATTTTCTAGAGCGTTGATACAATATTCTTAGATGCGTTCCATCCAGTTTGCTAATAACGAGTATTATCACATATATAACCGAGGAGTCGATAAACAAAAAATATTTCTTCGGTATGGTCAGTATTCCCGATTCATCACAACCATTCGTTCCATTCTCAATACAGGAAGCGCGACACCACGCCTCTTCTACAATCAAGGCTTAGCCTTAAAATCAAAAGTTTCACTTCTTTGTTATTGCCTCATGCCAAATCATTATCATCTTCTTTTGAATCAAACCACGGAACAAGGCGTTACTGAATTTATGCATAAACTCGACACGAGTTACACAATGTTTTTTAACAAAAACAATCATAGAATTGGAAGATTTTTTGAATCAACGTTTAAAGCAACTAAAATAGAATCGGAGGAGCAATTACTTCATGTTTCAAGGTATATTCATCTTAATCCCGTTATCGCACACCTCGTTGACAATCCGGAACAATGGCATTGGTCTTCCCATCGGGAATATATTGGACTCCTATCTCATGATCTTTGCAATACAAAACCGATTCTTTCTTTATTTCCATCCAATAAAGAATATCAACAATTTGTACTTGATCAACGTGAATATGGCATGATACTCAAAGAAATCGAACATGAAGAAGAAACATCTCAATTTTTCTAGCTCGTCCTGACAATCTCCATACATTCAAGGCTTAGCCTTGAATTAAAACAATTCTTCCTTAGTAAAGAGAAGTCCTATTTCTTTGTTTGCAGCTTCCACACTGTCACTTCGATGGACGACGTTATGTGGTTTGTCTACCCCAAAATCTTTTCGAATCGTTCCAAGAGCAGCCTCTTGCGGATCCGTCACCCCGCAAATAGCAAATACTTTTTGAATGGCACCCTCCCCTGACAATATCATCGCAACCACCGGTGTTTCCATCATTTGCTCGCAAAGCGTCGGAAAAAATGGTTTGTCTTTATGATGGCTATACCACGTTTCAAGAAAGGGTTTCGTTAGTTGTACGAGTTTGATTCCTACAATAACAAGTCCTTCCGATTCAAACCGTTTGATAATCTCACCAATAATATGCTTTTTTACTCCATCGGGTTTAATAAGAACAACTGTTTTTTCTATCATATTCCTCCTTATTTCAATGTTAATAATTTTACTAATGATTCATCGTTTTGTTTCTTCCACACTACTGCTAAATTCAGTGTTTGCGGAATAATATATTTAGCTACTAGGGTATCAATCTCCTTTTTCGTCACGGATTCGATCCGTTTTACATACTCTGCCAGTGTCATGATGGGTTGATGATATACTTCCTGTCTCCCGTACCATTCATTCATAAACTCCGGATCTTCCGCTCGAAATGCAATCATTGTTTTAAGGCGTTTAATCGCGACGCTCACCTCTTCCTGAGTAACTCCTTTATCAACAACTGTTTTCAATTCCTGCATGATACCTGTAATCGCTTCTTCCACTTTTTCTGTGGCAACACCTGCATAAATTGACCAATTCCCAACATCTTCATAATGATCATGACTGGACTTAATGGTATAGCAAAGTCCTTTCTTCTCACGAATTTCTTTAAAAAGTCTGGAGGTGAATGAGACACCAAAAAGTAAATTAAAAATGTTCCATGCAAACCGTTCTTCGCAACCCCGAGCAATTGTACGGACGCCAAGGGTAATATGGGCTTGTTGGGCGTCCGGTTTTGTTACCACTTGTACCAAGGGTGCTGCTTGTTTTTCAGTCACTTTCTCAATAATCCCCGTGGTCTTGGCTGGAATAGTGCCAAACCATGTATTCACGCATTCGCGTATTTTCGTAGTCGCGGAATCGTCAATCTTACCAGATAATACTACAACTGTCCGTTCCGGTTGATACCACGCATCATGATAGTTTGCTAACGTCTCGGAAGTGCTTGCCCGAAGCGGTGCAACTTCACCAATAATCCGCATCCCAAGTTTCGTCCCCGGATACAGCATCTTGTGAAACACTTCTCCTACTTTCACAGCCGGTTCATCTTCAGACCTCTTCATTTCTTCCAAAATGACATCCCGCTCTTTGTCTATGTGTTTTTGTTCAAGCCTCGGAAAAAGGGCTAATTCTTTATTAATCTCCAATCCTGATTTCCAATCCTCTGATAACACCTTGTTGTGGTAACAGGTGATATCAATATCCGTGTATGCATTCTGTAATCCCCCCAGTCTCTCGATAAAATTGACGTCATCCGTAGTGGGGTATTTTTGTGTTCCTTTAAACACCATGTGCTCGAGGAAATGCGATATTCCATTCGTTGTTTTTTCTTCATACCTACTGCCAACCCCTACCATCACGCTTGTTGCGACACTTTCAACTCCGGGGAGAGGAATAAGCATAAATCTGGTGCCATTTGGAAGGATTGTTTTTTCAAAAGGAAGCGTAAACATGCATATATATTACCATAAAAAATTCACTCTTGATACAAAACCTCTAATACCTGATACTAAATCTATGACCCCTGATAGTATCCGAGAAGAAATAGAACTGGCAGTTGTCGAGCTTATTAAAACCAAACTCACTGACGGCACCATGACAGAGGCTCGTGCCCAACAGATCTCAAAAATGGTATTGGAACTTCTTAAACCAGGCATGCAATTTGTCGAATTGTATAAAGCAATTTTTCAACTTGATGATACCTGCACGGAACTAGCTCCCATTGTCCTTCCCTATGCAGATAGTTATGAAAAAAATATCGCACAAAAAGCAAAGGACGTTGTTGCAGGCTACATCAAGGTGGGACACTATGATGCTGCGGTAAAGCTTGCAGATGATGTAATCCGCGAAAATGTACAAATCCAATGGCAGGGAAAAGCAAAACCCTGAGGCCTCGTTATTGACATACGTATATAAATAAGAAATCATATCTATATGCAATCATTTTTGCCTGCTTCTGAATCGCTTGAACTATTTCTTACTGACCTCATCAAAGACAAATACGGCAAGGACATTCAAACGTACCTTCTGGAAGAATTCAAGCAGGATCTTCTGCCCCGTCTCACTAAATGGATTACGCTTCAAACCATGACAGAAGTAGCAAAACATTCAGAAGGAGATCTCCAAAAACTCCAAAAAATGACTGAGGAAGATAAACCAGCGAGTGAAGTTCAGGCATTTATCCAATCGATTATTCCCGATTCCACCTCATTTATGACAAAAACATTACTGGCATTTCGACAAACGTATCTCGGAGTATTATAACCTATGGCAGAACCAATTATCCCAATTCCAAAAGAGTACGAAGGAATAGGCCAAACCGTTGCGTTTGGAAGCAAAAAGCTTGACCAACAAACCGGACAGGAAACCATCATAAATCCAGGTACTACGTTCTATCTTCGTCCTCAAAGTGAGCGAAAATACGCAGGACTACGTTTTGACGGAAAACCCATCAGAGAGTTTACCTTGTGGGACAAAACAACGAAAAAAGACATTGGTCGTGATAGCGCCACTATTCATATGTATGCAATCGGTGAAAAAAATGGCCAAACAGTTCTTCGTTCCAATCCAGATCCAGGAGAGCATCTCGCTGAGAACAACGTATGGGGAGTGCGCCTTATGACCGATGTCATAGAGGGAAGCGAAAAAAACCAAGCTAACTTTGTCGATATTCCAATGTCCGATCTTACGAAAGAAAAACCAGTACCACAACCAAAGAAAAATGCGGAGCAGAGAACCACTCCGCCACCCACAACTCCCGATGATGCACATGAGGTACTTGTTGGGTATGCCGACGGACGACAGGATAATGTTGGGAATGGCGAGCCAAATATTCCTTTTGTTGAAAGTCATGCAATTCCCTCAGAGCCACCAACGCCACCTGAACCGCCGACACCAGCTGCAGAGCCTCAAGAAACGTTTGAACACCGCACTGCAATTTCGTTTATCGGCATTGATAGAGAAACAGTTCGGCGCCGCGCAATGGATCTTGCAAAAACCGCTATTGAAGGGTCACGAAATATCCTGAAAAAGCTCTTTTCAGAACGGTTTGAAGAAAAATTCTATCAGCATGCCATGAAAATGCTTGAGGCAGCCCAAACGCCGTTTGCCAAAGAGAGCATCACGCTCGCCCAAGCGGAAGCAAAAAAACGCTATGACAATGAAATGAACAGCATGAATGGCATCCAAAAGGGAGCACGCAAGACCTGGGACACAATCAAAGAATATACTTTCGGCTCAACCACCCTCGAACACTACACCATTGACGCACTCGTTCACATGCGCGACTCTGATCCGGTTCTTCTTAAAGAACAGGAAGCCTACAGAAGCGAACAGCAGGCAATGGCAAAACGGTTCGAAGGCGCATTTAACGATTCAGATATCGATATTCGTAAAAATTTAGGAGAAAAACTCCTCATTCTTGACCCAACAAAACCGGAACATACGCCGATGGTTGATGGCATAAAAGCAATTGTAAAAGACTATTACACCAAAAAAGAGGACGGTACGTACATGACGGATGCGGAGCTTCAAGACAGGCTTGATCATTTTTACGCTGATACGATCAGGACCAATACTCCGGAAGGAGAGCGGATATTTGCAGATGCGGAAACCTACGCATCCAGTCTGACAGCGGTTGCCAAAGAAATGAAAAGCCGGATAGAACACGTAGGAGGTCTTGAAGCGCTTGATGCGGAGCTTGGCACCATGGAAGTACGTCTTGGCATTGGCATCATGGGTGAAGCAACAGAAATGAAGAAAACATCAACACGAAATGTAGTTGAATGGCTTGAACGAAAAGGTCTGTATACCATCGTCTCAGATGCGGCCTTGGGCTCAGCGGTATCGGCAATTCTTGCTCTCAAAGTCCTCCCACAAGCAGCACTTTCCTCAACTGCCCGGATGTGGCTTGGGGCAACAGGCGGCGGAGCTGTTGCCGGAATTTTATCAGGGCGTAGAGAATACGCACGACGACAAGTAGAGCTTCGTCGCGTTGTAGCGCAAAAAGAAGCAGGAGTCGTAACTCCGGATAGCGCAAAACAACGGAAATGGTATGAATCGTTTGATTTCCGATTGCGGACCGCGGATGAACTGGTCGACGGCATGCAAAAATCCATCTATACAGCGGGTGGAACATTGAAAAACAATCTTACGGAAGATGAACTGCGCACAAGTTTAGCTCATCTTGCGGATGCGAAAGCAAGAAAGGCACTTAGCAGCCGTGAGAAAAACAGGTTCGGACTCATCGTTCTGGGAGCTGTTGGTGAACAGGAAACAAACCGTACGCATCTTGATCAAATGGTGAAACAAACAGAAAAAGATCTGACAGCATATCTTGATGGTCATCAAACTGATGCGGCAGTTGTATCTCTTTCTATGGGAGCAACAGGAACAGAATATATCGGACGTCTTACAGCGGCACAAACATCCGTATTACAAGAAGGGAATGACGTATTACATACTATGACAGATCCGGCTATAAAACTTGCCCTCTCCCCGCTTTCGTCATACACGCCGGAGGTCGATAAACTCCGCTATACGCTCGGAATATTCGGAAAAGCGGAAAATAGAACAAGCAAAGGAACAGGATCCGGACTTGATGCGGTGTTGAAAGACTTCAATAACCAGGCAACAGCAGAAGGAGCTCGAATGGGACTGAAAACTGCAGGTATCGGGATCGGCGTCGGTGCCCTTGTCAATGAAGCAGTTATGGATATCAAATATGGCTGGGGATCCGGAGCACTATCACGACTATTCACTCATCCGGATATCCAACCGGCTCTCGCCATGGCAACTGCACACGCAGAAACCATCGGCGGGCGCACCATTATGCTTGGCCCCAACATGGATATCGATGCCCAAGGAAATCTCGATGTGATGGATGCGGCAGGACATATCCACCATGATGTGGTCACCAACTTCGCTTCCCACATACAAACTGATGCAAACGGAATGCATCTGGATAAAACTGCCCTCGATGCATTACACCATGCAGGACTTAATCCGTCTCTTTCTACCCAAGAAATGCCGACACAAAGCATCCAACACACCACCGTTCCTTCTAATCCAACAGAGCTTCCGGGCGCAATGCATGTTACTGATGCCAGCGGTGTTGACCATACCGCCATGTGGAGCATTCCAAATGGGACACATTTGGTGCAGGGAGCGGATAGTCATACGTTTGCGCTCGTTGGCCTTGATGGAAATCCAATTATTACCGGTATCCACACCGATGCCAATGGCGCGATTACAAATTTTGAAGAAATAAGAAATCATTTACCTGACGGCTGGACAATCAGGGATATCCCACAACAATTCACCACAGAAGGAACAGCTGCGATTGATGATTCGACCCGTACCATCAATGTATATACTGATTTACACGAAGGTGGCATGTGGCAATGGGCACAGGAACACGTTGCAGGAACCCCTGTGGAGCACCAGAATGCCGCACTGAATGTTATTAAAAATGTATGGAAATCATATCAGAATGTTTTAGCCCATGATGCAAATATCACATTTGATGAAACAATCCCGGGATACGAAAATATAGCCCGTTCTATCCCCCATTTACCCAACGGAGATATCTGGCCGAATGCTATTCCAAATAACAGTGTCATCGAATTACCTAATGCCCTCTTCTCAGATCATAATATGGCACATCTAGCACAGTGGAGCGATCAGGCAGTACGTATGTACGATGCGGAACTTCTGGCAAATCCCAGTTGGACACCAATGATGGGTCTTGAGCATATACAAGCAGAAAATCCATTGATGGGACTAATTCTGCGCATTGGACGATTCGGAATGGTGTCACAAGAACGGCTCTCTGCTGATGAATTGAACATGCTCATGCATGCTTTGTCCGCTACCGACACGCCGGCAAATGTCGTGACGGATCTCCATTCTATAGTATTTACCGAAACGCTTTCCAATACTGTGCCCAATACAACCATAGAAACCGTTCTTACTGCCATTCCGCAATTTGCCGGACCGGAAGGTTTCATTCCCATCATTCCTATTGAGTTTAGGAAAGGATTAGAAGCGCTTGGAACAAAACCAATACCAACACCTGAACCCTCTCCACCGGTAACTAATCCTCCTCCATATAGAGGAAAACAACCTACTTCAAAAATCCCATCAGCAATACCTATACCAACTTCCCCTATTATACCTCCTTACTCACCACCATCTCCCCCTCCTGATCATCGAGAAGATAAGGATTCAGAAGAAGCAATAAATATTGTTGAGGAAACACCTGAAAATTCAGTTGGAAGAGCTACACCAAAATCAGATGAAGAGCTTGTGTTAGATCGTTCAAAACTTCAATCTGCAATTAATGATTTAGGGGAAATTATCTAAAAGCGTATGGCAATAGATATCCAGCTAGACGTAGAGGCACGTCCAATCTCTTTCTTCAACAAACCTGAAACAAAACTTTTAGACCCATTACGCGCTGAAAAAAAATCCAGAGCAACACGGTTACTCCTTGAGCGAAATAAAGCGATAAATGAGCTTAATCCAACAGCAACCCGTCTTGTTGAAAAAGATAATAAGGATATTCATGCAACTGCAGAACAGGTCGTAGACTTTTGCGCCGAGCTAAAAAAGTATGGCGGTTCTGAAATTACGAAAGCGTTTCTTGCTGACGATTATATCCTATTGTGGATGGAACAAATCATTGAACTATCTCCACAAAAAGTTGCCATGGCTATTGATACTCGTATGCAGGTAGATCGTTTGTTTCAGCAGAATCGATGGGATGCTCAATATGTGCCTGCTGTTGCACTTGGCGCATTTGTAGCTACAGAAAAACTTGATGATCTCGGATTAACCTATGCTCCGACAAGAACTGCTATTGAACAAATACAAAAAATTTTACCAACCGAAACACAATCGGGACAGCGCGTATTATTAGGCCATCTAATTGAAGAGTTAACATTTTCTCAAGCAGAACACCCGAATATTCTTGGTAAAGATCGCGGCAAACAACTTATTCAACAAATATCTGAGGGTATATACAAAAGATTAATTGAACATTCCAAAGTAGACAAAATTTTGGAACAAAGCCAGGGAATCGAAGTGGAGGTACTTGGAAGACTCGAAAACATTCCTCCTGCAATGCGCACAGATCCGGACGTACGATATCGACTAGAACGGGCCGAAAAGCTCGGCATTGCTGAAACATGGCTTCCTAGGGGGTTAAAAAAAGAAAAACTGAGACGAACAGACTGGCATCTCACGCATATGCTTGGGCTTCCTGAAGACAATGCTGAAAAAAAGACAGAATGGTTCGAAATCTCTACACATCCGACATCATATGGATCTGCGCAAGCAACGATGATACACGAGTTGACGCTTGGAGGTTTTATTGATGAAACGAAAGTTAATAATTCATGGGAATCATACAGCCTCCACACGTCAACTCTCTTCCCTTCCTCTATCTGGGATTATAACGCTGATGCTCAACATCAATATCTTATTTTTTCCCGTGGATTTGCCGGAGCGTTCGCATCAACACAACGCGGCGTGTATGTAGGATATATCTATTATGATTCAAATGTAGGTGAAATCTATGACAAAACATTGGGAATGAAATTACGACCAATCGTAGGAAGAGGGTCAGAATCAACAGAAGATCAACGGTTAGTCGAAATCCGAAACATGGACATTACTCCAACGGGACAAAACGCGTTTGAAATTCATAAACCATTTTTTGATTATGCTTTTAAATGCCATTGGCGGCAACAGCTAGGAGAACCCTTGCGAAACAATGCAGATTATCAAGCAGCAAACATATGGAGAGAATTCTACGGAGACCTGGATACCCTGTTAAAAAAATATGGAATAGAAGATGCATGGTATTCTGTCGGATGGACAAAAGCGCAAAAACCAGAGCTTGCAGCAGATCTGCAAAAGCTTTATCGCAAGCATGCAGGAAAAATCCGCGTGTCTGTTGACCAGGAAGTAAAATCCTCAACAGAACAAGCCTACCCCAACAGAAATGAACCCGTTATTTCAATAGGAAAACGCCCTTTCCAAATCGAACGTTCTTCTTTCAAAGACCACACCAGTTCTCTAATACATGTATCTGAGTTTGACGCTCAACAAATGGGTCTTTCTGATGGGCAATTCATCACGTTCCGCTTTGGAGAACACATTATGTCATCCGCAATACATGTTGAACGGGGAAAAGCTTCTCATGGACTACATGTACAGGTTCCACTATCTGAATCACTCAATATCCCATCCGATACAGAACTCTCATTCCATTACGACCCCATTCGCCGTGAATTTGCCGCCGGACCGGTTGTGGGCACCATCGCAACCATAGAAGACGCTTCACTGCGTGAGCCGTTCGGAACGCAAACCGAATACCATCGAAGACTTCATATGTCGGCAAAAAAAGCCGGCATGTTCATGTTCTCTTTTGATCCCAAAAGTATCGACACTGAAGCAAATACTCTAGATGGCATAACGCTTGAATCCGATGGAAAAACATGGACTCGGGTGCGTATGCCCTATCCGGATTATCTGTTTAATAGAAACTTCGATGTGTTTCCTGAAAAAAATAGAGTCGCTCTGTCACATATTCCCCAAATTAATTCAGAATCATTTGTGTATTTCCTCGCAGACAAACTAGAAATTATGGAAATCCATAGCAGAAACCCTTCATTACGAAGTCATATTCCCGAAACGGTCGCATTTACCGGATCCGAAAGTTTGGAATCCATGGTAAAAAGAAACAAGGTTGTCTATTTAAAACCTCAATTTGGCATGAAGTCCATTGGAGTAATACGGGTTAGTAAAAATCCGACCGAAAATGGATATTTGTATAACTTTACACAACTCACGACAGCTCCCGATACAGAAGAGCAATATTATTCATGGGCCACTGAATCTGATGTAAAAGCAAAAACAATACCTGATGTGCTTGCAAAAACTGCACATGTACGAACAGAGTACCGTGATTATATTGTCCAACAAGGAATCGACATGCCAAAAGACAATGATGGTGATACGTTTGAAATCCGGTTTCTCTTTCAACGAAATGAAAACGGTAAATTAGCCTTAGTGGGTTGGCATGAAGGCCAAAAGGAACACTGGATAGAAAATTTCAAAAGATATTTTGGAACGGCGAAGGAGCCAATAATAACCGGTAATCTAGAATTACTTGCTAAGGCAGTAGCGCTGAATACGCAACGGGAATTTGGTTCTCATTTCGGACAAATGACTGTTCAGATAGGGATGGACAGGACCGGTACACCATGGTTATTAGAACAAAATCCCCTTCCCGGTGTTACGAATCAATTTAATGCCTACGGCATCCCCCACATCACAGGTGAATCTACGGACCAATTACTCCAATATGCATTGGGAATATCTGGTTTTAAAGAAACCTCTAGCTCACCAAAAACACTCGAACAGATTCAACTTCCTAATGGTTTACGTGCAGATGTTTTTGAAGAGATAAATCCATTAACGATATATCAATTTGCCCAAGCATCACTTGGAAACAGAATCCTCAATCCAAAAACCAGCGTTTATAATTTGTTCTCAATAGACCGCATTAAAAGAAATATAGCAGATGGAACGCGATATATTATGATACAAGCGAACGGCAAAACACTGGGGTGTATCTCCATCATGAAGCCTGCCGAATCAGTAATGATAGACACAAGCGATTCTTCCCTTCCTATGGTAGATTCCCGTATGAGATGGGAAATTGGAGGGGTTTTAACAAGTCCCGAAGCAAGAGGCCAAGGAATAGCAAGCAGATTATTTGAAACAGCGATTAATGAAATCCGAAAAGTTCAACCAGTCCGTAATCATGGATTATCAAATAGACTTGGTTATGACGTATACGTTGACGAAATACGTGTACAAGTAACGGGCAACTATGATCCAAAAACAGCGGGAATTGCCAGAGCAGATAGTGTGGGGATAGAAAAAATCGTTCAACACATTCCTGGAGGTCGTAAAATAGGAGCTGTATTTGGATCCTATGGTCCGTTATATGTCATACCAATAACATCACAGAAAAAGCTTGATATTGGTAAAGCTCGCCGATTCTAACTTGCTTTCTATAGGCCATTCTGATACACTCCTAACCTACTCATATGGATGCATATCAAGCCTATTCCAGCTACCAAATCAAAAAACATGGCTACCAAAGCATTTCTTCGTTTTGGCAAACTATCGGCTTTGGAATTGTAACCATAGCCTTGGGTGGCGTCTTCCGATCCCTCATTCCCAGCGTACAGCTGGAACTCTCATTCTATCTCCCAAGAATCGTTGATCGTATCAATGCAATTTGGGTCAAACCTGCCCCACAGCTGCCAAAATCCGTACCTAAGGTGTTTACTCCGCTTATGGATGATAGCGGAAATGAAATCATCCCTTCAGATACGAATTTCTCAATCATTGTGCCTAAAATCGGCATCAATGCAACTGTCATCCCGGCTGTCGATCAGACCAATCCCGCTAGCTACGATGATGCACTATTAAAAGGAGTTGCGCATGCCTCCACCAGCTTCTTTCCCAATGAGAATGGTGCTGTGTACCTGTTCTCCCATTCTACTAATTACGAGTGGTTTGTGAAGGACCTCAATGCCGTCTTTTACCTCATGAAGAACCTTGAGGCTGGGGACTTGGTTATCCTTATATATAAAGGGACACGGTATACCTACTCTATCACTGAAAAACGGGTTGTTTCCCCGGAAGAAGTATCGTATATAGCACCGATTGAAGGCAAACGCATGCTCATTCTCCAAACCTGCTGGCCACCCGGATCAATAACAGAACGACTACTTGTTTTTGCTGATCTTATTGACATAGCCTATAACAAATGATATACTGCGCACCTTATCCTACGAAGCAGGATTTTTTTGAAAAAAATATGAAACAAATTTTATTGAACATTGCGTGTGCTGCAATACTATTATCTTCTCTTTTTGCTTCCACTGTAGCTGCTGATTGTACCTATGGACAATCTTGTCCGGTGCCGGCAAACCTTACCGTCAACAAATATGTAAAAAACCCTATAACAAATGGCTTTGTTGAAAACCTCGGCTCCACTGACCCGACATTCTCTCCCGGATCCATTGTTACGTTCCGACTAGCTGTTAAAAATACCAGCGGAGAAACATTCCATCCCGTTGAAGTCGTTGATCAATTTCCAGACTATTTAACCTATGTTAGCTCAACAGTTACCGGCAATTATGACGCTGGAAAACGACGGCTCGTTATGAAGCTTGAAAACCTCATTGCAGGAGAAACCAGAGATATTGAAGTCACTGCAAAAGTATCAGATCGAAGTGCGTTTGCATCAGATCGCGATTTCTTCTGTGTTTCTAACTACAGTTCAGTCACCGCCCCAGCACGCCCTGAAGGAGATAATGATACTGCTGAATTTTGTATCACCACACGTGTTGGCGGAGCAACACATTTACCTGTAGCAGGATTTAATGATTTCGCAACCATTCTTCCATTCCTGTCACTTGGAGGAATCGGACTCGTGTTACTCAAAAAGAAATAAGACATACCGACATACGTGGCCTGCCGGACACAACAAAATAATAGAGAAAAAAACCCGGCATGAGCCGGTTTTTTTTGTAGATTCGTAACTTTTTCGATTCACAGAGAAAAAGCATACGAGATACGACACCCGAAGGGTGTGTGATTGTTGTTGGAAGAAAGCACTGCATATCAATGCTTTCCCCTAGCAACAAGCTAGGAGAATTCGCTTTGTGTCTTTTTACAATTGCGTAAACCAGACACGAAGCAATTCTAGCTCTTTAACAAGGCATACTTAGGGCTGTATGGCATAGCCATACAGAAAATCTGTTGATCATTATTTGAAACGAACATCGAACAGAAAAAGGGGCTGTTTCGGGGTTCGGATCCAGCATGTACTAGGTAATGGAAGAACAACATAAACGTGGCAGGCGGTTATGCAA
>Ga0315286_10002533_pt1 | contig 17069 bp, 16 predicted proteins | sample YL17G10_0_MG_FD_205038 | JGI IMG/M metagenome (GOLD analysis project Ga0315286, IMG submission 205038) | Sediment microbial communities from Yellowstone Lake, YNP, Wyoming, USA - YL17G10_0 | ecosystem: Environmental > Aquatic > Freshwater > Lake > Sediment | place: USA: Wyoming | collected...
TAGTCAAATAAAAATGAGAGAAAGGAGGTGAAATAAATGTTCAAAGATAAAGTTTTTACTTTAGTAGAAGTGCTCCTGGTGATTATCATTATCGGTATCCTGGCTGCTGTTGTTATCCCCAGAATCACTTATTCTAAGACAAAGGCACAAAAGGAAGCTTGTAACTCCAATGTCGCAGCCATGAATGCCCAGATAGAGCTTTACCATGTGGAGTTAGGAGGTTATCCGCCAGATTTAGCTAATTTAGCGACCGCTGACTATATCGATGCCATTCCTGTTTGCGAATTTGGTTCAGCTTATGTATATGCTAGTACTGGAAATCACCGCGTAGCCAAGCACACGCATCCTTAATAAGTTTTTAGGCGGGGATTTTACATCCCCGCCTAAAACTTTATCCATTCTTCTATGCGTTTTTTAAAAAAATCCTTTACGCTCGTAGAGGTAATACTTGCCATCATGATAATGGGGATTTTAGTCGCCATTGTCTTGCCGCGTTTTGGAAAAGAAGGATTTGTCGGCAGCCTGACCCTACGTACTACTACCTCACAAATTGCCTCAGATATACGCTATACCCGACAGCTCTCCCTTACCAATCCATTTAATTCAACTACTGCACATTATCTCATCAATTTCAATTTTGGGACAAATGAATATACAATCTACAAAGACAGCATTTCTTCCCAAAATCAAATCAGTGAGACAAAAAAAATTTCATCAGATCTCACCTGTTCAGGCACTAATCGGTTTGACTTCGATTCTTCGGGAATCTATGATTCTACCGTTACAAGCCTCTTCCTCTCTTCAGGCACACATCAAAATAGAATTACAGTGGGGGCTTATACAAGAGCAGTGGTCATTGAAAAAATCTCTTAAAACTAAAACAGGCTTTTCTTTTGTAGAGGTTCTGGCAGCCCTGGTCATTTTATCCGCAGCCTTGATCCCGATTATGCTCTGGATACCTACGAGCATTCAAACTAAACTCCAAACAGAACGTAAGACTATTGCCATTTTTTTATGTCAAAGTAAAATAGAGGAATTACATTATAAAATCATAAAGAATTTTGATAATAGCGGTAATCCTAATGGCTACAGTGAAACTTCTATTCCTTTTGCTAATTATCAAGGTTTTTTATACACGGTTACCGATGATAGAAATGCTACTCTTAAGACCATATCAGTTAAGGTATGGCATATTGAGAAACCTCAAGATGCAACGATTTTTTATACCCAAGTGGCCAATCGGTAAAGGGTATACCTTAGTTGAGGCGCTATTTACTATAGCCATCCTGGGTATGGTTCTGGTAGTGATGATTCCTTTCATCCGTACCGTGCATACCAGCTGGAACTTAGGAGACAGAAAAACTGAAATCCAGCAGAATGCCCGGGTGGGTTTGGAGATGATGTCGCGCCTGCTCAGGCAGGCAAAAAGAATTACCGAAATACCTACTCCTGGCAGTGTTAGTTTTGTTAAATTTAGAAATGCCTTGGATGATCAAACAATCATATTTTTTCATAATATACAAACTACACCCCCAACAAATCCTTATTATTTAGGTAACACAGGGTTAATCAAGGATAATGATTTAGTTTATCGCACTATTTCAAGTAGCGGTGTTGTGACTAATAGCCTCTTAGCTCAATCCTTAGACACTTTTAGCATAGATTTTAAAGACGCTAGTGGTGTCGTGACCACCTTGGCGTATAATGTTTATTCCTTAGATGTGAGCATGACTCTTTCTGATCCGCAAGGAATAATTGCGAATACCATGAATGTTTTTTCCACTATTTCTGTCCGGCCCCAAGTAAGGATAACTAAGCCGCTCTGGGTTACTTCGGGCAGCAATGTGGTGGATGTCTGGCGGGATGTATCTATTCCCGGTTTTTCCAGTCCCGGGTGTGTTTCAGTAAATAATACTTTTTTAGTCAATGGCCGGGAGACCGTCTGGGTTGCCGATACCGGTAACAGCGCGGTTAAGCGGTTATATTGGAACAATACGACAGCAGCGTGGGTTGTGGAAACTATACCTGGTACTTTTTCCAGCCCGCGCTCAGTTTCGGTGAATCCCAATGAATTGCTACCTAATGATACTAGACGCAGAGAGACCTGCTGGGTAGCTGATACAGGTCAAGATAGAATCCGGCGCGTTGTTTGGACTGGTAGCGCTTGGAGTTATTCCTCTGGTGGCGGAATGAATTTAAGTATGGGTAATGGCTCTAGTCCTTGGTCTGTATGCGTTAACCCTAATGAATTACTCCCTGCTAGTGGTAGCGATAGAAGAAATACCTGTTGGGTAGCTAATTCAGGAATTCAAAAAAACAATGGCTATAGAGTCATGAAAGTGTATTGGAATGGCTCTGCTTATACATTTACTGCAAATACCACCATAAGCATGGGGGCAGCAACCGCTATTCCGCGCAGCGTCTCCGTGAACACTACCGATGGCACCTGTTGGGTAGCTAATTCGGGAAATAACAGCACGTATGGCAATAGAATCTTAAAACTCTCCTGTCCTAGCACAGGTCCGGGCTCTATTTTAGTTACTGTATCAACAAACTTTACTACGCCTTATGCTGTATCAGTTGATTCCAGTACCGGCAACTGCTGGGCAGCAAATACAGGTAATAACAGTATCCCAATCAGCAGAGTTTCTTCAGCCGGGGGAAACCGGGTTAATTTCCTCGGCTTTTTAAGCCCGCAGTCTGTTTCAGCGGTTTCTTCTGAAGGTTCTTGCTGGGTTGCGGACACCAGTAACGATCAAGTGGTAAAATTAGATTCCGTGGGTAATGAAGAATTCAGAATAAGCGGTTTTTCCGGGCCATTATCCGTAGCTGCTTCACCATGATGAATAATAAAGGTGTGGCATTATTATTAGCCTTATTTACATTGTTGATCATTGCTTTGCTTGTGGTTGCCTTTTTAGAAACCACGACCATAGATTTACAGATTGTCAGTAATCAGCTAAATAGGAATAAAGCGCTCTATATCGCTGATGCCGGAGTTGAGTATGCGGTTTCTTGTTTAAAGAGCAGCAAAGCGAATGTTACTTATTCGGCACAACTTCCTTCAGGCTCAGGAGATACTTATAGCGTGACTTATGTTTCCTCTTCGGGTATAATTACTTCTACCGGCACCCTTGCTTCAGGCGAGAGCGTTAAGTTGGGAGCTAAAGTTTCTGTGACAGGAAGCAGCAGCCCTTTTACAGTGAAGATATTATATTGGAGAGAGCTATAATGGAGAATGTTTTAGGGCTTGAGATTACCGAAGACAAGATAAGAATTCTAGAGCTGGGCGCTACGGAAAAAGGCTGGGAGCCTCTGCATTTGGCTAAGTTAGAGCTTCCCCCTAACTGTATAAAAGAAGGCATTATTACAGAGCCTAAACCGATCGCCAATACAATATCCGCTTTTATCAAAGAAAATAATATTGCCACCAAGAAAGCGGTTGCCTTAATTAATTCCCGCTATTTTTTTACCCGGATAATACGCCTGCCTCATAATCTCTCTGATAGCCAAATTCGCCTTAATTTAGAAGCAGAGCTTAATCAATACCAGATCTTTAGCGGTAAGGCTACGGTGATTGACTTTAAAAATTTAGAAGAGATTAGTGAAGAGGGAATCAAGAAAGTCAACCTTCTTTATGCCGCTACATTTAAAACATTAACCGAATCTTATTTAAAGACGGCAGAGCTCGCCGGGCTTGATTTAATAGGAGTAGATGCGCCCATTCTTTCTGTGATGCGGTTATTGGATGAAGTAGATTTGGAGTCTTCTTCCAGGATTGTGACTTTACTTATGCTTTTAGGGGAAAAATCCCTGGAGATGTGCATCCTTAAGGGAAACCGGCCGCGCTTTCTGCATTCCGTAGAAATAGATCTCAATGATTTCAATCAGGATAGAGCCAACTTTCTAGACAGGCTTGTATCAGCAATTAGGTTAGTGGTAAATTTCTATCAGGCCAGATTCGTCCAGGGAGAGCAGATAACCCGTATTCTTATTAACCCTTTAGACGCAAAATGCAGCCAGATACACATATTATTACAAGAAAAGTTACCCCAAATTCCTATTCAACCTTCTAATGCCTTGAACAAAATATCTGTGGATAAAGGAAAAGGCATAGAGCCGGATGAATTAACCTTTGCCTTCTCCAGCCTTTTGGGAGCAAGCCTGAAAGTAGAAAATAAGGCCCAGTCTTTTAATTTAAATCTTTTATTCGAACAGAAGGCCCAGAGAAAATACCGCCTCAATCAAACCTATTTATTTTCTATTTCCCTAAGCGCGATATTAGGCGTGATGATTATTTCTCTGAGCTGGGTTGTCTTAAAAATTAATATTCTGCAAGCAAAAATTTCCCGCATCGCCCATAGTTTAGAAGAGCCCTCCCCCGAATTAAGTAAGGCATTATCTATCAGAGAGAAAAATGAGATTTTGGGCCTACAAATCGATGAGGCATCCAGTATCGCCGGCGGTAAAAAATTCCATTATTTTAATAAATTAGCCAAGGCGATGATTTTGGTGCCAAAAGATCTCTGGTTGACTGATATTACTAATGACAAAGAGAGTAAAGATTTGATTTTAGCGGGAGAATCTTTGACCGAAAAGTCCTTATTTAATTATAAATCAGGCCTTTCCGATGTTGAGTATTTTGATGCGGTAGAAATCACTTCCTCTGAAAGTAAAATGGAGGGTATAAAATTTCTCATCCGATGCAAGATAAACTAGAGATAGCAAAAGAAAAGATTATTAATGCGGCCCAGGCCTTAAGGATAATCCCTAAAGAAAGAATTATTATAGGGACATTTTTCGTATTACTGATTAGTTTTCTTTTCTACCAGCTTATAGTAGTAACTCAGTTCAGAAGGCTCAAGGCTATAGATTTTCAATTTAACTCTCAGCAGCAGCTCCTAGATGCCTATAATCAACTCTTGATGCAAAAAGATAACTTTATCGAAGAGAAAAAAGCTAAAGAAGTGGCCTTTGCTCAAATAAAAGAGAGCTTTGTTTCTGAAGAAGAGCTATCAAGTTATTTCGACAAATTTAGGGCTATAGTAAAATCTGGGAATTTGGAAATTGTAGCTTTAGATTTCAAACCGCAAGAAAACCCCGGAGACTTTAATGGAAGGCAATTTAGCCATTTTCAAATATTACCTTTAAGTGTTTCTGTAAGAGGAGGCTACTTTAGTATAATGTCTTTGCTCTATAAATTAGAACAAGGTAAGTCTCTATTTGATATAAGGTCTATCCATATATCAGGAGGAAGCCCGGAAACAGAGAGCATAGTAATGGATATACAAGCCTCTATTTATATATTTAAAAAGATTTAAAATGAAAGCATACAGGTTAATATTTATAGTAGCTATTGTAACAGTCCTGTTTACTGCCGGTTGTAAGAAACCGGAAGTAGAACCGGTTTCTAAGCGGGTGCGCAAAAAGGAAATAAACTTAAGCCAACAAGAGGCGCAAGAAGCCAGGGCTTTATTGGAAGAATTAAAAAAGAAAAACCCTTTTCGCGCCGATCATTTTAGCGACATGGTAAAGATAACCGGTAATACGGATTTAAAAGGAATAACCTGGGACAGTGCAAAGCCTTTTGCCATTATTGGCAATAAGGTGGTGATGGAGGGTGATTCTATAGACGGCAAGAAAGTGATAAAAATAAATATAGATTCCGTTGTCTTGGAAGAAGCTGGCCGGCAGATAATTCTTAAGTTGGAATGATTAGTGGAAAGATAAATTAAAAAGGCAGATAAAAATGGAAAATTTAAGCACCGGCGCAGAAAGAAGAAAAGATTTACGTTTAGGAATACTTACTCCGGTTTCGATTAAAATCAATATTACTCAAGGAAAGGGTATTCTGCAATTACGCCGCAGAAAAAAGGCTTCCCCCAGGAATATTAGTATTAGCGGCATCCTGCTGGATTCGCTTAGCTTAAGCCAACATCAGATGAGAAGGGTAGTTGATGGCAGCGATAAGTTATCCTTGGAGTTAGAGATTCCATATTTAAAAAAGCCGCTGCGGGTAACCGGTAAAATAATTTGGTCGGCAAAAAAAGATAAGCACGGTAAGACTACTTACGAAGCCGGCATTTCTTTTGAGGATATCAGAGAAAAGGATAAAGAGAAGTTATTGCCTCTCTTACTTAGCCTTTGTTTAAAAGGCAAGGCTAAAATTTAGAAGATAAACAAATGGATACAATCCAATTGTCCTGGGTGCTTATGGCAGGCGAGGTAATTGCGGTTATGTTTTCCCTGCTGCTTTTGATTAAAATAACTAAAGCCCGCCCAGAAACAAAGCCAGGTGCTGGTATAACAAAACAGGCAAAAGAGCCTAAAATTATAGAACTAGAAGAGCGGATTAGTTCTTTGCAGGATGAGATAGCTAAGGCAAGGTTAAGTTACAACAAGATACAAAACGAACTGAGCGACTCTAAAAAGAGAGGATTGGATGCAAGCGAAGAATTGATGAGATATAAAAAACAATATGGCCTTGAAAGCATTGAAGTTCAAAAGCGCATGAAAGAAGAAGCAGAATTTAGGGCCAAAATAGCAAGTAAAGAACAAGAAAAAGAACAAGGATTAGAAAAGATGCGCGCTCAGAATTTAACATTGGAGGGGGAGCTAAAGAAAAAAAATACCGAACTAGAATTTTTTAAAAAAGAAAATAAGGAGTTGTCTCTTGAATCAAAATACCTCTATGAGCAGGCCGAAAAAGTAAAGCAGGAAAAAGAAGTTTTTAATAACGTTGGCGCAGTGGATGAGAAGAAAGACAAAGAGAGTCCAGCGCCTTTAAAAGAAGAAGTAGTTAAAAAAGAAAGTCCTCTGGAAGTAGGTAAAGGAGGAAAAAAACAGAAAATAGGCGAGGTTTTATTAGCCCACAACTTAATTTCAAAAGATGTATTAGATAAAGCAGTAGAATATCAAGCAAAAATTGGGGGTAACGTTACCCAATATCTTCTTGCCTATGGCCATATAGATGAAGGTGATCTGGCCCAATGTCTTTGTACCCAGTTTTCTATTCCCTATCTACCATTGAGTTCTTATAAGGTGCCCGATGAGATCATTAAATTAGTGCCGGTTGATCTGGCGGAAAAATATTGGTTGATACCGATAGATAAGGTAGACAATTTCCTTACCGTGGTTATGGCAGATCCCTTGGACGCTAAAGCAATTAAAGAAGTCGAGGAGGTTACAGGCTGTAAAGTACAGCCGTTTGTGGGCGTTCTTTCGGAGATCATGGAAGCGCTCAAAGGTTATTATAATGTCGTGATTGAGGAAGATGGAAAACAAAGCAAAAGAAGAATCCCCTTTTTCATAGACACAAAGACTTACCAGGGTATTGAACGCAGAAACTCGCTTAGATTTAAGGCGCAGATAGGTATAAGTTATCCGGTAGAAAACCAATATAAAGAATCCCAAACAACAGATGTAAGCCGAACCGGATTCTTATTTGAGTCCGATAGCCCCCTACCCGTCGGTTCACTGGTTACACTTCAGGTAGACCTTCCTAAAGATTATAGTCATTTACCCATCGCGGTGGTAGTACAAGTAGTAAGGGTAGAGCCATTGGAAAATAATAAATATGCCGTGGGAGTCAAAATGATAAAAATATCAAAAGAAGAGCTTAACGCTATACTTGAATACGCCTCCAAATACGGAAAGAAGTAATATATCATCCTGCCTTTGTAGAAACCATAAAATGCGAACGTTTGCGCTAATCTTGCTGTGTTGTCTGGGTATCATTATCTATTCCAATACCTTTCATAGCTCATTTCATTTTGACGATGCAGGTTTTATCGCAGGTGATCCGGGTATAAGAAATCCTGCTCATCTTAGGGTCATCTGGAACTTCTGGCCGACGCGCTTCATTACCTATCTTTCTCTCGCCTTTAATTGGCAGCTTAGTCAATCCAATACATTCGGCTATCATTTATTTAACCTGATGGTGCACTTAGGGGGGGCCATCTTGAGCTGGTGGTTGGCCTTATTGACTTTTTCTACCCCCGCAATAAAAAATCAGAAAATTAGTCATCATTCTGACCTTATTGCTTTGTTTGTAGGATTAATATTCCTCGCCCATCCCATTCAGACCCAAGCCGTAACTTATATTATCCAGCGCGCCACTTCCCTGGCAGCCTTGTTTTATCTGGCTGCTTTATGCCTCTATGCTAAATCCAGGCTTTTAGAGCAGGTAAAAATAACTCCTCTGGCTCTTGGCAAATTCTACTACCTTGGTTCCTTGGTTAGCGCAGTGCTGGCTATGTTTACCAAGGAGATAGCTGTAACTTTGCCCTTAGCAGTATTGCTCTATGAGTTTTGTTTCTTGAAAACGCAAAAGAGCTTTAACTGGAGGCAGCTTCTTCCCTTTTTATTTACTCTATTCATTATTCCTCTTACCATGTTTTTGACTAAGTCTGTCAATTTTATTGAGATGCGCCGAGCCTCGGAATCCGTGCCTGGTATTTCTCCCTGGCATTACCTCTTGACCCAGTTTCAGGTAATCGTAACTTACCTAAGACTTCTTTTTCTACCCCTAAAGCAAAACTTAGACTATGATTATCCTATTGTCCAAACCGTACTCAACTTACCTACCTTAGCTAGCCTTTTTCTTTTACTTCTCCTTATCTTTACTGCTATTCGGCTATTCTCCAAGTACAGGTTAATCTCCTTTAGCATCTTTTGGTTTTTCTTAACCCTTTTACCCGAGTCCAGTGTTATACCCATCAATGATCCCATCTATGAGCACCGGCTATACCTGCCTATGTTTGGGTTTAGCCTATTTCTGGCAAGCACACTGTATTACTTTATTGGGGATAAAAGGCTAAAACTCACACTTCTGCTGTTATGCATTATAGTTGCCGGTTATTCCATTTTAACTTTTACCAGAAATTTTTTCTGGAAAGATGAACTTACTTTATGGAATGATACCGTTCGTAAGTCTCCCCAAAAAGCCAGGCCATATCATAACCGAGGAAATGCTTATAAAGATAAGGGTGAGTTTGATAGGGCCCTATCTGACTACAATAAAGCATTAGCCATTGATCCTGATTTGGCTATAAGCTATGTTAATCGGGGGATTATTCACCAAAATAAAGGCAATTTCAACCAGGCTATTTCTGATTTTAATAAGGCATTGGCACTTGATCCTGATTTAGCCTTAGCCTACAATAGCCGTGGGGTGATCTATAAAAGTAGAGGTAACCTCAACCTTGCCTTTTCCGACTATAATGAGGCAATAGCAAAGGACCCCAATTTAGCTTCAGCTTACACTAACCGAGGGAATCTCTATCAAATAAAAGGCAACCTCGACCTTGCCCTATCTGACTATAATAAGGCAATAGCCATTGATCCTGATTTATCCTCAGCCTACAATAACCGAGGTAATATCTATCAAGAACAAGGCGACATCAAGAAAGCCATTGCTGACTTTGATAAGGTAATAGCAGGGGACCCCAATTTAGCTTCTGCTTACTTAAACCGAGCCATCGCTTATCAAAAAATAGGCAATCTCGGCCTTGCCCTATCTGACTGCAGCAAGGCAATACAAATTAACCCCAATTACGCTAAAGCCTTTCACAACCGGGCAGTTATTTATTTACTCAGGAAAGAATATACTAAAAGCTGGGAAGATTTGCATAGGGCAGAAGCTTTGGGCTATAAGATTGATCCTCGATTTCTTGAGGAACTAAAAAAAGCAACGGGGAGAGAAAAATAAATTTGTTCGATAAACTATTTTATTCTAAAATTTTTGCCGTTATTACCCTATGCTGTTTAGGCTTTATAATTTATTCCAATACTTTTAATAGCTCATTTCACCTCGATGATTACCTTTCTATTGTACAGAATGAAGCCGTAAAACCCCCGCTTCAAATAATAAATATTTGGAATTTTTGGCCCACCCGTTTTATTACCTATCTTTCATTCGCTTTTAACTATCATTTTCACAAACTCAATGTCTTTGGTTATCATCTTTTTAATTTAACAGTACATTTATGTTCTGCGCTCTTGGTCTGGTGGCTCACCTTACTTACTTTTTCTACACCAAAGTTAAAAGACGAGCGGATTGCCCAACACGCTAACCTTCTTGCTCTCTTCGTAGGGCTTATATTTGTTACCCATCCTCTCCAAACCCAGGCCATAACATATATCATCCAGCGCGCTACTTCTTTGGCAACATTATTCTATTTAGTCGCGCTGAGCCTCTATGTTAAATCCAGGTTGCTACAACAAGAAAAAAATACCTCTTATCTTGGGAAACTTTACTACTGCGGTTCAATTATTGCGGCAGTCTCGGCAATGTTTACTAAAGAAATGGCCATCACTTTGCCCCTAGTGGTGCTATTATACGAGTTCTGTTTTTTCAAAAAGCAAAAACGCCTTAATTGGAGGATGGTCGCTCCATTTTTAATTACCCTGCTGATTATCCCTTTAACTATGCTTTTGACTAAGACAGCGGATATCTCAGAGATGAAATTAGCTGTTGAGCCGGTATCCGGTATTTCTCCGGGCCATTATTTTTTGACCCAGTTGAGGGTTTTAGTCACTTACTTAAGGCTTCTTTTTCTTCCTATCAACCAAAATCTAGACTATGATTATTCGGTTGTAAAAACTATCTTTGCCTTACCGGTTTTATACAGCCTGATATTTTTAACGGCCGTTTTCATCGCGGCAATTTTGATCCATCCTAAACACAGGTTAATTTCTTTTGGGATCTTTTGGTTCTTCCTCACTCTTTTACCCGAGTCAAGTATTATACCGATTAAAGATTTAATCTTTGAGCATAGGCTTTATCTTGCACTGATAGGTTTCAGCCTTTTTTTGGTCGGTACGTTGTATGCTCTTTTGGGCAAGAAAAACCTTAATAAAATGATAATAGTTTTATTATTAATGGTGACCGTATATTCCATTTTAACTTATACCCGAAATATTATTTGGAAAGATGAGTTTAGCTTATGGGATGATACAGTGCGTAAGTCTCCTCGGAAGGCAAGGCCTTACTACAATCGCGCAACCGCTTATTTTGCCAAAGGCGAATTTAGCCAGGCCATCAACGACTACACCCGGACATTAGAAATTGAACCTGGTTTTGCCTTCGCCTATAACAATCGCGGGAATGCCTATATACAAAGAGGCAATCTCGAGCAAGCCATTATCGATTATAATCAAGCCATAAAAATCAATCCCAATTACGTTCTCGCTTACTATAATCGCGGCAATGCCTATAATAATAAAGGTAATTTGAATTTCGCCGTTACCGACTTCACTAAGGCTATAGAAATTAACCCTCGCTTTGTCTTCGCCTATTACGCCCGGGCAGGTATTTATAAAAAGATGGATAACTTAGATCAAGCTATCGCGGACTACAGTAACGCGATAAGAATTGATCCCTTTTTGGCCGGGGCTTATTATGGGCGCGGGACTATTTATTCATTAAAGCATGAATATACTAAAAGCTGGGAAGATTTGCATAAGGCAGAAGCGTTAGGATATAAAATAAGTCCTGAAATTCTTGAAGAAGCAAAGAAAGCCTCTGGGAGAAATAAATAGATACTCGCCCCAAAGTAAAGGAGCAGTTTAAGTAAGGAGGAAAGATGGCTCACGAGAAAAATAAAGGAACGTGAGAAAAGAAAAAAGCAAAGAAGAAAAAGAAATAAGTTTATATTAATACTAATCACAGGGGCTGGACTTAACCGTTCAGCCCTTTTTATTTCTCCGCGAATCCCCTACCATTTTGAAATGGAAGTGGTATAATATTATTTAATGTTTAAATAAGTAATACCCACAAGTACTGTCATAGATAGGGGGGGGTAAGTGTTCATTATTTTGTCAGTTTTTTTGGGGTTAATTGTTGGTTATAAAGTGGCAGAGAATATTTATAAAAAGAAGACGTTTCATATTTTGCAATTACCAAAAACACAAGTTAATAACTTACAAACAACACCATCGTTATTAGAAGATAAAATTAGGTATGAGTCAGAACTGGAATTTATATTTAAGTTTAACGAAACATTGTCATTAACTCTTGAACGCGAAAGAGTTATTCAACATATTACCGAAACTGCACATAATTTTCTGGCAGTTGAGCGGTCCGTCCTACTTTTATGGCACAAGGATACCCAAAGTCTTACAATTGAATTTGCATTGGGATGTGAAAAAGAGCTCATTAAGAGTCCCGAAGAAGAAGATTGCATATCTAGGTTTGTTATGCGTCAAAGAGAGCCGTTGGTTATCAATGATTTAAAACAGGAACATTATTTTAACAAGATGAATAAAGAGATGTACTTAAAAAAATCTTTTATCAGTGTTCCGCTTATTTTACAAAATGAAGTTTTTGGAGTGTTACATGTTTGTGATAAAAAATCCGAAAGTTTATTTACGAAAAGTGATGTCTCGTTTATTACCAATATTTCCCGCATAGGTGCGATTGCTTTGCAGAATGTCCGAATGTATAAGCAGATACAGGATGATTATTTAAGTACGATTAGTGCCCTAGTTTTAGCTGTTGATGCTCGGGATAATTACACGATGCTTCATTCTAAAAATGTAGCCATATATTCTCAAGAGATAGCCAAGAAGATGCATTGCAGCCATTATGAAATAGAGCTGATAAATCGTTCAGCTTTACTTCACGACATAGGCAAGATTGGCGTAAAAGACAGTATTCTCTTAAAAGCGGATAAACTTACTTCGGATGAATTTGAGCATATAAAACTTCATCCCGTTAAGGGGGAAGAGATAGTTAAAATCCTACCATTTCTAAAGGAAGAATCTTTTTTGATAAGACATCACCACGAGAGATATGACGGTTTAGGATACCCTGATGGAATCAAGGGGCCAAATATTGAACTTGGCGCAAGGATTTTGGCGGTAGCTGATGCTTTTGATGCAATGACCACCGCAAGACCATATCGTAATGCCCTTTCTATTACGGAAGCCTTGAATGAGTTGGAACGGAATAAGGGAACCCAATTTGACCCTGAGGTAGCCGAGTGCCTAGAAGAGGTCATAAGGCAGAGCCTTTCTGATAAGACCGTTTCTGAATAAATTATTTAACCTCAATAAGTACCAATAGGACTGTTCTCGCATATCTTAAAAATTCCTTTTATTTCATCGCTTTCTGCCCTACCATAAAATAAGTAAACTTTTTCAGTTAGATTTCTCCGCTCCATAAATCCATTACCATTTTGAAATGAAAGTGGTATAATTAAACAAAAAATAAGAAAGCAATGAAAAAGTCAGAGAAAGGAATTTATATAAAATGAAGATTAATTTTTTCATTAAAAATATTTATGAATTTTACCGATTTGACTGTTGTTGGCCTTATGCGGCCTCTTTCTTTTTAGTTTTGATTATTTATTGGTTAGATTTTTTTATTACGGATACACGATATCATTGGCCAAGTGCTGTCGCATACGGAATAATTCTTGGTTATTATTTGTATAATCTCCATCGTTATTTTCACGGCAAGATTAAAGCAGGTAACGTCAAATTCTTTGTAGCACTCTTATCTTCTAAAATTATTCTCTGGGGGTTAATATTAGCATTACTCTATTTAACAAAGTAAAGCCTGCCTGCCTGCAGGCAGGCAGGTAGCAGTTTAGGTAATGGCTGAATACATCTGCCCGCATTGCAAGAAACCAATTTATGATGACGAGGCTTTGTTATGTCTTTACTGCGGAGAGAGTCTTAGACGCGGCATAGGTTTCACGGGTAAGATAAAATACCCCAGTCCCAAAATAATCGTTACAATTATAGTGTTGCTGGTATTGTTGACTTTTATAATATTGATTATTAGCTAACTCACCAATCCTACCTTTATCCTTCTAAAAATCCCTGTTAGGTTTCCCCACCTCTTACGTCTGTTATGGTAGGAGGAAAATACTAATACTTAACTGTTTCCAATCCAAAGCAGAAACTGTTTCTCGATTGATTCGGAAACTGTTTCTGTTAAAGGAAGAAGTCTCTATCTAAAGAGCGATATTGAATCGCCTCTGAAAGATGTTCTGTTTTGATGTTTTCGCTTCCCGCTAAATCGGCAATAGTCCTTGATACTTTCAGTATCTTATCATATGCCCGTGCGCTGAAATTAAGCTCGCTCATCGCCATTTTTAGCAGTTCATTCTCCTCCTTGCCCAGCACACAAAACTTCCTTACTTGCTTGTGGTTCATTTGGGCGTTGCACATAATGCCTTCATCCTTTCCGCCGCAGGCGGATCCCGCTTCGCGGGAAAATCTCCCTCTTTGAATCGCACGCACTTTGTTGACTCTTTCTTTGATTTGAGCTGATGTTTCCGCAGGTAAGTTTCCGCTTAATTCCTGATAACGGGCAGCTGGGACTTCGATGTGAATATCTATTCTATCCAATAAAGGCCCTGATATTTTAGAGCGATAGCTATGAATTTGGGTTGTTGAGCACCTACACGAAGATTTAAGGTCGTTATAGTGTCCACATTTGCAGGGGTTCATGGCGCAAACCAGCATAAAAGATGCAGGGAAGACAAAAGATTTTTTAGCCCGTGATACTCGGATAAACCCGTCTTCCAAGGGTTGCCTTAATGCTTCCAGGCAATCACGATGGAATTCTGGCAGTTCATCTAAAAATAATACTCCTTGATGGGCAAGGCTTATCTCGCCCGGTTGAGGTAGACTGCCTCCGCCTACAAGCGCTACGTTTGAACTGGTGTGGTGCGGTAGGCGAAAAGGACGAATACTCATTATGCCCTCCTTGACCGGCAGAGTCCCCATTACCGAATGGATCTTGGTTACCTCTAAGGCTTCCTCTAAGGTTAAATCCGGCATAATCGTGGGAATCCTTTTGGCAAGCATAGTTTTTCCTGCTCCAGGAGGTCCGATAAGAAGGATGTTGTGTCCGCCGGTAACCGCTATTTCTAGCGCCCTTTTGGCAAAATATTGTCCTTTAACCTCAGTAAAATCTATTGGATATCCGGGACTTCGTTTAAATAAATCGGTTAAATCTAATTTAAAAGGCTTAACTGTATCTGGATTATTCAGGAATTCCACGGTTTCTCTTAACGTCTTCAATGGCCAAACGCAGACATCCGAAACTAAGGCCGCCTCCTTAGCATTATCCAGGGGGAGAATGAGATTTTTAATTTGGTCAGGCAGGGCTTTAGATATGGCAATACTGATGGGTAAGATTCCGCGCGTGGGCCGCAGAGTCCCGTCCAGAGATAGCTCGCCAAGAATATAATAGTCGTTGAGGCTTTGACTATTTAGTTGCTGGGTGGCAGAAAGTATGCCTAAGGCAATGGCCAGGTCAAAAGACGCCCCCTCTTTCTTTACATCCGAAGGCGCAAGACTGATGGTGATCCTTTCGTTTGGCCAGTTGAACCCTGAGTTCCTGATTGCGGATTTAACCCGTTCCTTGCTTTCCCTTATGGCGGTATCAGCCATACCCACCAGGGAGACTGTTGGTAGGCCCCTTGAGATATCTACTTCTATTTCAATAGGATACGCCTCGATACCCACTAAACCGAAACTATAAACTTTTGCCAACATTTGTCTGCACCTCCTTCAATGAGCCCATTTGCTCCATGATTATGTCCTCACTTATAATAGACGTAGAGCTAGCGATTTTCTAACTAAGAAATTTTGCCTCAAAAAAGGCTTGCTTTTTACCTCACCTATTATATAATTAAAGTGGATTTAGGGAGAAAGGGATGAAAAATTATAAAGTTATTTTAATTGTTTTTTTGCTGGGTGTTGCAGCGTTTAGTGTTTTTAAGTATGTGTTAATCCTGGGAGAAAAATACGACTTACTCAATGTAGTGGATAAATTAAAAGAACAGGAAGCGGCCTTACTTAATGAGAAACAAAACCTATTGAAAACATTAGAGAAGCAAAAGTGGTTAAAGCAGAAACTTATGGAAGAGAATTCAATCATTCATCAGGGCTTGATATCCGGTAAGGAGAAATCGGCGAAGTTAGAGGAAGATTTAACTCAAGCCGAGAAAACAATCGCAGAATTAAATTCTCAAATCTATTGCCTTCAGTCTGAGAAGGCGACTGTTAGGCAGGAGATGGATAAGCTAAATACACAATTAACCCAGGTTATTCAAGAGAAAGATGCGCTCAAGTCCCGCCTTAATTCAATTGAAGAGCTGAAGAAAGCAATCAAAGAATTAAAAATACAGATGCGCAAGGCCAGAGTAGAAAGTAAAGATACCTCAAAAGTCAAAAATAAAACCGAGCAAACCACTAAAGGGAACCGCGGATTTTTTGTGAAGGCCGGCAAATCCACTTATCCTATTAAAACTAAAAAAATAGAAGTCAACCTTATCGTACCAACAATCCCATAATGCAAGAGATAATTACTCAAATAATCAAGAACAAAATCTTTATGACTACCCTTTCTGCCTGGATAATTGCTCAGATTATCAAGGTCACTATCGGTGTAGTTAAAGAAAAAAAATTTGATTTCCGCTGGTTCGTTGGTACAGGCGGAATGCCTTCCAGCCATGCCGCAGGAGCTTCCTGTCTTGCCGCTGCTATCGGCCTTGAATACGGCTTTAACAGCGTTTATTTTGCCTTAGCCGCTTCTTTTGCCATCGTGGTGATGTTTGATGCTCAGGGTGTGCGCAGGGCGAGTGGCAGACAAGCCCGCATCTTAAATAAGATAATGGAAGATATTTATTGGCAGAAGAGAATCCATGATAACCAACTACGTGAACTTATCGGGCATACTCCGATTGAGGTTATTGCCGGATTCTTATTAGGTGTCGCCATCGCTTTTTTAGCGCGATAAGGGGGAGGAGTGGTGCAGAAAAGATGGTTGTTATTTAGCGCGGCAGCTTTAATAATCATAGCATTTACGGCCTTCTTAGTTCTAAATATAAAGAAAAGCAAGGCGCCTCTATCCATGGACATGAGTAAAGGTTCTTCTATCTCTAGCTTACTCGCTCAGGCCAAAAGCCTTGAAATGGCAGGTAGTTTTTCAGAAGCCAAAGAGGCTTATCAAAAATTAGTTAATGATTTTTCTAATTCAGGTGAGATTATGAATTGGCAGAAAAAAGTTGAATCCTTAAATATAAAATTATTGTTTTCTCCGGCCATAA
>Ga0315286_10002535_pt1 | contig 17063 bp, 14 predicted proteins | sample YL17G10_0_MG_FD_205038 | JGI IMG/M metagenome (GOLD analysis project Ga0315286, IMG submission 205038) | Sediment microbial communities from Yellowstone Lake, YNP, Wyoming, USA - YL17G10_0 | ecosystem: Environmental > Aquatic > Freshwater > Lake > Sediment | place: USA: Wyoming | collected...
CGATGACCCCCGAGCTTTCCACTACCCTGTCGTAGCTGTGCCGCAACACCGGAACATACGGTTTTCCCAGGTCGAACACCAGCTCGTGGGAGATGGTATCGTAGGACCCGTCGGTTTGAAGCCCTCCCGGCAGGTCTTCCCTGTTCCGGATGTGGGTGACATCTTCCATGCTCACCCCGAACCGAGCGTTGAGAGCGCTGACGAGTCGTGCATTCAGCTGAGTGTAGTACCGGTCGCTCCTGTATTCCGGGTCGCCGTAAAAAACACCCTCCATCATTTCGTAACCCGCGGTCGCTCCCGGGTCCTCCACGACGGGAAATCCCCTCAGAGCGAGCGCGGTTCCGCGGTACTCAACCGTTCCTTCCGCGAAGAGCGCGGTGTCCAAGACGCCTTCGCTCCCGCTTACGTGCCATTCGTCGAGCCAGATTTCGACCGACTGACCGGATACGGCCGCCCCCGTCGCGACGAACCCGAACTCCACTTCGGAAACATTCTTCAGAACATTGAGACTGCCCGTTTTCGTCATTGAGCCGACCCCCGTCCCGTTGACCCCCACCTGGTACGGCGCGTTGAGCTCGACGGCGATCTCGTTCCAACCCGGCACGACAGAGGACCCGTCGATGGTGTGTGCGATGTTTTCGTCCTCGCTGCTCTTGAAGCGCAGCACGAAATCGAGGTTTGGCGGCATCGTGGGGTTACTCGTCGGTAGGAAAAGATACATTTTGAACCATTGGTAGAACGAGAGATCCGCCGGCGCGCCGAACCGGCGCGAGACGACCGCCTCGATCCCGGCGGGGAGCTCGAGTGCCGCGGGGGGCGGGATCACCGTTTCGAAGGACACCTTCAGCACCTTCTCCACGATATCGTTCTGGTCGCGGTAACTCGCGGTCCCGTGGAGCTCTTCGTAGATCGCAGGGTACCGCTTTGAGAAGGCGTTTTGCCTCACCTCAGTGTTCTCGTCGACGGACACGTCGGCGGCCGTTAGGTAGTCGGGGCTCTTGTTCACGATCGCCGATCCGGAGAACCAGACCTTGTTTATGATCAGCTTCCCTGAACCGCCGGCCGGGAGCGAGGTGCTGACGGCCTTCACCGTTATGCGGAGGGCGTTCGCGTACTGGAAGACTTTCCTGTTCTGGTCGACGAGGTTCACGATGCCGACCGAACCGTCGTAGTTCCACCCCTCGTCTCCCTGCGGGATTCTGACTATGTAGTCGCTCCCGTTTCGCGGGATGACGGCGCCGTTTTCACCCCCGGTCAAGGGATCGAGGAGATTGTTTTTATTCAAGTCCTCCGAGTCGAGTTCGCCGTTGCTCTTCCCTTCACGGTCCGTCCCGAGCACGGTCTGCCCGCTCCCGGCGGGAGCGGGGGTGATCGCAAACCCCGGGTCGTTGATCGATTTTTCTCCCTCCGGCGTCGAAACCGTCGGCCTGTTTCCGTTCAGGTCCTCGTCATATATCTCCAAGAGCTCCACATAGACGTCGACATCGGTACCCGTGATCCCGCTGCCCCGCATGACGATGTTGAAGCGCTCGAAGCTGGAGAGATTTTCCTGCGCGAGCGGGGTGACGACGGAGACGAACGCGTCGTTTGCCCCCGCCTGAAATGCGTAGTCGATCACGAGGGACTCATCGTTCCCCCCCGTCGGACTATCCGCGGTATTGTAAGGGCCCGCTTTTTCGTTATAGGTGAAAACCTGGTCCGGGGGAATCGCCCAGGAGAGGGTTTGGAGGACGTCCCCCGACAGCGCGGTATTCTTCCAGTAGTTCTTGTAGAGGACGCTCCCCCTGTTCGTTAGAAACAGGTTGTAGGGTGCTTTCGTGAGGTCCGAGGAGTACGTGGCGATGGTCCACATCTCGTCGCTGAGCCCTAACTCGAATGAGGATTCGTCTTTTTCCATGCCCGCGATGAGCGCGCTTCCGTACGCGTTTCTGTTGGTGACCGAAAAAGCGACACCCCCCCGCAGGGCGCCCATCAATCCCGCCTTCTCCTCAGAATGGCCGAAATCGTAGAAAAGCTCCGTGCTGTTCTGGAAGGTCCGGGGGAGCTCGGTTCCCGCATCGGGCGCTTCCTGCCCCTGGAGGCTTGTCTGGAAAGAGGTGAGGTTTTTTGCACGGAATCGCCCTTGGTCGTAACCGATTCCGAGCGCGGCGAGGAGGTGTTTGTCCCCGCTCCCGAAGGGGGAGTACTTGTAGGTGATGACGATATCGCTCGACTCGTTGATGACGCCCTCGTCGAAGGTAAGAAAGCCCAACGCGTGGTCCACTTCGTAGAAGGACTGGTCGAGGATCGCACCATTCACCTTCACCTCGACGCTCCCAGGAACGACATTCTGATCGAGAAAAAAACTCGTCGCCGAGTAGCTGTACTGGACACGGATCGTGTCTATCGAGGCGGAGGATAAGGGATAGCTTACGCCTCCGTAGATCGGGTTCGTGCTGTTGAAAGGGTTCGCCGGATCCACGGGGGGGAATGAATAGGGCGGGGAAAAAGGGGCCGCTCCCGGAAACGGCCTCGGGTAGAACCCGGTCGCGTCGCTGAACAGAAAGACGAGGATCCCCCTATCCGCATCGATCCGATAGTTGCCGAGGATCGAGTCGTAGTTGACGTTGGAGCCGCTCCCCGTGGTGAGGAGAAGCTCTATGATTACGTCCGTGACGCTCCACCCCTCGAGTTCCTGGAGGTAGTAGATGTTTTTGAGTTCCCAGTAGCTGTTGAAGGCCGTCTTTCGAAGGTAGAGGTAGGAGGCGCTCTCGCCGAAGTAATCGGGGTTGTTCGCGGTGCTGAAGTTCGACCTGTTCCCGTTCCCCGCGCCCTGGTCTTCGACGATGATCGCGTTGATCCCGAGGGCCGGGTTTCCCACAGGAACCCCTCCCTTGGTATACCGTGCGACGAGCTCTTCGTCGAGAGCGAGAGGTTCAGCGAGATAGATATACGCGGTTGTGTTGTCAAAGCTGTATTGCTCGCCTCTCGATAGGAGAACAAAACCCTTTCCGTCGACTTTGACGTCGGGATCGACGGTCGTGGATTTGTAAAGGAGGAGCGAGCTCTCGTCGATTCCCGTGTCGGGAAGAAAAAAGTACCGGCCTTTCACGTAGTCGAGGTCGAGAACGCGCATGTCCACATTCTTTCTGTACCCCTTGAACTCCTTTTTCCCTTCGAATGCCAACTCATAACGGAAGAGACCCTCGACGGTGAAGTTCTTCCATCCCCCAATCCCCCTCAAGGCAAAGGAGTCGGGGTTTCCCTGGTCGATCGTGATGTATCTGCTCCCCTCGATCGCCTGATACTTGTTGCCGATGGACGCCTCCCGTACAAATTCGTTCCCCTTCCCCTTATACTGCACGGAGTAGATGTTGACCTCCTCGCCCAAGCCCTCCTGGGTCCTCCTGGAGTCGTAGTTGAACTCTACGAAAAATCGGTCCCCTATGTTGCCCTGGAGCAAAACCCTCTCGAAGAAGTCGTACTTCAATCCGTCGGTGATACCGCTCGAACCGGCTCCCGGGACCGCCCCCTCTTTCAGGGAGAAATCTCCGCCGTACCTGAGATTGAGATCGATCTCCCCCTCGAGGGAGAGCTCCGCGCCGATGTCGTCCCCTCCGGCGGTACCGCCTTCGGGGGCGAGGGTCTCATTTCGCGCAACGTCTTCGACGAGGCCTTTATCGACGGCTTGAAGATCCGTGGTCTGCGATAAGACGCGATGCGTGGGAAAAAATGCGAGACACAAGATAAATAAGATAATTGAGGATTTATTAAAAGGTTTTTTGTCCACCGAGCTGATCGTAAATCTGACCGGCGATGCCAAGCTGTTCCGTCCGGGCCATCATCTTCGCGTACTCATCGTACAACATATCACTGAATATGTCTTTTGCGATACTCTTGCCGAAAAAATCCGACTCGTCGATGGTTTTTCTCATCGACTTGAGCATGTAACCGATGAATATGGACTCCATCTCGTAACAAACATCGAGGAGCTTCTTGTCATCGCGGACGGAAGGCGGTTTTCCCTGCGCCGTCTCATCCATCTTCTTCTTGAGGGCTCTCGCGAATGCCCCGTTCCCTCTGAGACGGCCGAGGGTCTCCCTCGATCGTATATCATCGATCAGGAAGCTGTCCCTTCCCATATCGAGGGGAATGGGGCCGGTGGTTCCGTCCACCATTTCTGTTACCTCTTCAGCCCGTTCGCGGTGGCGAGCATGGAGTCGGCGGTGATGATCGCCTTGGAGTTGAACTCGTAGGCCCGCTGGGCGACGATCATGTTCACCATTTCTTCGACGACTTGGACGTTCGACATCTCGAGGAACCCCTGGTGGGATTTCCCCATCCCTATGAACCCGGGCTTCCCCCCGACAGCGGGTCCGGACGCCTGCGTCTGTTTCACCAGGTTCTCTCCTATGTTGGAGAGCCCGGCGGGGTTGACGAACCGGTAGAGGAGCACCTGCCCCACATCAATGGGGGTGTCGTTCCCCGCAACCTTCACCGTCACGAGCCCGTCCTGGCTTATCGAGATGTCGGAGTATACGAACCCTTCGGGCATGATGATCTCGGGGCTCAGCTTGAACCCGTTGCTGTTCACTATCTGGCCGTTCGAGTCGATCTTGAACGTCCCGTCGCGCGTGTACCCGAAGCTCCCGTCGTAGAGCTGGACGCGGAAGAACCCCTCCCCCTCGATGGCCAGGTCGAGCTTGTTTCCCGTGTTCTGGAGGCTCCCCTGGGAGTACATCTTCTGGGTCGCGGACGGCCGCACCCCATGCCCGACCTGTATCCCCGTAGGGATGAGGGTATCCCTCGTGGCGGGGGTCCCCGCAGCCCTGAGGGTCTGGTAGAGGAGGTCCTCGAAGTCGGCCCTGCTCTTCTTATACCCGGCCGTGTTCACGTTGGAAAGGTTGTGCGAGATAGTGTCGATGTTGAACTGCTGCCCGATCATCCCCGTCGCGGCGGTCCAGAGAGCCCGCATCATAGGCGCACTCCTTGTGAAACAGTGTGGTTTTTCGATAGTTCCATGCTATACACTTACCTAAAAATCAAAGCGCTACAGCCGCCCAACCTGGTTCACCGCCTGCCCGAGGGCCGCGTCATGGGCCTGGATCATCTTCTGGTTCGCCTCGTAGCTCCGGTGCACCTCGATAAGGTCCACCATTTCGATAACAGGATTGACGTTCGAAGCCTCGAGCAATCCCTGCCGGACCTTGGGTCTCTCGTTCGCGACTATGAAGGCCTTTCCCGAATGGTCGGTCTCGGTGTAGAGGCTCTCTCCCTTCTTCTTTATGTACCGGATTTCCGGAAAATCGACGATCTTCAACCGGTCGAGGCGAACGGGCTGGTTCCATTCGTTCTCCTCCATGCTCACGAGCCGCAGAGGGTCGTCCCTGTACTCCAGGTTCTCGAAGACGTTTCCGTCCTCGTCCACCATGAAGTTGTTCTTTTTAATCTGGATCGGCCCGTTCTCGCCGAGGACTTTGAAACCGTCCTTCGTCACGAGGAAGCCGTCCCTGTCGATAAGGAAACTCCCGTTCCGCGTGTACCGCTCGCCTTCGGTGGTCATCACAGAGAAGAACCCCTTCCCCTCGAGGGCCATGTCGAAGTCGTTCTGGGTCTGTTTAAAGGCTCCCTGGCTGAACTCGGTAAAGACTTCGTTGATCTCGACCCCGGTCCCGAGCTTGCCCACGACCGGCATGAGGTCGTAGGAGCCGATAGGGATTTGTCTTACTCCGTCGTCGTTTATTCTTCGCATGAGCATCTCGGGGAAGGCTTTCATGATCGTCATGTCTTTCTTGAAGGCCGGCGTGTCGACGTTGGCGAGGTTGTGGGAGAGCACGTCGATCTTCCCCATTTGCACTATCATACCCGACGCGCCCGTGTACAGCCCTCGTACCATTGTGCAGTTCCTTTCGATTGAGAGTGAGTGCGTTCGTCCGGCCGTTTTTGGCCGGGTGCTTGTACATTCTCAGTATCGACAGGGCATGATTTTTTTACAGCCCTATTTACGCGGTCTTCGACCGCCATTCACCCCATGAAACCTGGTTTCGGTTTTTTTTCGTTGTCCGCGCCGCGATAGACGGTGTATATTTTGTATCCGCCGAAAACAGGGGGGGGGGGAAGCGATGCCGGAGATCATAAACACGACAGACGCGCAGTTTGAAAAGGAGATCACCGAGGCCGGTAAGCTCGTGATCGTCGATATGTGGGCCGATTGGTGCGGCCCCTGCAAAATGATGGAGCCTATCCTCGAGGAGATCGTGCGCGAGCACGGTCAGAACGTCAAGGTGGTGAAGCTCAACATCGATCAGAACCAGGAGACTCCCGTCAAGTTCGGCGTCATGAATATACCCACATTTCTCTTCTTCAAGGGCGGCAAGGAAGTCGAGAGAGTCATCGGTGCGTTCCCCAAGAAGCAGTTCGTGAAAAAGATAGAGGCGCACCTTTAACCCGGCGGTCTGCTTTGAAAATTTTCACTATTAAAGTATTTTGAAAAAACCCGATATATATGGTGGGTATATCGTGGTTGATGATGCTACGTGTAGAAGGGCCAGTCCTGTACCGGACTGGCCCTTACCCTTTCCTTGGAATGAATCAGCTCTCCGAGATCGTCCCCCTTAGTCGGGTTTCATCCTGAGCAGGTCGTGAAGCGCAACCCCCCCGTCCTCGAGCTGGGCTGCAGACGGGCCCTTGCCTGCTTTGAGGAGCTCACCGATGAGGATAATGTCGGTGGATCTGCCGCACCCCGCGGCCGCCTGGATCTTCTCTTTCTCGTAGTAGCCCGCAATGAAGTCATCTTCTTCCACTTTCCCCCTGTAAACAACCCTGTCGAAGCTCTTCGCGTGCCCGACGTACTTCAGGGCCGTGTCGTACTGTTTCGTCCAGAAGAAGGGCACCTCTGCGTAAGGCTCCTTCGCTCCAAGCATCGCCAAGGCCGCGTGCCGGCCCTGCCGTTCGGCCTCTACCCAGTGCTCTATACGCCTCGTTTTTCCCGAGAGGGGATCGGGGACGATGGCGATGTCGCCTGCCGCGAATATCCCTTCCGCCTTTGTTTCGAGTGTCCCCTTCACCGGAACCGCGCCGCTCTCCACGAGCCCCGAGTCGAGGAGATAGGTGACCGCCGGCACGACGCCGATTCCGGCGATCACGATGTCGGCGGGAATGGATTTCCCGTTCGAGAGCTTGACGGTTTTCCCCTTGCCGTCGGCGGCGATTTCGTCGACCGAGACGCCGAGTTGGAAAACGACCCCCCGTTTCTCGTGAATTCTTCGTATCCGCGCGCCGATCCTTTCGCCGAAGACCCGTGCCAGGGGGACCGCATCGGGTGAAACGACGTGAACGGCGACGTTCCTCGTCCTAAGCGACGCCGCGACCTCCAACCCGATGAAGCTCGAGCCGATCACCACCGCCTCGCCGGCGCCCTCCAGGTTTTTTAGGATCGCCTCGGCATCGGATAAACTCCTGAGGAGGAAGAAACCGGGCGATTCGGTCCCCGTGATGGCGGGGCTTCTCGGGATCCCCCCCGTGGCGAGAAGGGCCTTGTCGAAGCCGATCTGGCTCTCATGGGCGAATGAGACGGTCTTGTTCCGTGCGTCGAGGTTGATCGCCTTGTGGCCGGTCCAGACCTCGATCTGGAGGTTTTTGTAGAGCTCGGGGGGCCCTAGAGACATCCACTCCCGCTTTACCTCTCCTGTGATGAAGTCCTTCGAGAGGTTGGGTCTGTCGTAGGGAAGCTCCGATTCCGCCGTGACCATGATGAGGCGTCCTTCGTAACCGTTGCGCCTCAGCGTGAGGGCCGCGGCGTTTCCCGCCGCTCCCGCTCCTACGATGATATAGGTCTCCGTATTTTTCGCAGATCCCTTTGTGGACGGCTCCCTGGCCGACGACGCTCTTTTGCCCGCCTTCCGAATGAAAACCTTGCCCTTCTCCACTTTCGTCTCGTAGTGCGCGAGGTTTTCGAGCGCCGGGGGCGCCTCCGCTTTGCCCGTGGAGACGTCGAACCGGGCGTTGTGTCCGGGGCATGTCAAAACATGGCCGAGCAGGACTCCATCCTTCAGCGGCACCCCGTAGTGCGTGCACTTCCCTCCGCAGGCGTGCACAGTCCCGCCGGTCTTCACCAGTAAAACGTTTTTCTTTTCGAGCTTCACGGCGACGGGAACCCCCTCCCTCAACTCCTCTTCTTTAACCGCCTCTTCCCATTTCTCCTCTGCCACGTTTCCACCTCCCTTCATGTTTTTCACGCCGTTCTACCGCAGTGAGGCGGCCGTTAAATTTTTTAGCCCCCCTCAGACTTCGATGATGATGGGGACAATCATCGGGGAGCGCGCGGTCTCCTTGAAGAAAAAACTCTTCAGCTCCCTCCGTAAGCCGTTCTTGAGCCCATCCCATCCGATACCCCGGTCCCGCGGGTATTGCCTGACGAACTGGAAGACCAGGTCTTTCGCGCTGTTGATGAGATCGTCGGCGATTTTGGGGTTCAAGAAACCGCGCGTGAAAATCTCCGGCGGGAGGAACTCTTTCGAATCCATACCGATGGGCACCACGGCGACGAGTATGCCGTCCGCGGAGAGCTTTTCCCTGTCCCTCAAAACGGTGGTCTCCACGTCCCCCACCCCTTTCCCATCGATGAAAACGTGGCCGGCAGGAACGCGATCGACGATGGAGATCCCATTAGCGTCGATCCCGATGACGTCTCCATCCTCCGCGATGATTACCCTCTCTTCCTTGATCCCCATCTGCTTCGCGAGGTTCGAATGGTGGACCAGGTGCCTGAACTCGCCGTGGATGGGGAGGACGTACCTGGGCTTGGTGATCGCCATGAGAAGCTTGAGCTCCTCCCGCGAGGCGTGTCCCGAAACGTGGAGGTCTTCGAACCCCTCGTAGATCACCGAAGCGCCCTTTCTGAAGAGGCTGTTGATGATCCTCGTCACGATCCTCTCGTTTCCCGGGATGATCGAGGCGGAGATGATTACCGTGTCTCCCTTCTCAACGTCGAAAGCTTTGTACTTCCCGCTGGCCACTCGGGATAGAGCAGACATCGGCTCGCCCTGACTGCCGGTGGTGAGGACAACCACCCTCCCCCGCCCGTAGGAGATCACCTTTTCGGGCGATATGAGAACACTCTCGGGGAACCGGAGGTATCCGAGGCTTTTCGCCATGGCGACGTTTTTCTCCATGCTCTTCCCAAGGAGAGCGACCTTCTTTTCCACCTGGACGCAGATGTCGAAGATCTGCTGGATCCGATGGATGCTCGACGCGAAGGTAGTGACAAGCACCTTTCCCGGCGAGCCCGCGATCGTCTCCTTGAGCGTGGTGCTGAGCTTCCCCTCCGACGGGGTGTACCCCTCGTTTTCGGCGTTCGTCGAATCGGCCATCAGGAGGAGCACTCCCTTTTCCCCGAGCTCGGCGAGCTTGTAAAAGTCCATGAAATCGCTGTAAGCGGGGGTGAAATCGATCTTGAAGTCGCCGGAGTGGACGATGATGCCGTAGGGGGTGTGGAAAGCGATGCCGATCCCGTCGGGGACACTGTGGCACACCCTGAAAAATTCGGCGCCGAGGCCGCCGAAGGATATTTGCTGCCTTGGGGTCACCTCCACGAATTCGGGTCTGAAGGGGAGCGAGTGCCCCTCGAGCCGGTTTTTCGCGAAACCGAGGGTGAGCTTGGTTCCGTAGACCGGCACGTTGATCACCTGGAGGAGATAAGGAAGGGCCCCGATATGGTCCTCGTGGCCATGGGTGAGTATGAGCGCCTTCACCTTTCGTTTTTTATCGACGAGGTAGGAGAAATCAGGGATGACTAGGTCGACACCGGGCATCTGTTCCTCGGGGAACATCATCCCCGCGTCCACGATGATGATCGTGTCATCCGACTCCACGAGCATCATGTTTTTTCCGATCTCGCCGAGTCCCCCAAGTGGGATGACCCTGAGCTGTCCGCCCGCTCCCATACCTACACTCCCGTGTGCCCGAATCCCCCGTCGTTTCTTCCGGTACCCGGTAGGTCCTCCGCTTCCGGTACCTCGATGAACCCCGCCTTCTCCACCCGGGCGACCACCATCTGCGCGATCCGCATCCCGCCGCGAATCTCTACAGCCTGCTCGCCGAGATTCACCAAAATCACCTTGATCTCCCCCCTGTAATCCGAGTCGACGGTTCCAGGCGCGTTCAGCACGGTGATCCCGTGCTCGAGGGCGAGCCCGCTCCTCGGCCGTATCTGCACCTCATATCCCTCGGGAATCGCCAGGGTGAGCCCGGTGGGAACAACACCCCGTTTTCCGGGGTGGATGACGAGCGGTTCGGCGAGAAGGGCATGAAGATCCATCCCGCTCGCCCCGGGCGACATATAGCAGGGAAGCGGTGTGTCTTTGTCCTTTCTATGAATCCGTATCTCCATTGAACGAACACCGTGGCTCGGGGGGATTCGGCTCTTTAAGAATCAGCTCCTCTTTGTTGCCCCTAGAAAGAGAACTGAAACCCGTCGAGGTACTTCTGCTGATCCTCCGGCCCGACGCTCGCGATGCTGAAGGTCGGGGCCGAAAACAGGTCCTGAGCGACACTGTTTACATCAGCGAGGGAGACGGCCTCGATATTCCTCAGGGTCTCGTCGTAGGGAACCAACCTTCCGAAGACAAACTCCTGCATGGCCATTTTCACCATTTTCCATTCATTGCTCTCCTTCGCGAGCATGTAGTTGCCCTTGAAGCGGCGTTTGGCCGTTTCGAGCTCCTCAGGTGTGATGTCTCCGTTTCTCACGAGTTTGAGCTCCCCGTTCACCGCGTTGAGGACGCGGGAAAGGTTCTTCACGCTGGTGGAAAAGCTCACCGCGAACTCGCCGACGTCCGAAAAGCTCATAGTCGAAGACGCGATGGAATAGCACAACCCCATCCTCTCCCTCACCCTCTGGAAGAGTCGGGAGCTGAAACAGTTGCCGAAAATCGTGTTCAACAGGGCCAGGGCGTACCGGTTCTCGTTCCGGTAGCTGTACCCTTCCCGTCCGCAGAGGAAGTAAACCTGCTCTATATCCCTGTGAGAGACGTTTCTCCCCGTGTGGGGTTCGGGCTTCGACCGCACCCCCGGTATCGCGGAATCTCCCCTATTCGCCTCGTAGGGCTCGAGGAGGCGCTCGACCCGTTCAACCATCGCTTCCCTGTCCATCTTTCCCGCCACGGACACGACGAGCTGGCCTGCGAGATAATTCGTGCGATAAAAGCGTTTCAGATCCGCAAGTTGGACCCCCAGTATCTCCTCTCTGTTCCCGATTACGGGAAGGCCGAAGGGCGCCCTCCCCCAGAGAACGCCCGAGTAGAGCTCCGAAACATAGTCATCGGGGTCGTCGAAGGCCATGTCGATCTCGTCGAGTATAACGTGGCGCTCCTTCTCGAACTCCTCCTCGTCGAACGAGGAGTTCAAGCAGAGATCCGTCAATACGTCGCAAGCCTTCGATGCGTACTCGGAAGCGGCGTTTATAAAATAGTATGTGTGCTCCTTCCCCGTTGCCCCGTTTATCTCCCCCCCAACACTGTCTACCTCGTGGGCGATATCATAATGGCTCCGCCGGGACGTCCCTTTGAAGAGCATGTGCTCGGTGAAATGGGCGAGACCGTGCTCATCTTCCCTCTCGTCCCGAGAGCCAACGTTCAGCCAAATACCGATGGAGACCGTCTCGCTGGTCTCGATGGGGTCGAGGAGGAGAACCGCGCCGTTGTCCAGGGTGTACTTTTCAGCCATTGTGTATGGTACCTTCGGTTTCATCTAGTATATATGGAAAGGAGAAAAAGACAACAGGAACATTAGATGAGCGCGACAACCGCTACAGCGAGTCGAGCTCCCTGATCCCCTGCCTTACCGCCCTCGCCGATCGTGCGAGGGCTTCCCGCTCATCCCCGGTAAGCTCGAGCTCCAATATCCGCTCCACGCCGCCTTTTCCCAGGATCACGGGGACCCCGAGGAAGATGCCGCTGAACCCGTACTCTCCTCTGAGAAAAGCCGCGGCCGGGAGGAGCGTTTTTCTGTCCTTCACGATCGCTTCCACCATCGCTGCGACCGATGCGGCGGGCGCGTAGAAGGCGCTCCCCGTTTTAAGGTAACCGACGATCTCGGCTCCGCCGCTGCGGGTCCTCTCGATGAGACGCTCGGTCGTTTTTTCGTCGAGGAGCTCACCCAGAGGGATCCCGCCCACCGACGCGAATCGCTTCAGCGGCACCATCGTGTCGCCGTGGCCTCCCAGCACCATGGCGCTCACGTCGCCGGGCCAGACATCGAGGGTCTCCGCGATGAAAGTGCAGTAGCGTGTGGCGTCGAGCACCCCCGCCATTCCGAGGACCCTCGACGGATCGAATCCCGTTTCCCTCAGAACCGCCATGGCGATGACGTCAAGGGGATTGGTGACCACGACGATCACCGCATCCGGTGCGTATTCCTTCACCGCCTTCGCTGCCTCCCGCGCGATACCGGCGTTTGTCCTGAGGAGGTCCATCCTGTCCATGCCTGGTTTTCTCGCGATGCCCGCGGTGAGCACCACCGCGTCGGAACCCCGGATCTCGTCGTAACCGTTCGTGCCGTAGATATGTACCCTGTATTCCCTGAGAGGGGCGGCGTGGAGAAAGTCGAGCCCCTTGCTCTGCGGGAGCCCCTGAACGACGTCGATCATTACGATGTCGCCCAGGTTCTTCTCAGCTATGTAGTACACCGCCGTCGCGCCGACGTTCCCCGCCCCGATAACCGATATCTTGCTCACACCCCCCTCCTCGAGAGCAGCGACTTGAGCTCCTCCGCGGACCGCTCGAGCAGTTCGTTCTCATCCCGGTTAAGGGCGGGGAGCAAAAACTTTAAGATCCCCCTCTCCCCAACGACCGCGGGGATGCTCATCGCCGCGCCCTCGATACCGTACTCGCCCGCCAAAAGCGTGGAAACGGACAAAACCCTCCTCGTATCCCTGCAGAGGGCGTCCGCGAGCTCGGCGATGGCCGCCGACGGGGCATAGTAGGCGCTCGACCTCTTCGCCATCTCGACTATGAAATCTCCCGCGTCCTTCACCTCCCGCACGAGCGACTGAAACCTTTCCTCGTTCATGAGCCTCAACACGGGGATCCCGGATACCGAGGTGAACCGGGCGGGAGCGAGCATCTCCTCCCCGTGCCTGCCGAACACGAGGGCCTGAACGTTTTCGACGGAGAGCCCAAGGTCCCGCGCCACGGCGTACCTGAGCCTGGTGGAGCCGAGGATCCCTCCCACGCCCAGCACCCGCTTGCGCGGCATTCCGGACTCCGAGATGAAGAGCGCGGTGTTGAGGTCGACAGGTTCGGTCACGACCACCACCGAGCACCCGGGCGCGTACCTCGCCACAATAGCGGACGCCTCTTTCACGGTCCCCGAGTTCTGCTCGAACAGGTCTTCCCGCTTCGTCGCGGGTTTTCGCACAGCGCCAGCCGCGAGCACCACCACGTCGCATCCCTCGATTTCCCGCTGAGAATCGGCGCCGCGCACCCGCGAGCGGTATGCCCTGATCGGGGCACCTTCCATGATGTCGAGGGCCTTGCCCTTCGAGACTCCCTCGAGGATGTCGGTCAACGTCACGTCCGCGAACCCCTTTTCGGCGATGAAAAAAGCGGCGTTCGCACCCACGTTGCCGCTCCCGATGACGGCGACTCGTTTCATCAGCACCCCCTTTCGACCACCGGTACTGCAAACTATATCCGGGGCGCAAGAACAGGTCAAGCCTATTTACGGCTGTCCGTCCCGTGAAAAAATCGCGGGTTGCGGTATACTTTTACGTGAAGAGGGAAGGAGCTGAAGAATGGAGCAGACACTGAACATCGTCGAAGAAATGGACAAGGAAATTCAGAAGATCACAGGCGGGAAGCCGAAAGATTATGACCTCCAGGTGCTGTTCAAGGAAAGCCAGGAGATCCAGAAGGCGCTTTACGGAGGCGGAGAGAACAACGGCGTCGAGCAGGTGTGGCTCGAAGGGTTAAAGACCCGCGAAACTGAAATCGAGAGCAGGCGCATACAGTCCATAGAAGAAACCGAGGAGGTCGAAGAGCTCGACTTCCTCGGCAGAGACGGGATATATATTCGAAAATAATGTACAACGGCGGGAAGGCGTCATCCCGCAAGCACCTTCATGAAATCGCCGAGCGCGTCGAGCACCCGGGTTTTCAAATGGCTCTTCGCTGCGGGTGAAAGATCATCATAGGTCCGCTCCACGAGAAAACTTTACTCCTTCCCCCTCCCTCGAAAAGGGGTGCTACCCCCATTCGTATAGTCAAATCCTTGACGAATCCCCGCGGGAAACGTATAGTAGTGTAATACACTCGCACGGGGAAGCCGCATGGACCGCATCTATCTCGACAACAACGCAACGACAATAGTGGACCCTAAGGTAAAGGACGCGATGGAGCCCTTCTGGTGCCAGATGTACGGAAACCCCAACTCGCTTCACGTGTTCGGAACCGAGATTCACCCCTATATGCGGATAGCCTTCAACAGGCTTTACGCCGGGATAAACGCCCGCGAAGAGGACGACATCATCCTGAACAGCTGCGCAACCGAGGGTAACAACACCGTGATCAAGGGGGTTTACGAAGAGCTCATACGGACGGGGACCAAGAAGGAGATCATCACTACCCAGGTCGAGCATCCCTGCATCGCGAACTCCTGCAGGTTCCTCGAGACGCTCGGCGTAAAAGTAGTGTACCTGCCGGTGAACGGCGACGGTATTGTGACGGCCGAAACGCTGAAGGAGCGGATCGACCCGGACAGGACCGCCCTCGTCTCGGTAATGTGGGCGAACAACGAGACCGGCCTCGTTTTTCCCGTGAGAGAGCTCGCGTTGCTTTGCAGGGAGAAAGGGATCCTGTTCCACACCGACGCTGTCCAGGCGATCGGAAAGGTGAAGGTGGACGTCCAGGAGGCTCCGGTGGATTTTCTCACCTTCAGCGCCCACAAGTTCCACGGTCCGAAGGGCGTCGGCGGGCTCTTCGTCCGCAAGGGGTGCAAGATCACGCCCCTCCTCCACGGAGGCGAGCAGATGAGCGGCAAGAGGGCCGGCACGATCAACGTGGCGGGTCTGGTCGGCATGGGGCTCGCGATTGAGCTCGCGGTGCAGAACCTCGACTATGAAGAGACCCGGGTGCGCACCCTTCGCGACAGGTTCGAGGACGCCCTCCTCTCGATCAGGGGAGTTCAGGTGATCGGGAAGCGCTCTAACAGAACGCCGAACACGATTCTCGCCAGCATAAAGGGTGTCGAGGGGGAAGCCTTTATATGGGACCTCAACAAGAACGGCGTCGCGGCATCCACGGGAAGCGCGTGCGCATCCGAATCCCTCGAGCCGAACCCGACGTTCACGGCCATGAGCGTCGATTCGGAGCTCGCGCATACCGGCGTCCGGTTCAGCCTCTCGCGCTTCACCACGGCAGAGGAGATCGACCGGACGATAACAGTAGTGAATAATTCGGTGGAGCGCCTCCGGGCGATCTCCATGAGCACGATCTGAGGAAACAGGGGCATTACAAATGGCGAAGAACGATCTCATCGGCGGAACGTTGTGGGAGCAGTACTCGACGAAGGTGAACGACAGGATGACCAACCCCCGTTATCTCGGGGAGATCACCGAGGGAGAGGCAAAAGAGATGGGCGCGAAGCTCGTCATTGCGGACTGGGGAGCGGAGGTCTGCGGTGACGCCATCCGGCTCTACTGGGCGGTGGATCCGAAGAGCGACACGATCCTCCTCGCGAGGTACAAGACTTTCGGGTGCGGAACCGCGATCGCGTCGAGCGACGTCATGGCCGAGATGTGCATAGGAAAAACCGTGGACGAGGTCCTCAAGATCACGAACATAGACGTCGAGAAGGCCCTCCGGGACGACGAAAATAAGAGTGCTATCCCGCCGCAGAAAATGCACTGCAGCGTGATGGCCTACGATGTGATAAAGAAGGCCGCTTCGACCTACAAGGGAGTGGACGTGTCGTCCCTCGAGGAGGAGGACATTGTCTGCGAGTGCGCCAGGGTCTCTCTCCGCACGATCAGGGACGTCATCCGTCTCAACGACCTCAAATCCGTCGAGGAAATCGCAAACTACACGAAGGCGGGCGCTTTTTGCAAGTCTTGCGTCAGACCCGGGGGGCACGAAAAGCGGCGGTATTACCTGGAGGATATCCTCAAGGAGGTACGCCAGGAGATGGAAAACAAGCAGATGAGCCGGCACGTAGGAGTGAAAAAGTTCGGCCTCATGACCCTCATCCAGAAGCACAGGGCCGTCGAACAGACGCTCAACGAGAAAGTCCGCACGGTGCTCCTGAAGGAGGGGGGGAATCTTGAGGTCGTCGACATGAAGGATACGGACGGCATGCTCGACGTCTATATCAATTACCTGGGCGCGTGCAACGGGTGCCCGAGCAGTACCACGGGGACACACATGTACGTCGAGGGGGTCCTCAAGAGGGAGCTGGATAAAAATATCCGCGTCGTGATAGTGTGAGAAAACCCGTCGCCCCTTCGAAGACCCTGCTCTTTTGTGCAGAGCGTTCGATCACTTCACCTTGATCGCCCTCGTGCCTTCCCAGAGGCCGTGAATGTTGCAGTACGAAACGGCGTGGAGCGTTCCCGGTTTGTCGATTTTCAGGGAAGCGACTGCGCTGTGGTTGGCGTATACGGGCCCTTTGTTCGGACCATCGATCGACTCCCCGTGGGCCGTGAACTCGTAGCGCCCGACCTGGTAAGGGTACTTCGCGCCATCCGGGTGGAAGAACAGGGTGATCCACCGGATATGATGCTCGGTTGTGTTGGGGTGGGCGATCTCTTTCCCCAGCGAGAGCTTCACGTCGAACACCTCTCCGCTCTTCACCTCGTCCGGGCACTCGATCGCCGGGACATGTTTTTCCGTCTTCCAATCCGCCTTCTGGATGTATTCCTTGAAATCAGGCATTTTTTTTACACTCCTTTAACCGTGAAGGTTATCATTACAATAAATGCGACCCGCCGGATAGTCAAGGGCAAGATACCCTTCCGCCCAAAGAATGTGGTCCGCCCGAGCGAATGGTGTTAATTTAAAGGCCTGTCCGGCACGCAATGGAGCCTTCAACAG
>Ga0315286_10002537_pt1 | contig 17046 bp, 15 predicted proteins | sample YL17G10_0_MG_FD_205038 | JGI IMG/M metagenome (GOLD analysis project Ga0315286, IMG submission 205038) | Sediment microbial communities from Yellowstone Lake, YNP, Wyoming, USA - YL17G10_0 | ecosystem: Environmental > Aquatic > Freshwater > Lake > Sediment | place: USA: Wyoming | collected...
TGCCTGGTTCCCTGCGCCGATGATTCCCAATACCTTCGGGTCCTTCCTCGCGAGGTACTTCGAGGCGATCGCGCTCGCCCCGCCAGTCCTCATGTCCGTTATGTGCGTGGCGTCCATGAATGCCAGGGGCGCTCCAGTGTGGGGATTGACGAGCACCAGCACCGCCATCACGGTCCTCATCCCGAAGTTCTTCTGGTTCTGTGGATGCACGTTGACTATCTTCACGGCGGAAACGTCCATGTCCTCTACATACGAGGGCATCGTCCTGAGGTCCCCGTCGAATTTCGTGTAGAACAGATAGACCTTCGGAGGCATCTGGACCTTTCCAAGCCCCTTGTGCTTGAAGGCGTTCTCGACCGCGCCGAGGACGTCCTTCATTTCCAGCAGCTTCTTGACCTGCTTGCCTGTCAGAATCAGTGTTCTCACACTAGCGTGTTGTGACGGCATCGATACCATGACTCCGATGCCTCGGATTCTAGAGCTGTAATATAAGCATATAGGAGCTAACAACCGAAGGGCCCGACGCCCTGACGATATCAGTCCAGGAGATAACGTCGTTTTGCGAAAGTGCGGGATATCCGTGGAAAAGCGATTTATTCTCGAACAGCCATAGGATTGACCGCCCCCCAAGCAAAGCTGGAGGAGCTTGACTGTCCATGGTAGAACGCACGCTGTCCGCCTCCTCGTCCGCAGAGTACAAGAAGATCATCGAAGTGCTCAAGGCGAATGCCGGAAGGATCATCGAGAATTGGGCGCACGAATCCTCCAGGTCAGCTTTTCTGAAAGGAGCGGACTTGAACGTTCCAGAGGAGGTCCGGATAGAGAGGCTCAGGGTCTTTTACCAGGCTCTTGTGGCCAAGGCCGACAACCCGACCTCGAAGATAGCCCAGGAGATGCTCAGGAGCGCGATCCGTGCCGAGCATGCGCGCAGCTCGAGCTTGTCTGGCATGGTGAAGAAGCAGAACCTGCTCAGGGACACGATGCTCTATGTCGTGGAGCACGATCTTCCGGACCTTCCCAGAGCCACGGCTAAGATGGCACTCGATGCGATCATCGACCGGGGGATAGAGGCCACCGCGGAGACGATGGAGGAGTACGGCGAGATGCGCGGTGCTCTCTCAAGATCCCTTCCCGGCATGGACGAGACCTTCTCACTGGACCAAGCCCTCGCTCGGTTCTGCAGAAGCGCGATGGATTACTTCGACAGCGATTTTGTGGCATTGTTCAGATACAACCCGGACATGCGCGACCTGGTCTGCCTGGCCTGCTCCGCGAAGGGACTCGCGTTGACGAAGGACTCCAGCGTCATGCTCGAGTCCTTCCCGGCAGCTGCCCAGGCGATAGCCCAGAGGAAGACCGTCTATGTGGGCGAGGCGACCGGGGAGCTCTCGAAGAAGAGGAATATCATAGGGAGGCTCGCGTTCGCGCACACCATATGCGCGCCGATGACCAGAGGGGAACAGGTTGCGGGCGTCCTTCTGATAGGGGATTCGTCGAAGACCATGCAATTCACACCCGATGAGGTCGGCCTCGCGGAGGACATGTCGAAGCAGGTGTCCCGCGTCCTGGAGAATAGCGAATTGTTCAAGGCCCTTAGCATCAGGTCCAGGGCGCAGAAGGTGCTGATCGACACCGCGGCCTCGCTCCAGCAGGAGATCGAGTCGGAGGAGATCTACAGGATAGTCGCGACCAGGCTTTCGGAGCTGGTCCCCTGCAACGAGCTCGCATTCTACGTCTTCGATTGGAGGAAACATGTCTGCAACCCCGTCTATGCCACGGGGCCATACGCCGCTGAGACGATGGCGGACAGGGAATTCTCCGCAGACGCGGGCGTGGTCGGTTATGTCGGCAAGTCCAGGAAGGCCGAGGTGGTTCCGGACGTGGAAGACGACCCGAGGGCGGAATACATACCCGGCACCCCGAAGACGCACACAAGGATGCTCGCGGTCCCGGTCATCGGTCAGAAGGAGGTCATCGGGGTCATCGAACTGCTGAAGTACGCGCCTGATAAGTTCTCTCGTGAGGACCTCGAGATCGCCATCCTGTTCGCGAACCACGCCTCGGTCGCCCTGGAGAACGCGAAGCTGTTCAATGAGCTCACTTCCGTCAGGGACCAGATCGAGCTACACATGGACCTGCTCACCCACGACATCGCGAACTACACGACGCCGATCATGGCCTACTTCGAGGCGCTCAAGAAGAGGCGCGACCTGGACCCCCAGGTCGCCTCCGTCGTGGAGAGGACCTCGCAGCAGGCTGAGAGCATCATGAGGCTCATAGAGATGGTCAGGACCATCTCCAAGCTCCGAGAAGGCCCGCCGAAGCTCCTCAAGAAGATGGATCTGAGGAAGGCGATCGAGTCCGCGATAGAAGACGTAAAGCAGTTCGGGGACTCCAAAGGGGTCGGGTTCGAGGTGAGCCTGCCGGAGGACGCGATGCTCGTCTTGGCGGACGACCTGCTCAAGGACATCTTCGTGAACCTGTTCTACAGTATCGCCTTGACCGAGCAGAAGGAACCCACCAAGCTGTCGATATCCGCCGAGGAGAGGAAGGAGCGCAAGATGGTCTTCTGGTGGATCAAGGTTGCGCAGCCCACGAGGGCGATCCCGCCCAACCTGAAAGGCGACGTGCTGAGGATGGTGAAGACCTCGAAATCGGAGCTCGCGGGGGGATTCGGGATAGGGATGGCCGCGGCGAAGGGCATCATCGATCGGTACTCAGGGAGCATGTGGGTGGGGGACATCGTCCCGGGGGACTACACGAAGGGATGCGTCTTCAATATGCTGCTCCCGAAGTCCTTCTGACATTGGCGAGTCCTCAGATTTATCTAACACGTTGTCGCTCGGAGTGACCGGGGAGCGATGCCGAGGCGCAAGTACGGCCACATGGTGAAGTCCATCATGCCAGTGACCGAGGAGAAGTGCAGGTACTGCAGGCTCGGCCGGCCGTGCCCGATACACAAGAGGAGATGATGGGATGAAGGAGTACGGCCTGATAGTTGTCGGATCGGGCGCGGGCATGAACGTGATCGACACCGCTCTTGCGCTCGGCCACAAGGTGGCGCTCGTGGAGGAAGGGCCATTGGGTGGCACCTGCCTGAACAGGGGATGCATCCCGTCCAAGGTCCTCATCCACGCGGCCGATGTCATCCGAGAGACGGAGATGGCGGAACGCATCGGTCTGAAGTACAAGCTGGAGAAGGTCGATTATGGCGCTCTCAAGAAGAGGATGTGGGACATCGTCCTCTCGGGCAGGCGCGAATTGGAGGACGCGGTGAAGTCCGCGAAGGAGATCGACCACTACCCTGTGATCGGGAAGTTCGTCGGCGACTATACGATGCAGGTCGGCACAGAAACCATCAAGGCTCCTAGGATCGTGCTGGCGACGGGCGCGAGGGCCAGCATCCCAACGACCATTCCAGGCCTCGACAGGGTCAAGTTCCACACGTACAGGACCATATTCGACGTCGAGACGCAGCCCGAGAGCATCATCATCATTGGCGGAGGATACATAGGGTGCGAGTTCGCCCACTTCTTCTCTGCGATAGGCACCAAGGTAACGCTCCTCGGAAGGAACCCGGAGCTTCTACCAGGCGAGGAGCCCGAAACCCGCGCTCTTGTCAAGAAGCGACTATCGCAGCACGTGGACGTTCACGCCGGGGTCGAGAGCATGAGGGTGGATGGGAAGGACGGCGACCTCCTCGTCATGGTCAAGGACGCACAGGGCGAGCACTCGGTCCAGGGCCAGATGCTCCTAGTGGCCGCAGGCGTCAGGTCGAACACCGACTGGTACAAACCCGAGGCCACGGGAGTGAGGACCGACAAGAACGGCTGGATAATGGTCAACGAGTATCTCGAGACCTCCAAGCCTAACATATACTCTCTGGGTGACGCCCTGGGAAGGAACATGTTCAGGCACACGGCCAACTACGAATCCGCCGTAGTGAGGAACAACCTGTTCGGAAAACAGAAATCGACAATAGATCTCCACGCGGTCCCGCACGCCGTCTTCACCGATCCCCAAGTGGGGGCAGTCGGGATGACAGAGGAGGAGGCGAAGGGGAACACGAAGGTGATGGTGGGCATGGCCAAGTCCCACGATACCGCCATGGGCTACGCCTTCGGCGACCTCGACGCCTTCGTGAAGGTCATAGTCGAGTATCCGACGATGCGGGTTCTCGGAGGCACGGTCGTCGGGCCGCAGGCTTCGACTCTGGTCCAGCAGATCGTTCTCCTGATGAACGCCGAGAACCAGACCTACGGGCCTCTGGCAAGGTCGCAGGTGATTCATCCTACGCTATCGGAGGCCGTCGCATCCGCCTTCGGCAAGCTCACGCCTGTGAACTTCGAGCCACCTGAGCATCATCACGAACACCGATGAGAGCGGGTGAAGCAGACGCCCTCAGCGATGACCTACGCCTTCGGGACAGTCGGGTCTCCCCTGCTGTCGTGGGTTCTCACCATCTGGAGAGAATCTCCGTGACAACTCCATTCCGGTTTTTCGAAGAGAGAAATCCTTTTCATATACATCCGCTTCAAGGTGCCGACAGACTCGGCGATTCTGCTGAGGAGGTGTTTGCGTGGCGGTTGCGCGACTGAGATTCTTGGAGAAGGGCGAGGAAGACCTGATCGACCAACAGAGCATGGAGTGTCTCGAGACCATCGGGGTGAAAGTGAAGAGCGAGCTAGTTCTGAAGATGCTGGACAGAGCAGGAGCTGGCGTCGACCATAAGTCGCAGATCGCTAGGATCCCGGAGAGCATGGTCAGGGAAGCTCTCAAGACCGTACCGAAGGAGATGACCCTTCACGGAAGGGATTCGAAGCACGACATGAGGATACCTGTCAGTTCGTGGCCTTACCAAGGGACGACGGGTCTGGGGACATACATTATCGACATCAAGACCGAGAAGAAGCGCGACTCGACCGTGAGGGACATCGCGGATTGCGCTCGATTGGCAGACGCCCTTACGGGGGCGGACTACGTGCAGACGAACCTGACGGCTACTGATGTCAATCCGCTCACGCACGGGCTTCACGAACTTTGGACGACGCTCCAGAACACGACGAAGCATGTCCAGGGCGTCGAGATATTCAATGCTGAAGACGCCAGGGCACAGGTGCAGCTCGGAGCTCTGATTGCAGGAGGCGTTGACGAGCTCAAGAAGAAGCCGCACTTCACGGTCATCCATTGCTCCATAGCGCCGCTGATGTTCGAGCACGACGCTGTCGAAGCGCTGATCGAGTTCGCCAAGGCGGGGGTGCCGGTCACGACGATGACGATGTCCCTCTCTGGTGGGACGGCGCCAGTGACGATGGCGGGAACGCTCGTGAACGGCAACTGTGAAAACCTCGCAAGTCTGGTCATCGGGCAGGTCGCGAGCAGGGGAGCACGAACCATCTACTGCTCGTCCTCAACCCCCATCAACATGAAGACCGGCATGATCTACTACGAGTGCGCCAACCAGCCGCTGATCGCAGCGGGCCTTGCCCAGATGGCGAAGAGATACGGACTCCCATGCATGGTGGGCGACTGGGGGCTAAACGACACTGACGAGCCAGGTGTGCCGCACACTTTCAGCGAAACGCTGGGGGTCGCGCTGAGCACGATGTCCGGCACGGACATGCAGGGCGGGATAGGCGCCATGGACAATGCGAAGGGATTCTCTCTGGAGCAGGCGGTCATCGACTCATATGTATGGGAGAATGTCCGGCTCCAGATGACCAAGTTCGAGATCAGCAAGGACACGATAGCCCTCGATGTGATCAAGCAGGTCGGTCACGGGAACACCTTCCTGACGAGTATCCACACTGCGAGGAACTTCAAGAAGGAAGTCATCATGAGAGATGCGGTCAAGGGCAAGTTCGAGGCCACGCTCTCGAAGACGATGGTCGCGGAGGCTAGGGAGATCGCTCTGAGACTTCTCAGGGAACACCAGGTGCCCCAGCTAGACAAGGAGATACTCCAGAAAGGATACGAGATCATAAAGAACCGGGAGACGAGCTTGGCACCTAGACGCTGAGTCGCCGCTCTAGAAGAGCACCGGTCCCGACGGCCAGAGTCGGCTTGTCCTTCCTCAGAACCTGTGTCGCCTCATCATGGACCAGACCGCCCAGCCGCCGCCGTTCACGATCGCGACCACGAGCAAGGAAAGGATGAGTACCGCGAGGTTCTGGTATCCGGTGTAGTCACCCGCATAGAAGAACAGCCACACTATGAGGAACATAACCCATCCGAGGCCGGATGCCATGGAGACCACCGTCATCAGGATCGGACGGCCGGACCGCCAGGAATGCTCCACACCCGCGCTCTTGGCCATCCTCATGCCCCACGGAGCCCACATTGCGCCGAGCAAGCCGATGCCCACGAGCACCGACACGATTACGATCGCGAGGTTCTGGAATACGTCGTAGTTGCCAGCAGAGAAGAACAGCCACAGGATAGTGAAGCTCAGCCAACCGATGGCTATCAAGATCGAAACTGCAACTCTCCATCCGAAACCCGGGGTTGTCCACACCTCGGGATGAGAATCCCCTCGCCACGCCCATTCTTGAGATGGTTCCTTTGGTTGCTCCATGTAGATGCACCCGGCAATTGTGAGAGTATTTGACCTATATAACTCGAACCACGGAATACCGGACATGCCCACTAGTTGCTCGACAAGCTGTATTGATGAGAAGTGGGCCCACCCGGTATGGAACTCGTCTCAATGGCTCGATTTCAGGTTGAGATATTGGATTCTCGGAGAACGCCTCAAACCCTATTCATGGCTTCTTCTGATTCTTCTCGCCTTTGTCTTCTTGCCCTGCGTTCTTTCTCTTCCTCATGAAAACGATTGCGCCTATTGCAGCCACCGCCACAATCGCTCCTAGTGTAGCCATCGGCATCAATAAGGTCAACGGGTTCGAATTGGCGGTCACTCGATCATGATAGACGATGATTTCCGGATCGCTTTTCATCGATATGGTGTCCTCGTAAGTCAGGTTCGGGAACCCATGAGTGACAACGCGCGAATTGTGGTTATATGTCTGCCCATTGCCCGAGGTCGTATTGGGCGAATCCATCCGGGAGTAGCCCACCGCCGAGTGAGACCCGCTCGCATTGTAGATCGTGAAGTTGTCGTTCATCTCCAGTTTCGACAGGGTGTATGGAGAGCCGTCGTCACGCGTCATGTTGTACTTCAAAGATGTGTTCGTATATTCCGAAGGTTTGACTGTGTTGAAATCCGGAGGACCTTGATTGACCATGTTGGGATCCGTCAGTTGCATGATATAGTGAATCTCTGCGGTGAAATGTTCGCCTGCGATGTGTTGACCTAGATTCATGTTGCTGAAATCAAGAAGCGCCTCGACCTTGATGCTCGTCTGGTTCCAATCCCCTCTGAAATGATTCAGCAATGTTAGATCGAAGGTCGAATCAGGGGCGTCAGAATAGACTCGGATCTTCTTGTAAGTAATATTGCATTCCATTGTGGGAATCGTGCCATCATACTTGACCGTGGTGTATGTCAGTTCAAAACCGGCGCAGTTCCTTAAGGGCGTAACCAACGTATCGTTCCCTATCATGATCAATACCTGGTCAATCGTAAACATCGCTATGTAGAACTTGCCTCCGATGTAGAACATGGTATTCTGGCCGTAGTCCACATATACCCCATTGCCATTGGAATAGTTCCTGGCAGAGAGTCCCGTCTTTATGTCTCCGTGGGTAATAGTGATCCCCCATGCCTCGTTGTCATAATTCGCCTGTGTATTACCCCCGTTTGACTCAGACCTATCGTAAAAGTGAGATTCGCTGACCCAGGGCTCGGGAACCTTTTCGGGAGACGATCCATCTGCCTTGGCGAAAGGTATCAGGCTCAAGCTCCCGATAATCAGCAGGCTCGCGACCATGAAGATTGCGACCGGTGTCTGGGCTGAGCTCCTCATCGCGAATAATAGGCCAAGCAACAGTACTTAAATTCATCTCCTCGACAGGAGGTGAGGCTTTTTCCCGATTGTCCTCCTGATCGTTAATTATAATCTATCCACAAATATAATAGTGGGCCCACCCGGATTCGAACCGGGGAACTTCTGCGTGTCAAGCAGACGTCATAACCACTAGACCATGAGCCCGTAGTCGCCGAGATAAGCCGATGGCGTCTATAACCCTTTCTGTGCGTCAGCTCCTGCTAGCCAGCAAACCGACGTCATCTGCTTTATTGCTGTTCCCGGCGCATCACCTGTCCAATGCCGACGACGAAAACGATCGTGTACGCAGGCAGGGGCTCGTCGCACTCCTGGACCTGGCTCGCGGACATGTTCGAGAGCAACGGTGTGCTGGGGGTGCGTTTCCTCGGTTCCCAGGAGTTCATCTCGTCCCTTGCGAGCGGAAGCGTAAGCGTGGCAATCGTTTCGGGCGGGGACGGGTTCGCGATCGCTGATGCGTTGAAGGGCAAAGGGTTCAGGAATCTCCAGGAGTTCATTCTCAAGGGTGGCATGTTCGTCGGGATATGTGCGGGGGCCTATCTCCCTCTCCCGTCATCTGTGGAGCCATTCTCGGGCTTCAACATCTCGACGACGAAGATTGAGAACATCAGATGCGAAGCAGAGACCGGGAGCGCATTCAGTCCCAGGGAAGCGGTCCCCTATGGCAACTGCTCGATAGTCCATCCCATAAGAGGGCCGATGGAGATCACCGACGGTTCTCGCAAGTCCATCATCGCACCACTGTACGGCGGGCCCGTCTTCGAGGAACCGAAAAAGGACGCCGTCATTATGAGATACAAAACCTTCACCTCCGAGACGGAGTTCCAGTTCGACAGGGCGATGGCCGAGGCGATGGTGATCGACAAGCCGGCCGTGATAAGAGTCATTCACGGGGACGGGAGCCTTGTCCTGTTCGGGCCTCATCTCGAACACTCCCGATATCCTCAGGCGAACAATCTGTTCCTGAGATTGTTGGGATATGATGGATCGGACAAGCCTGGTAGGGATGCCATGTCTATGCCGGAGAGGTCGAGGCGCGCGGAGCTGTACCGCTCGATCTCTGACCTCAAGGTGGCGGTCCTAGGTCTGGAGAACAGGTCCTTCACGGTCGGTCACAAGGCCTGGGACGGGAGCAGGATGCTCGAGTTGGTGTCGGCCATCGAGAAACGGGGATGGACCCTGAGTGCTCCCAGCTCGAAGCTTGTCGCCTCCGATCTCGGCAGGGTGCGGGACCTGCTCGTGGGGACGAAGGTCGGAATCGAATCGGACGCCGATGAGACCACATCTCTCCTTGTAGAGGCGACCAGGACGTGCGTGGACAACCACTTCGCGGTTCTCTCCGACAAGGCCGGGAAGTCCTTCGTGGACAGATCCGGAGACTCTTCGTATTCATCGTGAAATGGATGACTTTATAGCGTATCGAATGGTTTGAGAATCGATGTCTGGAACGAGGTACCTGAAGGATAGGCTCGGGCTCTATCTCCTGTTCTCAGCTGTCGTGATACTGTTCGCCGCCGTCGTGCTCCTCCTGCCGTACGATACGGTCTACGTGAGAAACAGGACGTACCTCACGATCTTCCTGGTCACCATCATCCTTTGCGTCGCGGTCTTTGTCCTTGGCACCGTCTACAACGCACTTCTGTGGATGCGCGGCCGAGGACTCGTGGGCACTCCGGAGCGACGGCTGCTCGGGATGCTCCCACGCGGGCTTCGATTTGCGAGCCGGAGGATTGGAGGAGTGAAGTGGGCATTCGTCAAGGACGTTGTGTATCTCTCGAAGCTCAAAGAGCGGAGCCTGACCAGGTGGTCGATGCATCTGCTGATTCTTGGGGGCTTCCTCCTGATGTTCCTGTTGGACCTCGTGACGACCTTCTCGCTCGATATCGCGAAGTACGGACCGATGATCCGCGAAGACGGCTGGGCCAAGCTCTGGATCAGGGACTTCGGGTTCGATCTCGCGGGGCTGATGATGTTCGTCGGGCTCATGATCGCTGTCGTGCGAAGGTTCGTACTCAGGCCGAAGATCGTCAGGACGGAGCTCCCTGATGCCGCATCGGTGTTGTTCCTCCTTGCGGTCGTGGTCGGGGGATTCCTCTTGGAGGGGATGGGGGTCGCTGGCCGGATACCGGGTCACGAGTCGAACCAGATCTATTCCTTTCTGGGATACGCCTTCTCGTCGGTCATGCCCGCATCCGTCGGCCAGTACTATGACCAGGCCTGGCTCGTCCATGGGGTCATGAGCGCGCTCTTGATCGCCTACATACCCTTCAGCAAGCTCTTCCACATGATCGCCACGCCCATAGCCATCGAGGCGGAGAAGATGCTCCCTTCGGGGGTGAGGCATTGAAGAAGCTCGACATTTCGAGTCTCGACGTACTCTCGTTGATGAGGTTCGATGCGTGCACTCGCTGCGGCGAGTGCACTACGACCTGTCCGACAGGAGGAGAGGCACAGGATGACGAGCTCGTGACCCCTCGGGGGAAGATCCTGAAGCTGCGCGAGATGTACCTCAAGCAGTACGGTCTCAAGGCCCGGCTTCTCGGTGCGAAGTACGCTCCAGAGGGCGAGATGACAGAACTCGCCAGCAAGGCGTACGAGTGCACGATCTGCGGCCAGTGCAAGACCGTGTGCCCTGCCCATCTCGACACGATATCGATGTGGGAGAACATGCGCGAGTTCCTCGTCGCTAACAACCTGGCCCCTCTGCCGGCTCATGAGCAGATCATCAAGAGCATCGAGAACTACGACAACCCGTGGATGCAGCCCAGGACGCAGAGGTCGAGATGGTCCAAGAAGATCGATAAAGAGGTCAAGATCAAGGACGCCCTGAAGGAAAAGTGCGATGTTCTCTACTTCGTGGGATGCACGGCAGCCTACGATCCCAACATCCGGGACATGGCGCTCAACACCGCGCGCGTTCTAGCGAGCGCTAAGGTGGACTTCGGGACGCTCGGAAACGAGGAGGGCTGTTGCGGCTCGACCCTCCTCCGGACCGGACTCGTCGAAAATGCGAGGAAGACCGCGCAGAGGAACATCGAGAAGTTTGAGAAGGCGGCTCCGAGCATGATCGTCACGAGCTGTGCCGGGTGCTTCAAGACCATCCGGCAGGACTACCCGAAGATCGGGAGAATGAATGTCAAGACGGTCCACATCACTCAGCTTGTGAGCGAGCTGATCGATTCCGGGAGACTAAGGCCAGAGAAGGGCATCGAAGGGACCGTGACCTTCCATGACCCGTGCCACCTCGGAAGGCATATCGGGATCTATGAAGAGCCGAGGAAGATACTCGAATCCATCCCAGGCATCAAGCTGGTCGAGATGGAACGAACGAGGGACGAGGCCAGATGCTGCGGTGCCGGAGGGGGAGTGAAGACAGCCTTCCCCGAACTCTCGCAGAAGATCGCGGATCTGAGGGTCAAGGACGCTGAGTGGACGGGCGCTGACATCCTCGCCACATCATGCCCGTTCTGCTATCAGAGCCTCAAGTCAGCCATCGAGACGAAGGGTTCGAGCCTGCGGATGATGGACCTGCTGGAATTGCTTGCGCTCTCGGTCAAGAAGGCCTAGGGGCTCTCCACCTGCTCGGTCATGCGGTAGCTGGAGCATTCCTGTATTCATGCGCGAGTGCCCCCAAGAGAAGGAACGGAATCGCAAGTAGGAAGCATTGCTGCGGCGAGTATCCAAAGTAGAGCATGAGCATGAGCAGGCCGATCGCGCCCCCCCTTCCTATGTCGAGCAGATACTCCCTGCTCACAACGGAATCGTTCTTGGTCTTCTCCAACTTGTCCGTCAAGATTGCGAACAGTAGCACTGGGAACACGAAGCTTGCGAACTCGAGCAGGCCATTCGATAGGGCGTAGCTGTTGATGTTCTTCGCGAAATAGATCAGGAGGATGCACGGGATTGATGTTAGGGCACTCATGGCGACGAAGAACCTCCTGTTCTGGATCCTGTCCGAAACCTTCCCGAGGATGATCGCCATGATGCCCGCGCTCAGTCCGAACAGCGAGAAGAGTGCTCCGATACTGTACTCGCTCTTCGTGAACATGTACGCGATCAGCGTCACGTCCACCCAGAAGATCCCCTCGAAACCACCTTCACCGATCACGGCGATGACGTTCCGCCGGCCTATCACATCCAGTCGGATTCTCATCTCCTGGTCCTTTGGAATGTACTTCCTGTAGGCCACGATTGTCACGAGGGTCGCACCTATGATCCCAATTCCGATCAGAAACAGTACTTGGTAGCTGGCAAAGCCGATGACTAGCCCTCCCAGGAATGGTGCGATGAAGGTCGCCGCAGGCCATACGAAGAAGAAGGCGCCGTATGTCACGCCTCTGTCCGTTTTCTCGGTCATCTGAGCCATGAGGATGTTGAAGGGAGTCCAGAAGAGCGGGTAGAAGAGCCCGAAGGAGACCCCCGCGAGGAATGATAGTGCCCAGCCGTTCCTGACCGTGAGGAAGAACGCGTACTCCGCTATCTGGAAGACAAGTCCGACGAGCATCACGTTCCTCGGGTCGAGGTGGGGTCGCCATGACATCCACACGCTCGCGAAGATCGCGATGGTGAATCCGAGACCGATGTAGATTGCCCCGGACCAGATGGGCATGTGGTAATGGTTGAAAAGATAGATCATGTTGAAGGAGCTGGCGAAATTGTTGCCGAACGCGAGCAGCGCGTTGATGATCATCAGGCCCACGAAGGCTCGCCTGTCCATGGAGACCCGAAACGGGAGGATTGTCTTAAAAGTTGGCGACTGGCAGCAATCTCATCGCTCGCACTCGTTCTTGCCAATATCGAGCATCTTCTTCTTCTGGTGGCCGCCCGGGCCTCCTCTGCGCTCCCTGGCCTTCTGGATGCACTCTTCGCAGTCGCATACGAACGATGCGAACAGGTAGTGTGTAGCAGGCTCCCCGCAGATCTCGCACTTCTCGTTCTTGAACATCGGTCCACCTCTAAGTTCTCGGGGGTATCAAAACTTGCGCCTCATCTGCGCAGATTCCGCTAGGCCTTCTCGACGTCCATGGAGAAGTCGATCGATCTCGCGGAGTGGGTGAGCCATCCTAGCGAGATTATGTCCGCGCCTCTCGCGTACTCGACCACGTTGTCAGGGGTTATCCCTCCAGAGGCCTCTATCAGAATGCCCGGCCTCTTCCTCTTGAGCTCCCCGGAAAGCTTCGTGAACTCCGCTGGTCGGAAGTTGTCGAGCATGATGATGTCCGCTCCGTTATCGAGGGCGAGGAGCGCATCCTCCCTGGACTCGACCTCTATCTCTACCTTCTTGGTGAAGCTCCCTTTCCTTGCCCGCTTGAGAGCCTCGACCACTCCACCGGCAATCCTGATGTGGTTGTCCTTGATGAGGATGGCATCGTACAGCCCGTACCTGTGCGGATCGCCTCCTCCGAGGAGCACGGCCCGCTTCTCGAACTCCCGGAACCCGGGCGTGGTCTTGCGCGTGGCCGCTATCCTGACCTTCGGGTTCACCTTCCAGCATCTTTGGACCAGCTCATGGGTCAACGTCGCGATCCCGCTCATGCGCATGATGATGTTCAGGGCGAGCCTCTCCCCGGCAAGGATATGCCTTGCCGTCCCCCTGATCTCCATGACCACCTCGCCCTTCTTCGCGGGGTTGCCGTCCTTCTTGCTCTTGACGACCTCCGCCCCGAGCTCGGCGAACAATTCGGCAGCCTCCGCGAGTCCTGCGAGCACGCAATCGGTCTTGCATATGATGCGCCCCCCTGCGCGGGCATCTGCAGGTACGACCAGTTCCGAAGTTATATCCCCGGAGCCAATGTCCTCCTTGAGGAACTCGCGTATCCTAGACTTCATCGACATGCACAAAGCATGGAGGCTTAACTAAGTTTTCGGGACAAAAGAGCGTCTAGAGCGTCCATTTCTCGCCGTTCATCGGGAGCATGACCTCGAAACCTTGAGCCCTTAGGTCGCCTGCGAGTATCTCCCTGTTGTCCCCGTGCATGAGCACGATCTTCTGGGGGGAGCATCCCTTGGCGAAAGCCATCAGCTCGTCGTGTCCGGCATGTGCCGAGAAGTCGAACTTCATGACCTCGCAGTTCACCCTCTCGTTCACTCCCTGGAATTCGAGCATGCCGGTCTCTAGGAGCTTGCTGCCGTTGCTCCCCTCGACCTGGTAGCCCGTGAGCAGGATGGCGCTCTTTGGATCGTTCCGGATCTTATCTATGTAGCTTAGAGCTGGCCCGCCATCGAGCATTCCGCTCGTGGTGACTATGACGTCCCCACTAAGGGCGCGCGTGCGGGCGTGCATGTTCCTGACCTCGTGCGTGCGGAGTATCGCCTGCCGCAGCCTCTTGGCGGAGCGCACATACTCGGGGTACCTGAGGTATATCTTGTTGACCGTCTTGCCCATCCCGTCCAGCCAGAACTCGAGCCCGCTGTCCCTGAGAAGAAGGAGTATCTCCTGGGTCCTCCCGACAGCGAAGGAAGGTATCACGACGGTCCCACCTCTGTTCGTGATCTCCTCGATCTTCTTTATGAAATTGTATTCGACCTTCAGCCTCTGCGGGTGGTTCCTGCCGGAGTAGGTCGATTCCATGATGAGGTTGTCGCACTTGACCGGCTTCGCGCCCAGCACGAGCCTCGTTTCGAGCGTGTGAATGTCGCCAGTGAGGAGCGTCGTCCTCTTGCCCTGCATCTCATACATCGTTGCGCCGGGTATGTGTCCCGCCGAATGGGTAGCTACGCGCATCTTCCCGACGGACACCGTGTCTCCGAACCGGATCTCGTCGAACCTGTGACTTGCTACCCTGACGTCGTTCGAGTTGTAGGGCTGCGGATATCCTTCAGCTTCCGCGATCTTGACGCTGTCCTGCATGAGCATCAGGCCGACCTCCCTCGAGACGGGTGTGGACACGATCGGCATGTCGTACCTCGAGGTCAGCCAGGGTATCATCCCTGAGTGGTCGAGGTGCGAATGCGTCAGGAACATCTTGTCAATGGGAGGGCTGGGCATCGGGTACTTCGGAGGATCGGAAGCCGTGATGCCGTAGTCGAACAGGATCTTGGACCCGTCGACCTGTAGCAGTACCCCTAGCCTGCCGACTTCGTTACCTCCGCCAAGAAACATGCCGTCGATGTGCATCCTGCTCAGGCCAACGGCTCACAGTATAATTAGATTGTTGCCTCCCGAAACGCGGTCAGTCACTCGTCGCCTACTATCTGGACAGCTACTTCCCTCGCTCTCGGCTTGTTGTCGAACTCCAGGAACACGATCTGTTGCCAGGTCCCGAGCAGCAGCCTCCCGTCGACTATCGGGACGGTCAGCGAAGGCCCGACGAGGGATGCTCGGACATGCGAGTGGCCGTTCCCGTCCCCCCACCTTCTGTGATGATCGTAGTCGATGCCTTTCGGGTACAACCGGTCCATCGCCTCGTTGAGGTCCTTCACGAGCCCCGGTTCGAACTCGACAGTGGTGACGGCCGCCGTCGACCCCGCCACGAATATGCACGCCAATCCGTTGTCTATCCCGGATTTCGAGACGATGTCCTGCACCTTGCCGGTTATGTCGATGACCTCGTCCCTCGCGGAAGTCCTCAAGCTCACGGTCCCGCTCTTGGTCGACAAGCGATGCACCTAGTCCTCGGGATGCGCTCGAGACTGATAACATTTCTTCCGCTTCGTGGCTTCGCACCTCTACTAGAACTTGTGGATGGTAGGTACCCCGTTCGATGGTGCGTCAGGTACCACATAATATATATCATCGTTTCCTAATCAACGTTCTGCAATGACCTCGGAAAGTATCTCGTATGGCAGACCCTCTAGGGCCTACAATACGGGCAAGAGGATTTGGCTCTCATCGACGTTCCGAGTGGAGATCATAAAGAACGGGATCGAGAAGGCTGGCTCGATAAACCGACTCGCGAGGGAGCTAGGCTATCGTTCTCGGATCCACCCGGGATGGAGCGTCCACCAGATATTGGTCGGGGAGCAGCCGTTCCCGTTCGAGAAGCTCGTCAAGCTGTCCGACTATGTGGGCTATCCGATCGATGACGTCCTGCGCTACAGGACGGAACCAGAGCGGGTGACCGTGAATAACACCAACGAGGCGCTAAGGAAGTGGGGCTTGTGGTGCTATCACGTTGGAAGGCTGCGACTTCGGTAGGCCGCAACTTCTTATCGGTACTTAGTCTGGTCTTTTCTGTCTTCTATCTCACTCCAGTCCACACGGCCTTCCTTGGCAATACATTTATAATGACAACCCTGTTGCATGGACCATGGATATCACTGGGACGCAGCTCGGTTTGGCCCTGCTCATAGTCGGCGTGCTTATGCTTTTGGCAGAGGTGTCGGCCCCTGGCTCGTTCATCCTCGTTCCCGCGACGGTCCTCATCGTCCTCGGAGGCATCGGTCTCGTCGCTCCCGGCATACTCCTCCAATGGTACTCACCAATCATAGCGTTGATCATAGCGGTGCCAATGACATTCGTCTCGATCAAGCTCTACCAGAAACTCGCGCCGCCTGCGCCGCCCGAGACCACCGTAGCGACCTCGCTTGTGGGCATGAAGGGAATCGTCGTCACCGAGACGCGGCCTGACACCCTCAGGGGGAAGGTCAGGATAGAGCACGACACATGGAGCGCCACTTCGGCGAAACCTATACCACCAGGGATTCAAATCATCGTTATCGCCAGCGAAGGCGTCCATGTCACCGTAGAGGAAATCAAGGAGATCAAGAGCTGATTCGCGCATTGTCAGAATAGGAAGAAGTAGAAGGGGGAGTTGGAAATGGTCGATATTAGCCTAATCATCGGGTTTGTGTTGTTGATCGTCATAGTCGTCTTGGCGGTCATGAGCAGCGGAATCAAGATTGTCAGGCCGTACGAGCAGGGCATATACATGCGGCTCGGGCGGTATATGAGGGTGCTGAACCAGGGTTTCAACTTCGTGACACCATTGGTCAACAGCGTCATAATGATCGATCTGAGGACACAGGTGCTTGAGGTCCCCAGGCAAGAGGTCATCACCAAGGACAACTCACCCACGAACATCGACGCCATCATCTACATCAAGGTCATCGACCCCCAGAAGGCGTTCTTCCAGGTCACGAA
>Ga0315286_10002538_pt1 | contig 17044 bp, 8 predicted proteins | sample YL17G10_0_MG_FD_205038 | JGI IMG/M metagenome (GOLD analysis project Ga0315286, IMG submission 205038) | Sediment microbial communities from Yellowstone Lake, YNP, Wyoming, USA - YL17G10_0 | ecosystem: Environmental > Aquatic > Freshwater > Lake > Sediment | place: USA: Wyoming | collected...
CTATACACATGGAGCGGCCGCCCGAAGTCGATTGCGACCGCGGATCTCAGCGGAGACCAGGTGCTGGACCTCGCGGTTGCCGACGACCAGGCGAGAGTCGCCATCCTTCTCGGTCTGGGGGGGGGGACATTCGCGGCTCCCGTCTTCTATGCCGTGACGGGTGGTCACCCGCGCTCCGTGGCGATTGCGGACTTGAACGCCGACCAGGTGCCCGACCTCGCCGTGGCCGACAACAGTCGCCGGGTTGTCATTTTCCTGGGTCTGGGCGGCGGAGTCTTCGGGACGCCCAGCTACTACGCCCTCGGCCTCAGCCATCCGACCTCCGTCGTGATTGCGAACCTGAACGGCGACCAGGTGCCCGACCTCGCCGTGGCCGACGATGACCGGCGGGTCGCGATCCTCCTCGGCTCCGGCGGAGGCGTGTTCGGAGCTCCCAGTTTCTACGCGCTGGGTGGACCCGCGCAGTCCGTGGCCGCCGGGGATCTCGACGGCGACGATGTGCCCGATCTGGCCCTGGCGATCACCCACCCGGACAGCGTTGTCGTCCTCCTCGGTGCGGGGAACGGCACGTTCGGAGCACCGACCAATCTCGCTGCAGGGGAGAGTCCGCAAGCCGTGGCCATCCGCGACATGGACGGGGATGGGCTCGCGGATCTGGTGGTCGCCAATGAAGGTTCCAACGATCTCGCGATCCTGTCGGGAACGGGCGGTGGGACCTTCGGGCCGCCGGCATTCTACGGAACGGGCGAGCGGCCCCGGGGCGTCGCGGTTTCCGATCTCAACGGGGACGCCGCCCCGGATGTGCTCGTGGCGGATTTCGGATCGGACAACATCGGGGTCTTGATGGCGTCGGGGGGGGGCGGCGAGCCGGTCTTCTACGCCACCGATGTACCGCCTTCGGATTTCCTGAGCGGCGGAGCCCTCCATCTTTTCCGCTACCAGGGGAATGACTTCCAGGCCCCCGGCGCCGCCCTGGGACTCCATTTCGACTATTCGACTCAGGGTTTCCAGAACATCAGGATGACCGACATTGCCTGCACGGACAGCTTCGAGGATTGGTTCTTCGGCTGTGTCTCCGTGGTTCTAGACCATGACGCCGAACCCGCTATACCCGCCCTGCAATGGTCGGACGGACCGACATCCGGAATGCTCGCGTATTGGCCCGGCATCGCGAACTGCTATACGACGGCCACCTGCATCGATCCGGTTAGGCACGACGCCTACGCGGTCTACGACTGGCATGACAACGGCGCTCCCAGGGACTGTATCCTGGTCGCGAAGATCTCCGAGTGCGCCTTCGAAGACCAGAGTGCTTGGTCAGCATACAGTTGCTGGTTCGTCGACGAGCCGCTCATCGTCCGGAACCCGGCCGTGTCCGCGTACGACGGAAACCTAGTCATGGTGTTCGAGGTCGAGTGGCAGGCGACGCCGGGGGATAGGAATCTCGCCTGCTTCTACAGCCCGACGGGTGATGTGGGTGACCTGAGCGTCGGCAATGTCACCTGGTCGACGGCGAGTGAAGCATTCCCGCGTTTGCAATGGATTCGCGGGGGCACCTTCCTTTGCACCTATACCATGGACAACTCCCTCTACGCCCGGGTCAGCTCGACCGGAGGGGCTTCGTGGGGCCCGGCCGCGCTGGTCAGCGGAGGCCAGGGGTGGAACGACACGGTGATTGGCGAGTACCGGACGTCCGACATCGCCGAGTCGGACGGGGAGTACGCCAAGATCACGTACGAGTACCAGGACGGCACCAACGTTCATCTGAGCATGCTCGACTACCGAGTGCCGATTCCCGCCCCTCCGGGCGAGTACGTGGTGCGGCCGGACGGCTCAGGGGACTTCCCGACCATCCAGGCAGCGATCAACGGCGCGTCGCCCGGCAGCGTGATTCTCCTCGCCGACGGAATCTTCCGCGGGGATGGAAACCGTGACCTCGACTTCCTGGGCAAGGCGCTCACGCTGCGCTCGAGCTCGGGCAATCCAGCCGGCTGCATTCTCGACGCGGAGGGGAGCGCCACGAATCCGCACCGTTTGGTGAACTTCGTCGGAGGCGAAGGGTCAGGGGCGGTGATGCAGGACCTGACCCTGCAAAACGGCTGGGCCGTCGACGCGCTGGGTCGGGCCGGGGGAGCCATCTGGTGCGTGGCCTCCTCTCCGACGATCTGCGACTGCATCCTGAAGGACAACGACGCCGACTGGGGAGGCGCGGTGTTTGTCGCCTCGGGAGCGAGCCCGCACTTCCTTAGCTGCACGTTTCAGGGAAACAGTGCAACCTACGCCAGTGGGGCGGCGGTCGACTGCGAGGACCATGCTTCGCCCCTGTTCACGGACTGCGATTTCGTGAGCAACAGCGCCGGATGGGGAGGTGCCCTCTCCTGTTTCACGGGGAGCACGCCTGAGTTCGACGCCTGTCGGTTCGACGCGAATCACGCCGTCAACTCGGGTGGTGCTATGTATGCCCGCCAGGCCTCGGTCGTCGAGGCGACGGAGTGCGTGTTCACGGGAAGCGGGGCCGGTTACGGTGGGGCATGCTATTTCTACGAAGCATCGAATCCGGTTCTGACTGGTTGCCGGTTCTCGGCCGGCCACGCCAGTGCGTGGGGCGGCGGGATCTTCTTCGGGGGTGCCGCCGGGAGTCTGTCCTCGTGTGTGTTCGATCAGAATGATGCGACAAGCGGCGGGGGTGCGCTGGTCTGCTACGCGGCCGCAGCCCCCTCGATCACCGGCTGCACGTTCAGCCGCAACAGTGCCGACTACGGAGGTGCGGTCGTCGTCCAGGAGACACCGGCGCGCGATGACGACACGCGGGGGGGGGCCTTGGGCCAAGGTCTGCTTCCTGCCTCGGCCGCCCCAGGGGGGCGTGTGCCCGCGGCGTCCGTCAGTCGAATCGAACGACTGCCGGACACGCCCACGTTCTCCGGCTGCACATTTGCCGGCAACATCTCCAGGTCCGGCAGCGGGGCAGGGTTCAACCTCTCGTACAGCGCCGCCCCGGTCCTGACGAATGCGATTCTCGCCAATGGGCAGGGGCACGCGATCGTCTGCGACGGAACGAGCTCGGCCGCGCTGAGCTGCTGCGATGTGTGGGGCAATTCGGCCGGCGACTGGGACGGGTGCATTGCGGGACAGCAGGGTCTCAACCACAACCTTCGCCAGGACCCCCGCTTCTGCGGCAGTGAGAACCCTGACGAGCCGTACGCGCTGCGCAGCGATTCCCCCTGCGCCGCGGAGAACAACCCGGACTGTGGTCAGATCGGGGCCTGGCCGGTCGGCTGCGGAGCTCAGGGCATCGGGGATGATGTTGCGGGAATCGCCGTCGCCCTGGGCGCTTCCTCGCCCAGTCCATGCCTGCTGCCCGGTACGATCGTCCTGGAGATCCCGAGCGACGAGGGTGGCCGTCACGTCAGCCTGAACGTCTACGACGTGCAGGGTCACCTCGTGCGCCGCGTGATCGACGGCGTGCGCGCCGCGGGGCGCCAGACAGCACTCTGGGACGGGCTGGACGATCGGGGAACGCCGGTGGCAGGTGGCGTCTACTTCTGGCGGCTGGCGGTCGGCGGACGTGCGGTAACGCGCCAGCTCGTGGTCGTTCGCTGATATGGAACGGCCGGCCAGGCTACTCGATCGCTCGCGCCGCCGTGCCGACAGCTCGCTCCGCACGGGCCGGCGCCTGCTGCGGAGCCTCCCGAGTGAAGCTCTCGAACGGCGTCCCGCCCGGGGGGCCGTTCGGATAGTGGGTGGGAATGCAGAAGCGATCGAGCTGCTTCGCATCCTCCCGCATCGCCGTCAGGTACTCAGGCCGCTTCATAGATGACCCTTCTTTGCGTCACCGCATCCGACACGGACGCTGACTCCTCGAGCAGCCGCGCGAACTCCTCCGGCGTGTAGGCCAGGATGTCCACGGCCTTCGGCAGGTCTCAGAGCGCATACAACTCGGCCAGACGATCGAGGAAGCGTTTCTCCGTCCGATAGACGACGATCAGGTCGGCGTCGCTTGCCTCGTCCGAGTCGCCGCGGGCGCGCGACCCGAAGAGGATGATCCGAAGCGGTGCCACCGGCGCGAAGATGCGCGTGATCTCCTGGTCCAGATCCTTGGCGCGGACCTCTTTCCTACGGTACTCTGTCCGCAGGGCCTCGCGCCGGACAACGCCGGGTCGACCCGACCGCGCGGCACGGAGGATCGATCCGATGTCGCCCGTGCGAGGCCAAGCCGCGCAACCGCTCGCGCCACGCGCGCGTAGGGTGATTCGTCGATCCGGGCGCCCCGGGCCCGCAATCTTACCAGGAGGTCCACCATGAAATCCTTCCTGCGCACCCTGCTCGCGGTGCTCATCGCTCAGGTGTTGCTGGTCCTGATCGTCGGCGGCGTGATCGTCTCCAAGATGAAGGAGAAGCCGAAGGTCAAGGACGGCAGCGTGCTGCTCCAGGTGCTCGGCGGCGACATTCCGGACAGCGAGCCGGCGGGCGGGCTGCCCTTCCCCGGCGGCGGGGGACCGACCCACGCGGCGATCCTCGAGAACCTGGAGAAGGCGCGCCACGACGAGCGCATCCGCGCGGTCGTCCTGCGTTTCGAGCAGCCCGGCATGGGTTGGGCGAAGGCGAACGAACTGCGCGAGCGGATCGCCCAGCTCCGCGCGGCGGGGAAGCCGGTCTATGCCTACACCGAGGGACTCAACGGTCGCAGCCTCTATCTGGGCGCGGCCTGTGACAGCCTCTTCCTGTTGCGCACCGGGTACATCTCGCTCCACGGCCTCGGTGGCGGCATGCCCTTCGTCGCCGGTACGCTCGAGAAGCTCGGGATCCGGCAGAACGTCCACCGGATCGAGAACTACAAGACCGCGGCCGAGATGGTCCAGCGCAAGGGGCTGAGCTCCGAGTCGCGCGCCAACCAGGGGTGGATGCTGGACGCGATCTACCCGGAGTACGTCGGCACCGTCGAGCGCGAGCGGCACCTCACGCCGGGCACGCTCGAGAACGTCGTCTTCGCGGCCGGGGCGCTGGTGCCCGTGCAGGCCAAGGAACTCGGGCTGGTCGATCGCCTCGTCTACTGGGATGAGATCGAGGCGTCGCTGCTCGAGGTGCCGGGGATCCGTCCGGAGAAGAAGGCGTCTGACGGCGGGCGGGCGGAGCCGCGTTGGATAGGCGGCGGCGACTACGCGCAGATCGCCCGTAAGGACGCCGGGATCCACGCCAAGAAAAAGATCGCGGTGGTCCACGCCACCGGCCTGATCGGGGGCGAGGAGAGCGGGATGAACTTCCCGCTCGGCGCGACGATGGGCGCGGCGACCATGGATCGCGCCTTTCGGGCGGCGGCGGAGGAGAAGAACGTCGCCGCGATCATCTTCCGCGTTGACAGCGGGGGCGGGGAGAGCTCGACCTCCTGGCGCATCCAGCGCTCGGCGCTGCAGGCGATGGCGCGCAAACCGATGGTCGTTTCCATGGGCGACATGGCCGGATCGGGCGGTTACCTCATCTGCTATCCGTGCGGCACGCTGGTCGCGAACCCGCTCAGTGTCGTCGGCTCGATCGGTTCGATTTCCGGCAAGTTCAACCTGCGCGGGCTCTACGACAAGCTCGGCATCACCTGGGATTTCGTCTCCCACGGCCCGAACGCGCTGATGGAATCCGACTACGCTGACTACACGCCCGAGCAATGGGCCGCCTTCACCACGAGCCACTGGCGCGATTACCAGGAGTGGGTCGACGACATCGCCCGCGCCCGCGGGAAGACCTCGGCCGAGATCGACAGCCTGGGACGCGGCCGCGTTTGGACCGGCCAGCAGGCGCTGGAACGCGGGCTGATCGATCGCGTCGGCACCTTCGACCTTGCGGTCGAGATCGCCAAGGAGAAGGCCGGCATCCCGAAGGACCAAGATGTCGAGTTCATTCACTACCCGAAGAAGCCGGGCGTGCTCGAAGCGCTGAAGAGCGGTGGCCTGGCGGCGGCGCTCTTCACGCTGACCGATCAGATCGTCGCCCCCTTCCGGCACGAGGGCACCTGGGCGGTCGATTGGAACACGTACCGGTAGACGGGCGACGGATCGGGCCCGGATAAAGGTCGGCCCGGAGGTGGGAGGTTCCCCGCTTCCGGGCCGATCGATGTTCGTACGCGCCGGCGTGTTCTCTGACGCTACTGCACCCGCGTCATCTTCCGCACCGCCTCAAACTCACCCGCCCGAAGCCGGTAGAAGTAAACGCCGCTGCCGACCGCGTGCCCGCTCGCATCGCGTCCATCCCAGGTCGCGGCGAAGGCGCCCGGACCCATGACGCCGTCGGCCAGCGTCCGCACGCGGCGGCCGGCGATGTCGTAGACCGCGAGGTGCACCTCGGTCGACTTCGGCAGGTCGTAGCGGATCATCGTCTGCGTCTGGATCGGGTTCGGTGCGTTGCGATAGAGCGCGAAGCTCCGTGGCGCATCCGGGAGCAGACCAGAGAACCCCGGCTCGTTCACCCGCACGCTGCGCCCGATCGCATTGCCCCAGAGCCCGGCCGCGTCCTGGCCGCGCACCCAGAGCATCACCTGACCCTGGTGCATTTCGCCGGTGGCGAGCGACGCGCTCACCGCGACCAGAGGCGCGTTGAAGGAGCCGCTCATCGGCGTGCCGCTCCCTGCCGGCGCGGGGGCATCCCCAATCGACCATTCCGCCGCGGCGACGTTTGAGTTGCCGGTGTAGACGTCGCTCACCGTCGCGGTGAGGAGCGCCGCTTCGCCGACGCGGATCGGGTTCGGGTCGACCGCGATCGAGCCCGCAAGCACGACCGGCGCTCGCGTGTCGCCGCCGGGTCGGTTGATGGTGAAGTTGGCGTCGGCGTTGTCCGCCGCCGAGAGGGCGGGGGAGGCGCTGTCCTCGAGCACCAGACGCAACTTGTACTGCGCGCCGTTCGGGATCGCGCTGATGTCCCAGAGGAACGGGCTCGGGCCCGCGGCCCCGGTGATCATCGTCCAGCGGTCGCCGCCGTTGTCGCTGTAGTAGAGCTTGCGCGCGCCGACCGCGTACCCGGTGTCGACCGATTCGGTCCAGGTGACCGAGACCGTGTTTCCACTGAAGACCTCGCCGCCGTTCGGTCCGAGGACGTGCACCGCGGGGTGGTTGTGCCCGATCAGCCAGATCAGCGTCTTGCTGAGCACGTCGGCGCGGGTCACGTCGTCCGGATTGGACACGTTGAGATGCGCCCATTCGAAGAAGTTGCTCGAGACCTTGCGCGGTGTCCCGCCCCAGACCGCGAGCAGCGGATCGCCGACCGGGTCGGTGCCGGTCCAGCGGATCGCGATATCGTCGACACTCCCGTCGTTGTCCTTCCAGACGTTGGCGAAGCTGCCGCCGGCGGGATTGCCGTTCACCTCGTCCCCCGCCCCGCCGTCGCGATGCGGCGTGTACGGGATGCCGCTCACGTACGACCCGCTGATCGGATCCCCGAGGTAACCGCGCACCTGGGACCAGGTCGTCGGATCCGTCTGCCAGAACGCCTTCAGCTCATCCTCGACGAAAGCCTGGGTCTCCGCGGTGTGGAACCCCGAGGTGCCGTCGCAGAAGGCCCAGGCGACATCGTGCGAGAAGATCCCGAAGCGGCTGCCGCGGGCGTTCAGCAGGCGAATGGAATCGCGCGCCGCCGGCGTGACGGGCGGATACTGCTCCAGCCCGGTCTGCCAGAGGACCGCCTTGAACGAGGCCATCCCGGTGTTCCGGTTGCCGACCAGTGGGGTCGCTGCCTGCGCACCCTCCCAAGTCGTGTAGGTCCAGCCGGTGCGCGCCAGTGCGTTAAGGTAGTACTGCTTCTTGTCGAAGCTGCCGTCCCCGATCACCAGCAGGACGTCGCGGTTGAGATCGGTCGAAACCGTGTAGTGCATGCCGCCGTTGTCGTCGCGCACGCCGTTGCCCTGCGAGTCAAACGACTCGACGTCGTAGTAGTAGAGCGTGCTGGGGGAGAGCCCGGTCATCGCGACCGCGTGGGTGAGGGTCAGCGTTCCGTTCACCGGCGTCACACTGCCCAGGTCGGGCGTCGCGCCATAGTAGATCCTCCCGTCGGCCGGACGCGTCGTGTTCCAGGCGATCGTGATGTCCGACTCGCTGATGGCCGTTGCGTGGACGTCGGAGATCGCCGGTCCGGAGAGGTTGACGTGCGCGACCGCGGTCAGGGTCATCGGGGGATCGGTGTCGACATAGGTCGCGGTGACCGCGTCCCCGTCACTGACGGAGAGGAACCCGTCGCCCGCCGTCGCCGGGCTCAGGTTCAGGGGGAGGCTGCCGGCGTAGTTGCTGCCGAGGCTGTGCAGGACCAGCGTCTCCCCGGCGGGTTCGGTATCACTGGTGAGCGTGACGTTGACCGTGCCGCCCGCGTTCGTGTCGACGACCCGGACGCCGACCGGATCCGTTCCGCCGTAGCTCACCCGGTCGAGGGTGATGAGCCCGGCGTCGCCGGCAAGCGCGCCGGTCACGACCAGCGCAAAGCGCTGCGGCCCCATCGGGATGTTCACGGCATCGATGCGGAGGGTCCAGAGACCCGTGGTCGGCAGATTGCGCCGCACGCATTCCTCGACGTTGCGATTGTCGAAGCTGCCGCCGGTCTGGGACTGGCCGCCGGCGTAGACGTTGCCCTTGTAGATGTTGACCCCGTCGCTCGCCGTCAGATTGAGGTCGTTGACCAACTCCACCGCCGCCGAGGGACTGCCTGGGTAGTCGGTCCAGACCAGCGCCGCCTTGAGCGGGAGGTCGCTCGCCGCCACGTAGATCTGGTACTCGACGTACTCGCCGGTCAGCAGGCCCTGGGGGTTGTCGATCAACGCCAGGCGGCGCGCGTCGCCGCTGAAGTAGCAGACCTGATCGTCGTCGATCCGCCCCCAGCCGACGTTGTTGTCGGGCACGGTGTAGCCGGTGATGTCCGGGTCGGCGGAGTTGATTGCCATCGCCTTGAGCAGCGCGGCCGACGGATTCGCCACCGCGTTGACCAGCGACGCCGCGCCGGTCGGGTAGTAGCCGTTCGTCAGGTACTGACGCAGCAGGGCCGTCGCCCCGGTCATCGAGGGGCTCGCCATGCTGGTGCCCCAGTAGGTGACGTACCCCGTATCCCCCGCGCCATGCGCCGAGGAGAGGCCCGCCGGCGAGCAGATCGTGGGCTTCAGGCGCCCGTCGTCGGTCGGACCGCGACTGGTCGCGGCGTAGATGAGATTGGCCTCGGTGCCGTTGCGCGTGCCGCCCGCCGAGACGCAGTTCTTCGCCGTCGCCGGGCTGCCGACCGTGTTCGGCCCGCCGTCGTTGCCGTCCGAGAAGAAGAGCAGGAAGTCGGGGTGGTTCCACATGAACTGATCGGCGGTCATCGACATGACGTCGTAGACCCCGCCGTTCGCATTGCCCCAGCTGTTGGAGGAGACGCGGGCCACCCCGCCCGCGTTCCCGGTATAGGGCATGATGTACAGATCGTTCAGATCGAGCGGTAGCTGCACCCCGGGGTTCGGATTGCCGCCGCCGTCGCAAAAGTAGAGCTTCGCCTCCGACGCCATGCCGTCACGCGGGTCGTTCCCGTTCGGTGCGTCGTTGCCCGCCGCGGTGCAGGAGGTGTGGGTGCCGTGGTAGGAATTGATCGACTCGTCGCCGAACTGGATGTACTGCGAGGTGACCGTGCTCTTATACGCGATGATCTTCCGGTGCGTCGGGTAGTCCCCGTAGATCGGGAGTGGAACGTTGGGGTCGAAGAACTGGTTGTGCGTAACCCGGATGCCGGTGTCGACGACGTTGACCACCTGCCCCTGGCCGCGGATGCCCAGGGTCCAGAGGCGACGGTTGTTCGGACTCCAGGTCTGCACCACCCACTGACACTGCTCATTGTGCCACTGCGGGATCTGATGCGGCTCGATCCAGGCCACCGCCGGGATCCGCGCGATCACCGCCAGCTCCGCGGTGCCGAGCCGGAGCTTGAGCATGCGGTTGATCCCGTTGTCCGAAACCTCGAGCACCACGCCGCCCGCGTCGGTGACGGCCCGCTGGGTCTCGGTCAGCGATGCGTCGGGAAACAGCAGCACCACCAGGTCGTGCCGCGCGGGCTCGAGCATCTGCGGCAGCGTGCTGATCTTGTATGCCGGCTGGAAGAGGCCGGTCCAGACCACGCGCGCCGAGGTCGCCAAACGCGCGCGGGCGGTCCCGGTGAGCGAGACCAGCAACGTGTAGTCGGGAACATACTGGAGGATCCGTCCGCCCAGCGCCGCGATGGCGTCGCGGTCGGCCGGCGTGATCGGTCCGCTGAACTGGACCAGGAAGTAGCCCCGTTCGTCGCCGGCGGGGGCCGTCGCTCGCAACGCCGCCGGAAGCGCGGCCTCGGGATCGCCGGCGCGAGGATCGAGCGTGTAGCCCGCCCCCAGGCGAACCAGCGCCGGCCCATCGGCCGGTTCCGGCACGAAGCTGCCGCGCGAGAGCTCGCGGATCGGGGTTCCTTCGTATGCGATGAATGCGCCCGACGCGTCACTCGACGCGTTTTCGTTCCCCGACGGCGGGTTCACGGCGCTCTGGCTGGCGAGCACGGCCGGGAGTGCGAGGAAGGAAAGGACGGCGGTCAGGAAAAACGCGCGAGCGAATGAGGTCCGACCCTGGCGGAAAAAATCGAAACGCATACTGCCTCCGACTTCCAAACGAGTTGGTCGACGACGCGACATCGACAGGGAGCAGACGGCGGGTCGGTGTGGCGAAAGCCGTCGACCGAGCGCGGATGCTACGCTGCGATGAAATGGTCAACTTACTTTGTACGATTGTATCACGGAACCGGCGACGCGGCAATGAACTAGGCCGACGCCCCCTCCACTCCGTGGCATTTGCCAAAACCCTTGGGAATCCCCAAGCCCCGGCCGATGCATAGCGTGAGGCTTCCCGGGGCCGGAAACCTGGGTGGATGGCGACAGGCGTGCGACGCCGGGGAGGATCCATGCCCGAGCGAGATCTTCAGGATACCGATCTGCTGGCCCTGCGTCTCTTCGCGCGGGTCCAGCGCGTCTACGGACGTCTCGACGACCTGACGGCGATGCTCGACCTTCTGGCCGAGACGATCCTCCAGATGCTCGAGGAGGTCGACCCGCGGCATGCCGGCGCGGCCCATCTGCTGGGCGCGGCGGGTCTCCTCTCGCGCGACCCACGGAGCGGGGTTTTTCGGCCCCTGCGCCTGAAAGGGCGGCCCGATCCGACCGAGCTGCTCAGCTTCGTGGAGCATGTCGGACCGGGCGACCGCGAGCATCCGACCGGTCTGATGGGTTGGGCCGCCGCCCGCCGCAAGGTCGCGCTGCGCCGCGGGGAGGAATGGCGGGTCGCCGAGCGCGATGACAGCCAGGACCGGTGGGGCGCGCTCCGCCCGGCGACCCCGGACGAGGCGCGCGAAATGGAACAGGCCTCGATCGCGGCCTACCCGAGCCTGCGGGCCCAGCTGGCCGTCCCCGTCCTCGACCCGGAGATGCGCGGGCAGGCTCGCCCGCGTCACGCGATCGGCATCCTCAACGTCGAGAGCGACGAGCTGCTCTCCGATCGCTTCTGCCAGTTCATGATCGCCTTCACGCACTCGATCGGGCAGCCGTTGATGGCGGCGCTGCGGCTGCGCGACCTCGGGCGCCTGTCGCGCCGGCTGGCGCTGCCGCTCTCACGCACCGGCCTCGCCCGCGCCTTGCTCGACGCGAACCTGCACTACCTGCCGGGTCAGGCGCGACGGGGTCTGGTGGCGATTCGCGATTTCCATGGCGACGATCGGTTCATCATCGAAGCTCGGATGAACATGGAGCCCGGCAGCGCGCCCAACGGACCGCCGCGGGACGATCGCGTATTCACGTCCGACGACGGGCTCTTCGGCCAGGCGATCCGCACCCGCCGCATGCAATACGTTCCCGACTTCCCGCGCCGCCCGCACGCGGTGCACCGTCCGTTCTGGGACGACAGCCACTGCTCGCTGGTGATTCCGCTGGTTTCCGGCGACGGGGCCGATTGCGTCGGACTCATGGTCCTCGAGAGCGGCGAAACCTCCTATGCCTTCTCGACGCAGGATCAGAGCTTCTTCCAGACCGCGGCGGGTCTGGCAACGGTAGCGATCGCGGCGATCCGCGAGCCCCGCCTCGAATACGCCGAGGCGGTGAACGTCCCGGCGCTCCTCCGGCGCCTGCGGCACGAGCGCCTCGCCGATCTTCCGGAGGACCAGATCGTGCGCGTCAACGCGATCTGCCGCGCGCTCATCCAACATCGCTTTGCCTTCCCGCACGCCGCGGCCGGGGCGCGGCTCACCGTGCACATCCTGCGCGAGTACACCTCCCGCGCTCCGCGCATCGTCGACATCGAGGCGTTGCGCATGATCGCCGCGCGACAGCGGGAGCAGACGCGCGCCACGCCGTGGGACGAGGCCGGGGACCGCGACGGCCGGGAGGTGCAGGAAGCCGCCTGAGGCGCTACTATCCCCCCATGCACGCCGGCGAGCTGGAGCGCACACTGCGCATTAGTGAGATCTTCGCTACGATCCTGGGCGAGTCGACGCACGCCGGCTGGCCCGGGGTGATCGTGCGCCTCGTCGGGTGTCCCCTGAATTGCGCCTGGTGCGACACACCCTACGCCCGGGAGGGCGGGGAGGAGATGACCCTGGCGCAAGTCCTCGCGCGCATCGAGAAGCTCCGCATCCCGCTCGTCCTGCTTACCGGAGGCGAACCGCTCTATCAGCCTGCCACGCGCCCGCTCGTCTCCCGGCTCCTCGATCGCGGGTATCGCGTGGTCGTCGAAACCGGAGGCAGCGTGTCGATCCTGGGCGTCGACGCGCGCGCGTGCATCGTGCTCGACGTCAAGTGCCCCGGGTCGGGCGTGGGCGACCGCCAGATCTGGGACAACCTGCATCTTCTCAAGGCGGGCGACGAGGTGAAGTTCGTTCTGGCGTCACGGTCCGACTACGACTGGGCCCGGGGCGTGCTCGAGCGAACCGCGCTGGCGCAGCGTCACGCCGTCCACTTCTCACCGGTCGAGGGGCCGACGGGACTCGACAAGAAGGATCTCGCGGAGTGGATCGTCGCCGATCGACTGCCGGTGCGGCTGAATCTCCAGCTCCACGTCTGGATCTGGGGTCCGGGGGTGCGCGGTGTCTAGCGGATATCGCCCGCCGGGGGTAACCCCGAAGGGGAAGGCGGTGGTTCTGCTGAGCGGCGGGCTCGATTCGGCGACGACCCTGGCGATCGCACACGCGGAGGGCTGGGACTGCCTCGCGCTCACCGTGGGCTACGGCCAGCGCCACGCGCGCGAGGTGGATCGCGCGCGGCAGCTCGCGGAGGGACTGGGCGCGATCGAGCACCGCGTGATCGATCTCGATCTCGCCGCCTGGGGCGGCTCGTCACTGACCGGCGACGGCGAGGTGCCGCGAGCGGCCCCCGCCGGCGAGCGGGCCGCCGCGTCGATCCCTTCGACCTACGTCCCCGCGCGCAACACGGTCCTCCTGGCCCTGGCGCTGGCCTACGCCGAGGCCCGCGACGCCGGCGCGATCTTCCTCGGCGTGAGCGCGGTCGACTACTCCGGCTATCCCGACTGCCGGCCGGCGTTCGTCGATGCGTTCCGCGCGCTGGCCCGCGTCGCCACGCGGGTCGGGCTCGAGGGGCGGGCACCGGAAATCCGCGCGCCGCTCATCAACAAGAGCAAGGCCGAGACGATCCGCTGGGGGCTCGCTCTCGGCGTGGATTACGCGCTTACCTGGAGCTGTTATGATCCGTGCCCCGACGGACGGCCCTGCGGGGGCTGCGAGAGCTGCCGCCTGCGCGCCAAGGGCTTCGCCGAGGCCGGAGTGGAGGACCCCCTCGGGTCGGACGCTTCGCCCGGGGGCCCGGGTGGAGTGAGGCGGGGTTGATGATCGAGCTCACACGAACCTTTCAGTTCAGCGCTGCGCACCGCTTGCCGGCGGCGGGCGAGAACCATCCCTGCCGCGGGGTGCACGGCCACAACTTCGCGGTCGAGGTCTCGGTGACCGGCACGCCCGATCCGCGCACCGGGTGGGTCATCGACTATGGGGAGATCAAGAAGGCCGTCAGTCCGGTGATCGAACGCCTCGATCACCGTCTGCTGAACGAGATCCCGGGGCTCGAAAATCCAACCTCCGAGAATCTCGCGCGCTGGCTCTGGGAGCAGCTTCGACCTCGCCTTCCGGGTCTCTCCCGTGTCGGGATCTCCGAGACGCCGGGGACCCTCTGCGTCTATCGGGGTGAGGAGTGAGCGAGGTCATCCTCGATTCCCTCGCGGAGTCGGAGTTCGCGCCGGAGATCACGCCGGCGCTCCTGGAACGCCTGCGTCGCGCACTGGCTCCGACGGTGCTGCTCTCGGCGCCGGGTCAGCTTCTGCCCTACGAGAGCGACGCCATGCCGCTCCTGCGCCGCCGGCCCGCGTTTGTGCTCCTCCCCGCCGACTCGGCCGCCGCGGTGCGCGCGATCAAGGTGCTGGCGCGGGAGGGGATCCCCTGGGCGCCCCGCGGTGCCGGCACCGGCCTGAGCGGCGGGGCGCTGGCGCCGGAGCGCGGTGCGGTGGTGGTAGTCACGCGCCTGCGCGGGATTCCGAAGATCGATCCCGAAGCGCGTCGCGCCCGCGTCGAAGCGGGGGTCGTGAACCTCGAGCTGAACCGGGCGCTCGAGCCCCTGGGCCTCGCCTTCGCCCCCGATCCCTCGAGCCAGATGGCATCCACGATCGGCGGCAACCTCGGGGAGAACGCGGGCGGTCCGCATACGCTCAAGCACGGCGTGACGAGTGCACACGTGCTCGGCGCGCGTCTGGTCCTCGGCGACGGCAACGTGATCGAGGTCGGCGGCGAGGAGGAGACGATGGGCGGGTACGACCTCCTCGGCCTGCTCGTCGGCTCCGAGGGCACGCTCGGCCTGGTGACCGAGGTCACGCTGCGGCTGACCCCGATCCCGGAGGCGGTGCGCACGTTCCTCGCGGTTTTCGAGAGCGTGCCGGCGGCGTGCCTGGCCGTGACCCGCGTGCTGCAGGCGGGGATCGTGCCCGCCGCGCTGGAGATGATCGACGCGGTGGTGCTCGAGACCCTCGAAGCGGCGTTCGGTGCCGGCCTGCCGCTGGATGCGGGCGCGTTGCTGGTTGGCGATCTCGACGGCGCGGAGATCGCGGTCGAGGCGGAGCTCCACGAGACGGAGCGGCTGCTGGTCGGCTGCGGCGCCCGAGAGGTGCGCGTGGCACGGTCCCCGGAAGAACAGCAGCGGCTCTGGGCCGCGCGCAAGAAGGCGTTCGGTGCGCTGGGGCGCGTCTCGCCGAACTACCTCTCGTACGACTCGGTCGTGCCGCGCACGCGATTGCCGGAGGTGCTCGAAGCGGTTGCCGCCGTGGCCGCGGAAACCGGCCTGCGGATCGCCAACATCTTCCATGCCGGCGACGGAAACCTGCATCCGACGGTGCTCTTCGATGCGGGCGATCCCGACCAGACGCGCCGTGCCCACGAAGCCGGACACGCGATCCTGCGCGCCTGTCTCGACGCCGAGGGTGTGCTGACCGGTGAGCACGGCATCGGGCTCGCCAAGCGCGAGGCGATGCGCGAGGTCTTCACGACGGGCGAACTGGCGCTGATGAATCGGCTGCGGCGGATTTTCGACCCCTGGCGCCTGGTGAATCCCGGGAAGCTGCTGCCCGAGGCGGCCGAAGGTGGAGAGGCGGCTCCGGGAGACGCGGGAACCGGTGGCACGACAGGGGTGACGGCCCCGCCGCGACGCGCGCCCACCCGCGAGGAAGCGCGTCTGGCGGACGCCATCCGCGAAGCCAGCGAGCGCTGGGATCCGGTGGCGCCGTGGGGCGCGGGCACGCTCGCCGCCGGCCCGGCACGCGGCACGCAACTCCGCACCGAGGAGCTGCGCCGCATCGTGCGCTGCGATCCCGGCGACAACACGATCACGGTCGAGGCGGGGGTGACCCTCGCCGAGATCGATGCGCGCCTGGCGCGGGAGCGGCAGCGGCTCGCCTGGGAGGCGCCGTGCCCGGAACGGGCCACCATCGGCGGAATCGTCGCCGCCGGCTTCTGGTCCTCGCGGGCGCAGTGCCTGCTGCACCCGAAGCACTCGGTGCTCGGGGTGCGCGCGATCACCGGCGAAGGCGAACTGATCGAGTTCGGCGGCCGCGTGATGAAGAACGTCACGGGCTACGATGTCCCGAAGCTCCTGGTCGGGTCGCGAGGCACGCTCGCGGTTCTGACGCGTCTGATCCTCCGCACCTACCCGCAACCCCGGCACCGCGCGATGGCGGTGCTGGAGGGATCCTGGCAAGACCTGGAGCCGCTGGCCGCGAAGCTGGGCGCGGCGCGCGAACCCTGGTCGCGGCTCGATCTGCTCGCGGATTCCGGACGCGCGATGATTCTCGTCGGCTGCGACGGCCGCACGCGCGCGGAGATCGAGGAGCAGGCGGAGACGGTAGAGCGAATGCGGCATGCCGGCGGCCCGGGCCCGGTCGATCTGCGTTGGTGCGAGGAGGACGAAGCGACGGAGCAGCGGCGCGCGGCGCGGACCTGGCTCGACTGGGAGCACGCCGCGGTCATCCTGCGGCTGGTGGTGTCGCCGGGGCAGACGGGGAGCCTGGCGCGCCGGGTGCGCGCGCTGTGCGCCGACGGCGATGCGGGACCGTGGCGTTACCGCATGCAGATTCACCCCGGGATCGGTCTGATGCGGGTCGCCTTCGATCCCGGTTTCTCGGAAGCGCCGCTGCGCCGGCTGCTGCTCGCCCTGGGTGAGGAGGTGCGCAAGGCCCGCGGCCATCGGGCGCTCGATCGCGCGCCCGCCGACCGCTGGCTCGGCTGGGACCCGTGGGGCGCGGCGACCGAGCTGCGCGAGCGGATGCGCCGGATCAAGATCGCCTTCGACCCGCGCGGCATTCTCGCGCCGTGGGACACGGGGGGCTGAGGCGTGGTGCTGCGGCGCGAGGACTTCCTGGCGTGCATCCATTGCGGCCTCTGTCTCGAGGCGTGTCCGACGTATCGTGAGACGCTGGATGAGGGCGAATCCGCCCGCGGGCGAATCGCGCTGCTGGCGTCGCTGGCGTCGGGCGAGTTGGTGCCCGACCCAGACGCG
>Ga0315286_10002539_pt1 | contig 17042 bp, 9 predicted proteins | sample YL17G10_0_MG_FD_205038 | JGI IMG/M metagenome (GOLD analysis project Ga0315286, IMG submission 205038) | Sediment microbial communities from Yellowstone Lake, YNP, Wyoming, USA - YL17G10_0 | ecosystem: Environmental > Aquatic > Freshwater > Lake > Sediment | place: USA: Wyoming | collected...
AATGTCCGAAGGTTTTTTCAACAGGGCCGATTTATCACAATCCATGAAGAGCAGCTACCAGGTCGAACAGTTCGAAGCTCTGTCACGCGTGCGCCTGCACCTCGCGTCACGGCCGCGCGGCGAGAAGGAAACGCTTTGCGCGCTCGCCGCAGATTACCTTGCATTCCGCCGCCGCGTGGACGATTTCCAGGACCGAAATTTCGAAAGTGTCTGCGACCGCACGTGCTACCAGAGCCAACTCAGCGCCTGCTGCTCCCGCGAGGGGATCGTCACCTTTTTCGCCGACGTGGTGATCAATCTGCTCGTCTCCGAGGAATCTGAAATCGAGGGTCTGGTCAAGGCTCTTCAGAGGGAAAATGACGGCTTCAAGTGCGTTTATCTTGGGGAAGAGGGCTGCCGGTGGAACGTCAAGCCGATCGTGTGCGAGATGTTCCTCTGCGACCCGGCCAAAACCCGGGTCTTCAACCAGCACCCGGAGGCCGCAGCCGAATGGATCGAGCTCGAGCGGCAGAGGAAGTCCTTCACCTGGCCGGACCGGCCGGTGCTGTTCGACATGATCGAGAAATATTTTATCGCTGCCGGCTGCTCCTCATCCCTCATGTACCTGCACAACAGCCCCGGCCTGCGGCGCGTGAAGCGCCAGGCGGGTATTTAGAAAAACACCCGCGCACCACGCTCCACTCCCCCAACACCCCACACGTGTTTTCCCTTCCCCCGCCTTCAGCCCCTGGATCGCCCACGAGTGATTTAAATAAAGAAAAAAATAATAATTTAAAAAAATTAATAAAAAATACTTGAAATATATTAAGCTTTATTATAAGCTTTCTTGCATGGGGCAGAAAAAGACTTTTTCCACACGCATCGACGACGAACTTCTGAAGACCCTCAAGCACCTGGCCGTGGACACGGACAGGGCGCTGGGGGAACTCCTGGAGGAGGCGATCCGGGAGCTGGTCCGGAAGTACGCCAAGCAGAAAAAATGAAAGGGAGGGTGAACGATGCGATCGAAGAAAATGGGCCTGCGCGTCGAGGTTGAATGTGACGAGGTGCCGTATCAGCCGGGTGAAGACGGTATCACCATGGAATGCACCTGCCCGCGATGCGGCATCTCCCACCGGTTGAAGCTGCTGTGGGCCGGCCGGGGAAGGCCCAAAAAGTTCTGCCAGCCGTGCAAGACCTACATCGGAACTCTGGAGACGGTCGAGCTGCCGTGCATACCGGTGTCGGTGAACCGGGTGGTGGGATGAATTGACACCTAAAGATTTTCGGAATTGATCACCCTTTCCGATGCACCGCGATCATGGTGATGTCGTCCGACTGGGGAGCGTGCCGGATGTGGTTGAACAGGTCGGCTTTGACCCGCTCGATCAACTCGGGCGCGGATGAAGCCGGCTTCTCCAGGAGGGCAAAGAAACGTTCCTTGGTGTCTGCTTGCCTTTTTCGAGCTCCGCATCCAAGGCCCGGGAATATGCGTCGAGCTTGGAATAAAGCTTGGCGCTCTCGAGGGCCAACCCGAGTTGCCCGGCAGTCACCTCCATCACGCCAGCCGTGCCTTGATGGAAGATCCCGGGCTGCGAATGCAGAAGCGTCAGGATTCCGAGAAGTTCATTGTCCCGAATGATCGGCACCGCAATGGCGGATCGCGCGGCGTAGGGCAGCTCGGGCAGGTTGAGCCAGCGGTCGTCTTTTTCGGTGTCGGTGATAAGCCCGATCCGGCGGTTGCGCACCACCCACCCGGCAAGCCCTCCTTCCAGAACCGTGCCTGTAAGGTCGAGGCACTCTTTCGCCTGCCGGGGCCCACGGGTCAGGATGCAGTCCCGGACCACCCCGTCGGGATCCAGCAGAAAAAGGCTGCCCGTCTCGGCCTTGGTCGAATCGGCCGTGAGCTCGAGCGTCTTCTGCAGAATGGCGGTCAGCATCTGCTCCTTGGCCGAGGACTTCGCAAGCGAAACGAAGTTCTGTATCAACCGGCTTTGGGCCAGCAGCGCCGTCTTTTTTTTTCTGCAGCCGCTCGATCTTCGCTTTCAGCTCAGCCGTTCGGTCCATGCGAGAGTCCCTTCAACTCGACCCTTCAATCTGAGAACCATTCTGCCTCAATGTGGCGTAGATCTTTGATGCGTCTGATTAAAGCACCTGACGCAGGCTATCTGTGAGTATGTCCTTGAACCATTCATTATCTGTAATTTCTTGATAGCAGCAATCCTTGGCCCTTCGCTGTCAATATAACAGTTTTCTAAAAAGGTGGGTTTCCTTTGATATTCCAGAACGACTCCGCATAAGCTGCAAGGCGCGGATAGTCTCGGCATGGCCAAAAGCATGCGGCGGTCAGGAGATTAGTCCGGTACCTCTGAGCTCTTCGAGTACTGGCGATGATTCCTTCGCTGTCAGGTTCGAATAGAGGGTGGTCCCGACCCAGCGGGGAAGCGGCGGCTTTAGCGGAGCACCTACCTGTCCTTGGCGCGGGAGTAACCACGTTTCTGAAGGAGGAAGGGCGTCGAATCCGGGGGCAGTGGTGCCAAGAATGGCAAAGTAAGTCGGAGATGGAGTCAGCTGATGCAGAAAGTGAACTCTGGCAACGGCATAGGAGTAGCCACCTCGCTCGCGCACGCCAAGGTGAATCGAATGGATGCATGGAGGGTCTTCAAGACCCTTAAGCGCGTAGTCGAGCGAGCCAACGAGACGTCCGATGCCACCCCGCCGGCCGGTTATAATTGATGGGAGCCAAGAGTCACCAAGAGAGCTAATGCCGAACTCCGCGATCCAGCCACAGTATGCCACCTTCGCGAGAAGCCCGGCGAAGGCAAGATCATAGTGCCGAACCTTGAAATAGACCTCTTGAACACCCAAGTGGGCGAGCATCTGGTGACCTGGAGGACCCAAAGCATAATTGTGACTGCCCAGTACTCGGATCTGTTCCGGCAGGGGTGGGGCGCCCGGTCCAGTCGCTTGAGCGAATAGGGGTAGGGCGATCGGAAGTAGATGCTTACTGAGGGGTAGGACTGCAGGCTCTCGCTTGCCGTGACGCACCACCTCCATCGCTCCGGAGGTTGGTTTCTCCTCCGGCCTGCGTCTTCCAATTTTCAATGCGTTCCTGACTATACGTAGGCCATAGCCTTGCCGAAGAACGCGCAGTTCGATACGTGACGTAATGCTTGCGCATGCTTGACAACTTGCCCCTTTGATTAGCTGATCTCCTCCGAAAGCCTCAGGGATGATGTGTTCATCGGATAGCTTGTCGATCGCGGAGCAGTAAATACAGGTCTCAGTTGGGCGTCGCATGACCATCCTCGAGCAGTCTAACGAATAGCGTTTAATCCGTCATCCCTATGATGAAAGCGCAAAGGGGATGGGATACGAGTTGACCATTCGTGGCGCAACAACTTAAGTGATCATCGATGAAAGGTTGTTGAACTGAACCGAGTTCCATCTGTTGAAGCATCACAAGTTCAACATTTTGGCGATACGTCGGATGGTATCACAAATCGGCTGCGCATAGAAGGATGAGGCGTAAAGTTATAGTTCACCCTCAAACTACAACCAAGAGCAAACCAGGCAGATACAGGGTTTTGGGAAGGTTCTAATCATATGTTTCTTGATATGCTGTCAGTAACACCTGAATGGCGGTAATCAAATTTTATGGGATATATCCCCGAGGCCCAATCTATCCAGTTTTCTTCCAGTCAGGATGATATCCACACTTTTCTGGAGAGCGCTTTGCTTGAGATTACCTGTACAACACCATCAAAATTTAAAAAAACCCCAGAGATTCGATTAATCGCCGGTATACGCACTTTGAGTCAGGTTGTTAGCCGGTATGGCTATCCCTTGTCTTAAGAGCGGAAAAAAAGAAGGTACAGGCTGTCAAAAGAACCTGCACTTACGAGAGCACTCCACTTTGCGGCCTGAAGAAAAGATCGAAGGTTTTTGTCTTTTCATCCTGATTGGCATGGAAGCTGTCCCCTTCTATCACGAGAACAGCTATGACGCACTTGATCCCGCAGATGGTGCCCTCCGTCAAATGACCGCCTATGGTGACCACCGTTTCATCTTGAACGGTCGAGGCCGCAAAATGAGCATGGACTTCCACACCACCGCCGGCTTTGGGGGCGATCCATCCGGTCAATGACACCAATTCCATGGGGGAGGTGACTTCAAGATAGAGGCGATCTTCGTTGGTCACTGGGTACTTTTCCGGAAAGACCTTCAGGTTGCGGAAAATGGCCTTTTTGAGAGCCCCCAACCCTGAGACAAACACACCGGCTCTGATCCCTTCTGCGGACACTGCTTCCGAAATTGCCTGAAGCAGGTCTGCATCCGATTTGATCCTGAATTGAAACAGTCGCTGGATTTGTGAGAAACCGCTGCCTTCAATCGAACTCACAGTTCATCTCCTCTCGATTCGAAGAAATTTTGGAGAGGTCCCGGGACGAGTTCTCAACCTCCTGTAACAGGTATCTTCATCTCGACCCAGTGTTCCTTGTGGTCGTCAACAAGCGGGATGGTCTTATCGTGTTGCTCAATGCCATCCACGCTCACGCGCATCTCACCATTCCCGGCAGGCGTTTGCAGAACCGCGATGTGGTAGACCGTCTCCCGATAGCGGTAGTGCATCTTGAACCCCTCCCAATCCGCAGGGAGGCACGGCGCAAAACGCAGTTTATCCACTTCAAGTCTGAGCCCCAGGAGTGATTCCACGATCAGCCGGTACATCCAGGCAGCCGAGCCCGTGTACCACGTCCAGCCGCCGCGGCCGGTGTGCGGTGGTAGCGCATAGATGTCGGCCGCAACGACGTACGGTTCCACTTTGTAGGTGGCAGTCTCCTCGGTCGATCTGGCATGGTTCACCGGGTTAATCATGGTAAAGAGCTCCCACGCGCGCCGGTTGTCCCCCAAGCGAGCGAAGGCCATCGCCGCCCAGATGGCCGCATGCGTGTACTGCCCGCCATTTTCTCTCACGCCGGGGACGTACCCTTTGATGTAGCCGGGGTTCAACCCCGACTTGTCGAACGGCGGATCCAGAAGTTGGATCAGCCCGTGCTCGCGGCGAACGAGGCGCTCATCCACCGCTTCCATGGCCATGCGCGAACGCTCATGATCTCCCGCCCCGGATAGAACCGACCAGCTTTGTGCAATCGAATCAATTTGGCATTCGGGGTTGCTCGACGATCCAAGCGGCGAGCCATCATCGAAATAGGCGCGGCGGTACCACTCGCCGTCCCAGCCATGCCTCTCGATATTGCGGCGGAGCCCCGCCGCCTCCCGTTCGCAACGCTCGGCGAAGGAGACGTCGCCATGCGTGCGCGCAACCTCAGTGAAGCGCATGAGCACTTCATAAAGGAAAAAGCCCAACCAGACGCTTTCGCCTTTGCCGTGTTCGCCCACCAGGTTCATGCCGTCGTTCCAGTCACCGGAGCCGATGAGCGGCAAACCGTGGTCACCAAATTTGAGGCTATTCAGAATGGCTCTGACACAGTGTTCGTAAAGACTCGCCGCCTCTTCAGAGCGCCCGGGCAGATCGTAATAAGAGTCTTCATCCTCGTTTACCGGGCGGCCTTGGACGAAGTGGATGGGTTCATCCAACACGCCGGTGTCCCCGGTGGTCAGGACATAGCGGCACGTCGCAAGCGGCAGCCAGAGGTAATCGTCCGAACAGCGGGTACGCACGCCCCGACCTGTTGGGGGATGCCACCAATGCTGGACATCTCCCTCCGGAAACTGACGGGCCGCGCACAGGAGCAGGTGCTCGCGCACGAGCTGCGGCCTGGCGTGGATGAGCGCCATCACGTCCTGCAACTGATCGCGGAAACCGAAGGCGCCCCCCGACTGGTAGGTTGCGCTGCGCGCCCAAAGGCGGCACGCCAGAGTTTGGTACAGCAGCCAGCCGTTGGCCAACACGTTGAAGGACTGGTCGGGTGTTTCCACATTTACCGCGCCGAGGGTGTGCTTCCAGTGCTGCCACACCGCATCAAGGGCACCGCGCGCAGCGGTTGATCCTCGAAAGCGATTGACCAGGTTTCTGGCATCGTCGGCGTCGCGCCCGACGCCGAGCCTGAAGACGATCTCACGCTCTTGCCCGGCGGCCAGATCGAAGCTCACCTGGATCGCGGCGCAGGGATCCAGGGCGGCCCCCACCTTGCCGGAAAGGCGTGTGCGCGTCATAGCGGCAGGAGCGCGTAGCGTACCGTTGCGTCCCAGGAATTCCGTCCGATCGCCGCTTACGGTGCGAGTCGTATCGTCCACGTCGAAGAACGCAGTCCGGTCGTGGAACTCCGTGTTGTATGGGTTGCGCGCGAAGAGCGCGCGGCTATTCGGGTCAATTTCGGTGATCACGTGCATGGTCGATTTCGACCGCAGGTCGCCCAGCACCCATTCCGCATATCCGGTAGCGGAGAGCCGGCGGGATCGGCCCAACTCGTTGCGCACTTTGAGCACCGCAAACTTGATCGCTGCGTCCAGAGCCACGTAAACCCACAGCTCAGAGCGGATGCCGCGCTCGGTGTGTTCGAAGACGCTGTAGCCGAATCCGTGCCGGGTGATGTAAGGCGTCGCCCCGCAGCAGGGCAGCGGCGTGGGCGACCAGAAGTGGCCGCGCTCTTCATCACGGAGGTAAAATGTCTCTCCTCTCGAATCGCTCACGGGATCGTTCCCCCAGGGAGTGAGGCGGAACTCGTGGGCATTCTCGCTCCAGGTGCAGGCAAGACCGCTCTCTGATATGCCGGTCCCGAAGTGCGGGTTGGCCAGCACATTCACCCAAGGCGCCGGCGTCAGCTGCCCGTGCGCGGTGGTAATAACATACTCGCGCCCATCCGGGGTGAATCCGCCCAGTCCGTTGTAGAACATCAGATCGGGGCGTGGCAACGGGGCGACCGCCAGGGGTTTGGGGCGGTGGGTTCGGGTCGGGGTAAGGAGAGGCACGGTTACTTCCACCTGACTGCGACCGTTGATCTGGTCCGCCAGCGACCCCCTGTTGTCGGTGATGATGGCGCGCGCGACCGCTTGGATCAGGATGCGGTCCTCCTCCGCTATCTGGTCCGCAGGTCTTACGAAAATGCCGCCGGGCCGATCGAATAGGCTGGCTTCGGTGCCTGCGGCGATGAGCCCCATGATCTGGTCGTGGAGGAGTTGCCGGTAACCGGCGTGATCTTCGTTCCAGATCACCAGGTCCACCGCCAGTCCTTTCAGACGCCAGTAGGCGTGGGCCTGCACGAGTTGGCGCACCAGATCGATATTGGCCGGATCTTCAATCTGCAGCAGCACCATCGGTAAATCGCCGGAGATGGCGTAGCCCCAGAGACCGGATTGCCCCCGGTGGTTCTTGATGAGGACGCTCGGGTCGGCTCGCAGCGAAGCATTGGCGTAGATGATCGAACTGGCAAGGCGCCCATAGAGTTGCGCATCGGCCTCTGAGGCGTTGAGCTGGCGTAGCAGCACCTGGCCATGAGTCCATGCCAGATCAAAGACGCGATCCGCGAGACGCCGATCCTGGTATTTTTCCACCAGGCTTAAGGCTGCATCACGGGTTTCACCGATGCCGGAGACCATGTTTATAGTTGCCGATTCTTCCGGATCGAGCGTTATCCGGTAGCGGATGGCGACAATCGGATCGAGCACGGAGCCCTCGCTGCCCGAGAGCGCCCCGGTAAAAAAACCAGCCACCTCCCTCATCGCTTGTGGATCGGCGACGGTGTTGCCGCGGCCGATGAACTGCATGCGATCGGTCTCATAGGAGACTTCTCCGATCTCCGCCCCATGCACGGCCATCAGGTGCAACATCCAGGGCGCCTGCTCGCCTTGGGAGCGGGGCCGGCGGGTGCAGAGGATCGCTCGCTGCCGGCGGATGATCTCGGTCTGTACAAAGAGATTGCTGAACGCCGGATGCAGTGCGTCCGCGGCAGGCGGTGCCAGAACCACTTCGGCGTAACTGGTAACGTCTATCGCTCGGCGCGTCCGCGCGCGGTTGGTGATGCGGACGCGGCGCAGTTCGATGTCATCCTCGGGCGAAACAGCGATCTCGGTATGGGTGTCATAGTCGTGGTCGCGGCCGCGAAACTCGGCTCGTCCTTGCGAGAAGATCGCCTCAAAATGCTTCGATCGTTTGAGCGTCGGCTGATATGCGGTTGACCAGAACTCGCGGCTTGCCACGTCGCGGATGTAACAGAACGTGCCCCAGTTGTCGCAGGTGCGGTCTTCGCGCCAACGGGTGATGGCGAGGTCCTTCCAGCGGCTGTAACCGCCGCCGGCATTGGTGATCATCACGTGGTACCTGCCGTTCGAGAGCAACTGCACTTCCGGGTTCGGCGTGTCGGGGTTTGTGAAAACGCGAATCGGCGTCTCCAGAGTGCTGGAAGTCATATGGTGCTCGGAGAGCTCGGTGGTGTGTGCATAGAACGCTGTCGCCTTGGGGATTCGCTCCTGGAGCAACAGCATGGTCGCCTGGAACACGGGATCCGACTCGAATCGCTTCTGCATCGGGCGGTCCAGGAGCAGATGGGCCAAAGACAGGAGATTCATGCCCTGGTGATGGGCCATGAAGGACCGAACCACGGCGCTCAATTGTCCGCGCGGCAGACGCGACGGAGTGTAGTCGATCGCTTCATAGAAACCGAATTGTCCTTCAAAACCTTCAGCGGTCAGTCGCTCGAGGTTTAGACACGCCTCTTCGGGCGCCACCATCAGCGCCAGCGCCGAGGCATAGGGCGCAATGACCAGGTCCTCGGCGAGCCCGCGTTTGAGCCCCAAACCGGGTACGCCAAAGGAGCGGTACTGGTAGTTGAGATGCACATCGATGGCATTGTAACCACATTCCGAAATGCCCCACGGCACGGCGCGCATTTTTCCATACTCGATCTGCCTGGCCACAGCCGCCTTATAGGTCTGGTCGAGCAGCGTGTGCTCGTAAGTCGGCATCACCAGGAGCGGCATCAGGTATTCGAACATCGAGCCACTCCACGAAAGCAGGATCGGTTCTCCACCGGCGGTAGTGAGCAGACGTCCCAGGGCGAACCAGCTCTCCTGCGGCAGTTGTCCCTGCGCAATCGCTACGAAACTGGAAAATCTCGCTTCCGAAGCCAGAAGATCATAGTAACTGGTGTCCCGTCGGTGTTCACCAACGTTGTAGCCGATAGCCATCAGATGACGCGTCTTGTCATACAGAAAGTCATATTCCATCAGGGCGAGTTCGCCGCATTGCAGTGCAAGCCGCTCGATAGCCGCAATCCTTGTTCTGGCGTGCTGGCTGGCTGCCGTGATGAGTCGTCGAAGTTCACCAAGCCAAGCGCTTTCCGCCGACGTGGCGGCAGAGCTGAGCCGATGGTCGATCGCCGGTAGGAGCTTTACCTCCAGTGCTGCCAGTTCGCGCAGTGTTGGGATCTCGTCGAGATCGGGAAAGTCTCCGAGGCTATTCTGAGAAGACAAGAGCTCTGTCCACGGAGCGAGAAACGTCAGCTCATCGAGGGCATCTCGACATTGCCCGGCGAAGGCGTGGGTCCACCACCTCAATTGGCTCTCGGGGTCGGCATCGAGAGCTTCGACACCGGCCACCAACTGCGCGGCGGAGGTTGCCAACCGATCAAGGCAAAGCCGCGAAGCCACGAGCGTGGTGGGTTGAGAACGGGTCGCAGACTCCAGGTCCTGCTGAAGTTGAGCGAGCTGGGCCGGGGCGCAACCTTCCGGAGCGGCGGCCGCAGCGTCTATGACAATCCTGAGAGTGTCGCTTAAGCTCTCAAAGGATCGCGTTCCCAGGATCTTGTGATCGGCAAGTCCGAGCAGACCCGGCCGCAATGTCAGCAGATGGCCTGCGAGGTTTCCGCTGTCCACCGACGAAATGTAGAGAGGCGGCAGTGGTTTCAGAGATTGCGTGTCGTACCAGTTGTAGAAGTGGCCTCGGTGCCGTTCCAGAACTTCCATGGTGTGGAGTGCCTTCGCCGTACGTTCGAGGAGGTGTCCGGCCGAAATGGTGCCGAAGTCGTACGCGGACAAATTCGCCAGCAGCGCAAGGCCCATGTTGGTAGGCGACGTGCGGTGCGCGATCACGGCAACGGGATGCTCCTGATAGTTATCAGGCGGCAGCCAATGATCTTCCGGGCCGATGAAGGTCTCGAAGAACGCCCAGGTTTTCCGGGAAAGCTTCCGCAGAAAGAGAATCTGATCCGCTGTCAGTCTTTCTCGGCGGCGAGCGAGCGGCCGACTGATCCACCAGGCGATAGCGGGGGAGGCAAACCAGAGGCCCAGTATGGGCCCAGCCACAGCCAGCACGGCCGGCTTTGATGTCGCAAGCGTAATCACCGCGGCCGTGGCCATGACTGGGGCGATCCACATGGTCCGGCACGAGCCGACGAAGTCGGTGCGGCTATGGCGATCCGGGTCGCCCGACGGATTCCATTGGAGCAGTCGCTGATGCGTGATCAGCATCCGCCAGGCAGTGCGCACCACCGCATCCAGACTGAAGAACGCTTCGTATGGCAGGCATACGAGCATGAATGCAGCTTGAACGAAGTGCCGTCCGGCCGAGCGCACTGCGGCCGCGAGGTGCTGCCGTAGAGTCACATCGCCCGGGTTCTGAAGCAGATTCAGGGCAGAGGTAATCAAAGAAGGAATGAGGATGATGCCGATCACCGCCACGGTCCAGAACCAGGCCGATGGTAACACCGTCCAGCCCAACAGCAGCAGGAGTGTCAACGCCGCGGCCGTGAGACTGCGCCGCAGGTTGTCGAAGATCTTCCAGCGAGAGAGCATCGAGAGCGGATTTTTCTGCAGGCCGGCATCGGGGCCGGGAATCCCCGGCAACAGCCAGCGTGCAATCTGCCAATCGCCGCGAATCCAACGATGCCGGCGGCTCACATCCGCGCTGTAGCGAGATGGATATTCCTCGTACAACTGCACATCGCTCAACAGCCCGGACCGCGCGTAACACCCTTCCAGGAGATCGTGGCTGAGGATCCGGTTGTCGGGGAAACGCCCGCCCAGAGCCCGTTCGAACGCATCGACCTCATAGATGCCCTTGCCGGTGAACGAGCCTTCAGCGAACAGGTCCTGGTAAACATCGGAAACGGCGCGCGTATACGGATCGATGCCGGGCTCACTGGCACACATGCGCGCATACCGCGACCGGTTCGTGCCGGGCAGGCTCACCGCCACCCGTGGCTGTAGGATACCGTACCCCGCAACGACGCGCTGCTGGTCTTCGTCGTAGCGCGCACGGTTCAGCGGGTGCGCCATGGCGCCCACAAACTGCCAGGCCGAATCGCGTGCCAGTTGCGTATCAGTATCCAGGGTGATCACATACTTCACGTTCGCTAAGACCGCAGTTTCACCGACGACGAGCGCGAAGCGATCACTTGATCCGCCGCGCAGAAGCCCATTCAAATCCCCAAGCTTGCCGCGCTTGCGCTCGTAACCCATCCAGATCCGGTCCCGCGGATTCCATCGGCGCGGGCGATGAAATAGGAAGAAAGTGTCGCTTTCTGAGCTCCGGTACTTTTCGTTCAGCTCTTCGATTCTCTGCCGGGCCAGCCGCAAAAACGCTTCGTCCTCCGGCAGCGTTTCTTCGATGGCGTCGCGAAAATCAGTGAGCAGACCGAAGTGGAGGTGGTCATCCCGATTGGCCAGGAAGCGGACTTCCAGTGCCTCGATCAGGTCCTCGATGTTTTGGGTGCTCGTGAGCATCGTCGGGACCACAACCAGGGTTCGCAATTCCTGCGGGATCCCTTTGGAGAAGTCCATGCGCGGCAGCGGGCGCGGCGCCGCCAGCAACGTTGCCAGCCAGTTCACCAGGGCTAACGCCAGATGACTGGTGCACAGAAGCGAGAGCAGTCCGACCAGCCCGAGTGCCCAACCCTGCAACCCGCCGGCATATGCCTTCGCCGCGAAGCACCCGGCGAAGATCGCTGTCATCAGTAGGATGGTACCGCCATACAGCAGCAAAGGAAACCGGCGACTGACTTTGAGTAGAGCCTCAGCAGGCGATAAGCGCACCTCCGCCATTCGTTCGAGCTGCGCCAATCCTTCGTCGATCAGGTAGAAACCGACGTGTGCCGCATCGGACCCAACGCGTTTCCGAGCGGCGCCCTCATGCGCCAGCTGAATCGCTTTGCGCGCCACCTCGCTCTCGGAACACGGACTGCTCTTCGCAGTCTTCTCCACGACGTGGCGGTAGCGGTCCCGGGTGGCAAAATCCATCTTGCCGTAAACGTCGCCAGGATCCTTACGCAAGGTCTTCTCGACAACGCTCATCGTTTCGACGAACTCGCGCCAGTCCATCGCGCCCAGGAACCGGAGGCTACCGATGCTGTTGCTCATCGAGACCTGGTCAGCGGCCTGTTGTTGGTTCTCCGAGCGCACCAACTGCTCGATCGTCAGGCCGGACTCGGACAGTCGCTGTTCAATCCAGGTGAGCGGCAGCGCCAGAGCGGGACCCTGGCCCTGCAAGCGGCGCGTGAGCTCCGCCACAAACGAGCTCACCATCGGCGGGTCCGACCGTGCCATGTCGGCGATCGCCAGAATCAGGCTCTTTGGGTCCTTCGCGGCGATCTCCGTCATCTGGTCGGCCCAATAGTCGGCGCGGTTTCGATCGATCCTGTCGGCGGCGATCCGGGCGGCAACCCGCCGAAGATTCTCGATCAGGGCCAGGCGCAGCATGATGGGGATGGCCCAAAGTTCGCCCAATTTCAGGACGGTCACCGACTGATAGGCAGCTACGAAACTGCTGAGGTTTTCCGGATCCACCCGTCCATCGCCGTGCGAGATCGTCTCCAGAGCGATGTCATACACCCGCGGAAGCCCGGCCGATGGGCCGTTCGACAAGCGCGGTAGTTCCCGGCTGTAACCCTTTGGCAAGTGTCGCCGGGCCGTGCGAATCTGTTCTTCGATCACATAGAAGTTGTCGAGCAGCCATTCCGCGGCCGGTGTAATCCGGCGGTCCGCCTTGACGGCCTCTGTCAGCAGGTTGTGGACTTCAAGCAGGAGACTTTCATTCTCGGCCAGCCGCGCCAGAAGGCGGTCCCGAGGGCGCCCAAGCTTCAACTGGTGCACACCCGCAAGGATCTTACCATGCAGCTCCATCTGATCGGCACTGAACAGTTCCGATCGAAGGGGCAGTTCATCGGCGGCATACTTCTGTGCCAAATCGCTTCCGCAGATGCGCGCCCACACACGGGAAAGGGTTCCGCGAACGGTTTTGCTGCTCACCTCCATTTTTGATGTCTCCTTCTGCTCCGACACCGGAAGTGTCGCTCGAAAGAGCGGTGATGATCCTCAGGGTCGAGGTCGCTGCTCATAACCTTGCCCATGTCAATTTAAAGTTTACGTGAAAAACCCTATACTCGTGAATAGCTGATGCTATCCTTCTCAAATTCTTCAATCACTTCAGCACTCAGGGAGGCTCGCACATTGGGCATCATGTGAGAGAATGTCTTCGCGGTCACCCGGTAATCCTGTTTGCTGGCCAATTCGTGCTCGAATGCGAACTGTGCTACCTTCTGAAATAGATACTGGATGTCGGCCGGGGTAAATCCCGCTGTCATATCGACAATCTGTTCCAAATCGATGTGCCCAGTGTTGAGCTTGGACAGATAATGTTCGAGAATGGTCGTCCTGCCTTCCCTGTCCAATCCGCCAACGGGAATGATGCAGTCAAATCTTCCCGGGCGGAGCATGGCGCCATCCAGTTGCCGGATGTAATTCGTGGCGCACACCAGCAGGATCTTGTTTCCTTGATGCTTGAGCAGCGGAATCTGTTTCAGAAACTCGTTCGTGATGGACTTGTCGATCCGGTCCGCGGTATCGCGGCTGCCCGCGATCTCGTCAAACTCATCGATAAAAAGGACCACCTCATCAAGATGCCGGGCCTTTTCCATGACATCTCGCAGATTCGCGCCAATTTTTTCCACGCCATCTACCATCAGCATGCTGGGGACGATCTCTATGTACCACCAGGACAAGACACCGGCAATGGCCTTCACGAAATGGGTCTTTCCGGTACCTGGAGGCCCAAAGAAGGTGATCGCTTTGGGAGCGACAACACCATGCTTTTTCGATAGGCTCTCTTCCGTCAGCGGCTGGATGATCCGGCGTTGGACCAGCTGTTTGGGAGGTTGGGAGTCGGATATGCTATCCCACGTTTCCCTGCTGATGGTTTGAGCTCCGAGTTCATTCAGGATATCGGTTCGCTTATAAGTCATATACTCGGCAAGGGCTTGCTCCATGTTCTCCAGGAAATCGATGCAGGCGATCCGGAACCCCACATCCCGGCCGAGCCTTTCCGAAAGAAGCCACTTGTGTTTCATTATCTTGGACCACAGGTCGACAGCGATATCGGGTTCGAATTTTGCCCCGCTGAGTTCAAAGATTCTACTCGTGGACTCTTCCGGCGACAGGATTGGCGGTGTGGTGTTGTTCATAAGACACCTTATGTGCGAGGGCTAAGAGCTCGCGGACTGGTTTTTGTATGAGAAGCACAGGCTTTATAAAAAGCAGCCATTAGCGGGATCAACTGGCTATGCAAATCTGCCTGCCCCTTGTGCAAGCAGTGCCGTCACCCGATTTTAAGTAAATTTTTCAAGCGTATTTATGGAACTGTCGATGAGAACCAAGATCCGATGAAGAAGTGGATAGGACGGGGGCCCCTCTTTGGTTGTAAGGGGGGGCCGACTTCAAGGTGGAAATTTAGGCCGTTTTTACGTTGGCTGCAGACTATCCCTTAGGCCCGTCTTGAACATCAAAGCTGACTGCTCTTAGATTTGTTAAGGACGGGTTATGACGACGGAATAAAAAACCACCGCACTTTGAAGAGTGTGGTGGTTAAGCCCTACACCGCAAAATGTTTTTAATCCAACCTTGACGGCAATCGATTCCTTCAGGGTATTTCCCGACGCCATATTAAGACTAAAATAGGGCCGTTATGTTTTCATGTCAACTCCCTCAAATATTCGGCTCAGTAACCTCTTGCGAGATCCCTTGATTTGCAAATTGGCCATTGCAAAGCCTCTGTGGTGCAGAATTCATGAATTTATCAATGGGGTAGGCGTTCATATTCTTCGCGAACCATCTCCGGCGGATAGGCCCGTTCGAGCCTGCGCACGATGAAATGCCCGCGGGCCATGTCCTGGAAGTGATCGATGAAGAGCAGGTTTATCACGGCCCCGCCGGCGGCCCCGATGACAGGTACGGCCTGCGCGGCCACCTTCTCGGACACGTTCACCCCGAAGCGGGCCGCGAGCTGCGTGATCAGTCTCAGGATGGCCGGCGCCCCCTTCTCCGCTGCACCCCTTTCGACCAGATACTTCGCCGCCTCCGACACCGCCCTTGCAAGCGAACCCCGGATAAAAAAATAGGCGGACTCGCTCGCATCGTCGCTCGAACTGCGCCCCCCCATGGCGAAGACCTCCAGGCAGGCGAGTTTGGCTTCCGGTGTCGCGAGGCGCTCGCCCTCGCTCCTGGCGATGTCGGCGATCGAGCGCACCATCAGCGTGGTAGACACCGGCAGCTCGATGGGCAGCCCTGCCAGGCCGAAGGCCCCGCCGGCGGCTCCGGTGGTGGCGGCAGCCAGTTTGTGCAGCCTTTCCCAGGACCGGGCCCTGGGCGTGTCGTACATTGTCGCCAGCGCCACCTGGAATGCGGTTTCCAAAGACTTGCGTGTCGCCGCGGCCACCACCTGGGCCCACTTCTGGGGAAGCAGGTCGAGGCCCTTCTCGATGGGCCGGCCGATCACGTGCGTGATCTTCGCAGCCAGGCCGGGGTTTTCGAGAAGACGCTTCGCGTACCGGAGGGCGTCGAGGTCGTCTGGTGAAAGCGTCATAAGCTCCAAAGCCGGCACTTCAATCCCTTCTCGAAACTTTGCAAGAACGAGGGGGGCTTGAAGAGTTTGGGTACGTCGACCGCTTCATTGGTTTATATAACGTGCCTATGTCGAATCCTGACTCTGGCAGAAGGGGGTTGGGATTAACAGATCAAAGGTATCGTTTCAGGGAATTGCAGATATGTTTCGGCTTCGGAGGATTCGGAGGGCTATAGTCTCCTGAGATTGGCTGAAACTATCTCAGAAATGGTCGTTCGGAGATACGTCGGATGAAATCACACTCTCGGGCATTGTTGTGATTCTTATCCCGAAGCCTTCCTGAACACTTGAACGTAACCATCCGCCTTGATTCCAAAATCATATCCTCACCAGTTGCTGGATTCCATCCCTTTCGAGCCTTCTTTTTCTTTACACTGAACCTGCCGAACCCACGAACCAGAACATCATCACCGGACCCAAGTGCCTCCTTAATAATTTCGATCAGAGTCTCGACGATCTCTGCTCACCTTTTTTCTGATATTCCGCTTCTCTAGAAACGACCTCAACGATGCTACCTCTCATGACAGTCATCGGGTTACCGACCTACTAATTCGCGCGTGTACCAGGTCCCCCCCGAGCCGCTATAGCTGGAGCCTTCGCCCCATATGAGATGCGTTCGGCCTTTGGCATCGACTGCGATCTCGAAATAATCGCCATAGGGGAATGCATAACCGGCTGCAGTCTTGTATGTCGCTCCACCCGACTGATCAGATACCCTCGCCGGTTCATTCCAAGAACTGCCGCCGTCGGTCGTACGGCGGTACCAGGTGTTCCAGGTGGTCGTGCTGCCGTTGCGGTCGTCCTGCCAGGCTAATCGAAAATCGCCAGACGTTGGTCCGGCGGCCAGGGCCGGGAACGCGTTGTTGACCGTTGCCGAACCGTTTGAAATTTCTGTTCGATCACTCCAGCTCACCCCATCGGCTGAAGTACGCACCCACATGCGTTGCGGGGCCCCGGCGATGTCGCCGGCGTTGTAGGCGAGCATGATGGTTCCTTCGGCGTCGACCGCCAGAACCGCCGAGGGGCCGAAAAAGCCCAGGTAGCAACCGGGCGACCAATCGCAACGGGGGGGCTTCTTTCGACGTGTCGACTCTTATCGTCGACCATGTCGCGCCGCCGTTGCTGGATTTCAGGATATTGATGTGCGCGTCGCCCGTGTAGTCGAAACTGTAGTCGGTGACGGCAAAATACACTTTGCCATCAGGAGCTA
>Ga0315286_10002540_pt1 | contig 17042 bp, 13 predicted proteins | sample YL17G10_0_MG_FD_205038 | JGI IMG/M metagenome (GOLD analysis project Ga0315286, IMG submission 205038) | Sediment microbial communities from Yellowstone Lake, YNP, Wyoming, USA - YL17G10_0 | ecosystem: Environmental > Aquatic > Freshwater > Lake > Sediment | place: USA: Wyoming | collected...
ACCTTAGTGTCGCTGTGATCGCGCCAATCGAATATTCTAAGGACCTTGGCAAGAAGGGAACAGCCTCTGACATCACCTTGTATGATGCGAAGCGAGGAGAATCCACGGTGTCCTTCATTGAGGCCACCAAGTATCCCGAACGCCTTGCACCTCTCTTCTATGCCTGCTCTATGGCCGAATCGGCATTGCTGGTGGTCGATGAGGTCAACGCACAATTCGGCGAATGCGTCCTCATGCTTGATGCGGTTGGGATCAAGGAAGGCCGCATCATTCTCAGGAACTTCATTGCCCCAGATCGAATTGCCCCTTTGGTCAAAGGAACGGTGGTCGAGAGCTACAAATACGTTGAAGAGGAATTGGCTGCGCTGCGCGAGCAATATCTGGATGAGGCCGAGGGAAGGTCAGTCGCCGCTGAAAAGGGCGAGGTAGGTTCAGTGCCGATCGACCATCATTTCAATGTCAAAGGTGTTGGCACGGTGGCGTTAGGCTATGTCGCACAAGGCAGGATCCTGCGACACGCAACGCTCAAGGCATTGCCAGGCAAGAAAGAAGTGATCGTCCGTTCAATCCAGAAGCATGACGATGATTTTGACATCGCGTATGAGGGAGACCGTGTCGGACTGGCCTTGAAGAACATCGACTCCGATGAGTTAGATCGCGGTTCAGTGCTGACGAACGATCCGTCGATCAAGGAAGACACTTCGTTCGAAGCGAAGGTGAAGCTGGTCAAGTTCTGGACATCTCCGTTAAAGGAGGGGATGGTGATGCATATCGGACATTGGATGCAATTCGTTCCCGCGCGGATCATCAGCGTCGCGAGTTCAGACAACTGGAGGGAGCCTCAAGTCAAGTTCGAGCTCGAAAAAGAGCTGGTGCATCTCCCAGGAAGCAATGCGGTGCTCTGCTATCTTGAAGGTGGCAAACTGCGAATTGCTGGTACGGTGAAATTGCCATGAATGGGGTATGGCAGTCCTCTACTCCACAATTACCTTTCATTGGCACTTCAGTCATCGTTCGGTTTATTGAGCCTCTTCTCGAAAAGTTATAAACCCAGTTATATGTTGTAGAGCCTGATGCCCGTCCCTATCAGAACTCGAAAGACCTATGAAGAGCTGCTCGACAGAGCAAAGAACATGGCAGTGATTCGCTCAACCTCGTCCATGATGAATTGGGATTCCGAAACATACATGCCCCCTCGGGGAATCGGAATCCGCAGCGAACAGCTCGCTTGGCTGGACCTGATGGCCCATAGAGAGCTATTGGATCCAGAATTCTTGAAATTACTATCGACAATCGAGTCCGATAAAAACATAGGATCGCTGGAATTTCATGAGAGAAGGAATTTGCAGTTGCTTAGGCGTGCTTATAATGAATCCGCAAAATTGCCTGAGAAACTGGTTACTGATCTGGCAAGGCAGCAGACATTGTCCGTTGGTTCATGGAAGAAAGCGAAAGCGGCCAAGGACTTTGCACTCTTCAGGGACGATCTTGCGAAGAACATAGACCTCAAGAAGGAACTTGCGGGCATATTGATGACTGTCAAGGGAACTAAAACTGATTATGATGCATTGATCGATATTTTTGAGCCTGGCTTGACATCAAACAAGATAACCGAGGTCTTTTCCGATATGAGGCAGGGATTGATGAGATTGATTTCAAAGATCGAAAGATCCGGGACAAACCCCGACCTATCGATCCTTCACCGAAATGTCTCTCTCCCAGCTCAAAAAAAGATAAGTCGCATTTTGACAGATTTCATCGGATTCGAGACAAATGGTGAGAATTCAGGTGGACGACTAGACGAGTCGGAACACCCGTTCACCAACGGCTATTATGAGGATGTTCGAATCACCACTCATTACTATTCCGATAGGTTCGCCACCAGCCTGTTCAGCGTCCTTCACGAGGGAGGGCATGCTCTGTATGAGCAGAACACCCCACCCGGATGGATCTATCAGCCCATCGGTGGTTCGTCAAGTTATGGAATCCATGAATCGCAAAGTCGCTTCGTCGAGAATGTCATAGGCAGAAGTCCGGAGTTCCTCTCCCATATGTTGCCGAAATTTAGGAGACTTACGGGAAGGACGCTCACCGGTGTGAAATCACCCGATTTCATACTTGCGGTGAATAATGTGGAAGCGTCAAAGATCAGAACCGAGGCGGATGAAGTTACATATGGTCTTCACGTCATAATCAGGTTCGAGATCGAAAGGGACATCTTCGCAGGAAAAGTTGACGTCGATGAGCTACCTCAACTCTGGAACGAGAAGTACTCCAAGTATCTGGGGATGGATATTGAGAATGACTCAGAGGGCCTGATGCAGGACATCCATTGGTCGGGAGGCATGTTCGGATATTTCCCCAGCTATGCACTGGGTAACATTTACGGAGGCATGTTCCTCGAGAAAATGAATAAGGACCTCCCCGATTGGAAAACGAGCATCAGGGCGGGGGAGTTCATTCCGGTTAAGGATTGGCTTATCGCGAACGTTCATTCAAAAGGCGACCTGTACGATCCTACCGACCTCATGAGAACGGTGACTGGAAAGGAGATATCGATCGAGCCCTTCATTGATTATCTCAATAAGAAATTCGGAGACATATACGGGTTCTGAAACGGCGAGGACAATTTGACGCGTAGGTGTGATTCACCTCGATGGATCCATTAAACGCTTTGTTATCTAATTAGATAATGATCTAAAAGTTAACGGTTTTATTGGAATTGTCACGGAAATGAAAGGCGCTTGGCTTGGAACGTTAGCTGACAAAAAGCAGGCTACGCGAACTAGGAAAAACGATTTCGGCATAAGGAAAATGAAATTGCTGGAATTCTGGGCCAGTTACTTTACTAGATTGGGAGCCGAAATTCCTCTACGTTCGTTCGATATCAAAGATCAATTCCGAGTTCATCGTTGTTCGATCTTGACAAAGGTCCTTCCGAACTCTCCAACGTATTTTGATGAAGGGCGAAGTAGGACCGCGTCCTCATACTGCTCGATCACATGGGCGACCCAGCCCGATATCCTGCTTGAAGCGAAGAGCGGCGTGAAGAACTCCTTGGGGACACCCAATGCATCCATTGCCACTGCCGCATAGAAGTCGAGGTTGGGGTATATCTTCTTCCGGTCATGAACGATCTTCTCAATCTTACTGCATTTGTTGCACAAGGTCATCGTTCTCTCGCGAGTGCATAGATTTCTGACAATGCCCCGGAGATGCTTTGTCCTCGGATCCTCTGCCTTATAGACCCGGTGGCCAAAGCCCATGATCTTCTTATTCTCCCCCAACAGTCCTTGAATGTATTCCTCAACATGCTCTTCCAGGCCTATGTCATCAAGCATTTCCATTACTTTTTCGCCAGCTCCCCCATGCAGAGGACCTTTGAGGGTCCCGATGGCGGAAGTAACGGCTGAATACATGTCCGAATTGGTGCTAGCTGTTACTCGCGCGGCGAAAGTGGATGCGTTGAACCCGTGATCTGCCTGAAGTATCATGAGGCGATGGAGAACATCCGTCTGTGCCTCATCTGGACGGGAACCGTTGAACATGTAAAGGAAGTTCTCGGCGAAACTGAAGTCTTCCCTCGGGGCCGGAACGGATTTATCCATGTGGCATCTATGAATGGTGGCCACTATGGTTGGTACACGGGCAATTAGCCGGGTAGCTCTCCTCAAGTTCGCTGCTTCAGATAGGTCATTGTCTTCAGGATCGCATTCTCCGAGGCGGGAAACCTCTGTTCGTAATACATCCATTGGATGGCAGCTCTTTGGGGTGGATCGAATGCTTTCAACAATCCTATCGGGTAATTTCATCTCGGAAATGAGATTGGTGTTGAACTCATCCAGCTCTCGTCGGTTGGGCAGTCTTTTATGAATCATGAGGAAGGCTACCTCCGCATAAACAACCTTACCAACCAGATCATCGATGTTATACCCTAGATAATAAAGGGCGCCCATAGGTTCCACGAAACTTATCCTAGTCTCAGCAGCGGCTACGTCCTTCAATCCGCGTATGACGGCCCTCTCTGTATTTTCACTCATTCTTCCCCGGTATCCCTATAGTCCAATAAATACGCATGTCGAACCAAGAATAGGAATAACCGCTAATAGATGGAATTGGCACTTGGTGACTATTTGCTTTTACTTTGTCAAAGTGCTTTGGCAAAGTGCCGATGGCATTAGATTTCTTAAGCAGAACATAAAGAAGAGCATGGGTAGTCCAGATTGTGCCGGACTTCGTATTGATAAGACGCAGCAAGACCAAGGGTAAAAAGTTGTAAGAAAGTGATAAAGGCCCCAGAATGGGGGACCTTTTTTTAAACCATCCAGCAAATGAAGTGGGCCCAAGGAGATTTGGACTCCCGACCTTCCGGTTATCAGCCGGACGCTCCAACCAGGCTAAGCTATGGGCCCGTTGGACTCACCGAATAACTCAATCCTTTTTAAGACTTGCCGTCCAGTAATGAGATTTCGTTACCCGATTTATGTTCGGCTGCATTTTCGTATCTCTTAATGCCATATACTCATTTGTTGATCGTATCGAGATTGACAATCCGAATTCAATTTGGAATATTGGGTGCTAAAGTGGTCCATGGCAAATGAATTAAACGGTATTCATGCTGAGCGAAGCTGGAAAATTACGGAAAAATGAATCGAATATGAATAAATGAAATCTGGCGATGTTTTTCATGAAGCACAAGAGAAGCTCAAATAATCAAGCAATCAACGATCCCTACGTAATTGGTTTATATCACTGAGTAATTTCTCCATCGTGAATAAGAAGCAGATTGCGATGCTGGCCATTGTCGGCGGTATCTTCATTTTCATTCTGAAGCTATTGGCTTACATTATCTCCAACTCAGTGGCATTGCTCTCGGACGCGATGGAATCGATAATAAACATCGTGGCGTCCATAATGCTGTTGGCTGCCTTGACCATCTCGGCTCGGTCGGAGGATGAGAACCACAAATATGGGCATCAGAAGGCGGAGAACATATCGGCCTTGGTGGAGGGAATCCTAATCATCATCGCTGCAGTCCTGATCGTCGAGGCGACCGTCGGCCGTCTGTTCAACCCGGTGGGTTTTGAAGACATTAACCTTGGTATGATCGTTTCCCTGTGCGCTACCTGCTTGAATGGCATTTTGGCCACGATCATGTTTCGAGAGGCGAAGAAGAACCGATCCATGGCTTTGGAAGGAGATGCCAAACACCTTTTTTCAGATGTGATGTCCTCGGTAGGGGTCGTCATCGGCCTGTTCGTTGCTAGTGTCACCGGTCTCTTCATCATCGATCCGCTCATCGCGCTGTTCGTGGCTGCAATACTGGTTAAGATGGGTGTCGATGTGCTCCGGAAGACCAGTAAAGACCTAATGGACTCGAATTGCGTGGAAGCGGAGAAGGCCATCATTGCTGTCCTGGAAAAAACCAAAGGATACCTGGAGTATCACGGGTTAAAGACCAGAAGGTCCGGGAACAAGGTGTTCATGGAGGTCCATCTCTGCTTGGATGGAGAGGTGTCGGTGAAAGAGGCGCATGAACTGACGGACAAGATCGAAAATGAACTGGAGCTCGTAGTACCAGGCATCAAATCGATCATTCACATCGAAGATCAGACACAGTGTGAGAGGCACAAGGCCCAGGATGCTTAATGAAAAGGACGACCTTTGGCACCCGATGGCCACAAAATGACCTTCGTTGAGGGAATAAATGGAGAATGATGGGCCCAAGGAGATTTGGACTCCCGACCTTCCGGTTATCAGCCGGACGCTCCAACCAGGCTAAGCTATGGGCCCAATTGGCTAGGGAACACCGGAGTTCGTTTTATACCTTTCTCCTTTGAATTAATCCATGCAATAGCTGGACTGCTTACAGAGTTTCCTGAGTTGATGTCACGACGATATCGACGGTCAGAATGAATTACTGTAAAATTCATTCCAAATACGTGTCATATATTGGAATTAATGATAAAGCTGCAAGGGTCTAGCTTAATAGCCAGTAACAAGTTTCTTTCCTTTACGAAAATGAATGCTGGCCGGAAGAATCGGGCATAACCGGTTAGATGTCGAGGATCGAAGGAAGGCGGCTGAGGAGTACACCGATACGAAGCTTGCATGCGTTTCATCCTATACTTTCGATCACCTTCTGGCCGAGAAGATTGTCGAGAATATGTTCGGGATCCTCCACCTGACCCTAGGCTTTATCGGCCCAGTCTAGATCAACGGCGACCTCAAAAAGGAGTGGCCCCATGGCGACGAAAGGCTTTGGGGTAACATTTCACAACTTGTCGATTGGTTAAGCCTTAATAACCGAGAGTCAGTAACTCAATTAAATCGATAATGACTGGTGATGAGAAATGACAAAATCGTCAACGATATCGGGTTTTTACAAACTCGCACCAAAAGAGCGACTGGCAGTCATTAAGGACTTTGCCAATTTGACCGACGATGAAGTCCACTTACTGGAAAACACAGGCTCCTTGACAATAGATGTAGTAGACCATATGGTTGAAAACGTCATCGGCGTCCTCCCAGAACCATTAGGAATCGGAGTAAACTTCCAGATCAATCACAAAGACTATCTAATTCCAATGGCAACCGAGGAACCCAGCGTAATCGCAGCCGCTAGCAATGCCGCCCGGATGGTACGAGACGGCGGAGGCTTCCACACGAGCAGCACTGCGCCCATCATGATTGGACAAATTCAAGTGGTCAAACTAGAAAACGCTGAAGATGCGAAAAAGAAGGTTCTCGATGCCAAAGCAGATGTCCTCAAGATAGCCAACGATCAGGACCCTGTCCTCAACTCATTCGGAGGAGGTGCTAAAGACCTCGATGCACGTGTCATCGACACATCAATGGGACAAATGCTCATTGTGCACCTGTTAGTGGACTGTCGAGACGCCATGGGCGCAAACGCAGTTAACACAATGGCCGAGGCGGTGGCGCCATTGATCGAGCAGCTCACGGGCGGACGTGTTTATCTTCGAATCATCTCTAATTTGGCGGTGAAACGGCTGGCTAAAGCATGGTGCACTGTGCCAAAAGAAGCTGTCGGGGGCGAAGAAGTTGTAGATGGCATCGCTTACGCGTCTGCATTTGCAGCCGCAGACCCTTATCGGGCGGCCACTCACAACAAGGGCGCCATGAACGGCATAATCGCGGTGGTCTTGGCAACAGGTAACGATCACAGAGCGATTGAGGCAGGAGCACACGCCTATGCCGCATTCAACGGACGTTATACCACAATATCAAATTGGACCAAGACCGACAACGGCGACTTGCAGGGCTCAATAGAGTTGCCCATGGCGGTTGGCCTAATCGGTGGCGCGGTTAAGACCCATCCGATAGCGAGGATATCCATGAAGATTCTGGGGGTCAAGTCAGCCAGCGAATTCGGAGAGGTGCTTGCTGCCGTCGGCCTCGCTCAAAACCTAGCAGCCCTTCGCGCATTGGCAAGTGAAGGCATCCAACGTGGCCATATGTCGCTGCATGCGCGAAACATCGCCGTCACTGCAGGTGCTAGCCCCGAGCAAATCGACAGAGTTGCCGAACGCATGGTCAAAGAGCGCAAAGTACGGGTAGATCGGGCCAAAGAGATCCTTGAAGAACTGAAGTAGCGATAGGAGGGATTGGACCGTGACCTCGAAGCCAAAGGTGCTGGTGACGCGAGATCTGCCGGGCGACGCAATATCAAGGCTTAGGGAGCGCTACTCCGTTGACCTACCCACGCCCGATGAGGAGATCAGTCACGGACGATTGGTCGAGCACCTGGTAGACAAGCAGGGTCTCCTCTGCCTCCTGACGGACCGGATCGATACCGAGGTCCTCGCCAACGCTCCGCTTCTTAAGGTGATCTCCGTCTGCGCCGTCGGCTACAACAACGTCGACGTCAAGGAGGCAACCAGGCGTGGCATACTCGTTACAAATACCCCCGGTGTGCTCAGGGAGACCACGGCGGACCTTGCTTGGGCTCTTCTCTTGGCAGCGGCGCGTCGAATTCCCGAGGGAGACAGGACGGTCCGCTCCGGAAGGTTCGTGGGATGGTCTCCCTCGCTGCTCCTCGGCCATGAAGTTCACGGCAAGACGCTGGGTATCGTCGGCATGGGCGACATCGGTACGGCCGTGGCGAGGAGGGCAGCCGGCTTTGGTATGCGTATTCTCTATCACAACCGCAACCCTTCCCCCCTGGCCACCGAGGTCGGAGCGGAGATGGTGAGCTTGGAACACCTTCTAAGTAACGCAGATTTCGTCTCCTTGCACGTTCCCCTCAGCCAATCCACCCGTCATCTTATCGGGAAAAGGGAGCTAGATATGATGAAGCCGACAGCTATTCTCATCAACGTCTCCCGAGGAGAGGTGATCGACGAAGCGGCGCTGGTCGAGGCGCTCAGGAAGGGCCGGATTGCCAGCGCGGGTCTGGATGTTTTCGAGAACGAGCCAAAGCTAGCGCCTGGACTTGTCGGACTGGCGAACGTGGTCCTCGCGCCCCACATCGGCAGTGCGTCGGTAGAAACCCGGGAGAAGATGACCCAGATGGCGGTCAAGAACCTGGTGGACGGGCTCGAGGGCAGGAGGCCACTGCATCTTGTTAATCCTGAGGCATACCGCGGTTAGCCAGGACCGTGCATCAGCTTGAAATAGTCTCATCCCTATCGCTTCCTCGATGCCAGTTATCACCTTCAGCTTCCGCGACCTGGTGTCCTTGACGGGCATGGAGTTGCCGGCGGAGGAGCTTGCTTCGTTGATCCCGATGATGGGCGCTGACTTCCATCATTACGATGCTGCAACGGACGAAATGGGCATCGAGTTCTTCCCTGATCGCCCGGACATGTACTCGGTCGAGGGCATCGCCCGTTCCCTTAGGACCTTCCTGGGCGTCGAAAAAGGGCTGAAGCGGTATGACGTCGCAGATTCGGGCATCACCATGAAGGTGGACGCCTCGATCGAAACGGTCAGGCCATTCGTCGTCGCTGGCGTGGTGCGCGGACTGACTATCACCGACACTCTGATCCGTTCGTTGATGGAGGTGCAGGAGAAGATCCACCTCACCGCTGGAAGGAAGCGGCAGAAGGTCTCCATCGGAATCCACGACCTGGACAAGGTCAGCCCTCCATTCCACTACGCCGCAGTGAAGCCTGAGGAGGTCTCGTTCATACCGCTGGGCAAGACCGAGCGGATGAATTTGGACGAGATATTGCATAAGCATGAGAAGGGGATCGATTACGCTTACATCCTCGAAGGGAAGGAAAGGTATCCAGTGATATTCGACAAGAACGATGAGGTGCTCTCTTTCCCGCCGATAATTAATGGCATCTTGACTACCGTAACGGAGGAGACTAAGAACGTCTTCATCGATGTTACCGGAACTAATCTCAATGCGATCTCTGGCGTGCTCAACATCGTCGCCACTCTGCTAGCGGAAAGGGGAGGGCAGATCCAGAGCGTGAAGCTGACTGGAAGCGTACACTCCACCACTCCGGACCTGAAGCCCATTAGAATGGAGTTGGATTCGAATTACTGCAATTCCATCCTCGGTCTGAAGCTCAAGGACGAGGAGATGGCAGCCTGCCTAGAAAAGATGGGCCACGACGTCAAGATCGGCAAGCATACGATTGAGGTGTATTCACCCGCGACGAGGATGGACCTGCTGCATCCAATAGATCTGGTCGAGGACGTTGCGAAAGGGTATGGATACGCGAGGTTCGGCAAGGCTCGGCCGAAGGTCCAAGCTATTGGTTCCGAGAGGCCGATCGAGCGCGCCTCGGACCTGGTCCGCCATCTGATGATCGGCTACGATTACTATGAGGTCACCACGCTGACTTTATCAAGCGAGAAGGAACAGTTCGATGGGATGAGGTTGCCAGAGGAGGAAGTGGTGGAGATATTGAACCCCATCTCCGAGGACCATACTTGCCTGCGAGTCCATCTATTGCCATCGCTACTCGCCGTGCTTCGGAAGAGCAAGCATCGCGACCTGCCCCAAAGGATATTCGAGGTCGGGGACATTTTGGTCGGCCCGAATCGACGGAAGCATCTCGCCGCTGTTGCGATACATCCAAAGGCATCATTCACGGAGATGAAGTCGCTGGTCGAGGGCGTGATGCGCGACCTCGTCGTCTCCTATTCCGTGGCTTCGAGCGACAACCCGATGTTCATCGCTGGAAGAGCGGCGGACCTGCTGATCGATGACCGACCGTTCGGGCATTTCGGCGAAATGCATCCCCAGGTCATAATCAACCACGAGCTCGGTTACCCAGTTATCGGCTTCGAGATCGACCTGGAGGCTGCATTGAAAGGACATATGCAGCGCCTTGTCTGAACGAGAGCGGTCATCAACTCTCACCGAAATGGAACAAGGTTTATTAAGTCAACAAGGTTGCTGACCATCCATATCAAATGCCGAGGTAGCTAAGCCCGGATTACAGCGCCGGCCTTGAGAGCCGGTGGTGCCCTGCACCGCGGGAGTTCGAATCTCCCCCTCGGCGCTTCAATTCTTCATATAGTTTTGAGGTCGCTTGAAGCTAATCGGACTGGCCAGCGCTATATTTATATGCTCAACAAATAATATAGGTATGCCGAAATAAGGCAGGGATGGGATAACAACGTGCAGGTATCGTTATAGGGAGCACTATTGCGCGCACCGCTCGGTCGATGCCAGGGAGTGCGTCGGCGAGAACAGTTGCCTGGTGCTCTTTCCTGAGAAGCGCGGATCGAACCACCGCACCGAGTGCTCCAAGGAACAGTGGTTCGGCCTCTATTGCTCGAAATACCAACGATTCTACTGCGCCGGCAAGGACCACTGCTCTAGCGTCGAATCTTACATGGACCATCTGACCAATTTCCGGCAGTCCCAATGGGGGAATTGAGTTGAAGTGCTCATTCCTCAGCGCGGAAGGAAAATGCAGCGGCCCTTACGCGCCGTTTGGCTGCATCAGCGAGAAATGCTCGGCCGATAAGGCCGTCTCTTGCGAATTCAACGAACAGGATTTCTATTGCCGCAAGTTCCAACGCTTCGAATGCATCGGCAAGGCCAACTGCGGCTCGTTGGATGAGTATATGGCATTCGTGAACGCCCGCAAGTTCAGATCTCAAAGCTCGAAATAGAGCTCCTTTCGGATGCGCGGCACCATCGCGGCGATGACGGACTGCTCAGTCAGCTCGCCCCGCTTCAGCATGCCGTGGGTGAGGTAGCCGATCGCCCCTTCGCCGCGCCCTCCTTTCTCCTGCCCGTAGAGTTCGCGGAAGATCCTGCCCACTGAATTGCCGCCTTTTAATCGCTCTTCGACGCTAGGCGGATACCTGAAGCCGAGCCCATGCCCGACGGTGAACCGGTTCATCCGGTCCAGGATGGCGCAGAATTGCACGTCGTACAAGCCGCCGTTATGCTCGAAGATGCCTGCCTCTATCCCAACCCCGAAATCGAATTGGCCGAGCGAGCCGCGCGCCCTCTCCTTCGATCCCTTCTCCACCTCGTCCTCCCATGGCTCGGCGGGAACGGAGGTGCGCACTTTCGTTGGTGTGACCACAACCTCACCGTAGATCCGGACCATGACGTTCCGGACGGCCTCGAGCTTTACAGGATTGTCCGTGCCGACGCCTATCTGCATCGGACGCAGCATCCTACCGGATTCGTCGATCTCGCCAGCCAGGACCCGAGAAGCGCTTATCGGGGTGCAGTCGTCCGCTAGAACGTACCCTATCCGAACGATCTGGAGCGGTCTCATGCCTTTTTCCAACCGCAGCTTGGCGAGCCGCTCCGCCTCGGAATAGGTCTCGGGGGAGGCGATCAACGCCTCGATCGAATCATCCGTGAGCAATCTCGCCTGAGAGCTTTCTATCACGTTGATGGAGTAGATCTTGCCTTTCTGAGAAAGATACGATTCCAGAGCTCGCACCCTTTCCTGCAGAGGCACCTGCTTTGACTTGTTCTTAGAGGTGAAATCGTCCGAGGTTATGCCGATGACCACTTCGTCCCCCACTTCGAAGGCCTTGTCCAGAAGGGCGCGATGCCCCCGATGCAGAACGTTGAATGTCCCTCCAACGCCAACCTTCATGATCATCCCATCGTAACCACGAGCGCTAGTATCAATATCACGAAAGTCGCAACGTAAAGTAACAGGAGCTGGCGTTTCTTCTTCTGAAGGTTAGTGCCACTGGAAGTGCGGCACTCCTCGGAACAGAACTTGTCGCTGCCGACGAAGGCCTTACCACAGCCCCGGCAGTGCTTGTGCTGCGCTATCTTGTCTGACATATCGGCAAACTAATCGAATAACTGCAGTTAAACCTTTTCCGGGTTGCCCGCGGCCTATGCCGAGTTCGTCCTTCTGAGGTCCAGTTCGTTGTTGACGATGGTGATGCAATGGTCCGCGTGATAGCTCTTCGTTCCTATTGAGATCAATTTCGGGTCGTAACCGAGGAGCAATCCCTCTTCCTCCTTCGTCAGGTCCTGGTCGTCGCCCAGCACGAAGCTCACGTCGTCCTGGAACTCAAAGCCGCGGATATTCGTGCCCGTTTCCTTGAGATAGACTATCTGCTCCCCTTTCGGCAGATTCGATAGAACGTCCTGGTAAGAGCGGTTAGAAACGTAGATACCTGGGGAGGAGCGCTCCTCCGCCTCGACCTTCTGCAACAGAGCGTTACGGACCAGTGCTGCAGTCGAACGCTCGTCGGGGTTGAGGTACTTTAACTCGTTGCCTACCAATCGAATGGTCTTCGGTGGATGGGGCGGCCCTTGGAGGACCAAGATCGCCTCAACGTCCCGGCGGATGTCGTGCGAGAGGAAGAACGAGGAATTTATGCAGCGCAGCAGCACGTCCATCCGACCCGTGCCGCCTGCCAGATCGTCAAGCTTGAAATCGCCGGTGGTGATGGCCCGATGCCCGATGACGATGAACCGTCTCATTGCTTCACGTCCATCTCCCCGGACTCGAATTGCTTCATGAGCTGCCTGCGAAGCTTCCGATTGCCCATGAACCCCTTGACCGCTTTCTTCGAGTTGTTGAATTGGTGCAGCAGCTCCCTAACGTCCTTGGCGTCGACTCCCGCCCCCTTCGCGATACGGTTGATCCGAGAGGACTTGATGAGCTTTGGCTCCTCCATCTCTGCGTCGGTCATGGAGTCCATGATGATCCGGTAGGAGGCCAGCCTCTTCTGGCTCTCCTCCACGTTGATCTTATCCTGCAGTCCAGGCATGCCGAAGCCTGGCAGCATGGACATCAGTTTCTTGAGCGGACCCATGCTGGTGAGCATCTCCATCTGCTTGTACATCTCCTTGAGAGTGAAACGCCCGGACATGATCTTCTTCGTCGTCTCCAGGGCCTCCTCCTCGCTGATCGATTCCTTCGCCTTCTCCAGGAGCGATTGGATATCGCCCATGCCCAACATCCGCGATATGAACCGTTCGGGGTTGAAGGGCTCGAGGTCCTCGAGGTGCTCCCCCGTCCCGATGTAAACGATCGATGCCTTGGTCTTGGCGACCGCGCTCAACGCGCCCCCGCCCTTCGCCGAGCCGTCCATCTTCGTCAATATGACGCTGGTGACGTTTACGGCGTCGTGGAACGCCTGGGCTTGTGGACCGGCCTGTTGACCTATGGTGGCGTCCAATACCAGGATGCGCTCGTTCGGTTTGGCGATCTCGGCGACGTCCTTTATCTCCTTGATCAGGTCCCCTTCCAAGGCGTGGCGACCCGAAGTATCGATGATCACCACGTCCGTGTTGTGGAAATGCTTCATCCCTTCCCTGACAATATTCGTCGCGTCCTTGGCCTGAGGGTCTCCAAAGACCGGGACCCCGATCTTCTGCCCTATCTGGCTCAGTTGGTCGTACGCTGCCGGGCGATGTACGTCGGCGGCGATCAGGCCGACCTTCAGGCCGCGCTTGAAGAAGTAACGGGCCAATTTGCCAGTGGTCGTGGTCTTTCCCTGCCCATAAAGGCCCACCATCATGATGGTCTGCTTGGTGAGAGGTATGACCTTCTGCTGTCCCAGGACCTTGACCAGTTCTTCATAAATGATCTTGATGACGTGCTCCCTGAGCGACATCCCCGCCGGCGGCTTATCCTGCGATGCCCGACGCTCCACCTCCTTGGTAAGCTCAAGAACGAGCTTGACGTTCACGTCCGCCTGGAGCAAGGCGCGCTGTATGTCCTTAGTGACCTCCTTCACTAGATTGTCGTCGATGCTGCTCGCCTTAGCTATCTTGTTCAAGACGTCGCGTAGCGATTTGCCCAGGCCCTCTAGTACCATTGGTTAGCACCTATTCCCGACATTAACAATGCCACGCTAGATAAGATTTGCCACCAGTTGATCAAAGAACAGTTGTAAGAAAAAAAGGGTTGGGAAGGGCTAGCCTGATCAGAAGGGATGGGATGCACTCTGAAAACTAGCCCAGACCTTCCCGAGCCATTTATCTTCATCGGACTATTTATAACTTATCCAAATTGGACCGGTCTTTAGTCAACAATCGATGAATGAAAGGGATTGTTGAAAGAGGTTTGTTGTGGTTTGCTGGCTCACAGATAGCCGGATTTCTGGAGGGCCATCAGGTCCTCGGTGCTGAGCTTCTCTCCCTTCTTGAACTTATCAAAGATGTCCTCAGCTTCCTTCATAGCGGCCGTCTCTTCCTTCTTCTTCCGCGCCTTCCGGGCCTTCTGCTTCAGACCGGTGAGGATCTTGTCGTAATCATGCACCTGACGGATGTGCTCGATATGCTTCTTGTGCTCATCGTCCGCCTTCACCTTGGTCTCGATGAACTTCTCCTGGGAATCGTCGGCTTCCTTGCGCATGATGTCCGCTTGCTCGTAGAGCTTGATCATCTCGTCATGCTCGTTCTGCGCCTTCTCCGCGAGCTCGCCCACCGATTTATGAAATCCTTCCGCGCTCTCCTTCGCCTCGCGCAGGTCCTTGATGACGATGCGAACCTCGTCACTCTGCTCTAGCTGCTTCTCCCTCTCTTGGATCTGCTTCTGCAGGGCGGACATCTCATCGATTAGCTCGCGCTCCTTCTCGATGGTGAGCACCGAGGTCATCTGCCTGAATTCCAGCGACTTGAGCTCCTTCTTCAACTTGCCGACCGGTGGTCCCTGTTCGCGCGGCAGGTTGGCCTTCTTGAGGATGGCAACCTTCTCATTGAGCTCGTTGACCTTGTGGTTCCACAGGTCCCGCTTCTCTTTCGACTCCCTTACCTGGATGTTCAGGGAATCCCGGGTCTCACGGCGCTTGGCTGCTTCCTCAACCAATCCGCGGACCTTAGAGTTCAGTTCGTCCCTCTTTTGGACCCATTCCTTTGTTTTGTCGTTTAGTTCGTCGCGGAGCCGCTTGTGCTTCTCCGCTTCGTTATTGTTGAACTGCCGCTTTTGGTCAAGTTCCTCCAACAATTCAGTCATAAGTTCACGCTCAACAGCCTAAGACACCGAATAAAGCGTCATCGACATTATAGATGCCGTTTATAACCCTTTCGCCTGGCCAAAAGAAAAACTACCTTGCCAGATTGCGAGGCAATAACGCTGCTTACAAGCCCTTGAGATCGATCGACTTGAAATTGAGGTCCTTCCCATCGTTTTCCTTGTCCTTGTCCAAGGGGATCTCGTGCCAATCGGTGCCGTACTGATCGGCGCCACCGGTCTTCAGCTCGAATTTGACCTTCAGGTGTCCGTTCTCGAAGTAAACGAAAGCGGACTTCAGCATGCTGAGGTAATAGGAGACCCTCTTCCCTTGCCGGGACAGCTTGCGCTCGGTGCAGACTATCAGCCCTTCTTCCTCGAGGTCGCGGATGCGTCGATAGCAAGCTGCGATCGGGATTCCATAGAGGTCGGAGATCTCCTGAGCGCTCTTGGGGATGCGAATGGTGGCGACGAGAATCTTCACTGAATACTCGTCAGTCAATAACTGGGATGTCTTCAGAAGATCTACCCTTCTTATCCCCCCTTCTCTCGGACGGTATACGTGGTGGGGTAGATGGCATTTACTATTGATATTATTTTCAGCTTCATGATTCCGATTCGTGGGGGCAGCGAGGGTCATGTTTTGATCAACTCATGGTCATGATGCCTTCGGCGGATCGCATCGGCGCCGGGGATCTTGGTTCGGAACTGACAGTGAAACGTCCTTTGCTGAACGTGAGCTGGAGCGAATCGACCGCGCACACGTAGAAGCGGACCTTCTTGCCACGATAGGCCTCCTCTTCTCGCTCACAGCGCACTAGGCCTAGCTCTTCCATCCTGCCGACGCGGCGGTAGGCGACTGCGATCGGAATGGCGCATTTATGGCTGATCTGCTGGATGGACATCGCCCGATGATAGGTGACGCTCATTATCTTGCCAGCATACTCGTCGGCCATCAGTCGCGTCATCTCTTGTTCGCGATGAATGCCTGATTCCATGATTTATAGCGAGACGGTGCAGATAATAAAGCCCTTAGCTCCTAGATATCGGAAATGATAACCAGATTTTGCTTAGCCAGATGAGTCACTTGTCTCTCAGACCATGGCGATGAGCGAGGGGGCGATCTTCTCCTTGGCCTGCTCGAAATCGAGATAGTAGTAGGGAGTATGGGGCTTCTGTCCGCATAGCATAACAGTCCCGGCCAACGACTCTATCTTCATGTGTATATGAGCCTGATGCGCCAGTTGCTTCAATGACTTGGAGGACGAGGTCGCCTCTGCGAATACCACATTGCCTGAGCGCTTCATCCCCTCTAGGTGGACGTTTATCTCCGGCAGGACGTCCTCTCCGTACAAAGCCTCCAATGAATCGAATCCTAGCAGGGAGATGTAGGGTTCGACCGCCACCTTCGACAGCATGAAGCGGAGCGAGTTCATGCGCAGATCTTGGGAGGCATCGCTTCCCTCGATGACGGTGAGGAAATCATAGCTCTTGTCGGTTGGGGCTTCGTGGTCCAGGACCCTCATGCACCCCATCGTCGCATCCTTCCCGGCCATCCTGCGCATCTGCTTATCTAGCGTGTCGTAGTTGACCGCGAACAGCGGGAACCAGATGACGCCGCGCTTTTTAGAAAGGAAATCGGAAACGATACCATACTCGATC
>Ga0315286_10002541_pt1 | contig 17038 bp, 9 predicted proteins | sample YL17G10_0_MG_FD_205038 | JGI IMG/M metagenome (GOLD analysis project Ga0315286, IMG submission 205038) | Sediment microbial communities from Yellowstone Lake, YNP, Wyoming, USA - YL17G10_0 | ecosystem: Environmental > Aquatic > Freshwater > Lake > Sediment | place: USA: Wyoming | collected...
GCGACCTCGCCCGGCAGCCCGACAAGAGCTGGCGGCCGGAGGAACTGATCAGCTACATCCTCGACCTGAAGCCGCCCTTCGCTGCCGGCCAAAATCCCTAAGGGGACACAAGATACTCTGTCACCGAATTCCGCCTGTCCGCCTCCTCTTGTTGACACCTCATTCCTCCGGCGATATATTGCGGGAATGTCGAGGAGCCGGAAGGCGAGCATCCCGGGGACGGGAGGCAGGCCCTGAGCGCGCGCCCAACTTTCCTCGACCCAATCCGATGCAGAGGAGGAGGGGGCCCTCGCCCGCAACCATCATGCCATCATTTAAAACCCTGTTCTTTCTCCTGGCCGTCATGGCCGTAGCCGCGCTGGCCCCGGCCGGGCAGAACGCGGCTCCGCCCGCCGCCGCGAATCCGTTCCTGACTCCGTACAAGACCCCGGACAATACGCCGCCTTTCGACCTGATCAAGCCCGAGCATTTTTTGCCCGCGATCAAAGAGGGCATCAAGCGGCAGCAGGCCGAGATCGACGTTCTCGTCAACGAGAAAGCCCCCGCCACGTTCGCCAACACTCTGGCCGCTCTCGACGTAAGCGGTCAGCTCTTGTCCGAAGTCAACGCCGTCTTCGGCGCCCTCCAGGGGGCCGACACCAATCCGGCCCTTCAAGCTATCGCCAAAGAGGTCTCGCCCCTCCTCACCGCCCACAATGACAACATTCGCTTGAACGAAAAGCTCTTCGCCCGGGTCAAGGCGGTCTACGATCAGCGGGCCAAGCTGAAGCTTACCCCCGAGGAGCTGTTCCTCCTCGAGAATTCCTACCGTGACTTCGTGCGCGGCGGGGCGCTTCTCGACGCGGGCCAGAAAGCCCGCCTCCGCGACCTGAACCGGGACCTGTCGCTCCTCTCCCTCAAATTCGGGGACAATCTCCTGGCCGAGACAAACGATTTCAAGCTCGTCCTCGAGAACAAAGCCGACCTGGCGGGCCTGCCCCCGGCCGTCATCGCCATGGCCGAGTCGACGGCCCGGCAGCTCAAAATGCCCGGCAAATGGGTTTTCACCGTCCAAGTGCCGAGCATGACTCCCTTCCTCCAATCCTCGACCCGCCGCGACCTGCGTGAGAAGCTCTACAAAGGCTACATCCAGCGCGGCGACCGGGGCAATGAACACGACAACAAGGACGCCATCCGCCAGATCGTCCATCTGCGCAGCGAAAAAGCGAAGCTCCTGGGCTATGCGAACCATGCCCAGTTCGTCGTCGAGACCAACATGGCCAAGACGCCCCAGGCCGTGGACGCTTTCCTGAAGCGGCTGTGGGATCCAGCCCTGGCCCGGGCCAAGCGCGAAGTCGCCGACATGCAGGCCTTCATCGACCGCGAACGCGGCGGGTTCAAGCTCGCCCCGTGGGACTGGTGGCACTATGCCGAAAAGGTCCGCCAGGAGAAATATGCCCTCGACGATGCCGCCCTCCGGCCGTATTTCAAGCTCGAGAACGTGCGCCTGGGCATCTTCACCCTCTGCGACAAGCTCTACGGCCTGAAGTTCGCCGAACGGAAAGATATTTCGGTCTACAATCCCGAAGTCCAGGTGTTCGAGGTCCGCGAGACGGACGGCCGCCAAGTCGGCCTCCTTTATATGGATTTCCATCCCCGGCCGAGCAAGCGCGGCGGAGCGTGGTCGGGCGCGTTCCGGCGCGAGTCCATGGAGAAGGGCAAGCGCGTTCCGCCGCTCTCGACGATCACCTGCAATTTCACCCGGCCCACGGCCGACGCGCCGTCGCTGCTCAGCATCGATGAGGTGAACACGTTCTTCCACGAGTTCGGGCATTCCCTGGCCACGCTGCTCTCCGAGGGTGTGTACCGGGGCCGGACCGTCCCCCGCGACGCCGTCGAGCTCCCCTCCCAGATCATGGAAAACTGGGCGCTCGAGCCGGAGCTGCTCGTCCTCTACGCCAAGCACTACAAGACGGGCGCGGCCATCCCGGCCGACCTCGTGAAGAAGCTCCAGACGAGCAGCCTCTTCAATCAGGGCTTCGAGACCGTGGAGTATCTGGCGGCTTCGATCCTCGATATGGCCTGGCACGAAATCGCCGCCGCGGCCGCTGACGTCGATGCGTTCGAAGCCAAGGTCATGGCCGCCTCCGGCTTGATTCCGGAGATCACGCCCCGCTACCGGAGCACGTATTTCAACCACATCTTCAACGGCGGCTATTCGGCCGGCTACTACGTTTACATCTGGGCCGCCCAGCTCGACGCCGACGCCTTCGAAGCCTTCAAGGAAAAGAGCCTGTTCGACAAGACGACCGCGCTCTCCTTCCGGAAGAACATCCTCGAAAAATACGGCACGGGCGACCTCATGGCTCAATATGTCGCCTTCCGCGGGGCCGCGCCGAAGATCGAGCCTCTTCTCAAACGGCGCGGGCTTGTCGTGGGGAAGTAGCACGACCATGGCCTTCCGCTTCCCCAAAAATCCGCCCGCCGCGCGGCTCCTGCGCCTCCTCCTCCTGGCCGGGCTCGCCGGCCTCGTCCTTGCCCAGGTCCCGCCCGACCGCTGCCTCGTCCCGCCGGCGCTCCGCGATCCGATCGTCCAGGAGTTCTCGGGCGAGCAGGCGTTCCTCCATGTCCAGATGCTCGCCGCGAACCGCGACCGCCGGGCGGCCGAGTACCAGAACGAATACTTCGAAACGACGTATCTTCGCGAGCAGGCGGCGCTCGCCGGCCTGTCCGATGTCCTCGTGGAGTTTTTCCCCAGCCGCGACGCCTGGGATGGCGAGGAGGGAGACCTCTATCTAGTCTCGCCGGTCAAGAAAAAAATCGCCAGCCTCAGTCAAGTGCCGACGTCCCTCGCCTCCGGAAGCAAGGACGCCGACGTCGAGGCCGAGCTGGTCTATGTCGGGGCCGGCCGCGAGGCGGATTACGCCGGCAAAGACGTCAAGGGCAAGGTCGTCCTCGGTAGCGGCTCGGTCGGCGGCGTGTTCGGCACGGCGGTCAACCAGCGCGGAGCGGCGGGGGCCCTCGGTACCGGCTCTTCGGGGGCGAGCAGCAACGCGCCCGGCTGGACGCTTGACCAGATCGGCTGGTCGAGCGTTTCTCCCCAGGCCGACAAGGGCGGCTTCGGATTCGCCCTCTCTCTGAGGCAATTCCTCGAGCTCCGGAACTATTGCGAGCGGGGGGACAAAGTGGTCGTCCGGGCCCATGTCCGGGCCAAGACCTATCCCTCCAAGATGAACGTAATCTCGGCCGCCATTCCCGGGACCGATCCCGCGGCGGGCGAGCTCCTGGTCGTGGCCCACGCGTACGAAACGATCAGCACGCCTGGGGCCAACGACAATTGCACCGGTGTCGCGACCATCCTCGAGATGGGCCGCACCCTGGCCCGCCTCATCCGCGACGGCGCGATTCCCAAGCCGCGCCGGACGATCCGCTTCCTCTGGGGGAACGAGATTTCGGGGTCCTCGGCGTTCATGTTCAAGCACCCCGACCTTCAGGACAAGCTGATCAACGCCCTCAACTTCGACATGACCGGGGCGAACACGAAGACGACGGACACTTATCTCCGGATCAAGATGACGCCCGACTCCCGGCCGAGCTACCTGAACGACCTCCTGGCCAACCTGCTCCAGTTCGTCGACCAGTCCGAGGTCCGGACGACCCAAGGCGCGAACGCCCAGTTCAACTACCGGCTGTCGCCCCTGGCGACCATCACCTCGGGCAGCGACCACACCGTCTTCCTGGCGGCCGGCATCCCGACCATGCAGTTCAACTACTGGCCCGACAATTTCTATCACAGCAGCGCCGACCGGATCGTGCACGTCGACCCAACTGAATTGAAGCGGGTCGGGGTCGCGGCGGCATGCGTTATGTATTACCTGGCCGGGGCCGGCGCGCCCGAGGCGAAGAACCTGGCCTGGGAGGCGTCGGCCAACGGCGAGAAGTGGATCGCGGAGGTCGCCCGCCAGAGCGTCCGGCTCCTCGGGACCGACCCGGCGAAGATCCACGACCAGCACAAGGCGGCCCAGACCAAGGTGACCGGCGCGTTCGCCCGGGCCAGAGGCGGCGTCGAGTCCGTCCGGGCGCTGGCCAAGTCGCCCGATGTCGAAGCGGCCGTGGCCTCGCTCACGGCGAGCCTCCAAATCGTGCGCGACGCGGCGTCCAAGCGCGTCGAGGCCGTATACCGCGACCGGTGCCAAGCGCTGGGAGTGAAGCCTGTCGCGATTTCGCTCACCGACAAGGAGAAGGAATACGCCCAGCTCGTCCCCCGCCGGAAATTCAAGGTCTACTCCGAGGAAGCCCAAAAGCTGAGTCAGGCCCAGGGACAGCGCGGAGGGAGGGGAGGGCAGGCCCCGGCGGCCGCTCCGGGGCAGCCTCCGGCCCAACTAGGTCAGCCTCCCGTGCCTCCCGTCAAAACGCAGGCGGGAGCGCCGCCGGCCGGTGCCCCGCCCGCGAAGCCGGGGACTGAAGCCACTTCGGCCGGGACGCCCGCCGCGCCCCGGCTGATGAGCTTCGCCTCGACCGCCGTGAACTATTTCATCGACGGGACCCGAAGCATCCTCGATATCTATAATGCCGTCCGAGCCGAGTGCGGCAACCTCCAGGTCGGAAGCACGGAGTCCAAATTCGGCTACGTCCTGGGACCGGAATATCCCGATGTGGACCTCGAAGCGGTGGCCACGGCCGTCCGGAATCTGGAGCGGAACGGGACGGTCGAAATCCTCAAGGCCGGAGCGAAGCCGAAGGGGAAATAGGCCGGACGGCAGGCCGCGGGCCGCGGGCCGCTTCGGCCCGGTCAAGGGGGCGGCGCGATCTTCTCGAGGGAGTCCCCCCGGATCCCCCTTAGAGGCTAATCCCTACTATATCTATATTTCCCATAAATACTATTGACATAATAAAAGCGTCCCGTTACCATGCTTCCATGAGCGCACTTCGGGAAAAAGGGAATCCGGTCCTAAATCGGAGCGAGAGGAGCCGGATGAAGTGCATCCTCTCGGCGATACTGGGAGTTGTCGTTTTGGCTTCTCTCTCCGCGGCCGCCGTGAAACCGTTTTATGGGCGAGTGTCGTTCTATGCCGCCGGGGCGAGCTCGACATACGATCAAGGAGGGACGTTTTCGTACAGCGAGCTCATTTTGACCTTTACCTTCCGCTCGACGGACACCGACCGGGACGGTCTCGAATACGGATTCGACGCCCGGGGCGCGGGCTATCCGTCCTCCAACAACCGCTCCGGGCGGCTCTCCCTCTATGACGGGTTCTTCGGGGCGAAGTTCGGCGGCGGCCTGTTTCTCGTCCGCGCCGGCCAGATGTGGCTGAACGATCTCGGCTCGCTCGGCTCACTCGGCGGCGGACTCTTTGAGTTCCACTTTCCGGGCCGGACGCCTCTCGGTAAGCTCCGGGCGGGGATCTTCTACGGCTATGAGCCGAAGATCCTCGAAATCGGCTATGTGGCCGATGTCACGAAATACGGCGGCTATCTGGCCCTCGAAGGCGAAGGCGCCCGGCGCCACGTCCTCGGCTATATCGCCCTCCGGAATTCGAGCCTGAGCGAGCGGTCGGTCCTCCTCTTCAACAACTATCTGCCCATCGGAAAGTCCTTCTTCCTCTACCAGGCGGCCGAATACGATCTCCACGGGTCCCTGGGGACGGGCGCCGGACAACTGACATATTTCTTCGCCAACGCCCGCTGGTCGCTTGTTTCCTTCCTCGAGCTGCAAGGCACGTTCCATCGGGGCTTGTCCATCGACACCCGGTCGATCACCCTGGACCGGCTGAACGGCCGGCCGATCGATCAGCGGACGGCGGAGGGATTCCTCTATGAGTCTTTCGGCGGCCGGTTGACCGTGAACGTGTCGAATCTCATCCACCTTTACGCGGGCTATTCGCGCGACCGGACCAGCCTCGGCGACGGACGGAGCGATCGGCTGAACTTCGGGCTCTATGCCTCGAATATTCTCAAAACGGGTTTCGACGTGAATGTTTCCGACTGGCGGATGACATCCGAGTCGGGCTCTTCTTACGATTCCTGGTACGCCTCCCTCGGCCGGAATATCTCCCGGGCCCTGTACGTCGAAGGGTTCTATTCTTCGGCGGTCTCGGTCTTCCGGTTGACGGCCGGCGGCGGATTTCGGATCGACCACTACCCCCAGACGCAGAGGCTCGGATTTTCGATGATCTGGAACGTCCTGCGGACGGCCGCCCTGCAGCTGACGGCCGAACGGACGCTCGGAGACCAATACAAGGAATACCGGGGTCTTGCCGGCCTTAGCTTCCGATTCTGATGCGGTCGGCCGCGGGGAAGGCGGGGGCGCGGGTCCCGACGCCATCCGCCGCCGGCCCCAAATGTGCTATAATGAATTTTCCTGATCCTATGACTGAGAGCCGGTCATGAAGAAACCGGTTTTAAAGAAAAAAGCCGCCACACCTCAATATCCCCATTTAGAGGGCGCCGCGCTCCGGGCGAAGCCCGCCGCACCGGAGACGCCGCTCCGGGAGCTTCGGAAATCCTCCCGGGCCATAGCCGCCGAGCGGCTCTTGGACAAGAAGACGCACGACCTCGGGGAGCGCGTCAAGGAACTGAATTGCCTTTACTCCTTTTCCACCCTCCTTGAAAAGCCGAAGATCAGGCCTCCCGAAATCTTCCAGGGGCTCGTGGACCTCATTCCCCCCGCCTATCAGTACCCTGATGTGACCTGCGCCCGCCTGGTCCTGGGCGACTCGGAATACGTCTGCGCGGGCTATAGAGAAACCCCCTGGAAGCAATCGGCCCCCGTCCTGGCCCGCGGCGAGCGCTTGGGGAGGATCGAGGTCTACTACCTCGAGGATCGGCCGGCGGCTGACGAAGGGCCGTTCCTGATCGAGGAGCGCCGGCTGCTCGACGCCCTGGCGGGACGCCTGGGCAAGGCTGTCGAACGCCTGAGAGCGGAAGCGGCTCTGGAGCTGGCCAACGCGGAGCTGGAGCGCCTGCTTGCCGAGCGGACGAAGGAGCTTCGAATCACCGACGATAATCTTCAGCGGGAAATCAAGCAAGCCGATGCCCTGGAAGACGATCTTCTTCTCGAGCGGGCCAAGTTCAAGGCCATCCTCGATCACATGAACACCGGGGTCGTGATCATCAGCCCGGACTACGAGATCGAGTACATCAACCCCGTGATCGAGCGGGAATTCGGCCCGGTTCGCGGCCGGTCGTGCCATCGGTATTTCAACCTTCTTGATGCCCCCTGCCCCTTGTGTCGGAATCGGGAGGTTTTTGGGGGACGTTCGATCAAGCGCGAATGGGAATCCCCGGCCAACGGCCGGACCTATGATCTTTTCGATACGTCCATCCCCAACCAGGAGGGGACAGTCTCCAAGCTGGCGATTTTCCATGACATCACCGACCTCAAGCAAACCGAAAAATCGCTGCGCGAATCGGAGGCCCGGCTTCGCGAGATCTCTTCCCGCCTCCTGACCATCCAGGAGGACGAGCGGAAGCGGTTCTCCCGCGAGCTCCACGACGGCCTCGGACAGATGCTCTCCTCCATCAAGTTCATGCTGGCCGGCGCAGCGTCGCCCGCCTCGTCCGGATCCGACGCAACCGGCCTTCGAAAGGATATCCTCCGCATGGTCCGGGAGAGCATCGAGGAGGTCCGGCGCATCCAGATGGACCTTCGGCCGCCGATGCTGGACGATCTTGGAATCTTGGCCACGCTCACTTGGTTCACCCGGGAATTCTTCGGCATCTATCCCCGGATCCGGTGCGAAAAGCGCTTCGACGTCCGCGAGGAGGAGGTCCCCGGCCCGCTGAAGACCGTCCTCTTCCGGATCACGCAGGAAGCCCTGAACAACGCGGCCAAGCATAGCCGGGCCGATCTCGTGGTTCTGTCTCTGACCAGAACGCACGAGGCCCTGGTTTTGGAGATCACGGACAACGGCGTCGGATTCGATCCTTCAAGTCCCAAGACGGGGTTCGGCCTGATAGGAATGAGGGAGCGGGCCGAGCTGTCCGGCGGGCGGTTGGCCGTGGAATCCGGCCCGGGGAAGGGGACCCGGGTCCACGCCCGCTGGCCTCTCTGAGCGGCCGCGTCGCCTAATCGAGGGAGATCAGCCCTTTTTCGATGGCCAGCGCGGTCAGCGCCTGGGCGTTATGGATGCCCAGCTTCTGCATGAGATTGGACCGGTGCTTCTCGACGGTCTTGAGGCTGATGAAGAGATCGCGGGCGATGTCCTTGTTCTTGTTCCCTTCGGCGATCAATTTCAGGATCTCTCGCTCTCGGCCGGTCAGGGTCTCCCATCGCGTCCTGCGTTCCGGAGGAGATCCGTTCCCGGAACCGTCCAGGATCCGGCCGGCGAGTTCCGGGCTGATGTAGATCCGCCCTCCGAGCACCTGCCGGGCCGCCTTCAGCAGTTCGGCGTGCGAGGATTCCTTAAGCAGATAGCCGTGCGCCCCGGCCTGGAGAGCGGCCCGGACATATTCCTCGGCTTTGTGGACCGTCAAAGCGAGCATTTTGGCGCCCGGTACGCGCCTCCGGATCTCCCGGATGGCTTCGAGGCCGTTCATCCGGGGCATGGACAGGTCGGTCAGGACGAGATCAGGTTCGAGGGCGGCGACCCTCGCCACGGCATCCCGCCCGTCCCCGAATTCGCCGACGACCTCGAACTCGGGTTCGGACGCGAGCAGGGCCCTCAGTCCTTCCCGGAGGATGGTATGGTCTTCGACGAGGACGACTCGATATTTTGTTATCACAGCGCTTTCTTTCCTCCGCCGGCCCGTTCGATGCCTCTCTCAAAATAAGGTTTTCACCTTATTTACCCCGACCTCGGCCAATCGTATGATGATTCCGCCCGGGATGATTGGTCTTTGGGAACATCCCCCCGCCCCAAGCGGCTGACACCCGGGCTCTCACAAAAGAGATTCTACTTGAGAAATATCATTCTTGGCAAGGACGGCGGACCGGCGAACAACTCTGGGAAGCCGATTTTGTGAACATATTGGCATTCCGGACCTTAATCGTCGAAAACAGCTCCGACTATCGTCAGCTCCTGCGGGAAACTCTCTGCGGCCGTTTTCCGGCCATGGACGTCCTGGAGGCCGAGAACGGCGCTGAGGCCGCGGCCTTCGTTCTGGCCCATGCGCTGGATCTCATTTTCATGGACATCAACCTGCCCGGTGAGAACGGCCTCGAGCTCACGAAGAAAATCAAGGACGAACATCCGCTCGTCGTCGTCATCGTCCTGACGAATTATAACCTGCCGGAATATCGGGACATGGCCATGCGCAATCGGGCCAATTACTTCGTCTCCAAAGGCGACACAACGCGGGACAGCATCCTGGCCCTGGTGGAAACCCTGGTGCCGGCCGGAGAGATCCGGGGTCACGGGAGCAGAGGTCATTGAATGACTATCCGCACGAAATTAGCCGAATATCCCAAGTCAAAGGGAAGAAAGGGAGGACGTCGATGAAATTCCGAAGGATTCTGATGCTCGTGGTTTTGGCAGTGTCTATGACCGGCCTGCCGTGGGGAGGCGACCGCGGCCTGGCCCAATCCAAAGCGAACAAAGGCTCCGCCTCAGACCCGACGAAAGTCCGGATGCGGAGCACGACACCGGCCCAAAGATATGCCGCCGCAGCGCGGTCCGCGGCCGCGCGGTCCGAGGCGGTCGCTCAAGGAAAACGCCTGACCATGGCCGTCCCCCCTCCCGGCGGCACGCCCGATTATTTCGGGATCTATCCGAATTACGCGAACAGTCCGCGCCCCACGGTCGGCGGCGGCGGGGTCATCACCGGCGGAATTCGGAAATTCGTCGACAGTCTGCCGGGGCTCGGCGCCGCGAACGCGAACAATCTCGGCCAATATATTCCCCTCGCCATCGCGGATACCACGACCTACCCGGGGAGCGATTACTATCAGATCGGACTCGTCGAATACTTCCAAAAAATGAATTCCGACCTGCCGACCACGCAGCTGCGGGGATATAGGGATCTGGCCGCCGGGGCGGACGGGAACGCACATTACCTGGGACCTCTGATCCTCGCCCAGCGGGATCGTCCCGTCCGCATCAAGTTCTCCAATCAGCTGGCCCCGAACAGCAGCTTTTTCCTGCCGGTGGATACCTCCGTCATGGGAGCGGGGCCGGGCCCCCTGGGCGCCGGCGTGGGGAACTACTCTCCGAATCGCGCGACGCTTCATCTTCACGGCGGCAACACGCCGTGGATCAGCGACGGGACGCCTCACCAATGGACCGTCCCCGCCGGAGAATCGACATCCTATCCCAAGGGCGTGAGCACGCAGAATGTTCCCGACATGCCGAATCCAGGCCCAGGGGCGATGACGTTCTACTATCCCAACGAGCAGAGCGGCCGGCTTATGTTCTATCATGACCATGCTTACGGCATTACCCGCTTGAACGTCTATGCCGGCGAAGCCGCCGGCTACCTGTTGACGGACTCCGTTGAAGAAGGCCTCATCAATTCCGGAGTTCTTCCCGGCAACGGAGGAGGAGTCTACAGATATGGAATTCCTCTGATCATCCAGGACAAGACGTTCCAGCCCGATCCGGTCGTACTGGCCGCCCAGGATCCGACCTGGAATTGGGGTTGGCGCTTGGGCAACCTCTGGTTCCCCCATGTTTACATGCCGAATCAGAATCCCTTCGATGCAGCGGGAGCCAACGCTATGGGCCGGTGGGATTACGGCCCCTGGTTCTGGCCCCCTTATACAGCCCTAGCGCACGGCCCTGTCCCGAATCCCTATTTCATGGGGGCCAATGAGCCTCCGATGATCCCTGGAACGCCCAATCCGACCATTGTCCCGGAGGCGTTCATGGATACTCCCTTGGTCAACGGAACCGCCTACCCTTATGTCCAAGTCGGACAACAGACTTTCCGGTTCAGAATTCTGAATGCCTGCAATGACCGGAGCCTCAACTTGCAGTTGTATTATGCCGACCCCACCCTCGCTCCGGGAGCTCCGGGGTTCGGCAAGGAAGTCAAGATGGTCCCGGCCGTCTCGACTTTGGGTTTCCCGGACAGCTGGCCGACGGACGGACGGGACGGCGGCGTGCCGGATCCGGCCACGGCGGGTCCCCCGCTCATCCAGATCGGCACGGAAGGCGGTTTCCTGCCCGTGCCGGTCGTGATTCCTTCGACTCCCGTAGGCTATATTTACAACCGGCGGGACATTGTCGTCCTGAATATCAGCACCCATGGGCTGATGCTCGGACCGGCGGAGCGGGCGGATGTCATCGTCGATTTCTCCGGCGTTCCGACCGGGTCGAAGCTGATCCTTTATAACGACGCGCCCGCGCCGGTTCCAGCGTTCGATTCCCGGAATGACTTCTATACGGGAGACCCTGATCAGACATCGACGGGAGGGGCGCCCACGACTCTGCCGGGCTATGGTCCCAACACGCGAACCATCATGCAATTCCAGGTCGTCGCCGGCGGTTCTCCCGCACCCTTCAACCTGGCCGCGCTGCAGGCCAATCTCCCCGCCGCTTTCGCCGCGTCTCAACCCGCCCCGATCGTGCCGCAAGCCGATTACAACTCCGCCTACCACGCGAATTTCCCCACGGACGCCTATGCGCGCATCCAGGACACGTCGATGACCTTCACTCCCGTCGATCAGACCACGGCGGTCACCCTGCCCCTCCAGCCGAAGGCCATCCAGGAGCTCTTCGAGCCAGACTTTGGCCGCATGAACGCGATCCTGGGAGTCGAGATCCCCAACACCAACTCCACGACCCAGACGACGATCCCATATTTTTATATCGATCCACCGACCGAAATCATCGCGGACTCGGGCTCCGCGAGCCTCATCGGAGCGGCGGCGGACGGTACTCAGATCTGGAAGATCACCCACAACGGGGTCGACACGCATGCTATCCATGTCCATCTTTTCAACGTCCAGCTGATCAACCGCGTGGGATGGGACGGCGCCATCCGGCCTCCGGAGGCCAACGAGATCGGTTGGAAGGAAACCGTTCGGATGAATCCCCTGGAGGACGCGATCATCGCCCTGAGGCCGATGAAGCAGAATCTCCCCTGGGCGCTGCCCAACAGCATCCGGCCCTTGGACGTGACGGCACCGCTCGGGTCCACCATGAAGTTCACGAACGTGGACCCCGATGGCAACCCGGCAAATGTGACGAACGTCAACATGAACTTCGGCTGGGAATACGTCTGGCATTGTCATCTCCTCGGCCACGAGGAGAATGACATGATGCGGCCCATCATCTTCGCCGTCCCTCCGGCGGGGCCGACGAACCTGGCCATCGCCGCCGATCCGGGAGGGGTCAAATTGACCTGGGTCGACAATTCCACGACCGAGACCGGCTTCACAATCCAGCGGTCGGCGAGCAACGCCTTCCCCGCCCTGGGGCTCACGGAGTTCCCAGTCGGGGCGAACGTCACGAGCTATGTCGACACGACCAACACGTCGTTGACAGCTTACTTTTATAGGGTGCTCGCCACGACCGGGTTCGGCAACATCTCCCTCCTGCCCGGGAGCTATCCCGGAACAACCGTCGCTTCGCTGCCGTCCAACATCGTCCCGGCCGGCTTCCCCGTGGTCACGACGGCGCCGATTTCTTCGATCACCAGTGTCGGCGCCGCGGGCGGCGGGACCGTGGTCGCGGACGGAGGATTTTCCGTGACGGCCCGGGGCGTTTGCTGGAGCACGTCGGCCAATCCGACCACGGCCAACAGCAAGACGACGAATGGCTCCGGGACGGGCGCGTTCACGAGCTCCCTCACGGGTCTGGCGGCCCTCACCCAATATCACGTCCGAGCGTATGCGACGAACTCGGCCGGAACAGCCTATGGAAACGATCTCAGCTTCAAGACGGTGTCCCCGGCGGGAGGCAACATCCGCGTGGACTTCAACAACGACGGCAAGGAAGATATCCTCTGGCGGGATGTCGTGGGCGGCTGGAATGCCGTTTGGTTCCTCGGCAATGCCACCCCGGGAATTGCGGCCGCAAGCCCGAGCCAGGCAGATTTCATGACGGCGGCTCTGAATAAAGCACAGACGGAAACGGGCGCATCTCATGATATCACGGCCGGCAAGCATCGAGTTTCGGCACTCCCCGAGCCTGGGATATTTGACATGCGGAAGGCCATCGATCCACTGCCCCAGAAGCGCACCTGGAATGTCCTGGGGAGCCAAACCTCCGGCGGGACAAAGACGGCCCAGACAATCTCGGGTCTCGGAGGCCAAGTTCATCTTCTCCACATTCCCATGGTCAGCTACGCCATGCTGAACAGTGTGACGGACGTGAACTGGCATATCGTCGGGACAGGCGATTTTAACGGCGACGGGAACCTTGATATTCTCTGGCGGAATACCGCGACCGGGCAGAATGTCCTCTGGTATTTGAACGGAACGACGATCACGGGCTACGACTTCCTCCCGTGGGTCACGGATCTGAATTGGATGATCGTCGGGACAGGCGATTTTAACGGCGACGGGAACCTTGATATTCTCTGGCGGAATACCGCGACCGGGCAGAATGTCCTCTGGTATTTGAACGGAACGACGATCACGGGCTACGACTTCCTCCCGCGGGTCACGGATCTGAATTGGATGATCGTCGGGACAGGCAATTTCAACGGTGACGGCAAGGTGGATATCCTCTGGCGGAATGCGGCGACGGGCGAGAACGCCGTCTGGTATATGAACGGAGCGACGTTCCTCAGCTTGGAATGGCTTGTGACGGTGACGGACGTGAGCTGGAAGATCGTTGGCACGGGCGATTTCGACGGCGACGGGAAAGTCGACATCCTGTGGCGGAACGATTCCACGGGCCAGAATGCCGTCATGTATATGAACGGGGCGCTCTATATGAGCGATGCCTTGCTGGATACGGTGACGGACGTGAATTGGAAGATCGTCGGGGCGGGAGATTTCAATCTCGACGGAAAACATGACATCCTGTGGCGGAATGCCGCGACGGGGCAGAATGCGGTGTGGTATTTGAATGGGGTGGCATACCTCGGGTATAGCCTTTTAGATCCCGTGACCTATCTGAACTGGCAGATCTTCAACCGCTGATCCTCGGTTCGGATTAGCGAGCGGCTCCCCGGCTTGAATCCCGGGGAGCCGCTGGGCTAAAATAAGCCTCTTTATATTTCGAACGAGGACGGATGAATATGAGGTACAGGAAATTCGGAAAGCTCGGCTGGGACGCGGCCTTGAAGCTCGGCGTCCTCCGGGGGTCCACGTCCGCCGTACGGCCCCTTTGATATCATCCTCGGGCGAGTAGCGTGCCGAAGGCTCGTCCCTTGACTTCCCAACTCAAAACCTTGAACAGGAACAAAATGGAAGCCGTAGGCGCGTACGGCTCAGATCCGGATGTTCCCGCGCCTGGGGAAGTCCGACGAAGGAAACGGTCCGGAATCGCCGTCCTGCTCGTGCTGATGATCGTGCTTCCCCTGGCATCGGCGGCGTCGGATTTCAAGCTCCTTTTTTCCATGGGCGCCAATCTCCGCGTTCTGCCGGGATATTCCTACCATTACTCTATCCGGGTGAACCAGGGAAATACTTTCAATCCACCCGAATATGGAAAAGGCAACGACCGCTTGGGCCAAGCGAATATCTTTGGGCCGGATTTCGGACTTGGATTGTCTTTTAAAAATGTTTCTTTGGGGATTTCTTACGCGTCCTTTTCCGGGAATTTCACCGGGACCTATGACTTGAGCGTTCCGAGCACGTGGTTTTATAACCTCATCGCCGCGGATCGTATCAGCGCATCGTCAAAATTCTCCGGGTCATCGCTCGCGGCCGACCTCAAGTATATCGTTCCATTGAGCCGCGCTTTTCAGGTCTATGCGGGTGCGGGTGCGCGTGTCCTATGGGCCGATTTGGAACTCCCCCAGAACATCGTGTTCATGGAATATTTTTACCGAGGCCCGGATTTTATAACCTGGATTCACACTCTCGATATCACGGATGTCACCATGACTCCCGTCAGCTTCACGATCTTCGGCTGGAACGCGCTGGCGGGTGCGGAGTTCACTCCGGCGCCCGGCTATTGGATTTTCCTGGAAGGACGGTATCAGACCGGCAAAAAGGATGTCCCTCATCCTTATTATGCCCATTTGGATCCCACCCTGCCCCCCGTTCATCTGGACTTTTCGGGATTCGCTCTCACGTTAGGGGTCCGGTACGCGCTCGATTGGTAGGGCCGGACTTTCCGGAGCGCCTGAAGGCGGTTCCTAAAATCTCAAGCCCTTGTAAAAATAGACCTGAAAGAGGATTCTGAGGTCCTTCAGTTTGGTCTCATAGGCGACCATCGTCCGCAGCGTCCAATCGGGATGCGCCAGATAGGTCGCTCCCAGGGCGAACTGGAATTGGGCGGAGCCTTGCATGGAGGAAAAGACCGGTTGAACCTCGAGCTTCAGCCGCGATTCATCCAACAGTCCCACGCTCGTCCTCCAGAACACCGCCACGGCGCCTTGCTCGTCCCGACGGCCGGCCATGACCTCGAAATTGTGCTCCCAATTGTTCCATCGCCAGGAGAGGTCGGCCCCGGCCATGAAGATCGGCATCGGCGTCTCGGAAATCGTCTGATAGCCGACAACGTCGAACACCCGGCCGACCGCGGCCGAAAACCCCGCGCTGAAATTGTCCTGGTCGAGGATGTTTTTGGAGATCCGGCCCGCCAGAAAATAGCTGCCGACGGTTTCCGTCCCCGCGCTCGAGTCCATTGTCGCCGAGACCGCCGCCTGCCCCGATGTTTTCCACCCCATGCCCGAGCCCGTGGTCAGCGAGAGCCCCGCGCTGCCGCCGGAAAAATCCCGTTCGAGGCCGATCCCCCAGTCGCGGTCGAATCCGAATCCCATCATGGACAACGGCTGAAGCAGCGAGGCATGATTGTCCAGGACGGTCGAAAGCCCGAATTTCGGCTTGTTGTGGCCGATCCAGATGTCGGCCAGGCCCGTCTTCAGCTTCAGAAAGGCATTGTAAATCTGGGGCTCAAGGGTCTTGCCGCCCTGGCTGTTGACGGACAGGCGCGCCTGAATCGCCAGGACCGCCCAATCGCCCGCCGGCCCCGAGATCCGTTGGACATAATCGAATCCCAGGCCCGGTTTCTGCATGACCTCCGAGCGATCCATGGAGAAGGCGATGAATTTCTTCTCCGCCGCCGACCAGCCCGCGACGCCCTGTGCCTCGAGATAGAAGAGATAGCTCTGGGCGGAGAGATGCGGAACCGCCGCGGCAATGATCAGCATCGCTCCGAGGATCTTTTTGGGGGTCATCGGAAAACCTTGAACCGCAATTTTCGAAGGTTGAATTATAAACCAAGAACGGGACCCCGTCCAGGAGGTCTTGGTCCCGGAGCCCGGACGCTCTCAACCGCCCAGGCCGCGGCCGGCCGTTGACAGCCCTGCGCCGCGAGTGGTATCTTTTCTTCTCCAAGTTGACTCTGCATCCAAATTGCTGCCAAGTGCATCTCATAAAAACAAGGAGGCTTTTCATGAAGCGTTTGTTCTTTTTTCTCCTGATCGCCGCTCTGGCCCTCGGGGCTTACGCCCAGGACAAGCCCAAGACCCCGCCCCAGGACCCGAAGGCCCCGGCCCAGGTCGCGGCCAAGCCGGACGCCCCCCAAGCCAAGCCCGAGATCCCCGCGCGCCCGGCGGACGCCGAACCCAAGCCGTACGACAAAGTCGTCACGCCCGAGTTCAAGTCGCAGGCGGGCCTGTTCAAAATCCACACGAACAAGGGCAAGGTCCTTTTCGAGATCCCGAAGGACGAGCTCGGCAAGGACCAGCTTCTCGTCGTCCAGATCATGAAGAGCCCCAGCGCCACGAGCTATCCCGGCCAGTCCGTGGAGGACATGGTCGTCCGCTGGGAGCTCCGGGAGGCCAAGGTCCTGCTGCGGGTCGAGTCCTATGCCAATATCGCCGATCCGAACACGCCCATCAGCCGGGCGGTGGCGGCCATGAACACCGCCACGATCATGATGGCCTTTCCGGTCGAAGCCTGGGCCCAGGACGTCAAGGACGGCTCGCCCGTCATCGACGCCACCCGGCTGTTCACGAGCGACGTGAACGAGATCCCGGTGAAGAGGGTCGTCCAAGG
>Ga0315286_10002544_pt1 | contig 17031 bp, 15 predicted proteins | sample YL17G10_0_MG_FD_205038 | JGI IMG/M metagenome (GOLD analysis project Ga0315286, IMG submission 205038) | Sediment microbial communities from Yellowstone Lake, YNP, Wyoming, USA - YL17G10_0 | ecosystem: Environmental > Aquatic > Freshwater > Lake > Sediment | place: USA: Wyoming | collected...
CTTCAGCGTTCTTGATCATCTCATCGTCTCTCAGAAAGAGACCTTTTCCTTCCAGGAGCGAAATCGCCGTCCCCCTTTGGACAATGTCAATTGCCTATTGTCTTTTCTTTATACCCTCCTGGTGCATGATATTCGGTCGGCGCTCGAATCGGTAGGGTTGGACCCGGCGGTCGGTTTCCTGCATCGGGATCGACCCGGAAGACCGGGACTGGCTCTCGATCTTATGGAAGAATTCAGGCCCTTTTTGGGTGACCGATTAGCGCTGTCCCTGATCAATCTCCGCCAGGTTCAGGACAAGGGCTTCAAGAAATCAGATTCAGGAGCGGTTCTGATGAGTGACGATACAAGAAAAACAGTGCTGGTAGCTTATCAGGAGAGGAAGCAGGAGGAGATCATTCATCCGTTTCTCGATGAGAAGGTGAGCATTGGCCTACTGTTTCATATCCAAGCGTTATTGCTCGCTCGCCACCTTCGCGGTGATCTGGATGGCTACCCACCGTTTATCTGGAAATAGGAGGGAGGTGCCATGTTTGTGCTGGTCAGCTATGATGTTGCCACGCAGGAGAGTGGCGGGGCGGGGCGCCTACGTAGAGTGGCGAAGACGTGCCAGAACTTTGGGCAACGGGTTCAGTATTCAGTTTTCGAGTGTATCGTCGATCCGGCGCAGTGGGCAGTCCTGCGGCAGAAGCTGATTGATAGAATCGATCCCTCGCAAGATAGCTTGCGATTCTATTTCTTGGGGTCCAACTGGAAACATCGTGTCGAGCATGTTGGAGCGAAGAAAGCACTTGATCAAGAAGGCCCGCTCATTGCCTGAATTGCTTCCGCGGACCCAAAGCGGACACGGTTTCCCTGGGGGGTTCGCACCTGCGCCTAATACCTTGAAATTGTTGGATTCTTATGAACCGTTGGCTTTGCTAACCAATCTGCAATGATTATTTAAGGTGAGTTCCGCGGATTGGTAAAGATAAACGTAGAAGATTCGAGGAGTTAGAAGTATACTGTCGCCCCCTGCGCGGGGGCGTGGATTGAAACTTTTGTAGAGCTATGATAGCCACCCCGCTGCCAGTCGCCCCCTGCGCGGGGGCGTGGATTGAAACCCATGCCCCATAGAGGCGGCGCAGGTCGTCCTTGGTCGCCCCCTGCGCGGGGGCGTGGATTGAAACCCATCCTTGTAGATGCAAGATAGCATAGGGATTAGTCGCCCCCTGCGCGGGGGCGTGGATTGAAACGCCTTACTCACAAACGCCTGTAGCTCATCAAATACGTCGCCCCCTGCGCGGGGGCGTGGATTGAAACTCCAAAGGCCATAGGATGACAGTGACCATGCCAGTCGCCCCCTGCGCGGGGGCGTGGATTGAAACACAAAGATGGCAATGGGTGGGCCTGACCTGCATGTCGCCCCCTTCAGGGACGGAGAGGCCGTCCGCCCATCGGGAGGGGATGCTGTGAACCCCGGAGGCCCGAGGCGCTGGAAAGTGGAGCGCTCCACTCTCGTGCGGGCTATCAACGCCGGGGGACGATTCCTCGGCCGACGGGCGGTGGCCAGTCTCAAGGCAGATCACCTCCTCCAGGCTGCCTGCCGGCAGACGGCCCTCTACGACTTCGGCGACCCATCGTTCCGCGAGCCCCTCCGTCGCCTCCTTGAGTCCCTGGAGGCGGAGGCGCGGCTAAACCTCATGGGGCGGCTGGCCAGCCGGTATGACTTGACCCGCCTCCTCGCCAACCGGCTGCGGATGGAGGAGGACCGGAAGCGGAACCCGGGCATCGCCGAGGAGGAAACGCCCCGGCCGATCATCATCACCGGGTTGCCCCGCACGGGGACCACCCTCCTCCATAGCCTCCTCGCTCTCGACCCGGGCAGCCGGGTCCCCTTAACCTGGGAGACCATGTACCCCTCGCCGCCGCCGGAGGCCGCCACCTACCTCACGGACCAGCGCATCGGCCTGGTTGATGGCCAGCTGCGCTGGTTGCAACGCATGGTGAAAGGCTTCAACCGGATCCACCCGGTGGACGCGCGCTTTCCCGAGGAGTGTCTGGTCATCTTCAGCCACTCCTTCCTGAGCTATCAGTTCGAGACGACCCACCGCCTGCCGTCCTACCTGGACTGGCTGGAGGGCCAGGACCTCCGCCCCGCCTACGAGGTGCACCATCGATTCCTGCAGCACCTCCAGTGGCGGTGCCCAGGGGAGCGCTGGGTGCTCAAGGCCCCCGCCCACATGTTCGACTTCGAGGCGATGTTCTCGGTTTATCCGGACGCGTGCGTCATCATGACCCACCGGGACCCCATCGAGGTCACGGCGTCGAACGCGAGCCTGACTGCGAACCTCCGGAGTGCCTTCAGCGACGATGTCGATCCCCTCGAGGTGGGGCCGGAGTGCAGCCGCAGGTGGGCCGAGGCCATCGAGAGGGGCATGCGCTCGCGCGACCGGGGCTGCGCACCCGCGGAGCGCTTCCTGGACCTGTACTACGTCGACCTGGTGGCGGACCCCATCGGCGTCGTCCGGAAGGTCTACGCCTGCTTCGACCTGCCCTTTCCGGAGGGACTGGAGGAGAGGATCCGCGAGTTCCTGCTCCGGAACCCGAAGGACCGGTTCGGGAAGCACCGCTACAGCATGGAGGAGTTCGGTCTGGACCTCGAGGAGGAGACGAGGCGGTACGCCGCCTACCGGGAGCGCTTCCGGCTCTGAGGCGCGAGACCGACCGCAAGAAGAAGTTGGCTTGATCCCGACCGTTCCTTTGATCTTGACCCTTTCAACAACCTATCACGATTCAAGGCGCGGGCCTTCCGATGACAACTCTCCGTCGGCAGGGGAACAGGGTCACATCTTCAACTGTCATTTTGCATTCTCTTGCCCTTGGATCTGATCCTATATAGATAGGCAGGCCAGACGGCTGGCACCTTGAATCTTGACTTTTTTCTGATCAACGAGGGGGGCAGAAACGGGGAGTATTCTGATGCAGCCTGCTTAGTTGGACTCATAGTGCATCTCACGAAAGCGCAAAAGGCAGGGCCTGGTGGCCCTGCCTTTAAGGAAATGCCCACGGGAATGCCGAAGATGTACCCGGCCGGCACCGTGATATGGGGATATCCGGCTACTGCGGGGACCGAGGGGCTCCATTTGGGCGATCCAAGGGGGGGAATGAGCTTATCCCCGATGACCAGGTCGATCAGGCACATGGGGCCTCCGGTGGGGGCGATGATCGCATCCAGGTGGTATTTCTTCAGCGTGGCATCGATCCCCTCGGCGCGGGAGATCTGATGGTTCTTCTGCAGGGCCTTCAGGTAAGCCTCATCCGTGAGGGGCCCCTTCTGGTCCGCCATCAGGAAGATTTCCTGCTCGAAGTAGGGCATCTCCAGCGCCCGATGGCTCTCGTTGAACGCAATGAGATCCTTCATCGAGTTGGGACCGGGTCCCCGTGTGGCGAGGTAACTTGCCATATCCGCCTTGAACTCATAGAGGAGCACTTCAAATTCCGTATCACCGAATTTCCCCGCCGTTTCAATATCCGTGGATCGACGAGGATCGCGCCCTGCTGCTTCATCACCTCGATGCACTGATTGATGAGTTGATCGATCTTTTCATGATAGCCAAAGAAGTTACGGGCAATGCCGATCCGGGCACCATGGAGGCCGTTAGGATCCAGGAACTTCGTGTAGTCCGTTAACGCCTCGCCACGCGGCTTCTCCGTCTCGGCATCCCGTGGGTCAATGGCATCACGTTGGCAGAGTCCGTAAGCTTACCGCATCCCTCCTCCAGATCCTTTAATCCCATGAGCCACCCAATAATCAACTCCTTGCAGGGCATCCGGCCCCTGCGGATCAACATCACGGGCAGCCACATTTCTTTCTTCATCATAGTAGATCGGTGGGAGACCCTTCGCATTGTAATTAGAATGGAATCGTCCTAACCGACAATTTCCCAAAAAAATCCAAACCTTTCCCACTTGACATTTCCAAGCGCTTGATTTATAAACATTGGGAAATGATGGAAAATCGCCCGAAAGCGGATACTTGACTGAAAATCCCTCGGGCCTTCCAGCCAGTGCTGGTTCGATTCCGGCCTTCGGCACCAAGGGGAGGGAAGATCGATCGCGGAGGCACGTAGCTCAGGGGGAGAGCGCTTGCTTGACACGCAAGAGGTCGGCGGTTCAAGACCGCCCGTGCCTACCAGACCTGTGCCTCCTTGTCGTATAAGGATGAGCTCATCTGAAAGCTGGATTTCATAGGATGGGGCATCACCGGCGAAAAGTTGCTTGTGATGCCTTTTATTTGGAATAGGCGGTTACGTGTGGATTCGATTCATGTCGCCCTGAAGGGCGGAAAGCGAAAAGAGTTCGCTTCTGGCACCAAGATATCCGAGGCCGTGCGTGAACTGGCAGGGGAGGCCGCTCTCCAGGCAGTGGCAGTCAGAGTAAATGGAACCCTGGTTGATTTATCGGCTCCCCTTTACGAGGACGTGGAGCTGGAGCTCATCTCTCTCGAGGGTGAAGAGGGCCTCTCGATCCTGCGGCACAGCACCTCTCACATAATGGCCGAAGCGGTGGGACAGCTTTATCCTTCCGTCAAGTATGGCATTGGACCTGCGATTGAAGACGGATTCTATTATGATTTCGATCTTCCTGAGAGCCTGTCGGAGGAGGATCTTCCAAAAATCGAAGCGAGGATGCGGGAGATCATCCAGCACGATCAGCCCTTTCATCGCCGTACGATGACCAAGGAAGAGGCGAAGGCGTTTTTCTCGGATCGGAACCAGGAATGGAAGGTGGAGTTAGTAGAGGAACTGGAAGATCAGTCCCCTACCGTCTATCAGATCGGGGAATTCTCCGACTTGTGCCGCGGTCCCCACGTCCCTTCGACCGGGAAGATCAGGGCCTTCAAGTTGTTGAGCGTCGCCGGAGCCTACTGGAAAGGCGACGAAAGAAATAAGATGCTACAGAGGATCTACGGGGCTGCCTTTGCAGATGAAGCATCTCTGCAAGAATTCCTTCATCGTCAGGAGGAAGCAAAGCGAAGGGATCACCGCCGTCTGGGGAAAGAGCTGGACCTTTTCAGCATCCATGAGATTGCCGGACCGGGCCTCGTCTTGTTGCATCCGCGCGGGGCTGCCTTACGACGCATCGTGGAGGACTTCGAGAAGGATGAGCATGTGAAGCGGGGCTATCAGATCGTTGCCACGCCGCATTTGCTCAAGGCTGATATTTGGGTGGTCTCAGGCCACTACGAGAACTACCGAGAGAATATGTATTTCACGGAAATCGATGGGGTAGAGTACGGGATAAAGCCGATGAACTGTCCCGCCCATATGCTCATCTATCAAAATCAGATCCGCAGCTATCGCGATTTGCCCATCCGTTATTTCGAGCTGGGGACCGTGTATCGCCGCGAGAAATCCGGCGTACTCCATGGGCTATTGCGGGTACGAGGCTTCACCCAAGATGATGCCCACATCTTCTGTCTTCCCGAGCAGCTAAAAAAGGAGATCACGGGGGTCCTCGAATTTGCCCTCTTCATGATGGAAACCTTCGGCTTCAACTACAAGATTACCTTGGGAACCCGGCCGGAGAAATTCATCGGAGAGATAACGAACTGGGATCGGGCGATGTCTGCCTTGGTGGATGCCTTAAGAGACAAGGGGTTGGAATATCAGGTGGCAGAGGGAGAGGGCGCCTTCTATGGACCCAAGATCGATATTTCTCTGAAGGACGCCATTGGCAGAGCCTGGGATGGTCCTACCATTCAGGTTGACTTTGCCTTGCCCGAACGCTTCAACCTGCGTTACGTCGGTTCCGACGGCCAGCAACACCGGCCGGTGGTGGTGCACCGCACGGTTTTGGGAAGCATGGAACGCTTCTTGGGGGTGCTCATCGAACACTATGCGGGAGCATTTCCCGTTTGGCTCTCCCCGATTCAGGCCCGGATTCTGGCCATCACGGAGCGGCAGCACGATTATGCGAGGCGGCTGTATGAGAGTCTGATGCGGGAAGGCCTTCGCGTGGAAATGGATCTCCGAAATGAGAAGATCGGCTTGAAAGTGCGGGAAGCCGAGATGTTGAAGATCCCCTACATGCTGGTGGTGGGGGACAAAGAGGAAAGGGAAGTGTCCGTTTCTCTGCGGGAGCGGAATGGAAAAGATTCCGGACGGATCTCCCTCGAGGAATTCCTCCGCGTGGCGAGGAAAGAAGCTCAAATACCGGGGACTGGGTCCCCTTAACGAAAGTGAGGAGGTGAGCGGACTATCGGGAAAGCGGTAAGGGTCAACGAGAAGATCAAAGGTACCGAAGTGCGGGTTATCAATCCCGATGGCGTACAACTGGGAGTCATGAGCTTGCAGGAGGCGCTGCAAACGGCCATGAGTCTCAGTCTGGACTTGGTGGAGGTGGCACCGGAATCCAAGCCTCCGGTTTGCCGGATCATGGACTATGGGAAGTACCGGTACGAGCAGAGCAAAAAGGCCAAAGACGCCAAAAAGAAGCAAACGGTGATCCAGATCAAAGAAGTCAAGATGCGGCCCAAGACGGACGAGCATGATTTGGAGTTCAAGACGCGCCAGATCGAGAAGTTCCTGAAGGAAGGAAATAAAGCGAAAGTCACCATGATCTTCCGGGGTCGTGAGGTGATGCACTCTAATTTGGGAAGGAAGCTATTGGATAAATTGGCGGAGGATCTCAAAGATACCGCCATCGTCGAGCAACTTCCCCGCCTCGAAGGCAAAAACATGGTAATGATCCTGGCCCCGAAACATTAGAGGTTCCCCAAGCCGTGTTCCCTGAGGCCATTCACCTCAAGCAAATGAGGAATGGCTGTGAAATATCCTGGATCAGGCGACGCAAGGGAGGATGATATGCCCAAAATGAAAACGGCGAAAGGGGCGGCGAAACGTTTTCGAATGACCGCCCAGAGGAAGATCAAGCGGGCAAGATCTTTCGCCAACCACATCTTGACGAAGAAATCGCGGGGACGAAAAAGAAACCTGAGAAAGCCGGCATTGATTGCCGATGCGGATTATGATCGGATTCGCAGGCTACTCCCCTATGCCTGAGGATGGACGGATCGTTTTGGTCAGAGCATAAATTATTCGGAGGTTTAGAATGCCCAGGGCAAGAGGCGGATTTAAGACGAGGCAGAGAAGAAGCAAAGTCCTCAAGATGGCGAAAGGATATTGGGGAGGAAGGCGGAAGCTCTTCCGAACCGCACAGGAGGCGGTAGATAAGGCCCTCTCCTATGCCTATCGCGATCGAAAGGCTCGCAAACGTGACTTCAGGCGTCTATGGATCGTCCGGATTAACGCTGCTTCCCGGCAGAATGGGCTTTCCTACCAGCTTTTCATCTCCGGACTCAAGAAGGCCGGGATTGGTCTGGATCGAAAGGTGCTTGCGGACCTGGCCGTCAAGGATGCGGCTGCCTTCACTCGCCTGGCCGGTATTGCCCGTGCACAGACCGCGGCTTGAGTGCCTTATACCACTGGATGCCGCCAGGATATTCCTGGCGGTATTTTTGTTAGGGGGTCAATGGGGATAGCAAAGATGTTGGAAGAGCTGACCAAGATAAAGGGAGAGGCCCTCTCCGCAATCACTACCGCAGACAGCCTCGATGATCTGGAGAGGGTGAGGATCGAGTATCTGGGAAGAAAGGGGTACCTCACCTCCCTGCTCCGGGGGCTGGGGACCTTTTCTATGGATTTGCGACCCGAGGCAGGGAAGGCCGCGAATCGCCTCAAGCAGGAGTTGGAGGATCGATTGCTGAGCCGGATCGAGGAGATAAAGGCACAGGAGCGAGTGGGGAGGGAGAAGGAAGGGAGAATCGACATCACCCTTCCTGGGCGCCCCCTTTTTCTGGGATCCCTTCATCCGTTGACAGTTGTTTTTCGAGAAATTATCGAATTCTTCTCCGGTCTGGGTTTTGAGATCGCAGAAGGGCCGGAGATGGAACTGGACTATTATAATTTTGAGGCCCTCAATATCCCCAAAGATCATCCTGCCCGAGATATGCAGGATACTTTCTACATTTCAGATGACCTGCTTTTGCGGACGCATACCTCCCCAGTGCAGATCCGGATCATGGAAAAATGTCAGCCTCCTCTTCGTGTCATCGCCCCCGGGAGGGTATATCGTCGCGATGACGATATTTCCCATACCCCCATGTTCCATCAGGTGGAGGGTTTTCTGGTGGATGAGGGGGTAAGCTTTGCGGATCTGAAAGGCATCCTGGAACTCTTCGCCCAGCGAGTATTTGAGAAGGAAACGAAGGTCCGCTTTCGCCCCAGTTTCTTCCCCTTTACCGAGCCAAGTGCGGAGGTCGATATCGCCTGTATCATTTGCAAAGGATTGGGATGTCGGCTTTGCTCTCAGACCGGATGGCTCGAAATCCTGGGATCCGGGATGATCCATCCTGCCCTCCTGGAGAGGGTAGGCTATGACACGGAAAAATGGACCGGCTACGCCTTTGGGATGGGGGTAGAGAGGATTGCCATGTTGAAATATGGCATCGATGATATCCGTCTCTTCTTCGAAAATGATCTGCGATTCCTGCGCCAGTTTCAGTGGATATAGAGGGCCGGTGAGGATTTGACCCATGAAAGTTAGCGTAAATTGGCTTTCCGATTTTGTGAAGATCGACCTTTCGCCGGAGGAGCTGGCTGACAGGCTAACCATGGCTGGTCTGGAGGTGGAAGGATGCACTCCGGTCGGGAAAGAATTTGACGGGATCCTGGTGGGAAAGATCCTCTCCATCAGTCCCCACCCCCAGGCAGACAAATTGAGCGTGTGCCAGGTGGATGTCAAAACCCAGGTGGTCCCCATCGTCTGCGGTGCGGCCAACATTGGTGTCTCCGATCGAGTGCCGGTGGCGCTTCCGGGATCCGTCCTTCCCGACAACACCCGCATCGAGAAGGCCGAGATCCGGGGAGAGCTCTCTTTCGGAATGATGTGCTCGGAGTCGGAATTGGGCCTGGGGGAAGATCTGAGCGGCATCATGATCCTCCCGGAGTCCAGTCGCCCGGGTGAGCCAATCGCTTCTGAATTGCAGTTGGAAGACTGGATCCTGGACATCAGCATCACCCCCAACCGAGGCGATTGCCTTTCCATCTTGGGGATTGCGCGGGAAGCAACGGCGATCTTGGGCATGCCTCTCCGCCAAGTGAAAACGGAAGTGCGCGAGGGAAAGACTCCCATTGGAGACTTGACTTCGGTTCAGATCGAGGATGAAGACCTCTGCGCTCGTTATGCGGCGCGTGTGATTTTGGAGGCGACGATTGCTCCCTCTCCCCTGTGGATCCGTCGGAGGCTGCATACAACTGGAATCCGACCTATCAGCAATGTGGTGGATGTGACGAATTACGTGATGATGGAACGGGGACAACCTCTGCATGCCTTCGATTTTGAAAAGCTGAAGGGAAGAAGAATCGTCGTACGCCGAGCGGAGGAGGGGGAGGCGATCGTCACCCTGGACGGAGTGAAAAGGGGACTTTCTCGGGAGATGCTGATCATAGGGGATGCCGAGAATGCGGTCGCAATTGCGGGAGTCATGGGGGGCTCCACTTCGGAGGTAGGGGCTGAAACCAGGAGCATCCTCTTAGAGAGTGCGTGGTTCAACCCGCTCAGTATCCGCAGGACCTCCAAGGCCCTGGGATTGCAATCCGAGGCTTCTTATCGTTTTGAGAGGCGAGTGGACCCGGAAGGTACAGTAAGAGCCATCGATCGGGCAGCGGAGCTGATCCTCGGTACCGCAGGAGGGGAGGCGGCCGCTGGGGTCTTTGATGCCTACCCGCGTCCCTATTCGGCTCCCGTCCTCTCTCTTCGAACCAGGAGAGCCAATCGGATCCTGGGAACCCGCCTGAGCAAGAAGCGAATGATTGGGATCATGAAAGGGCTTCAATTCCCAACTGTCTCGCAGGAGGGCGAAAAGATTCAGGTCGCAGTACCCAGTTTTCGTGGGGATCTGAGCCGCGAGATTGACCTCATAGAGGAGATTGCTTGTATTCATGGATTCGATGCGATCTCGAGGGCGCTCCCCCGAGGAGTCATCCGCCCGAAGGTGCGGAGCATCTCCCTCTCCATCGAGGAGCGTATCAGGCGTCTGCTCTGCGCCTCCGGTTTTTTCGAGGTGATAAATTTCAGCTTTACAAGGCCCGAGGTCTTTGATAGATTGAGGCTGCCAGCGGATCATCCATTGCGTGGGGCCGTGAGGTTAAGAAACCCTTTGAGCGAGGATGCTGCAATCCTCCGAACCATCCTGCTTCCCAGCCTGTTAGAGAATCTGCGCTGGAACGAGAATCGTAGCATTCGAAATATCAAGGTCTTTGAGATCGCCAAGACCTTCCACTCCTCAGCTTCTCAAGTCCCGCCGAGCGAAAGAAGGGAAATGGCGGCGGTCGCCGTCGGCCAACGAACCGACCCTCACTGGGGTGAGGAAAAGAGGGAGATCGATTTCTTCTTCACAAAGGGAATCGTAGAAGCTCTGGGGAAGATTTTGGGCTTGGAATTGGAATTAGGGCCGATCAACTCTTCTTATCTGGATTCGGGCAAGGCGGCCCGGATCGAGGCGAATGGCCATAAACTCGGCTGGATCGGCCAAATCCACCCCGAGGTGATTGAAGGATTCGATGTAGCAGGTATCCCCTTTGGCTTCGGGTTGGAGGATCTGGAACTGCTTTCTTCCCTTTGTCGTCCGGAAAGACAATACTCTTCGCTGCCGAGATTTCCGGCCGTAGTAAGGGATGTGGCTCTCTTGGTGCCATCAAGTCTTCCTTCCTTGAGGGTCGACGAGTTGATACGAAAAACAGGAGGAGACTTGGTGGATGAGGTAAAGCTTTTCGACGTCTACCAGGGAGAGAAGATCCCCCGTGGTCACAAGAGCCTGGCTTTTTCCATCCACTACCGGGCAGCCGGGCGCACCCTGACGGATGAGGAAGTGAACGGAGTCCACAGTGCCTTGCTCGAGATCCTGAAGAAGGACCTGGGGGCGGGAATTAGGTAGATAGGGAGAGGGAGGCATCAGGATGGTGCGGGAGCAAGGGCAGGGAGTATTGAATGAAAAGCTCAAAGAATTGGAAGAAAAGATCAGGAAGCTCCTTACCGAGGTGTCTCAATCCCGGCAAGAGAAGAAAGATCTGACCGCCAGCATTAAAGAGTTGGAGAGCCGGGTGGGCACCATGGCCGACCAGGTCAATCGGGAGAAGGCAGAGAAAGAGCAGTTGATGTTGGAATTGAAGCGCATCGGAGAGGAGAGAGAGGAAATTCGGGCCAAGGTAGAGGGGATGCTGGCTGAGGTATCCCGCATGGAATCGAATTTCCGGGAATTGGGCTGAGGAGATTTCGATGGGCGTCGCCAAAGTGGAGATATTCGGGGAAAAATATACGCTTCGGGCCGACACGGAGACCGAGCACATCCAAAAGGTTGCGCAATACGTGGACGGCAAGTTTTCTGAGGTGGCAAAGTCCTCTCCAACCCTGTCGACCAGCAAGATGGCGATCTTGACCTCCTTGAACATTGCGGATGAATTGATCAGGTTAGAAGGGGATAAGGATAGCTTAGAACATCTTATTTTGTCGAAGATTGGGGAGTTGATATCATTGGTGGAGCAGGAGATTGAGGCAGTCCCTTGAGAAGCGGCGATCTGGACTGAGAGGATTCGGGAGTCCTGGAGAGAAGAAAGTGCTTTGTCGTGTGAAAATAGATATAGTAAATTGGTTTTGGTTATGGTATTGGATGATTAGAATCCCCTACCGTGTTTGTGATGGGGCATTAATTTTTGAGCCAACATATACAAAAAGGGGACCCCTACCAAAGCATGGTGTGCAGGCCCTAAAGCAGGGAAGCCTAAAATGCTTGCGGGGTACCCACCTGGGTAACCAGGTTCAAAAATTTAGCTCTCACACGGCATTCGGTGGGGGGTTTCTCTTTTTATACGACTCCCAAACCCCGATCCCCTTCCTCTGTTCTCCCCATTGAGGGTCCTCGAAGTCTTCTAGGTCCCCTCCTCCTCGCACCAAGGGAATTCCCTCTTATGTCGACTTCCGTTCCTCTTCGTGAGGCCAAGCGCCTTTTGCGTCAGCAGATGCGCTCTTTGCGAGATGCCCTCTCTCCGGACGAGAGGAGGGAAAGAAGTCGAAGAATCTTTCAAAAGTTGAAGTCCCTCCCTTTATATCGGGGGGCCGGCCTTATCCTCTTTTACGCTTCTTTTGGCGGTGAAGTGGATACCTGGGGGATGATGGAGGAGGCCAAGAAATGCGGCAAGAGGGTCGCCCTCCCTCGGGTGAACGGAGCCTCCAGAGACCTGTTGGCCCTGGAGATCGAGGATTTACATCTGGACCTTTATCCGGGCTACAAGGGAATTTCAGAACCGCAACCGGATGCCAGTCGGCAGGTGAAGGAGGACGAAATGGGCCTGATCGTCGTCCCGGGACTGGTCTTCGACCATCAAGGTTATCGTCTCGGTTACGGAAAGGGGTACTATGACCGCTTCCTGTTCAGTCTATCCCGAAAGGTTCCCTCGATTGGGTTGGCCTTTGACTTCCAGGTCGTTTCCGCCTTACCCGTTTCACCGCGGGATTTTCCATTGGATCTCATCGTAACCGATGAGAGGATCATTCGGAGAGAAAGGCCGGTCGCTTCATCTGGAGGGAACTCATTTCAATAAGGCATTCTATTCACCGCCTCGAAGGAGGTGAGACCGTTTGCATCTAATTACGACTCTTCTCGTGGTACTGGCAGTTGCGTTGATCTGCCTGGGATTAGGATACTTGCTCCGCAAGTACTTTGCCGAGAACAAGATCATCGACGCCGAAGCCCTGGCCGAGCGTATCCTCAAAGAGGCGGAAAAAGAGGCAGAGGGCAAGCGCAAAGAAGCGACTCTCGAAGCCAAGGATTTGATTTACCAGGCGAAGGCGGATTTCGAGAAGGAGACGAAAGATCGAAGATTAGAACTTCAGAACCTGGAAAGAAGGCTCAACCAGAAGGAAGAAAGTCTAGATCGGAAGATGGAACTCCTCGACCGACGAGAGAAGGAGATGTCGGGCCGGGAAACTGATGTCTCCTTCCGAGAGAAGACGGTTACGGAAAACGAGATCAAGTACAAGAAACTCCTCGATGAGCAAAGGGAGCAATTGGAGAGGATTTCCGGGTTGACCTCGGAGGAGGCAAAGCGCATGCTCATCCAAAGCCTGGAAAACGAGGCCCGGCTGGAGGCTTTCTCCAAGATCAAAAGGATCGAAGAGGAGGCAAAGGAGACTGCGGAGAAAAAGGCGAAAGAGATCATCAGCACCTCTATAGCGAAGTGTGCCTCCGAGTATGTGATGGAAGCCACCGTCTCTGTCGTTGATCTGCCTAATGATGAGATGAAGGGGAGGATCATTGGTCGAGAGGGTAGAAATATCAGGGCACTGGAGAAGGCCACCGGCATTGATATCATCGTGGATGACACGCCAGAGGCGATCATCCTCTCGGGATTTGATTCGGTGAGGAGAGAAATCGCCAAATTGTCCCTGCAGAGACTGATCGCCGATGGACGGATTCATCCTGCGCGAATCGAAGAGATCGTGGAGAAGGTGAAGAAAGAGGTGGAGACGGCGATTCGGGAAGCGGGAGAGCAAGCCGCCTTCGAGGTGAGGGTGGCCAACCTGCATCCCGAGTTGGTGAAGCTTGTCGGGCGGCTGCACTTTCGAACCAGTTATGCTCAGAACTGCCTGCAGCATTCCAAAGAGGTCTCCCACCTCGCGGGGGTTATTGCCTCGGAATTGGGGATCGATTTCCGGCTGGCCAAGCGAGCGGGCCTGCTGCACGACATTGGCAAGGCGGCCGATTTTCGGAATGAGGGCTCCCATGCGAAGATCTCCGCGGATTTTTCGCGCCGCTACCACGAGCACAACAAAGTAGTCAACGCCATTGGGGCTCACCATGGCGAGGTAGAGCCTAATTGCATCGAGGCAATTATCGTTCAGGCGGCTGATACTCTGTCAGCTACTCGACCCGGTGCGCGAAGGGAAGTCTTAGAGACCTACGTGAAGCGGTTAGAGAAATTGGAGGAGATTGCCAACTCCTTTGCCGGTGTTACCAAGTCCTATGCCATCCAGGCCGGAAGGGAGATCCGAATCATTTTAGAGAATGTGGAGCTCTCGGACGCCCAGGTGGTCCAGATGGCCCGGGATATAGCAAAGAAGATCGAGCAAGAGCTGGAATATCCGGGTCAGATCAAGGTGACCGTCATTCGGGAGACCCGGGCTATTGAGTACGCCCATTAAGGCAGGAGGGTAGAATTGCGGGTCCTTTTCATTGGGGATATCATCGGAGAACCGGGAAGGGCGATCGTCGCCTCCTTGCTCCCCGCACTGTTGTCGGAACTTCAAATCGATATTTGTCTGGCCAACGGGGAGAACGCCGCTGGAGGCTTTGGTATCACCCCTGCTATATCGTCGGAGCTCTTCTCGCTGGGAATCGATCTTCTGACCTCCGGCAATCATGTTTGGGATCGGAAGGAGATCGAGAATTTTATCCAACAGGAGCCTCGGCTGCTCCGGCCCGCCAATTACCCTCCCGAGGTTCCCGGCTTCGGGCTTCACATTCTGAAAAAGAACCAGCACTGCCTCGGGGTTCTCAATCTCTCGGGACGCACCTTCATGCCTCCTCTTGATTGCCCCTTTCGGGCAGCAGATCGGGAGGTGGCGCAAATGAAGCAGGAAACTCGTGCCATATTGATCGATTTTCACGCGGAGGCAACCTCGGAAAAGAGGGCATTTGGTTGGTTTATGGCGGGGAAAGTCTCCGCGGTGATCGGAACCCATACGCACGTGCAGACGGCGGATGAGCAGATATTGCCGGGGGGCACGGCCTATGTCACGGATGCGGGCATGACCGGATCAGGCGAATCGGTGATCGGTGTCGTCAAGGAGGATGCTATCTCCCGATTTCTGACCCAGATGCCGAGAAGATACCGAATAGCCAAGGGTTCCCCGCAGTTCAATGCCGTAATGGTGGAGATTGACAGTGAGGGTCAGGCGACCCATATTATGAGAATCAATCGGTGAGGAGGAAAGCGAGCGATGGCGGCCCAGATTATCGATGGCAAGAAGGTTTCTCAACAGATCAAGGCGGAGCTGAAAGAGGAGATCAACGGCTTTAAGGAGCGGAACGGGCTGACGCCCGGCCTGGCAGTGGTCCTGGTCGGGGAGGATCCTGCCTCCACGGTCTATGTTCGCAACAAGGGGAAGGCCTCCCAAGAGGTGGGCATCGTTTCTCGGCAACATAACCTTTCTGCTACTACTTCCCAGAAGGAATTGCTGGACCTGATTCATCGGCTGAATGAGGATGCCGCTATCCATGGTATTTTGGTGCAACTCCCGTTGCCCGATCACATCGAGGAGGATGCAATCATTCAGAGTATCAACCCGATCAAGGATGTGGATGGATTCCATCCGGCTAATGTGGGCAACCTCGTCCTGGGAAATCCGGCCTATCTGCCCTGTACCCCCGCCGGCATCATGGTTCTCCTGGACTCCATCGGATTGGAGATCAAGGGAAAGGAAGCGGTAGTGGTGGGCCGGTCTAATATCGTAGGCAAGCCGGTTTTCTTTCTCTTGCTGCAGCGCCATGCCACCCTCACGATTTGCCATTCACGTACCAAAGACCTTTCCTACCATACCCGCCAGGCGGACATTCTCGTGGCTGCGATTGGCAAGGCGAAGATGATCAAAGGAGACTGGGTGAAACCGGGAGCAGTGGTCATCGATGTGGGGGTGAACCGTTTGGAGGGAGGCCTGGTAGGGGATGTGGACTACGAAGCCGCCTCTCAGGTCGCCTCTTATATCACACCGGTCCCAGGCGGAGTGGGTCCGATGACCATTGCCATGCTTTTGAAGAACACTGTCTTGGCCTGCAAGAGACAAAATGGTCTTGCTTGAGGAAATCTCGGTTTTTCGTGAAAGCTATCGAATGAACGTTCGGCTTTAACCTCCAGTTTGGAACAGAAAAGGCCAGGAAAAAGGATCGACAAGAGAAACCATCAAGGGCAAAGAGAAGACCAAGGGACATGCGGTAGCAGGTAGGTTGGTTAGGGTTTAGTAGGTCCACATCCTCATCGGCCATACGCGTTTGTCGTCTTCTGGCAGGGAGTAAATATGGTGGGCACCGAATCGATCTTTCTCGGAGGAACACGGTGCCCTTTGTGTTTGCGGGCAAGAAAGGTCGCTGGCCGGGGCGAATCTATCCAAAGCCCCGCTTCCTTTCCGGACAAACTGTTGACGTTCCCTGTGAGGAAAGTGATAGGGAGCGATGGGAACCGTACAGATCTTTGAAAGGGGGTGAGAGAAACCAAGATCCTCAAAGATGGGATGCGCGGTGAACATGATCTGAATAATAGGAGGAGTGTCCAATGGCGAAGCATCGTTCTCTTCAAACCACGAGCTTATGCTGGGTTTTAGTCCTGGTTGTGGGTCTCATCCTGTCTGGTATTTCTATCGCAGCCGAGATACCGAAACCGACAGGGGATCCGAGCGTCTTGCCGCCGGATTCGAGATTGATCCCGGTCTTTACCGAGGGTTTCTTCCTGGAAGGGCCCGCGGTGGCGCCGGATGGATGCGTTTACTTCAGCGACATCACGTTTAGCTTTGCCTCTGGCATGCAAGCCGGTCATATCTGGAAGCATGACCCCAAGACCGGCAAGACCACCATCTTCCGCTCTCCCAGCGGCATGTCCAACGGTATCAAATTTGACGCCAAGGGGGACATGGTGGTCGCCGAAGGGGCCGACTTCGGAGGACGCCGCATCACCCGTACGGATATGAAGACCGGCAAGTCCTACATCGTTGCAGGCCTGTATGACGGTCGCCCGTTCAATGGCCCGAACGACATCGCCATCGATGAACAAGGACGTCTCTATTTCAGCGATCCGAGGTATCTTGGGCATGAGGCTGTCGATCAGCCCATCATGGGGGTCTATCGGATCGATACCGATAACTCGGTGCATCTCATCATCGCGGACGCGGGAAAGCCCAATGGGGTCGCCGTCTCCCCGGATCAAAAGACCCTCTATGTAG
>Ga0315286_10002545_pt1 | contig 17021 bp, 2 predicted proteins | sample YL17G10_0_MG_FD_205038 | JGI IMG/M metagenome (GOLD analysis project Ga0315286, IMG submission 205038) | Sediment microbial communities from Yellowstone Lake, YNP, Wyoming, USA - YL17G10_0 | ecosystem: Environmental > Aquatic > Freshwater > Lake > Sediment | place: USA: Wyoming | collected...
CGTTCATAGTACACGTCGCCGCAAGGGCGATGCGCGTCACAAAGCGGGGGGCTTCTTGAGGTCGTCCAGCCACTGCTTGACCTGCGCTGCCCGGTGGGCCATGCCCGCGCGCCGGGCAAAGTCAAGCAACTTTTCCCAGTGCTCTCGCGCGCCCTCCGGGTCGCCGCGCTGCTCTGAAAGGCCGCCAAGGCTCCCGTGCAGGTTGGCGAGGGTATGGGTAAGATTGTGGCGATGGGCGATGTCGAGGCCCGCCTGGTACGCCCGCTCGGCCGCGTCCCACTCGCGCCTCATGACATAGGCGTTGCCGAGGTTGCAGTAGTCGTTGGCGGCCTGTGGCTCCTGGCCGAGGCGCGTGCGGATCTCAATTGCCGACTTAAGCGTCCGCTCGGCCTTCTCCAGCCGGCCGCGCGCCATGTGCACCACGCCCAACTGACCCAGGGCCGACGCCGCCCCCGCCTCGTTTTTCCCGGCCTCGTAGACTCCAAGGGCCCGCTCGCAAAGCCCCTCGGCCTCGACGGCGTCCTGGCGGCCGACCGCCACCTGCGCCAGCAGCAGGCAGTGGCTCGCGACATTCTCGTCGCGCCCCAGTTGCTCGTCGATGGCGAGGGCACTCCGAAGAAGCCCCTCGGCCACATCAAGTTCGCCCTTCGCTAAATGCACGAGCGCCAGCCGCGCGCTTGCATCGGCGATACGCTCCTGGTCGCCCGCCTGCTCGAACCGCCGCAGCGCACGGGCGAGGAGTTCCACCGCCCCGTCCATGTCCTGCCGCGCGAGGCGCAGCGACGCAAGGTTCATCTCCGCTTGCGCAGCGCCGAGGTCGCTGTTCTGCTCCCGATAGATCGCCAAGACCCGCTCGAAGTGTTTTTCGGCCGCCGCCGCGTCACCCTTGAACATGAGGAGTGCGGCCAGGCTGTTTAAGTGGGCGGCAAGCGCAGCCGGGTCGCCGGCGGCCTCGTCCAGCGACACCGCGCGCTCGAAGCAGTTCCGCGCCGCGGCCAGGTCGCCCTTCGCATGACAGGCGGCGCCGAGGTCGGCCAGCATCCTGGCCCACTCGCGCGTGTTGCCGAGTTTCTCGTAGCACGCGGCCGCTCGCTCGAACATCGTGCAGGCCGCATCCGCGTCGCGTCGCGCCAGGTAGAGGTTGCCGAGGTTGGCGTAGTCGCCGGCCATGGCTGCCGTGCGGCCCAGGCGGGTCTCAATCTCAAGGGACTGCTTGTAGCGTTGTTCGGCCTGCGTCAGGTCGCCGCGCAGGTGGCTCACGAGGCCGAGGTTCGCGTTCTGAGAAGCGATCCCCTCCTGGTGGCCGAGGCGCTCGTGGATCTCGAGCGATTCACGATACAGGCGCTCAGCCTCATCAAGCCGGCTCTGGCCCAGGAGAATGTTGCCGAGATGGCCTTTACCGGCGGCGGCGTCCTGCTCGCGCCCCGCGCGGGAATCGGCCTCGATCGCCTGCGACAGTTCCTGCACGAGCCGATCCGTTTCCATCGGCGACCGTGCGGCCCGGAGGAGAAGTTTGTTGACCGCAGAGTGCCCCGGGGAGGTCACGCCGGCGTGCCCGCGCTCGTCCTCCGCCGGCGGGCAAGGAACCACCCCGTCAGCCCCGTGACCAGCAGGCCGGCCGTGGCAGGCTCCGGAGTGAGCGTCGCGGAGGAACTGTAGTTGCCCTGGGCAAACTCCTCGATCGGCTCGTCGGGACCATAGAGTTCCAGGACCGACGTATCGAACGTCAACTTGAGCGTGCCGTGAAACGCCGTGCCGGTCTGGACGCGGAAGGTCCCGAGCACCTGCTGGCTGGGATCGGTGTTGCGGCCCGTTATGAACGTGTCGTCGTAGTCCGAGAGGGTGATCCTGTAAATCGAGCTACCGCTGTCATTGGTCTTGCGGGTGGTCGTGTCGGTGTTGAGGTAAAAGATGTAGTTGGGGTTCACGGGCCGGGTGGCGATGTTTAAGGTATCGGCCGGCAGAAGGTCCGCCAGCCAATAGTTGTTGTTCGAGAAGCCGCCGGGCAGGCTGCCGGTCGTGTCCTGGATGCGAATGTCGATGTTATACGACGCCAGGTTGACCGCCCCGGCCAGGCAAACGTCGAAATCGACGAAGCCGCCCGGAGAATACGCTGCCGAGGAAGGTTCGATCGTAAGGACCGGCGCCGCCCAGGCATCGCCGGTCAGACCCAGAACCGTGATTGCGGCCGCCAGCACCGCGCAAAGCGCAAGACTGTTACCCCTCGCCATCGCACAACCCCTTTCGCGCAACCCCGATGCATGCCTCAGGGACGGCGCTCCGCGCCACCCCGGCATTACGGCCCGTCTTGAGACGGGCGCACAATGCCTCTCCCGTCAAGAGAAGAGTCTTGTGTACCGACAGAAGGTCCCCGGGTGCAAACAGATCCTACGATGCTGATTATAACGGATAATAGGCCTTTTGTCAAATCAGGCCGATTAAAATCGGCTACGCACTATTACTGGGGGTCCACCCCGCCGCGACCCCATTTAGCGGCCCCTCGGATGTCGGCCTACGACCATATTCCGCCCACTGCTACCAACCTGAGAGCCGACGCCACATCAAGCCGCACGAAGTCGCGGTCGGCGTTCAGAACGTTGTCTTGCTCGTTGTCACCATCGTGGATCACGAGGCCCGATGCCGTCAGGTGCCACAGGATCGCATCGGGGGTGAGCGTGCGGCCCTGGGCCTCCGCCGCCTGGCGCACGAGGAGCGCCGCGGCGCTGACGAGCGGCGTAGCCATCGACGTGCCGCTACGGACCGTCAGGCCGCCGCCAAGGCCCAGGCCGAGGATGTCGCCGCCGGGGGCCATGAGGTCCACCTGCGACGACCGCTGCGAGAATGCCGCAACCAAGTCCGCGCCGGTCGCATAGTCCCACGCCCCGCTCCGCCACTGGGCCGCGCCGACGTTGCTATCCCACACGGCGCCCACGGCGGCCACGTTCGGGCCGACCGCCAGCCGGCTGACGCCGAGCGTCATGCCGGGGCCGTAATCGTTCCCCGCCGCCGCGGCGATAAACACGCCTATGTTCACCAGTTGCCCGTATAGCGCCTCGATCTCCGTGAAGCCGCCGTCCAGGGCCACGTTGCCCGTGGCAAACGAGAGATTCACGACCGCAATGTTGTACTCGACCTGGTGCTCGATCACCCACCTCAGGGCCGTGGCAATCGTTTCGATGCTCGTGACGGTCGAGTAGTCCGGCGTGATCTTGATCGCGACGACCTTCGCGTCGGGCGCAAGGCCCGGTGCGTACGGGTTGTTGCCGGCGATGAGGCCCGCGACGTGGGTGCCGTGGCCGACCGTGTCCATCGGGTCGTTGTCGCCCGAGCCGAAGTCGGGGCCGAGGATCACGCGCCCGGCCAGGCCCGGATGCCGGTAATCGACGCCCGTGTCGATCACCGCGACCGCGTAGCCCGCGCCGTGATACGACGAATCGGCCAGAACGATATCGCCGCCGATCAGCGTCAGGTAGTCGTCGAACTCCGCGAGGCTGACGGCCACCTGGTACTCGGCCGGCTGCGCCTCTGCCCCCACGGTGGCAGGCGCTTCGACGCACAGGTAGTACAGGCGGCCGTTGACCGCGTACGCCTGGACGCCTGCGAAACCGTCGCCCTCGTACTTCAGGGCGCCGCCCGCCTCCGTCGCCTCGTACAGCGTCAGCCGCGGCAGGGGCGCTACCGGGTCGCTCACGGTGACCGAGAACTTGAGCGTGCCGCTCGCATCGGCCACAACGCGGAACCAATCGATATCGGCGTAACCCTCAAGGGCCGCCCGGGCGCCACCGACCCATGTGGTGGTGGTCGTGCCGAAGGCCGACAGTTCAACGCTCCAGGCCTGCTCGGCGTGGTTGCCGACGTCGCCGCTGACTTCCGTGTTCAGCGCGCTGTTCGCCGGCTGCGGCACAACCACCGGCCGCTGAAGGTCCAGGGCACTCGTCCCCGACGGCGGCACGACCTTCGCCCCGTACGCCCGCGCTACCAGCAGGCGGTCGCGGGTGCTGACGTTGCCGTCCTTGTTGAGGTCGGCCAGCGGGTTCCACGCGGCATCGCCCGGCCGCGACCCCAGCGCGGCGTCGACGACGGCGCGGTCGGCCGCATTGACCACGCGGTCGCCGTTCAGGTCATACTCGAGGCGGTGGAAGTAGACGAGGTAATCGGCCGAGGTGCCGTCGCCCGCCGCGCCCTCGGACGGTGCGGCGCCCTTGAAGAGCCGCACCAGGCCGTCGGTTCCGCCTACGAGCAGGTCCAGCGTACCGTCGCCGTCATAGTCGCAGACGACCGGCCGCGACCGCATTGCCGTTCCAAGGTTTACGACCGCGCCGCCGGCCTGGAGCGGCTGCGAACCGGCGAACGTCGGGGCGGCATCCGAGCCGCTGTTCAGATACAGATACAGTTGGCCGTTGGTGTTGCCAAGGAGGATGTCCTTCGAACCGTCGCCGTCGAAGTCCGCCACCGCCGGGCTCGACCGGTAGTCGGGCGCCTGGAGCGTCGCTCCGGCGTCCTGAAGGATGATCTCACTGCGGAAATCGGGCGCCCCGGCCGCGCCCTCGTTCAAGTACACGCGGACTTTCCCGTCGAGCGACCCGACGAGCAGGTCCCACGTGCCATTGTGATTCCAGTCGACGACCTCGAGCGTGGCGCGGTCGCCCACATCGAGGTTCGTCTTCGACCCCGCCGGGCCGACCTGAATAAACGCACCGGGGCCGAACATCGGGTTGGCGTTGCTCCCCGTGTTCAGGAAGACCTGCACGGTGCCGTCGGCGCGGCCGACGAGGAGGTCCTTGCGGCCGTCGGCGTTCCAGTCCGCCACGCGCGGGAAGGCGCCGAGGCACCCGGTGGCCGGAACGCTCAGGTCCGCACCGCCCGACTGGACGTACGTATAGTTGCCCCAAAGGGGCGCGGCAAGCGTGCCGAGATTCAGGTACACGCGAATCTTGCCGACGCCACTGACCTGTTCGCCGACGAGGAGGTCCGGCAGGCCGTCGTTGTTCCAGTCGGTCATGAGCGGCACGGCGTAGCCGGCGGTCTGGAGATTCGTGCCGCCGGCCTGGACCGTTTGCCCCGCGTCGAACGTCATGAGGCCGCTCGCCTGCCCCTGGATGCCGGCGACGAGGCTGATGCCCGCCAGGTCGGTGATACGGCTGGAATCGAGCCGCAGGCGGTAGTACCCGTTCGGCAGCGACGCGCCCGTGCCGGCAAAGCAATCAAGCGACCAGGAGAGCGTGAACGTGGCGGCGTCGTAGCGGAACTGGCCGGCCGAGAGAGCAACCTGCTGGTCCGCGTCGTGGTCGGCATCAACGCCAAGGTTCCAGAGCGTCACGGCCTCCGCAATCGAGCCGTCCGCAATGAGTGCCGCGAGGTTCATCGCCTCGCTGAACGTGATCGAGAACGTATTGACGACGTGCCGCTGGGGCTCGCTATGCTGAAGTTCGACGCCGACGACCGCAGGCGCCACAGCCGGGACGATCTGCCGCCCGTACGCCCGCGCGACCAGCAGGCGGTCGCGGGTGCTGACGTTGCCATCCTTGTTGAGGTCGGCCAGCGGGTTCCACGCGGCATCGCCCGGCCGCGACCCCAGCGAGGCGTCGACAACGGCGCGGTCGGCCGCATCGACCACGCGGTCGCCGTTGAGGTCGTACGCCAGGCGATGGAAGTTGACGACGTAGTCTCCGCCGGCCCCGTCGCCGTTCAAGGCGTTGCCCGCGGCATCATGGAGCAGAGAGGCCTTCAGCCGGAGTTCATAATAGCCGTCGGCAAGCGACAGGACCGACCCGGAGAGGCCGTTGGCCTGCCACGTGAGCGTGCGGGCCGCAACATCCCAGGCAAACGCGCTCTCGTGCAGGGCAACAACCTGGTCGGCGTCGGCCTCGACGTTCACGCCAAGGTTCATAAGCACGAGGGCCGCGCCAGCGCCGCTGACGAACGTCCGGGCGGTAAGGAGCGCCGCGATGCCGGTCTCTTCGCTGAACGTGATCGCGAAACTGTTGATGAAGTGCCGCTGCGCCTGGCCGTTCTGGAGGACAAAGCCCGTGACCGCCGGGCGGACGGTGTCGGCCGCAAACGTCCACTCGCCGGCATACTCGCCGCTGCCCGTGTTGCCCGCCGGGTCGGTCACGCCCGCCTGGCTGATCGCCAGCCGGTACCGGCCCGCCTCGCCGGTCAGGCCCGCCAGGTTGCCGATGCGGTACGCCGCGTCGCCCAGTTTCGTAAGCGTGGCGGCGGGCGTGATGAGGTTAGCGCCGCCGTCGCGCGTCAGCGTGATCGCCGCCAGAGTGAAGGACACCGCGACGACCGGCTCGTCGAAGACCACGTCGAGCGAGGCGACCGCTTGCATCGTGACGGCCGGGAGGCCGTCGATCCGGAGGACCCGCGGCCCGGCCTGGTCGATCGTGAGGTTTAGGCGCTCTCTAGTCGCGTTGCCGCCCGCATCGGTCACCGTGATCCTGAGGACGTGGCGCCCGGCCGCGGCGAAGTTCAAGGCCAGCGAGAAGTCCGTGCCGGTCACCTGCGCCTCGCCGAGGTCGCGGACGGAGGTGGTGTCGAAGACGGTCACACGCAGGCCGGCCTCGCGCAGTTGGCCGGTCAGCGTCAGGCTGGTGGCAGAGGTCAGGCCGTCTGCGGCGGAGACGCCGGTGTCGGGCGTGATCACCACGTTCAGCGGCGCCGTAGGCGCGGATGCGTCTTTGCTCCAGCGAAGCGTGCGGATGCCGAGGCCCGCGTTACCCGCGAGGTCGGTCACGCCGCCCGCGCTAGCGTCGAGCCGATACGAGCCGTCGGCCGCCGTCAGGCCGCCGAGGCCGGTGATGCGGTACGCCGTGTCGGTCATCTTCCGGATCGACACGCCGCTGTTGATGAGGTTATCGCCGCCGTCGCGCGTAAGCGTCAGGTCCGATCCCTCGAACGTGGCGGCATCAATCGGCTCGCTGAACACCAGGTCCACCTGGCTGAGGCCTTGAGTCAGCGTGCCGCGCGGCTCATCAACGACCTCGGCAACGGTCGGGCCGTCGAGGTCCACGGTCCATTGGGTCGAGTACATGCCGACACCGGCGTTGCCTTGGTCGTCGCGGACGCCGGCGGCATCGATGGTGAGTTCGTACGTGCAGCCGGTCGCGCTCAGGGCGTCGAGGCCGCTCACGCGGAACATCTCGGGCGTGATGGCCGCAATGGCGACGTCGCCGCCGTGGATAAGGTTCGCCCCGCCGTTCAGGGTGAGCGAAAGGCTGTGATAGTCGAACATGGCCGGGTTCACCGGACGCGAGAACTTGACGTACACGGTGCCGACCGGCAGGTTCGTAACGCCCGCCGGGACGCCGATGATCGCCAGCACCGTCGGCGCGGCCTCGGCCTTGATCCACGTCGTGGTCGCCGCGGCAAAGCCCGCGTTGCCGTAGAGGTCCGTCACGCCCGTGCCGTAAACGGCCATCCGATACACGCCGTCCTGCGCCGTCAGGGCGCCCAGGCCCCAGATGCGGTAGCGGCTGTCGCCGACGCGGCTGATCGTCACGTCGGAGTCGATGAGGTTCGGCCCGGCGTCGCGCGTCAGCATAAGGTCGGCGGCGGTGAAGGTCGCAAGGTCCACCGCTTCGCTGAAGACAACATCGAGGCTGTCGACGGCCGCGATGGCGGGCGACACCGGCTTCTCCACCGAAACCGGGTACGGCGGCTTATCGTCGATCGGAACGTAGATCAGCCTGTACCGGCCGGTGCTCTGGTAGTCCAGGAGGTGCAGCAGACTATCGTGGACGGGGGGCTTACGCTCTTCCTTGAAGGTGCGGTCGGTCTGCCAGGCGTTGGCGCCGACGGCCACCTCGCCGACCACGGCGCCCAAAGAGTCAAGTTTCTCGACGCGCACAAGGCGGAACCGGCCCTCGCCCGGGTCCGAGACCTTCAGGTACGCCCAGTCGGCCGGCATGTCGGCCTGGAGGAGAACCTCCAGGTGATCGCGTGCGGCCGGCCCGTCATTGCCCAGATACTGCCCAAGGTCCACCGGCAGGATGCGGCCGTCGCTCAGGTACAGCGTGTCGGGCACGGGCTCGTAGGTCGCGTCCTTGAGGTCATTGGCAAGGAAATCGTACTTGCCGTCGTTGAAGGGCGCGAGGCCTGCCTCGACCACGTGAATGAGTTCGTGGATGGAGACGTTCTCAAGGAGCGACGTGACCTCGCCGCCCAGGCCGTCGGCGTGCTTAAAGGTCGCCTTGTACTCCTTGAAGTGCCCCTGCAGGGTGGAGGTCATGATCCACCGAGCCACCTTGACCTCGTCCGGCAGGATGTCGCCGAAGTTGGCAATGAGCGACGGTATCATGCCCTGGCCGTTCACGTCGGTGCCGATGATCTGGAAGTCGATCAGCAGGCCCTTGGCGTTCTCAACGATCTGGGGCTGGGCCGACTCGATGCGGAAGTTCAGGGCCGTGCCCTGGCCGTAGTTCAGGACCATGACGGCCAGCGAGAAAGGCTCGGACGGCTCGATCTCCTCGGTGAACGGGTCGTCGCTGTACACGTCCCTCTGCCAGAAGTATCGCAGGTCAAGTTTCGCATCCGGGTAAACCGTGATCGGCGCGGGCAAAAGGACCGCCGTGCTGCCCGTGCCCTGGATTTCATAGGTCATGTAGCCGCCGATGGTGTACTGGGTCGGTCCGTCGGCGGCGGCGTCCTCGGTCGGGATGATGATCCAGCGAGCGCGGCCGGTGGCGCCGGCGCCCAGTTGCCACACCTCGCGACCCAGCCAGATGCCGTCGCTCAGGGCGTCGTAGTCGGCCGGCGGCTGACCGGTGTCGGTCACCGTGAGGTTGGTCAACTCCGGCGCCAGGATCACAAACTTGTCGTTGGCCAGGTTGCCGTTGGAGTCATAGATGTTGATGCTGATGTGCAGGTTGTCGAGCGCGTACTGGTCGTGGTGGTTGGTGATGTCGAGCGTGCCGGCGAAGACCTTGCGCGTAAGGACGGCCTGCTGCTCGAGGTTCAGGCGGACCTCGGCGCAGACGGCGTCGCCCGCGGCGGCGCGGGCCCGCAGTTCCGCCGCATGGACCTCGGCGGAGACCGCGCGGCTGGCATACCCGAGGCGTCCGGTCGCCGCGGCGGCACGGACTTCCCGGGCGGCCGTGATCGCCAGTTCCAGGTCCTCGACGTTGCGGATATTGCCGGCATAGGCGGCGCCAACCGTACCGTTGCCGCTGATCGCCGCCAGCAGGGCCGCGGGCGACGTGTAGCCCAACATGCCCGCCACGATCGACGCGCGGTTGTCCGGCACAGCCGCGGCGACGTCTATCGGCGGCAGGCCGCTCGACGCGGCCCCCGCTCCGCCGGCGCCGAAGGTCTTGACCGCCGGGTCGATGAACACGAACTCGGCGCTGTTGCCGTACTTCAGGGTGATGTCCTTGCCGAGGATCGGGTCCTTGGCCGTGTAGGAGAACTCGTACTCGGCGACGAGTTTCAGGCCCTTGAAGGCGATCTCGCCGGACCAGCCGGTGTCGGTGCAGTAGGTAACCTGGCCGGAGAAGCCGGACTGGAGCGTCACGCCCGCCGACACGTTCGCCGTCTGTTCGATGCCCGCGAGTTTGAACGCGGCGCTGCCCGTGGCCTCGACGCCCACGATGATCGGCACGTCGATCGACATGCCGCCGCACACCGTCCAGCCCTTGAGGTGGTTGCCCGTCTCGGCGGACCCGAAGAGCGAAATCGTGGCCGGGATCTTGAGGCCCGCAAAGAACTCGAAATCCAATTTGGCCGTCTCGCCCGTCGGCAGGGTCACTTCCAATTTCGCCTCGCGGTCGATGCCCCAGACGAACGTGAACGCCAGGGTGCCGGTCACCTCGGCCTTGGCTTTCAGGCCCACCGTGCCGTCGCTGCAGGCTGTGCACAGGCTCCCCTCGATGTCGATGCTCGGTTTGACGTCCTTGACGCTGATCGCATACGGGGCGCCGGCGGCACTGATGGCATCGGCTATCGGTTTCGTCAGGAACGAAAAATCAAAATCCGCGCTGCCCGAGATGCACTTTTCATTGAACGTGGCAAGGTCGCAGGCACAGTCGTTCTGCGGTTGCTGGAAGCCCGGATTGAACGAGTACGGATCGCCGTAGGTCCCATCAATCGGAATCGGGTCGAAGCCGGGGAAGGTCCCGCCGACGTCGGTGCCTGTGTTAAAGCCGCCGATGGAGTATCCGCCGCCCCCGCCGCCGCCCCCGCCGCCGCCCCCGCCGCCACCCCCGCCGCCGCCACCGCCGCCACCCCCACCGCCCCAACCGCCGCCCCAACTACCGCCGCCGGTAAAGGAGCCTATGCTGACAAAGCCGCAGTTGCCGGTCATATTGATGACGGGGATCGGCACCGGGTACATTATGTTCCCCGGGCCGCACATCAGCACCCACTCGACGCCGAGTTTCATCTCGCACGGGGCGTTGGCGCCGTCGGCGGCCTGCGCCCAGAACTGGCGAGCCTCCTGCGCGGCCGCGGCAACCGCCTCTGCTGTCGCGGCCGACTCTCCTTCCGCCGTCTCCAGGCGCCGGAAGATCACCGGCACCACGATCGAGGAGTTCGCCTCCAGCCGCCCGATCTTGTCGACCAGCGGCTCGATCTCCCACAGCGGGTGCGTGCCGACCACGACCGCGACGTCCTCCGCCGCAATCAGGCCATGGTTCGTAATCGTCAGGTTGACCGAGAAGACGCTCTTCGTGAAGTTCTCGCTCAGTTGCCGCACGTCGATCAGGTTCGGCTCGATGACAACGACCGGCGCGGGCACGGCCGTCTCGAAGACCGTCTCGAGCGTTACCTGGTAGCGGTCCTCGATCTCGATTTCCTCGACCGTCCATGTGTACTCGACCAGGCGCGACCGCAGGAAGACGTCGGTCTCGGTCGTCTGCCCCGGCACGATCGTCATGTTGCGCCGGTACGTATCGTGCTTCAGGGCACTGACCTCAACGAGGTAGGTCGCTTCCTGGACGTTGGAGAAGAGGGCCTTGCCGTCGGCGCCGGTCACGAGGCTGGCCACCGTCTGGCCGGTGTACACGTCGCGTAGGGTAACCGTCGCGTTAGCCAGCCCTGTCCCGTCGCCGTAGTACGTCCCCTCGTCCACAACGCGGATGGACATGCCTCCCTTGGCCTCGGAGACGTTGTTGACCTGGTACGCCACCGTGACCGACCCGCCGTACGCGCCGTTGATGACCAGCGCACCGGCATACGGGCCGAGCGGCAGTTCCATCCCGGGCGTCAGCAGCAGGCTGAACGTGGCCGACTTCCCGGCCGCCAGCGACGGCATCGGCAGGGCGCTGGCAACGCTCATCCACGGCGCCCCTTCCGGCAGGACGACCGAGAGCGGGCCGGTCTCGCCCGTGCCGATGTTCGTTATCTGGAACTCGACCGACCGCTGGTCGCCGCGGACCATTCCTGCCGTGATGCTGCCGGGGCCGGAGAGGCGCGGCGTCTTGGCAACCACCTGCACATACACCGGCATGACGAACGTCACGCCCTCGTCGGTCGTCAGCCGCAGACGGAATGACGACTCGCGGACCGAGAGATTCAGCGCCGTGATCGTGTAGTTGCACGCGACGGCGCCCGAGCCGGCGAGCGTTGACGAGACAATCGACGCCTGCACGTTCAGGTTCGCCGGCGCGCCCTCGACCGTCACCGCGATGGCCGTCAGGGGCGTCACGCTCAGGTTCCGAAGGGTGAACGACCCGCCGGCCGTGTCGCCCTCGTTGATGCGCTGCGCCACGTATGCCTGGTCCGTCTTCCACCCGAGAAGCGTAAACGTGTCCTGGACCGCGCCGGTCGTGTCGCCTGGATGCGTCGCCACGACCTCGTAGTATCCGCCTTCACCGCGGAGCGAGGGGAACGCCACCGAGTAGCAGCCACTGGCATCGGTGATCGCCCCCGCGGTCCGTTGCGTGCCGTCGTGGAGGACGCCGATGCTGACGGGCACGAGCGCCGCCGGTAGCCCCGTGGCGGCCATCGTCGCAACGCCGGTCAGCATGACCGTGCCGCCGCTCAGGGTCTCGCTCGGCGTCGCGCAAACCGTCACGGTGTAGGCGGCGGATACGACCACCGGCGGCGCCACCGCCACCACGTTATTGTCTTTGTCGAGTTCCGCCACCGCGCCGGCCGGGTCCACCGCCACCACGATGTAGTATCCACCGCCGGCGTTGGGCATCCGGACCGTTACCGTGCGGCTGGAGGACTGGCCGACGGCGAGCGGCCCGTCATAGGTTGACGTGGCGAGGAGAATGGCGTCGCCGGGCACGCCGCCGGACAACGGAGATGCGGCCGATGCAGCCTGGACAACATTGAGTGCCGCGGCCTGCGCCAAGACGCAACCGCAATCGACCGAACCGGACGCCGTGGTCGTACCCAGGTTGCGGCTGGCGTAGATCTTCTCCTGCCAGGAACCGGTGGCCGCAACCGTGCCCTGGTTGCACACATCGTACGTGACCTGAATTTCCTGGTCCGTGTAGGCCGTGGCCGGGACCACCACGTTCCCGGCCAGAAGATCCGGCGCATCGTCGTCGGTCACGTACAGCCACGCCGCGCCGTCGCTGTATCCCACGGCTGCGGCAACGATAGTCGCTGCCTGCGTTCCGTCGGCCAGATCGTCGGAGACCGCCATCACGTTGAAGTCCGCGTGGTCGCTCCCGGCCGGAATGATCACCGACACGGGCGCCGTTGCTTCGGTCGTGTCGGACGAGGCCAGCGTCACCGCAACCTCGGCGCTGGTGTCCGGCGTGTGGCGATACACGTGGCCGATCGTGGCCACGCCTGTCGCATTCTCGTGAACGATGGGGCTGTCGAAGGCGACCGAGAGGAACGGCGCGTCGTCGTCGAGCACGTCGAGGCCCGCCGATGCGGCCGCCGCTGTGATTCGCTGCCCCGTGGCGCTGTCGACCGGGTAGGCCGTCAGGGTCGTGTGCTGCGTGCCGTCGGGACTGGCGTCGTTCACGACGGCGATGTTGAACCGGGCGGAGGCCGCCCCCGCCGGGATCACCACGCTCGACTGTACGACCGCGGCCGTCGGGTCGCTGCTCGTCAAATCGACCCACTGCCGGCGGTCGGTCGGGCCGGTGCGCGTGACCGTGCCGCGGAGTTGCGTCCCAGCGCTTGCCTCGGAGGCCGCCGTGGCGTCCAGCGTGATGCTCAGCGGCCAGTCGTCGTCGTCAATGACGCCGATCGTCGCGCTCGCCCACGTGTAACCCGTGACCCGCGCCAGGATCTGCACCTGCGCCGGCGCCTCCATGTAGGCGTCCTGGATGGCCTTGATCTGGAACGTGGCCGAGGTCTGGCCGGCAAGGATCGTCACTTCCTGCGGCACTTCGAGTTGGCCTGAACCGACGAGGAGCAACTCGACCTTTGTGTCGAAGGCAGACGCGGGATCCATGTGCAGCGTGGCCGTCGTGCTCGCGCCTTCGAGCAACTGGTCCACCGCCACCTCGAGCGTAAGCGACGGTTTGTCCACGTCCTGCACGAGCAGCGGGATGGACGCCGTCACGGCCGGGGTTCCGATCGAGAGGCCGTCGGCATCAACGTTGAACGGATCGTTGTCGACCGGGTCGAACCGGCCGCGCACATGGATCGTCTGGTCGCCCGCCACGCGGTGGTCCGGCACCGGCGTGACAAAGAACGCCTTGCTGGCCTGCCCGGCCTCGATCGTGACCGTCGCGGGCACCGCAAGGTGCGAGCCGCCCGCCGGGTTGCCCAGGGCGTCAAGCGCCTCGAGGTAAACCGTGAGTGCCTGCCCTGTGTCGCCGCGCCGGGTCATGACGACCCGCACGGGGGCGCCGTTTTCGGCCACGCGGTCGGCATCGGCCGCCAGCGAGACAACGAGCGGCACGCGGCGAGCCTCGGCCGTGATGGCCGCATTGTTGGCGTCGCTCGCCTCGAAATGGGCGTCTTCGGAATCAACCTTGACGACGATCCAGGCGTCTCCGGTAAAGCCCGTGACGGGGATCTCGACCTTCTGCGTACGGGCCGCCGAGCCCCCCGCGCCAATCGTGCCGCTGTAGGCGAACGTGCCGAGGAGCAGGTCATCCGCATCGCCCGCTGTTGCGTTGCGGGAGAGGTACACCGCTTCCCGCCACGCGCCGATGAGCGATGCCGTACCGAGGTTCCGTACCGTCCACGCCACGTCCACCTGCATCCCCGGGAAAAGGATGGACGGGTCTCGCGTAACCGCGTTGCCCGCGCTGTCGGTTGACGGGACCGACACGCCGATGTCGCTTGCCACAAGGTCCGGCAGCGCCGGGAACGTGATCGTGAACGGGTCGCTGACGGCCAGGTTGTTCGCGTCGCCGAGTTCCAGCACCGTCCCGCCCGCGTCGGTGACCGCAATCAGATAATAGTCGCCTGCCTCGAAGTTGTGCGTCAGGGACAGGCCCACGCGCTCCGTGGCCGTGTACTGCCCCGTCGGCGCAAGGATCGCCGGCCCCGACCGGCTCACGAGCCTGAGGTCGCCGGCATCCAACGTGGCGTCCCTCGAGAGCCAGACCTCGTCGGTCCACGGTCCGGCCGCACGGGCCGCCAAGTCGGCGTTCCGCACGAGCCACGAGAAGTCGATCTCGTCGCCAAAGTGGATGGCGCCGCCCTGCGGCGAGATCGCGTCGACCACAAGGTCCGGCAGGTGAACCGTCAGGTTCCCCACAAACGCATCGTCCACCTGGCCGTTGGCGTCATCGCCGTCCTGGTCCATCGGATTGCCAAGCACGTCGGTGATGCCCGGCCCAACCGTGACGATGTAGGCGCCGGGGGCCGCAAGCGTGGCAAACTCGACCCGGTACACAAGGTCCGCCATGCGCCGGATGCCGCTCACCGCCACGGCGCCCACCGGGCCGCTGATCGTCACGTCGGCGACCGTGAACGACGTCGGATCGATCGGCACGTTGAACGTCAAGTCAACCGCACTCACGCCAGTCTCGACGTCGCCGTGCGGCTGCATATCGGTGACGTGCGGGCCGGGCAACGTTGAAATCGTCAGTTGGGCGCTTGCAGCCCCGTTGTTCGCGCTCGTGACCTCGGCCAGCAAGCCGCCGGCGTTGACGCTCACGAGGATGTAGTACGTGCCGTCGGGATTCGCCGCCGGATCAATCGGCAGCGTCACAAGCGCCGTTGCCGTGCAGCTACCGCCCGCCTGGACGAGTCCGTAGAGGGCGCTGGGGGCCGTAAAGAGCGGCATGTCGCCGGCATCGAGGGACGTATCGCGCGAGAGCCAGAGGCGGTCCACCCACACACCGGTCGCCGCGGCGCCGCCGAGGTTCCCGACCAGCCAACTCACGTTCACCGCCTCGCCCCATCCGAGCGCCGTACGCGCGGGCGTAACAGAAACCGCCTGGAGATCCGGCAGCAAGATGGTCAGCGCGGCGACGAACGCATCGCCCGGCTGGCCATCGGGCAGAACGCCGTCCTGGTTCATCCGGTTGCCCAGCCGGTCGCGGACGTCCGACCCGATGGTAATCGTGTAGGCCCCGCCGACCGTGGGCGTATCGAACCGCACGCGGTACGCGCCGCCGAGGGGCTCGACACCCTTCACCGCCACCGCCCCGGCCGGGCCTACGAGCGAAACGTCGGTCGCCGTAAACGTCGATTCATCGATCGCGCGGTCGAACGTCACGTCGACGTAGGCGACGACGCCCGGCTCGGCGCTCGGAGTCAACTTGGTGACCACCGGCCCGGGCAGCGTGGCGATCGTCAGCAGGCGGCTGGCAAGAATGTTATTGGCGTCGCTCGCCTCGGGGAGCGCGCCGGCGCCGTCCGCCTCAATGATGATGTAATACGAGCCGTCCGCCAGGCCTGCCGACTCGAGCGGCAGCGCCACATTGACGCTTGTTGCATACAGCGCCCCGGCCGCGAGCGGGTTGAACTCCGCCGCCGACCGCGTCGCCAGCAGGCGATCCCCGGCCCCAAGCGTCGCATCGGCCGACAGCCACACGCGGTCCGACCACGCACCGGTCGCGCCAGTCGCGCCGGAGTTGCGGATGGCGTACGAGACCGTCAGATTCTCGCCCCACACAAGGCCGGTCCGCTCCGGCGTCACCGACTCGGGCACGAGGTCCGGCAGGGCCACGTAGAACATACCGACGTAGGCGTCGCCCGGCTCGCCGTTGACGCCATTGCCGTTCTGGTCCATCCAGTTGCCGAGCGGGTCGGTTATGTTCGGCCCGACCGTGATGCAGTAGTTGGCCGCGACCATCGGTTCGAGCAAGGTGAAGCGGTACGTGCGGCCGGTCACGTGCGTGACGCTCGTAATCGGCACCGCCCCGGTGGGGCCGACGATGGTCGCGTCGGCGCCGCCCAGGGACGCCGGGTCGATTGCCTTGTCAAACGTAACGTCGACAAAAGTGATGACGCGGCCCACAGCGGCGGGCTCGACAGCCGTGATGCGCGGGCCGGGCAGGTACGTAACCGAAAGCGCCGCGCTCGGCCCGGTGTTATTGGTGGTGTCGGTTTCACCGCTGCCGCGGTTGCCGTTGACCTCGGCGATGAGGTAGTACGTGCCGGGCGCCAATTGGCCCGGATCGTTCGGCAGGCGGAACGTCGCGCCGCTGACGTAGTGGAGGCCGGTGCCAAGCGGACTGAAGGCGACGGCACTCACCGTGCCGAGGAGATAATCGCCCGCGCCGCCGAGGGTCGAACTGGTCGAGAGCCACAGGCGGTCCGACCACTGGCCGCCCGCCCCGATGCCGCCGGCATTCCAGACGTCCCACGTAACGTAGACCGACTCGCCGAAGTGGAGGTCCGTCGCCGCCGGCGTCACCGAAGTCACCGCCAGGTCCGGCAGTACCACGTCGAACGTGCCGGTGAAGGCGTCGCCGGGGTCCTCGCCGTTCGGCACCGCGGCGTTCTGGTTCATCCGGTTGCCGAGCGTGTCGGCGATGTTCGGCCCGACCGTGACCGTGTACGTGCCGGCAACCGTCGGGACGCCGAATCGCACGCGGAAACGGTCGGCGGCCAGCGCGCTGGCGCTCGTCACGCCCACCGCGCCGCCGGGGCCGACCACGGTCACATCGTCCTTCGTGAACGTCGCGGCCTGGATCGGCCGGCTGAAC
>Ga0315286_10002547_pt1 | contig 17018 bp, 14 predicted proteins | sample YL17G10_0_MG_FD_205038 | JGI IMG/M metagenome (GOLD analysis project Ga0315286, IMG submission 205038) | Sediment microbial communities from Yellowstone Lake, YNP, Wyoming, USA - YL17G10_0 | ecosystem: Environmental > Aquatic > Freshwater > Lake > Sediment | place: USA: Wyoming | collected...
ACTGGCTCGCTGAAGGCGGTCGTGGCCCACGCTGCCGATGCTCTTGGAAACCGCCACCAAGCCTGTCTCCACTATGCCGTAGACAGTCCACAGCCGGACCGGGCATTTCCTCCGTCTGCTCAGCAACTCCCCGCTGTTCTGGGCCAAGTCTTGGAGATAATACTGAGGTCCCCCGCTCTTTCGGGAGCCTTTCTTGGTTTGCTCTATGTGTGCCATGGCTATCTCCTACCCGAAAGCAGAGTCATTTTCAAGAAGATTCACCCCCGCCAATGCCGGTCGATCTCGCGGCGGGCGACGGCGACGGCGCGGCGCGGGTTATTGAGATCGCCATGCACCGTGTACACGTCGCGGACGATGAACTCCAGGAAGGCGCCGCGCGCGGCCTCCAGGGTCTCGCGGATGTGCGCCGCCCAGGCGGCCTCGTCGAGCCTGGCGTCCACGCTCAGGAAGTTGGGGTCGGGCTTGCGCGAGAAGACCAGTTCCGTCCCGCGCAGCGCCTCGCCCATCATGCGCTGGTCGCACCACTTGGAGATCGAGACCTTCTTGAGGTGCGGGAGCGCCCGGAGGTCCGCCCAGAAGGGGTGGGCCGGCTCGCAGCAGCCCCAGTAGAGCAGGCCCATCGGCGCGCAGGCCTCCCGGTAGTACGGGAAGCAGAACTCGTGGAACATCTCCGGCGAGACCCCGATGGTCTCCTGGCTGTTGGCGCTGCCCCACATGTCGGCCAGCCGCGCGGCGGCGCCGCCCGAGTGCCCGGGCGCGGGCAGCCGGGCCGTGAAGTTGTAGCTCGACCCGAAGCTGGCCTGGTTGCCGTTATTGACCCGCAAGAGCCCCTCGGCCTCCGCCCAGCGCATCACCCGCAGGGCGTTGTCGCGCAGGTAGGCCATCAGCCGATGGACCGCCTCGGGGCAGTCGTACATGGCCACGAAGAAGGCCTCCATGCCCATCAGCTCGATCACCCGGTGGGTGAGCATGGTGCAGCCGAAGAGCCCGGTCCTGAGCCGCACCGGCAGCAAATCGCCGAGGAGTTCCTCCAGGAAGGCCTGGTAGGCCGCGGTCTGTTGGCGGTCCACCCGGCAGACGGCGGGCCGGAGCAGGCCGAAGTCGCGCGGCAGGTCCTTGATGGGGTGCAGAAAGTGGTAGCCGGCGTCCTGGCCCTGGGCGTCCTTCATGACCTGGCGCTCGATCTTCACGCCCAGCTCGTCAATGTCCGTGAACCAGCCGAAGTCGAAGCCCTCGGGCATGACCTTGTCGTCGTCAATCAGCTCGTGGTTGCGGAGGTTGCGGAGCAGTTGGGTCTCGATCTTCCGGCCGGCCTCCGAGGCGCAGCGCCAGACCCCCTCGGGCAGGAAGTCGCGGTCGAAGGTCCGGGCCTCGACGATGACCGGCGGACGCGCGCCGGGCCGGGCGTCGTTCAGGTCGTACCACATGCGCTTGCGCTCGGCCATCACCGGCAGCGCCGCGTAGCCGGCCTGCTTGCCGGCCAGCTCGCGCAGGTAGGTCCGCTCACTCGCAGGTATCGGCCATTCCATCGCGTTGCTCTCCGGCGCTTCGGTCATCGGTTCTCCGGAAGCCAGCGGCCCCCGGCGCATTATCCTCCGGCCTGAGGGGCCGTCAATCGCGACGTGGTTAGTCCTTGACGCCTCCGCCGCCGGGGGTTAGATTTACGGTTGCGAGCCGCTCTCCGCGGGCTGGGCGGCCGCGTCGGGAGAGGGAAAGATGCGCCACACCATTTCCGTGATCGTCCAGAACGCGCCCGGGGTCTTGAGCCACGTGGCCGGGCTCTTTTCCAGCCGGGGCTTCAACATCGACAGCCTGACCGTGGGCGAGACCGAAACTCCCCAGTTCTCGCGCATGACCATCGTGGCCCGCGGCGACGACGCCACCTTGGAGCAGATCCGCAAGCAGCTCGGCAAGCTCATCAACGTGGTCAAAATCCACGACTTCAGCAGCGTGGACTACGTCGAGCGCGAGCTGGCCCTGCTCAAGCTGCACGCCCCGCCGGCCAAGAAGCCCGAGCTGATCATGCTCGGCGAGGCCTTCCAGGCCAAGGTGGTGGACATCACCCGCCAGGAGCTGATGTTCGAGGTCACCGGCCCGGAGGCCAAGATCGCCGCCTGCATCGACACCCTGCGGCCCTACGGCATCAAGGAGGTGGTCCGCACCGGGCGGATCGCCATGGCCCGGGGGCCGCTGATGGAGGGCGCGCCCCGCGAGTCGGGCAGCCCGGCCAGGTTCTAGCGCGCCGGAGGAGGAGCGGTCATGCGCGAGAAAGTCGAGGCCGAACTCAACGCCATCCGCCCGGCGCTGCAGGCTGACGGCGGCGACGTCGAGCTGGTCGAGGTCACCGACGACGGGGTGGTCAAGGTGCGCCTGGTGGGCCACTGCGCCGGCTGCCCCATGGCCCAGATGACCATCAAGGGCGGCATCGAGCGCCGGCTCAAGAAGGCCGTGCCCGGGATCAAGTCGGTGGAGGCCGTGGACTAGCCGCCCAGCGCCGATGGCCCTCTCCGCCGACTACTGCCTGCTGTGCGAGGCCCACGCCGAGAGCATGGGCCGGCACTCGCTGATCAACGTCTTTGACGGCCTGAACTGCCCGCGCTTCCCGGCGCAGATGCCGCGCTGCTTCCTGGTGGCCCGGCTGCGCGGCGACTCCGGCGAGTACTCCGGGCGGCTGCGCTTCATCGCCGGCAGCGACGAGCAGGACGTGGTCCCGCCGCTCCCGGAAGTCAAGATCCGGGTGGAGGAGGGCCTGCGCCCCTCGGCCTTCCTGGTCTTCGAACTCGCCGGGCTGCCCCTGCCCCGCGAGGGCTTCTACTCCTTCCTGCTCGAGCTCGACGGCACCCGCGTCGCCGAGTGCGAGCTGATCGCCCGGCTGGTCCGGCCGGAGGGCTGATGGCCAGGAAGAAGATGCTGGCGGTGGTCAAGGCCGCGCGGGCCTACGGCTGCGAGCTCCGCGAGGTGGAGGTCCCCCGGCCCGGGCCCGGCGAGGCCCTGGTCCGCACCCTGGCCTGCTCGATCTGCGGCACCGACAAGCACATCTACCGGTGGGGCGCCTGGGCCGAGAAGCGCCTGAAGACCCCGCTGATCTTCGGCCACGAGTGCGCCGGCGAGGTGGTCGAGACCGGCGAGGGCGCCGGGGAGGTCGCCGCCGGCGACTACGTCTCGGTCGAGTGCCACGTCTTCTGCAACCGCTGCCGGCAGTGCGGCCTGGGCCTGCGCCACATCTGCCGCGACGTGAAGATCTTCGGGGTGGACTTCAACGGCTGCTTCGCGGAGTACTTCACGGTCCCGGCGCGCTGCCTCTGGAAGAATGATCCGAGAATCGAGCCGGAGGTGGCCTGTCTCCAAGATCCTTTCGGCAACGCCACCTTCACGGTCACCAGCTGCGAGGTCTCCGGCAAGACCGTGGCGGTGGTCGGCGACGGGCCCATCGGCATCTACGCCTGCGGGATTGCCAAAGCCTTCGGGGCGCGGAAGATCTTCGGGCTGGGGCTGGTGGACGCGAAACTCGCGATGATGAAGCAGCTTGGCGCCGACGAGGTCATCAACGTCAAGCGCCGCGACCCGGTCAGCGAGATCATGGCGGCCACCCGCGGCGAGGGCGTGGACGCCGCGCTGGAGATGACCGGCGCGGCCCCGGCCATCAACCAGGCCATCGCCATCCTCCGCCGCGGCGGGGTGATGGCCTTATTTGGCCTGCCCGACGGGCCGGTGTCCATGGACATCGCCGAGGGGGTGATCTTCAAGGGGCTGAAGCTCCTGGGCGTCAACGGCCGCGAGATCTTCAACACCTGGGAGGAGATGCTGCCCTTGCTCGCCGAGCGCCGGGTGGACCCGCGCCCGGTGACCAGCCATAAGTTCAAGCTCGCAGAGTTCGTCAAGGCCATGGAGACCGGCCTGGACCCCAACATCGACAGCGGCAAGATCGTCCTGACGCCGTAGGCTCCTGGCCGAGCGGGGTCCAAGCGGGATGGCACTGACCAGGAGCGGCCAGTGCGCCCGGTCCGCGTGGTCAGCTCTTCCCCCCAGCGCCGCCGCGGGTTCTCGACCGTGAAAGGCGCATCGTCCCCCAGGCGCCCCGGGGCTCAACCTATCCCTTGACGATGCGTCCGATGCGGTGCAGCAAAAGCGGGTGGTTGAGCGTGCGCTCGGCCTTCTGGGAGTACTTGTCGGCCTCGACGTCGATGACCTGCTGGCCCAGTTCCTGCCAGTTCAGGAAGCTCATGATCTGGGGGCCGACGGTGAGCAGCACCATGCCGTCGAGGGCGGTTTCCTTGTCGTTCACCAGCGCCCGCCCGACGCGGTCCGCCGAGTACTCGTCGAGCCTGCGCAGCTTCTTGTAGTACCCGGCCATGAACGTCCGCAGCAGCCCGTTGTGCTTCAGGGCGATGTGGGCCATTTCGTGACCGATGACGAACGAGAGCGCCTTGGGGCTTCCGGCCAGGAGGCAGCCGTGGATCAGGTCGTCGGTCAGAAGAATGACGTTCTTCTTGCCGAAGCGGACCGCCACGGCGTTCTGCACGGCGGACTCGACCACGAACACCTCGGGCAGAGTCTTGAGCCCCAGCCGCCGGGCGAAAACCTCCACGCACTTGTGGATCTGGGGCAACTGTCTCTCGTTCACCCGCAATCCCGAGCCGCGGATCATGGCCATCGCCTTGCGGTTCATGTACCAACTCACCGGCAGCAGTACCAAGTACCCGACGATGGCGACGCCCCAGGTGACCGCGGCGAGGAACAGCGCGCCGATGATGGCCAGGACGAAGCCTGCGGCCACCGCCGCGCCGGTGCCTGCTTCCACGAAACGCTCGGCCTCTATCGGCTGCCCGTCGACTGCGATCTCCGGGAATTCCTTGGGTTCCGGCGCCATGGCCCGAGTCTCCTTTCCCCGGGATTTCCCGGGTGATCGGCCCCGAGCCGCTTCGGCGGCTCAATCGGGCGGTATTGTAGGCGCCCCCACCCTCCTCGCAAGCCTTTCCGGCGCTCCGGTTAGGAAGCAGACCGGTCGCGTGATTCCGGCCGGGGACCCGCAAAAGCGCTTGCCGTCCACCGGGGCGCATCGGTAGAATGTCGGGACTTCCGGCCGGCCCCCGGCCGCCAACCCGTGCAAAGGAGAGGATCATGCGCGTCGGCATCCCCAAGGAGCTCAAGAACAACGAGAACCGCATCGCCATCGTCCCGGCCGGCGTCCACGAGCTGGTCGCCGCCGGCCACGAGGTCTTCATCGAGAAGGGCGGCGGGCTGGGCAGCGGCATCTCCGACGCGGAGTTCAAGGACGCCGGCGCCAAGCTCCTGCCGGCCGCCAAGGACGTCTGGGCCAAGGCCGAGCTGGTCCTCAAGGTCAAGGAGCCGCTCGCCGAGGAGTATCCGCTGATCCGCCCGGACCACGCCATCTTCACCTACTTCCACTTCGCGGCCAGCCGCGAGCTGACCGAGGCGATGATCGCCACCGGCGCGACCTGCATCGCCTACGAGACCCTGGCCACCGCCGACGGCAAGCTGCCCTTGCTCACCCCCATGAGCGAGGTCGCCGGGCGCATGGCCATCCAGGAGGGCGCCAAGTACCTGGAAAAGCCGATGATGGGCCGCGGCATCCTGCTGGGCGGCGTGCCCGGGGTCGAGGCCGGCAACGTGGTCATCCTCGGCGGCGGGGTGGTCGGCGCCAACGCCGCCAAGGTCGCCGCCGGGCTGGGCGCCAACGTCTTCATCCTGGACGTCAACCTCGACCGGCTGCGCTACCTGGCCGACATCATGCCCGCCAACGTGCACACGCTGATGTCCAACATCGTCAACATCCGCGAGATGGTCAAGCTCGCCGACCTGCTGATCGGCGCGGTGCTGCTGCCCGGCGGGCGCGCCCCGGTGCTGGTGCCCCGCGGGTACCTCAAGACCATGAAGCCCGGCGCGGTGATCGTGGACGTGGCCGTGGACCAGGGCGGCTGCGTGGAAACCTGCCGGCCCACCACCCACTCGGACCCGACCTTCGTGATTGACGGCGTGGTCCACTACTGCGTGGCCAACATGCCCGGGGCGGTCGGGCGGACCTCGACCTACGCGCTGACCAACGCGACGCAGCCCTGGGCGGTGCTGATCGCCGGTTTGGGCGCCAAGGAAGCCATCCGCCGCCGGCGCGAGGTGGCCCTGGGCGCCAACATCGTCGGCGGCAAGGTCACCCACCAGGCGGTGGCCCAGACCTTCAAGCTGGCCTACACCCCGGTGGAGCAGGCCCTCGGCAAGGCGCCGGCCAAGTGAGCGCGCCCCGGGAGCTGCTCGGCGAACGGGTGCGCCTGGCCGCCGACTGGTTCGTCCGCGCCCAGTGCCGGATGCAGCGGCCCTACTGGGACGCCAACCACGGGCGCTTCCCCTACAACAAGCACCTGCCCACCGGCACGGTGGTCTGGGGCTTGAACTGGAGCTGCGCCCGCGGCATCATGGTGCTGGTGGCCGCCGACCGGCTGGCCGCCGACGACCGCTACATGGCGGCCGCCCGCGCCGCCGCGGAGTACATCGAGATCCTCCAGGTCCTCGACGCGCGCCGGGAGCGCGACTTCGGGGCCATCCGCGAGGAGGTGCCCCAGTCGCGGCGCTACAACATCCGCGACCAGGCCGAGGCGGCCTCGGCGCTCCTGTACCTGGGCGTCTACCTCGGCGAGGAGCGGCTGGTGGACAGCGCGCGCCTCTGGGCCGACTGGTACCTGAAGTTCGCGGTTGACCGGAAGACCGGCTGGCCCTATGTCTTCCGCGAGCCGGACGGCACCTGGAAGCCCGGCGACATCTATTTCCTGGCCGCCAACGGCCTGGTCATGCACCAGCTCGGCAGGCACCTCGGCCAGCAGCGCTACGTGGAGGAGGGCCTGGTCCGCAACGCCCAGTACGCGCTCGCCCACCTTTTCGACCGGCGCGGGGCGCTGGCCATCGAGGGCTCCTGGAGCCAGCACGCCGGCGAGGACCGCCTGGTCCTCAACGAGGACGGCGCGCTGATCGCCTTGGCCGCCGCCGCGCGCGTTACCGGCCAGAACCGGTTCCGGGACGCGGTCCTGGGCCACCTGGAGGTGGTCATGAAGCTGCCGCTGCCGCTGCCGATCTTCTCGGGGATGGGTAGCACCCTGATGGTCGCGGCCGAGGCCGCGCGGGTATGGGACCACGCGCCGGCCCGGGATTACATCGAGAAGGCCCTGCCGCACTTGCTCGCGCTCCAGCTCACCGACGAGCGGCACCCCGAGCGCGGCGCCTTCATCGGCGAGGACGAGGACCCCAAGTGGTACTCGGGCGGGGCCAAGACCGACTACCTGACCACCCGCGCGACCGCCTACGGCGCGCTGGCGCTGGCCAAGATCGAGGGCACGGTCGTCACCGGCGGATACTCCTCCGACGCGGAGCTGCCGGTCCGGGCGAAGCAATGGGAGGCCAAGCCGTGAAGAATTTCCCGGAGTTTGTAACCACCGCGGCCGACCGGGTGAAGACCCCGCCGGACGCGGCCATGGCGGGATTCGTCTTCGAGGGCGCCGGCGGCGTCCAGATCGTCTTCTGGCAGTGCGCCAAGGGCGGCACCCAGCCCGAGCAGGTCCACGACTTCTGGGAGTACGCCCTGGTGGTCGAGGGCACGTTCGACGGCACCGTCGGCGGCAAGACCGTCCACCTCGCGCCCGGCGACGAGTGCGTGATCCCGCCGGGGACCAAACACAGCGGCACCTACAGCTCCGGCTACCGGGCCATTGACGCCTTCAGCTCGAAGCGGGTCGAGCGCGCGCAGCAGCCCAAGAGTCGACAGAAGAAATAGCTAGGCAGGAGGACATCAATCCAGCTGGTCCAATCTGCCCGTCAGCCGGTCGGTCAGCAGGTCTTCCAGGAACTGCGGGATGTTTTCCGAAAGCAGCTCCACAGCCCGCTGTACGTTTTCGTCCGTGCAACCTTCCAAGTCAACCCATTCTCCCGTTAGGCGGTCTTGGTAGCTGACCCGGCCAGCGGAGAAGCCGGCATGATCAGCCCAGTAGACGCAACCGGACGGCGCATGAAAGCATATTGCATTGCCTCCTATTGACGTGGCGACCACAAGGTAACCGTGCCTGTAGATGTAGCACCCCGGGTTTGCTTCGGCAAGGTTCTCCTCAGCGAGCCTTTCCAGGTTACAGACGCCGACACCAGATGCCGTGTACCGTTCTTCGGGCAGACAGTTGGCAAGGTAGCTGGCGATGTGCGGATGAGAGGTCACCAGCCTGAAAGGGGCCAGCCTTTCGGAGTCAAGGATTACAGGCTCCCTGCCACTCTTTACGGCTACAAGGTGACGGATCCTGCTAATGTCCACGCTGGTCCATGCTCCCGGCAGCCTTGACTTCTTCGCTGAGCACCACCATGTTGCCATAGGGCGCGTCCAGCGGCACGGCGCACTCCGGGCCGATGATGTCGATCCTGGCGGCGAGCTTCTCGCGGACGTCGGCGCGCACGGCCTCGGCCGAGCCGCTCCGGATCACGCTGAGGTTGCTGGTCCCGCCCATCAGCGCGAGCCGGTCGCCAGCCAGTTCCCGCGCGGCCGCCGCCGGCACCTTGGAGTCGAAGTGGAAGCAGCTCACGCCGCTCCCGCGGATGTGGCCGATGCGGTCGGCAGTGTCGCCGCAGATGTGCAGCACCAGCGGGCAGGGGATGCGCTCGACCAACTCGCGGTGCACGGGGAGCAGGAAGTCGCGGTAGGCCTCAGGCCCGCACAGGTCGCGGGTGGCGTGGTCGCCGAGGCAGAGCGCGTCGGCCCCGGCCTCCACCTGGGCGAGCGCGAAGGCCACGGTGACCTCCTTGAGCGCGGCCAGCGCCCGCCGGACCGCGTCGGGGTCGTCGAGCGTGGCCATCAGGAAGTTCTCGACGCCGAAGAGGTGGTAGCCCAGGGTCCACGGCCCGAAGACCTTGCCCATCACCGCGAACTGGTCGCCCAGCCGCTTCTTGAGCAGGCTGATGGCCTGCAAGGGCACGCGGCACTCCGGCCGGGAGAGCCAGTCCCGCGGGATGGGCGGCTCCCCGCCCAGCTTCCAGGGCGCCTGGCGGCAGTCGGGCATGCGCTCGCGGGCGCCCCAGTTCACCTGGCAGCCCAGCGCCGCGGACTCGTGCCAGACACTGTACAGCGGCATGACGTTGTCGAAGCCCAGCACGGTGGCCCCGGCGGCGGCGAGTCCCGCCATCAGCCCGGGGTCCAGGTGCGCCTCCGGGAAGCCGAAGCCGAGCTCCGCCATCAGGTCCACGGTGACCACCGAGGTGGCGCTCCCCGTTGCCGGCCGCGGCGTCGGCTCGCGCCGCAGCGCCCGCAGGAAGATCTCCCGCGGCTTCACGCCCCCGCTCCCCGCGAGAGGATCTCGCGGACCATGGCCACGTCCTCGCTGAGCTGGTCGGCGCCCTTCTGGAACACGCCGATGATCACCGCGTCGGTGGGCTTGATGTTGGCGTAGGCGTACTCGAAGGCCGCGCGCAGAGCGGCCGGGGTGCCGGCGTTGCGGCCGGCGGCGAGCACCTTGAAGGCCAGGCAGGGCTTCTTCGTCGCGCGGATGGCCCGGCACATGGCCTCGCGGTCGGCGCTCTCAAAGCGCTCGACCGAGGCGTCCAGGCCCTCGACGGCGGCGACCCGCTTGCGCTTGCGGGCCAGGTTGTAGAAGCTGGCCATGTAGAAATCGAGGTCCCAGCCGCGGCTCTCGACGTGCTCGATGACCTCCGGCTGGTGGGTGCCCAGGCCCGCGGCGAGGCCCGCGTCGCGCACGCGCCTGAGCAGCTCATGAACCTCCTCGTAGCGGCCCTCGTGCCAGAGGTTGTCGGCCCAGGTGCCGTGGATGTAAATGGCCGAGGCGCCCCACCCGGCGAGCTGCTTGACGTGCGCCGGCTGGTCGGCGAGCTCCGAGGCGGTCTGGGCGATCCAGGCCAGGGCCCCGCCCGAGTTCCTGTGCTCGCGCCAGAGCCGGCCCAGGAAGCGGTCGCCGCGGAGCTGGACCGAGCGCATGCCCAGTTCCTGGCAGCGCCGGAGCAGGTCGAGGATCCGCGCCGAGCTGTAGTAGTCGAGCATCTCCCGGTCGCGCGCGGCCGACTGGTGGCTGAAGCCGGAGAGCGGGTTCGAGCCGATCATCAGCCGGCTGGCCCGCGCCCCGCGGCCGAGTTCCACCTCCGGAAGGGCGCTCAGCGCGTCGGTCACTCGGCGGCCCCCGGAACCGGCTGGAGCGAGCTCCTCGGTCGCACCCGGACCGGGCCGAGCGCGGGGGCCTCCTCCTCCACGGCCTTCGGCTTGGGCTCAAAGACCTCCACCAGCGCCGGGTCCGGCTTCCAGTCGCTGTCGAAGTAGCCGGCGAGCAAGGCCGGCGGCTCACCCTCGCCCTCGCTCCCCGCGGTGAAGACGATGAAGTCGGGGATCAGGTCCAGCTTGTGGTTCAAGGCCGGGTGGTCCCGGTCGTCGCCGTAGAAGCGCCCGGCGCAGAGCACCAGGTACCGGTCGTTGGCGGGCGCCCAGGGGCTGGGCCGGGTGAGCACCAAGCCCCGGTCGCCCTTGAGACTGACCTGCTTGCCGGCGACCTCGAACTCGTCGGCGGTCAGCCGGCAGCCCAGGCCCGGCGCGGCCTCGGCGGCCAGCCGGCTGGTCTCCGGGGTCCCGAAGAGGATGAGGCTTTTCGACTTCTTCTCGGCCTCGGTGAGGGTGCGCTCGTCAACGGCCTGGGGCAGGCCCTTGGCGAAGCGGTGCCACTCGGTGGCGAAGCGGCGGGCCTTGGACTCGTTGGCGGCGGTCTCTTCGAGGCTGCCGGCCGAGCCCCAGACCGCCATGAACGGCGTGTTGCAGGCCTCCTTCATGGGGCCGGGGAGCAGGGCGTTCTTGACCCAGCGGCCCTCGCGCGGCGCGCTCTTCAGCCGCCCGCGGATTTCCCAGCCGCCTTTCCCCGCGCGATTCGCATATTCCAGGTTGAAGTTCTCCGCACCCCGCACGGAGGGCTGCACTTCCCCCGTCGCCGGCGCTCCGACCACGCCGCGCAGGACGAACTCCCGGACGTTCTTGGCGCTGACCTCCACGAGGCCCTTGCCCCTATCGGCCGCGACGAGCTCGGCCGGCCCGGTCCACTTGTCGATCAGCTCGATCCGCGCCCAGTGGGCGCTGGCGAAGCGCGGCGAGAAGGCGCGGATGGTCACCTTGGCCGGGCGCTTGGGCCGGGAGTGGCTGAGCATCCAGGTGACCGTTTCGGGCGAGGCCAGGGCCTCGAACCCCGACCAGTGACCGCCCTTGAGCTCCTTGAACTCCACCGCGGCGCCGGCGGCCTTGAGGCGCCCGGCCATGGCCTCGGCGCTCTCGAAGGGGATGAAGTCATCCCTGCCGTGCAGGATGGTCACCGGGAGGCCCCGGAAACTGAGGGCCAGCTCCAGCGGGGTGTCCGCGTCCAGGCACCAGCCCTTGTAGCGCGGCTGGCCCGCCCGGCCCCGCTGCTCGACGTAGTAGGGCACCGGCCGGCCGGAGAGCACCGCCAGCGTCGCGAAGCGGTCCGGGAAGTGCGCGGCCACCGCGTAGGCCCCGTACCCGCCCATGGAGTAGCCGCACAGGCTCACCCGGTCGCGGTCCACCGGGTAAAGCCGGCAGGTCTCCTCGATGGCCCGGAGCACGTCCACCTCGCCGATGGAGACGAAGTCGGTGTTGGAGCGGCCGAAAGGCAGGAGCAAAATGGCACCGAAGCGGTCGGCCAGGGCGCAGAAGTCGCGCATCTGGTTTTCCTCGACCCAGGCGTGCTTGTCGTAGTCGGGGATGTAGCCGTGCAAGTAGACGATCAGCGGTAAGGCGCCCTCCTGGCGCTCGGCCGGGTCGGCCAGCGCCCGCGGCACGTACAGGCGATAGGGCTGAGCCGAGCCGTCGGTCGGGCAGCGGTAGGCGCGCTCCAGCCAGCCGATCTGGCCGGCCAGGGGATCCTGGCCCTTGGCGCCGGCGACCAGCGCCGCGCGGCCGGCGACGAGCTCCTCCAGGGCGGCGCGGGCCTCGCCCGCGCCCGGCGAGTAGCCGGACAGCCCCAGCAGGGCCTTCTCGCCCTTGAGATGGGCCAGGGCCAGCGCGTCGCCCCTGACGCCGTGGGCGGCGGTCAGCGAGTCGGCGAAGAGCTTGCGGGCCTCGTCCTCAAGGCCCTCGCGGGAGTAGACCACGCAGGAGGCGCTCCCGAGCGCCCGGCCGCCGCCGGCCGTGGCCAGCTCGGCGACGCACTCCAGCGCCAGGCAGCTTTCCGCCGGCGCGGGCATGGTCACCGCCACCGCCCCGGCCAGCAGCTCGGCGGCCGCGACCCGCCGGGCCGGCCCGGGCTGCTCGCCGGGCGCGACCGCCGCATCGGGCCGGGCCAGGAGCCGCAGGTCCAGCTCGCCCTTGAGCTCCGGCGCCGAGCCGGAGCGCTCCAGGCGCAGCTCGATGGGCTTGCCCGGCGTCATCCACGCGTCGGCGGGCCTCAGCGCCGTCGCGCGGGCCAGCAACCCGGCCAGCCGCGCCGGGCCCGCGTCGGCCAGCGCCAGGGCCAGGCGCTCGGAGGCCGGCTGGCTCCGGCCCGGGGAGTCGGGGTCCGCCGCGCGCTGGCCCAGGATCAGCGCGAAGCCGGCCTTGCCGCCGGCGGAGACGCACTCGACCAGCAGGCGGTTCTCGCCGCGGCCGAGATTCACCTCGAAGCTGCCGGTGTGGCCGCCCCAGTAGCCATCCGGTGCGGCGGCGCCGGCCGGCGCTCCGGCCAGCCAGACTCGCGCCGGCCCGTAAGAGCGCACCCGCAGCTCCCGCGGGCCGCCCGCCGGCGAAAGCAGCGCGCCGGAGGCGTAGAAGACCCCGCCTTGCCCGGAGAGCTCCACGCCGGCGTTGGGCGAGGTCAGGAGTTTCCAGGACCGGCCGGCGAGCGCCGCGCCCTCCCGGGCCTGGCCGAGCTTCTCGGGCGCGGTCAGGGGCTTGTCGAACGGCCCGGCCACCAGCCAGACGGTATGGGCTCCGTCGGAGGTGGGCCGGAACTCGACGCCCGAAGCCGACGCCGCGGCGGCCGGAGGGGTCTCCGGCGGCGCGAGGGGCTTTGGAGCCCGGCGGCGCCCGGCGACCAGGATTGCGCCCGCGGCGATCAACGCCAGCAGCACGGCCACGCGAACCAGATCCATACGCCTTGGTCTCATCTCTCGGCCTCCAGCAGCGAGGGTTCCCGGGCGGAGAGCGCCAGGCCCGGCCCGGCGAGGCGGCGCGCCCCGACGGCGGCCGCGGAGCGCAGCTCGCCGCCGGCATCCAGGCGCACCGCGGCGAAGCGGCCGTCGGTGCGCCAGTCGCCGAAGCCGGCTTCGCCGGCGCCCGCCCAGCGCACCAACAGCAGGTCGCGGCGGCCGTCCGGGAAGACGCACTCCAGCGCCGAGCAGTCCGCCGATGTGGCCAACGCGCCCACCCGGACCTCGGCAGCCACCCGGCCCCTGAAGGGTACTAACAGCCAGAGGCAGCGCCAGGGCAACGCCGCGCGCGCCTCGTAAACGGCCACCGGGGCCGGCAGGCTCTCGCCGCCGCAGACCACCCAGCCCTGGACGGGCTGGCGAGTCCCGCAGACGATCCGCGGCCGGGGCGGGGCCGAGCCCGCGGCGGCGGCCGGCACGATTTCGAGATTGGCCAGGTTCAGGCGCTCGGAACGGACCCGGCCGGTTTCCGGCTCGGCGGCGACCTGCATGGGCATGAAGTGGAAGAGCGCGGCCAGGTCGTGCTCGCCGGAGCCTTCCAGCTCATCAGCCATGAGCCAGTAGTCCGGCCGCAGGAAGAGGATGCTGCGGCGATGGACGAATTCGCCGGCCAGGCCCCGGTAGCCGTCGCGGTACTCCGAGGCGGCGGCGTCCAAGACGCGCCCGGCGGCCCAGAGGTTGGTGCCGCGGGCCGAGCGGGCCTGTTCCGCGTGGCTCAGCCGGCCCTTGCGGTCCTGGCCGGCGCCGTCAACCAGGATGGTGTTGTGGGCCTCGGTGCGGCGGTAGTGCTCGGTCCAGGGGTCCTTCTGGTAGCTGGCGATGCCCGGGTCAACGATGAAGAGCTTGCCGTGGGCGGCCAGCTCGAAGGAGAGCTTGTCCTCGTGGATGTGGGCGAAGCCCAGCGGGCCGGCGTCGAAAAAGAGCCAGCGCGCCTGGCGGTCCCAAGAGCTGCGCATCACGCAGTAGCCGGCGTCCTCGAAGCTGACGCTCTGGCGCTCCGGCGCTCGGCCCTCGGCGCCGCCGGTCGCGCCCCAGAGCAGGAGCTGGTCGCCGAAGAGCCGGGCGCCGTAGGCCAGCCACTCGGCCTGGCGGCCGTCGCAGGCCCCCGAGTCGTTGGGCGCGGGCACGGTGAAGTCCGGCCGGAGGATGCCCAGCGAGAACCCGAAAGCCGCGCGCACCCGGTCGGTGTACTCCGGGGGCAACTCCAGGCCGTTGAGGCCGGCCAGTTCCATCGGCTCGGCGAAGCCGCCCGCGGCCATGGCGTGGTAGCCGGGGCTGAGTTCCCAGTCAGCGCCGTCGGGGTAGATCTGGCGCCGGACCTCGGCCTGGAGCCGCTCGAAACCCTCCCGCCGCCAGCGGTCGGCGCCCTTGAACTCGGGGAAGAGCAGCCCGATGGTGGCCAGCGCTTGGCTCTCCACGGCCGTCCAGTTCGAGCCCCAGGTGACCGAGTGGTGCAGCAGGTGCTCGGCGTGGGAGCGCAGGCTCTTGAGCATGGCCAGCCGGGTGGCGTCGGAGAAGCCCGGGCTCTGGAGCGTCCCGAAGAAGACGTCCAGCCACGAGCCGTAGATGCGGCAGGCGGTGGACAGGGTCTCCCAGGCCGGGTCGCCGCCGCCGTGGGTTCCGGAGGGCTCCGGCGTCGCCGCGATCCAGGTGCGCAGCCACTCGTCGAGCTTGCCGGCGACGCGCTCGTCGCGGCTTTGCAGGTAGGCCGCCAGCGCGGTCCGGAAGAAGAAATGCCGGTTGAAGGCGTGGCGCCACTCCAGGTAGCCGAAGGGGTTGGCCCGCCAGTCCACCGGGCCGGCGAAGTCGCAGCCCATGATGTCGTTGCGAAGGAGCTTCTCGATCTCCTCCCGCGATGGCGCGGTTGTGGGCCGCGGGTAGACGTGCCGGGGCGCGGTCCGCCGGCGATAGTGCGCGCAGAGCTCGCGGACGGCGCCGGCCAGGTTCTCGCGCTCGATCGCGGCGCGGACCCCGGCGAGCTCCGGCCGGGCGAGGTCCAGCTCGGCGAAGAGCCCGGCGTCGGACAGGCGCGGGCCGGGCGGCCGCCGGCGGCGGCGGGCCAGCACCCGGCCCACCAGCAGTTCCGCGTCCGGGTCCTTGGACTTGCGGAGAAGGAGCTTCCGGACCGCCTCCCAGACCAGCGGCGCGCCGTAGAAGTGGCAGTCCTCCCGGCAGAAGCGGGCCTGCTGCCAGCCCGGCCGGCCCTCCCGCGCCTCGGTGCCGAGCGGGACCCAGCCCCAGGACTCGTCGTTGCGGTCCAGCCCGGGCGTGCGCGAGGCCATTTCCAGGTTGGCGTACAGGTTGACGCCTGCGCCCGGCGCGACGCTGACCAGGACGGAGATCTCGTCGAAGGTGGCCAGGTCGAAGGCCGGCGGGAATTCCAGGGGCGCCGCGCCGGGCGGCCAAAGGAAGGCCGGCGAGCCGTCGGGGGCCTTGGTTTCTGAGCGCGCCAGCCCGGCGGCGGAGAGCTCCGCCGGCCCGAGCAGCTCGCGCTCCTCCCGCGGCTCGTCAGGGGCGTAGTCGGCGGGCATTGCACTCCTCGAAGAACCGGGCGGAGCGCCGCGGCGTCAGGAGGCCGGCGCCCCGCGGCCTGCCCCTACGGCAAGAACTGGGCCACCAGGTCGCCGACCTCGGCCGTGGAGTAGCCCATCTTGCCGGCGGCCAGGCTTTTGAGCTTCTCGCCGGTGACCTTGCGGACCGCGGCGTCCACGCCCCCGGCGGCCTGGTCGAGTCCCAGGTGTTCGAGCATCATCTGCATGGCGCAGATGGCCGCCAGCGGGTTGATCACGTTCTTGCCGGTGTACTTCGGGGCGCTGCCGCCGATGGGCTCGAACATGCTCACCCCCTCGGGATTCAGGTTGCCGCCCGCGGCGATGCCCATCCCGCCCTGGGTGATGGCCCCCAGGTCGGTGATGATGTCCCCGAACATGTTGCCGGTGACCAGCACGTCGAACCACTCCGGGTTCTTGACCATCCACATGCAGGTGGCGTCCACGTGGTAGTACTCGCGCTTGACGTCGGGGAAGTCCTTCTGGCCCAGCTCGTGGAAGGCGCGCTCCCAGAGGTCGTAGACGTAGGTGAGCACGTTGGTCTTGCCGCAGAGCGCGAGCGTGTTGGCCTCGCCCTTGCCGCGCGCCTTTTTCCCGTGCCGGCGGGCGTACTCGAAGGCGTAGCGCAGGCAGCGGTCCACCTGGAAGCGGTTGTAGACCATGACCTGCATGGCGATCTCGTTGGCCGTGCCCTTCTGGGTGACGCCGCCGACGCCGGTGTAGACGTCGCCGGTGTTCTCGCGGACCACGGCGTAGTCAATCTGCTCGGGGCCCTTGCCCTTGATGGGGCAGTCCACCCCGGGGTAGAGCCGCACCGGGCGGAGGTTGATGTACTGGTCGAGGTCGAAGCGGAGCTTGAGCAGGATGCCCTTCTCAAGAATGCCGGGCTTGACCTCGGGGTGGCCGATGGCGCCGAGGAGAATGGCGTCGAAGCCGCGCAGCTCCTTGACCACCGACTCGGGGCAGACCTCGCCGGTCTTGAGGTACCGCTCGCCGCCCAGGTCGTAGTGGACCTTTTCGGTCGCGAAGCCGTACTTGGCGGCGGCGGCGTCCAAGACCTTGACCGCCTCGCGGACCACCTCCGGCCCGGTGCCATCGCCGGGGAGGACGGCGATGCGCCAGGTCTTGCCGCTGGCGGGCTTGGTCTTGCCGGGGGCTGGTTTGGGCTTGGGCATGGGGTCTCCTGGCCGTGGGGATGATTTCCGCGCCGCACGCGGGCACAATGAAACTCTGTTGGATTGTAAGGCGCGACTGGGGTTATTCAAATCAAAGTTGCGCGCCAGAGCTCACCGTTCCTCAGGG